>Ga0307377_10001622_pt1 | contig 27897 bp, 23 predicted proteins | sample TR3MG_FD_202535 | JGI IMG/M metagenome (GOLD analysis project Ga0307377, IMG submission 202535) | Soil microbial communities from Risofladan, Vaasa, Finland - TR-3 | ecosystem: Environmental > Terrestrial > Soil > Coastal area > Acid sulfate soil | place: Finland: Risofladan, Vaasa | collected... | reverse complement strand
TACTGCTCGAGCGGCTTGCGGTTGACGACCAGGTTGCCCTCGCCGGGCCAAAGCCAGACGCGCGCTACCGACGACTTGCGTCGGCCCGTGGCGTAATGTTTCTTCACTTCCAACCGAAATCCTCCAACCTGGCCTAAACCTCGAGCGGCAGCGGCTTCTGGGCGGCGTGGGGGTGACTCGGGCCGCGGTAGACCTTGACCTTCTTCAGCAGCTTGCGGCCCAGCCGGTTCTTGGGGAGCATACCGCGCACCGCGTGCATGATTACCCACTCCGGCTTACGCGCCATCAAACGGGCGAGCGGCTCTTCCTTGAGGTTGCCTACGTAGCCCGAGTGCCGGTAGTAGATCTTGTCGCGCAGCTTGTTGCCCGTTACGCGGACCTTCTCGGCGTTCACGACCACGACGAAGTCGCCGGCGTCGAGGTGGGGCGTGAAGTACACCTTCTCCTTGCCGCGTACTATCTGCGCGATGCGCGTCGCCAACCGCCCCAGGACCTTGCCGTCGGCGTCGACGACGAACCAGCGCCGCTCGATGTCGTCTTCCTTCGGGATATAGGTTCGCTCGTTCACCGCTCGTAGCTCCATAATTATTAAGCGCTCGCGGCTCGCGCCGCGAGAGGCATAAATATAACAATTTTACGAAGCGAAGTCAAGGGTTATTTACCCAAAAACCCCCGAACATATTAATACTCGAGCGAGAAACGCCGACCCGGACGACGCCGGCTCGAGAGGAACGTTATACCTCGCCCGCCCGCGGTATAAACCGCCCCGTACGCAAAGGGACTACCCTTCGCGTGGTTCGTACCCCCCAAACTTAGCTACCCCGCTTTAACGCCGCGGCGCACCGGGCGAGTTCCGCCAAACGAGAGACCAGTCGGCCTGGCCGCAGTCGCAGGGTGGGAAGGTCTCGCCGGTGGTGAGTTTGACCTCGGCGCCGCAGTTTTTGCAGCGGTATACGCCGGCCTCGGGGCTTACGTCGCCGGCTCTGAACGCCATCTATTCCTCCTGTCTCCCTCCTTAAATAGCAGCTAGTGTCCCTTCTAAAGTGGTTCTTCCACTATCTTTATCTCCTCGTCCGTCAGGCCGTACAATTCGCAGACCAGGGCGTCGATCTTTTTATCCGTGGCGGCGATGGCGCGCTGGAGGCGCTGCTTGTCGGCGTCCGATTTGGCGGCGGCGAGGCGCTTGTGCAGCTCGAGCATCTCCTCCACCAACGCCACCATCTTGTCGTGCCGCGCTGCGTCGGCGGCGTGGTTGAGACAGTGGGCTTAAGCCCACTGTCTAACCTCCCTCCACGATCTTTATCTCCTCGGCCGTCAGGCCGTACAGCTCGTAGACCAGCGCGTCGATCTTGCGGTCGGTGGCGGCGATGACGCCGTCGAGGGGATTTTTGAACGCGTTTTAATTATATACTCAATCTATTAATATAAGGCCTTAACGCTTTTTCGAACCTGACCATATAATCGATTAGCGTTTCCTGGATTTCTGGCCATTTATCCTCGTTAGCATAACCGCCGGTTTTTACCCCTTTTTTAATCCTACTCGCGCGTCTATCGTCGAGGCGTTCCCAATCTAACGGGGGACCGAAATCTTCTTCAATTTTTTCCTTATTTCGGTAAAGCTCATCGAAAATCTTTTTATTTTCTTCTTCGGCGTCTCTACCTCTATCGATATATAGTTCAACGTTACCTTCGTTCTTTTTTATAGTATAATTGAAACCCAAACCGGTTTTCCCTGCCCCGGTTCCAACCCAACTATATTCACTTGGTGCTATGTTAGCGTGTAATTGAGTCTTTGCTTTAGCTTTCTCTAACAGCCCTGTCCAAAAGCGCTTCCTTATTTTGTACCTCTCGGCTTTTTCTTTTTTAATCTCCCCTATCTCGCGGCTTTCTTCGCTCGGCCCAACGATTATTGTTAATAAAGGCGCCGGCTCAGAATCACCTATGCGGACGGCTTCAATCTTTATTAAATAAAACGAGGCGGACGTCGATTCGTTAAGCCAAGTAACGGCCGTTATATGTTCCGGCCGAGGGTCGGCAACGATCCAGATACCGTAACTAGCTTCTAGCGCCGTTAAATAAGTTACGAGCTTCCCCAGGTGGTCGTGGTCGCTTTTCCCTAATTGGTTTTCGATGATAACCGTATTTTTTTCTTCATCCTCGGCGACAAGGTCGACGCTGAAAGCACCCGCCGATTTTTCGGTTTCTAAGCTGGTTAGCGTAATATCTACTACTTCGTTTAAAACGTCAATATTATTCCTAAGCCAAGAAGTGAAATCCTTCGCTTCTCGCCGCCAAATTTCGCGGAGGGGAACCCTCTCTATTTTACCGATCATAATTAACCTCCGATATGTTCACGTGATTACTTGCCGGTTTCAACGACCCTTATCTCTTCCTCCGTCAGGCCGTACAGCACGTAGACCAGCGCGTCGATCTTGCGGTCGGTGGCGGCGATGGCGCGCTGGAGGCGCTGCTTGTCGGCGTCCGATTTGGCGGCGGCGAGGCGCTTGTGCAGCTCGAGCATCTCCTCCACCAACGCCACCATCTTGTCGTGCCGCGCGACGTCGGCGGGGACGGAAGGGTTTATCACCTTGAACGGCAATTCCTTTAAATCCGTCATCAGTATTTGGGGGAAAGCTTGGGGGTTCGTGATCATCCTTTGCCTTACTACGAAGGTAAGGAGCCTCGAATTAAAAAGCCCTAGATAATAAAGCAATTCCCTTCGCTTCGGCCCCGCAACAATATATATCGTACTTTCTACTAATTGTGGGTCTTCCGTATAGCTTACGCATAAAAAATCGCCCGTTCTCCTAACCAGTAGCCTAGGACACTCCATGTGCTTGGATAAAACCTTAGTACCGCCTACGATAGTTAACTCGTCGTACGACGTATAATCCTTATATTCTAAATAGTATCTCTTTAACGAATTCCCGAGTAAAAAAGGGAGGTCTCTTTCTTTAGGTACTTTGCGGAGGTGGTTCCGGCGGTCTTTAACAACCATACCCTTGTAAAAATTAAATAGGTTTTCGGCGGGGGGAAAAACACCCCCAATTCTTTTTACTAGTAACGAACCTCCGGTTTCAGGTTCCGTATTCCACATAAGGTCCGGGGACGCTTTTAAATATGAATAGTCCATCCTAAAAGATTTATCTATTTCGAAATCGCTATTTAATCTTTCTACGATATAAGTTTCTTTTTTATCGTTTTTCGTAACAACGAAAACCAAACTACCTATATAGGCTTCTTCGAATACGAACTTATCGAATATTAATATGTTTTTAAGCGACCCTTCGGAATGAATAATCTCCCTTACTTTTTTATAACTACGTGTTCTCGCTAAGCCTTCTGGTACAATAAACGAAAATAAACCACTTCTATTAAGTAAACCAAGCATCCTTTCTATAAATAGCCCGAATAAATTTTTCGATTGGGCCGCGCGGTAACTCCCGTAGTTTTTATCGTAGTAAGTCAATATGTCGTGTCTACACGTACCAACGGTTAAATTCAAATACGGCGGGTTCCCGATCACCGCGTCGAAACCGCCGGCCTTCATTATCTCCTCGAACTCCACTTCCCAGTCGAACGGGTTGACGCAGCGGCGCTCGTCCTCGTCGACAGACAGGAATGTCTGTCCCACGTCGAAATAGTCGGACCCTATCAGCGAGTTGCCGCACTTGACGTTGGCGTCGAGCGGCGGCAGGAGCGCCGTCTTCATCAGGAACTGGGCGTCGACGTCCTCCAATAACTTGAGGTACAGCGACATCCGCGTGACCTCGCACGCCTGGTCGTCTATGTCCACGCCGAAGATGTTGTTGACGAGGATTTGCCCCTTGAACCTGGCCGTAAGGCGATATTTCTCCTCGTCGGCGTCGCGCCAACACGCCGCCGCCAAACCCTTGCCGATTTTTTCCGGGTTCGCGGTGAAGTAATCCTCGTGCCAGTCGATGAGGCGCCGGAAGGCGCCCAGCAGGAACGAGCCGGAGCCGCAGGCCGGGTCCAGTATCTTGAGCTTCGCGGCCGCCGCCGGCGTCTTGCACTTCTTGAGCAACTCGCCGACGGTGTTCTCGACGATGTAGTCGACTATGTACCTGGGGGTGTAGTAGACGCCGCCGGCCTTGCGGACCTCCGGCTTGGGTTCAACGACCGCACGGTGCGAAGGCGTAAGTCTTATCTCGGAGCCGAGGAACCGCTCGTAGACCGTCCCCAGCATCTCGACGCCGACGACGTTGAACTGGTACGGGCACTTGGGGTAGTAGAGGGATTCTATGAAATCGCGAAGCTGCTTGTCGTCTACCATTAAGTCCTCGGAGAAATGCTTGTAGAACAACTCGCCGTTGTACTGCGGCTCGAGGTACCGGAACTTGTCTACGACGTAGCGGTAGAGGTCTTTTTCTTTTTCCACCTTCCACCGGTTCAACGCGTCGAGGAGGAGCTCGGTGGCCTCGATGCCGCGGTCCTCGATTACGCGCATGAAGATCGCGCGGTCGAGGATGCGCTGAACGGCCTCGTTGATGTCGTGAACGCCGAGGTCCTTATTGCGGAGGGCGACGTTGCGGGCGAGCTCCGCGCGCCACTCGTTAAGCCGTTCGAAGAACTTCCGGTCGAGGGCTTCCTTATTGCGGGTGCGGCGGGCCTTGGGGAGTAGCTCGCGCAGGGCGCCGGCGGCGACGGCCTCCCGCGAGAACACCGCGGCGAGCTCGTCCCACCGTTCCTCGTATTCGGTATACGGTAGGTCGAACTTTTTAAACAGGCCGCGGGCCCGGTTCTCGTATACGGGCTCCAGGCCGGTGTCGAAGAGGCGGAACCCGGCGAAGTTGGTGAGGACGCCGAAATCCACCGGCAAGTTATAACCGTAACGTTTGGTTTGGAAAATGAAATCTGCGTCGTCGAGGCGTTTGCGGTAGTCTTTGGCCTCGACGATGAACTGCGGCTTGCGCGCGAGTTGAAAGCAGTAGTCGGCGCTCCTGGTCGAGGCGCGGAGGTGTACGCGTTTTTCCTTCACGACCTCGCGCGGGTCGCGAACCGCCCACCCGAGCGCTTCCCAGAAGGGCTCGACGTACGTCGTGCCGAGCTGGGCCTCGTCGAAGCTATCCGGCGCGGGCCCTCCCTTCAGGCGTTCGAAGTCGTCGACGAGTTTTTTTATTGTATCGGGCGCCGCCATCTTCCCTCCGGGCGCGTAAAGCGCCTTATCTATTATAATATACCCCCCTGACAGAAGCTGTCAACTCAAAACGGGGGGCGGGCAAAAAAAGGGGCCTCGCGGCCCCTTTATTCAACGGTTCGTCGGCTAGTAGTACAGCGCTTTGACGCGGCCCACGCTGGTGGGCGTTATGTTGACCGGTACGTTGTTAACGACGACGCGCAACATCAGGTTCCGGTAACCGCCGTTGCCCGCATATGCCTGCCACCTTCCTCCCAGGTACTGCCACGAGTGACCGTGGAACACCGCGTTGTCGTCCACGCCGAACGGGTCGACGTCGGGGTAGTTGTAATATTGCTCCGCGGCCGCGACGAACTCGTCGTTACCCGATGGAAGGGTCCAACCCACCGAGCAATTGCACCACCCGGAGATGGTTTGCGACGGTTTGAAATATTTGGGCCCCCACAAAAGAGACCCGGCCGTCCCGCCGGCGTAGGAGTAAATGCCGACGCGGAAGCCGTCCCAACGCGCGTTGGGCCAAACCGCCGTGGAATATAACCTAACCCTTACGACGGCCCGATAAGCGGATATCGAGCTTATGTCGAAGTCGTTACCGGCCCAGGCGTTAGCGCCGGATATCCAAGTGGTGTAGTACTGCAGCTTACCGGAATCGTACTTAAGCTCCAACGCCGCGTCGTAACCGTCGCGCGACGTACCCGAGGCCGCCGGGGCTACGATTACTTCGGCACCCCATGCCGCGGCCGACAAAACGACGACCGCTGCCCATAACAAGAACCTTTTCATTTCCTCACCTCCGTTCGGGCGGCCGGTACGCCCCGGCCGCTTAGTTCACCCGCATCCCCTCTACGCTAATAATACAACGCCTTGACGCGGCCTACGCTGGTGGGCGTTATATCCACCGGTACGTTGTTAACGACGACGCGCAACATCAGGTTCCGGTAGCCGATGACGCCGGGCAGTTTACTCCAACTGCCGCTTTCGTACAGCCACGAATGACCCGCGAACGTCAGGTTGGAATCCAAGGTCATGGGGTCCAGGTCCGGATAGTCGTAATATTGTTCCACGCCCGCTACGAATATTTTGTTTTCCGGCGGGAGGGTCCAACCCACCGAACAAGTGCACCATCCGTAACCGGTCCTCGTCGGTTTATAGTACTTGGGGCCCCACAGAAGCGAGGTCGGTTGTCCGCCGGCGTACCCGTAGATGCCGAGGCGGAACCCGTCCCATTTACCGTTGGGCCAATCCGGCCAGGAATATACCTTGATCTTCATGATGGCGCGGTAATCCGAAATGGCGCTCAGGTCGAAATCGTTGCCGACCCAGCGGCCGCGGCCGGTTAAGTCGCAGAAGAAGAACGACCGGGTATTGTTATCGTACTTCAGCTCCAACGGCCCGTCGCCGGCGTCAAAAGCGGAGGGGGGAACGTCGGCAACGGTCGGCGCGACGACTACGTCCGCCGCCCACGCCGCGACCGCGGCCAACGCCGCGAAAACAACGACCGTATTTCGACTAGCCATAACTCAAACCTCCTCGCCGTTAACGGCGCGCCGGCCCTTTCGACGCCGGTACGCCGCCGGAAAAGTCTTATTCTATATGAAAAACCCTAACAAATCCTGGCCGATTTTACAACGAAAAACAAACCGGCGCGGCCGGCGTCCCTCGCAGATTAAAAAAGAGCCTCGACGGTTACTTCGCCGGGGTATTCGCCCGTTAGTAATACAGCGCCTTGACGCGGCCCACGCTCGTGGGCGCTATGTCGAAGGCGGTGTTGTTAACGACCACGCGTAACATCAAGTTCCGGAAGTCGCCGACGAGCCTGGGCAGCTTCTCCCACCTACCGTTTTGGCACCTCCACGAGTGGTTCAGGAACGTCGGGTTCGTGTCCAACGCGAAGGAGTCGCAGTTGGGCCAGTTGTAATATAGCTCGGCGGCCGCGGCGAACGCCCGGTTGCCGGCGGGAAGGGTCCAACCCATGGAGTAATTGCACCAGCCGTCGCCGGTCCTTGTCGGTTTGAAGTACGTGGGCCCCCACAAGAGCGAGCCCGGCGTTCCCCCCGCGAACGCGTAAATGCCTAGCCGGAAGCCGTCCCATCGGCGGTTGGGCCAATCTCCGCAGGAATATACTTTTATCTTGGTAATCGCGCGGTAACGCGGAATGGCGCTCAGGTCCCAATCGTTGCCGACCCAATAGCCCGCGCCGGTCCCGGTAGCGAAAAACGCCAACCGGGTACCGTTGTCCCATTTGAGCTCGAGCGTCGCGTCGCTCCCGGCCCGCGCGGCGGCCGCAAAATGCGAAGGCGCGCCGTCGACGATACAATCCGCCGACCACGCGCCCACGACGCCCATACATATCAACGCCGCCAACGACGCAGCAGTTCTCATCGCTCGCCTCTTTTTCCATCCCTTACCCAAACGCGCCGGCCTAACGCCGGCAAAACTCCGTCCCGACGAACACCTCCACTACGGCGAATAGTATATTAATATGGGATAAGTTGTCAAGCGTTTATTTCCAGAGTTCGCCGCCGGCGCCGTTCCCCCTTTTTCCTTTACTTCGTTAGTATAATTTAATAAAATCCTCGCAACTCCCGCGATTATGAAAACGTCTTCCCAACTCCACTTCGGCGTGGAGGAGGAGTTTGCGCTCCTGTACGCCGACGGCGCGCTGGCCAACGAGGTCGACGCCGTGTTGGCGCGCGTCCCGGACCGCTACAAACCCGACCGCGTCAAGCGCGACCTCCACTATTGCATAGTGGAGGTGACGACGCCGGTTTGCGACTCGCCCGCGGCGGTCGAGCGCTCGCTGACGGAGCTGCGGCGGGTGGTAGGCGAGGCCGCCGCGGCGCTGGGCCTGCGCGTCATCTCGAGCGGCGTCCATCCCACCGCGCCGATGGAACAGGGCAAGCTGGTCGAGACGCCGCGCTTCCGTCGCCTTATCGACGGCGGCGCGCTCCGCGGCGACGGCGTGCACTTCGGCTTCCACCTCCACGTATCGCTCGACGGCCCGGAGACGCGCGTGGGCGTCGTCAACCGCCTGCGCTGGCACATCCCGGACCTGGTCGCGTTCTCGGTGAACGCGCCCTTCTACCTCGGCGAGTACCACGACGTGAAGTCGGTCCGGCTGGAGTACTACGACCCGGTACCCACCGTCGGCCCGCCGCCGGTCATAGAGAAATTCGCCGACTGGGCCGACGTGCTGAAGTCCTTCGCCCGCTGCGGCGTCGAGGGCGAGCGCGACCACTACGGCGACATCCGCCACCGCTCGAGCTTCCCCACGCTCGAGGTGCGGGTGATGGACACGCAGCAGGCGGTCGCCGAAACCGTGGCCGCGGCGGCGTACGTGTGGTCGCTGGTGCGTCACTATTTGACCATACTCGACGACGAATTCATGCCGCCGATGACGGAGGACGAACTCGAGCGGAACCGCGAGGCCGCGTGGCGGCAAGGCCTCGACGGCCTCTTCCACCTCTACGGCGACGCCGTACCGCGCGCGGACTACATTGGCCACACGCTCCACCACCTGCTGGAGCGCGCCGGCGACGAGGGGCCGTACCTGGAGCGACTGGCGGCGCGCGTGGCCGCGGGCGAGACCGGCGCCGACTCCCAACTGACCTTCCTTAAAAGCGACCGCGCCGACGGCCCCGCGCTGCTGGCCGAGCTCGAGCGCAAATTCGCCGAAGGAATTTAAATGGCGACGAAGAACGGCGGCCGGCGTTATTTCAGCTTCGTGCTCCACGGCCACCTGCCGTACGTCCTGGGGCACGGCGGCTGGCCCCACGGGACGGACTGGCTCTTCGAGGCCGCGTGCGAGACCTACCTCCCGCTCATCCGAACGTTCCGCCAACTCCTGGACGAGGGAATAAAAGGCCGCGTCACGATGGGCGTCACGCCCGTCCTGGCGGAGCAGCTCGCCGACCCGGCGTTCGCCGCCGGCCTGGGCGACTACCTCGAAATTAAAATTCGCGCCGCCCACGACGACGCCGCGGCCTTCCACGCCGCCGGCCAACTCGAGCTGGCCGCGCTCGCCGACTCGTGGCGCGACTTCTACGGCGCCGTCCGGCTCGAGTTTACGGAGGCGCTCGGCGGCGACGTAATCGGCGCGTTCCGCGCGCTGCAAGACGAGGGCGCGCTCGAGCTCGTTACCTGCGCCGCGACCCACGCCTACCTCCCCCTCCTGGGCCGCGAGGAATCCATAGGATTGCAGCTCCGCGCCGGCGTGAACTCCCACCGCCGGCACTTCGGCCGCGCGCCCGCCGGCGTCTGGCTGCCGGAGTGCGCTTACCGCCCGGCCTACGAGTGGCGTTACCCGCTGAAGCCCTGGTCGGCGCGCCCGGCCCGTCCCCGCCCCGGCCTGGAGGAACCGCTTTCTCGCGCGGGCCTGAAGTACTTCTTCGTCGACACCCACCTGCTTACGGGCGGCGAAACGCTGGGCGTATACGCGGCGCGGTTCGAGGCGCTGCGGCGGATATACGAACAGATGGTAGCGGGGGCCGAGCCGTCGACGCCGGGGGCCGACCTCACGTCGCACCGGCCGTACTACGTCGGCGCCGCGGACCCGGCCGTGGCCTGTTTCGTGCGCGACGCGGAGACCGGCCTCGTCGTCTGGTCCGGCGAGCACGGCTACCCGGGCGACGGCTGGTATCTGGACTTCCACAAGAAGCATTTCCCCGGCGGCCTGCGTTACTGGCGCGTTACCGCCGCCGCGGCCGGTATGGACGCCAAGGAACCGTACCGCCCGGGCGAGGTGCCGGCGCGTATAACCGAGAACGCGGACCACTTCGCCTCGCTGGTGCGGCGGCTCCTGTCCCGGGATAGCGCGCCGTCGCCGATGCTGGCGGCGCCGTACGACGCCGAGCTCTTCGGCCACTGGTGGCACGAGGGGCCGGCCTGGCTGGGTGAGGTCCTGCGTCGCCTCGACGCCGCCCCCGACGTAGAACTCGCGACGTGCGGCGAATACCTGGAGGGCTTCCCGCCCGACGTCGACGTCGCGCTGCCGGAGGGGTCGTGGGGCGAGGGCGGCTTCCACGGCATCTGGCTGAATCCCGATACTGAATGGTCGTGGCGGTTGATATACGAACTCGAGGATAAGCTGGTCGAACAGGCCGCGGCGGGCCGCTCGCCGCCGGGCGAACGGCTGTTCGAGCAGGCGCTGCGCGAATTCATGCTGCTCGCCGCTTCCGATTGGCAGTTTTTGATAACCACCGGGACCGCGCGCGACTACGCCGAGAGCCGCATCCGCGGCCACTACGAGTCGGCGCGGCGGCTGCTGGAAATCCTGGGCCGCGAGCGCGAGGGCGCGCCGCCGAGCCCGGACGAAATGGACTACCTGGCCGGCCTCGAGGAGGGCGACCGGCTTTTCCCGGATTTAAAGGCGGCCTGGTTCGCGCCGCTTTAACGGCGGCCTCCGGCCGCGCCGTTCGCATCGCCGTGACGAGGATTATAAAACTCGCGCTGGAGTACGACGGGACCGACTACGCCGGCTGGCAGGTTCAGCCGGACGTGGTAACGGTACAGGGAACGCTGGAGGAAGCGCTCGCGGCGATACTCAAGGAGCCGACGCGGGTCCACGGCGCGGGCCGCACCGACGCCGGCGTTCACGCCGCGGGCCAGGTGGCCCATTTCGAAACGTCGAGCCGCATGACTCCCGACGAGTTCGAACGCGCCCTCAACGGCCTGCTCCCGGACGACGTCCGCGTCCTGGCGGCGGAGGAGGCGCCGGCGGGCTTCCACTCCCGCTACTCGGCCCAAAGCCGCACCTACCGCTACGCCGTGGCGTACGTCGATTCCGTCTTCACGCGCCGGCACGCCTACTACTCGCCCGCGCCGCTGGACGTGGCGGCGACGCGCCGGGCCGCGGCGGCCCTCGAGGGCGAGCACGACTTCGCCGCCTTCGGTAACCTCTCCGACGACTACGACTCGACGACGCGCCGCGTCACGGAAATCAGGATCGAGGAAACGCTCACCGGCCTGGAAATATACGTCACGGCCAACGCGTTCCTCTACAAGATGGTCCGCAACGTCGTGGGGACGCTGTTGGCGGTGGGACGGGGGGAGCTCGCGCCGGCCGACGTGGCGCGTATGCTGGCGGCGGGAGACCGCGCGGCGCTGGGGCCGCCGGCGCCGCCGCGGGGCTTGACGCTGATGCGGGTTACGTATTGAACCATTTAATTTGACTTCGCGGGGGGGATATGATAGAAATTAAACCCGCGCCCGGGTGGCGGAATTTGGTAGACGCGCATGGTTGAGGGCCATGTGGGATAAGTTCCTGTGCGGGTTCGAGTCCCGCCCCGGGCAAAAAGAAAAGCGGCCCTTACGGGCCGCTTTTTTACCGTCCGGGCGTGGCGACGTCAATTCGCATGGGGAACCGCCGGTTCGCTTCCACCGAGGGCAATAAGCCGGATCATATTCGTGTTAATCAAGCCGTAAACGACGCGGCACACCTCGAACCGACTCATGCCGGCCTCCTCGGCGATTGACGAGATGTCGCGCTTGCCGTCCAGGAGGCTTACCACCCTCCACTCCGACGGCGAAAGTTTGATGGAGCCGCCCGCCGCCGGGTTGGGGTTTATGACGTACACCTCGTGGTACGAACGTATGACGTCCTTTATCTGGCTCCATTCCTCGATGCGACGCGCTCCCTCCAGGATGACATGCTCCACGTTCATCGAGACCAATATATCCTCGTCCTCCAGGTCCAGCTCCGGGAAGAAGCGGAAGCGGCCGCCGCGTTCGCCGATGGCGGCGTAGATCGACTCCCTGATCTGATGCCTTATTTTACCCTCGAGCGTCGACCGGTCGACGGCCCCCATCGCCACAAGTATCGTGCCCAGGCGAATGCGATTTCCCTCGGCGTGCATCTTCTTCTGCGCCCGCAGGCCGAGCTCGAGCTGTTCCTCGTTTATCGTCCCCTCCCGCAGCAGGATGGTACCCAATTGCTCGCGCAGGTTCGACGGCGTCGCGAAGACCGCCTTGCCGTCTTTAAAATAAACCCATATAGTTTCGCGTTCCCCCTCTACCGACAAGGTCCCGGTCTTCCGGCCCTGGCCGATAATTTGGATTACTTCCGCGAGCGAAAAATCTTGGATGTCGCCCTCAAAGGACATAGCCCAAGGGGAACGTATGCGTTACGGTACGCCGAAGTGGACTCTCACGCCGCCGGGAAAGCTGCCGGCGAGAATACAAAACGGCCGGCCTCACCGCCGCCCGTTTACTTCCCCCCTATTTCCTGGCCCGCCGGCGCCCCTTCCGCCAGGCTACGACATCTTCGGGGAAGCAGCACACTGCGCCGCCGACGCGGACTATCGGTAAACCTTCGCGTTCTTTCCTCTTGGCGGTCGCCACCGAGCACTCGAGGAAATCCGCGATCCGCGTCCACCCCATCAGTACTTTCGGTCTCCGGACGGTCTTCTTTTTGGTCGACATATACACCACCCCGCTCTTTACGTCTTTTGAAACTCGTACCAATTGTTTTTTTATTATAACAGATTACAAACACGCCGGCAACTTAATTACGACCCGAATTTAAATCGAACTATCCAAAGTTCTCGCGGGGCGCCCGGTCGCGGAGCAGCCGCGGCGCCTCGCCGAGCAGCGCCTCGCCCCGCTCCGTCAACGTCGCCGCCGGCGCCGGTTCCACCACCCGCTCGCCCGCCGGCGCGCGCGGGAAGACGAGGTACGCCCGGGCGACCGCTCGAGCCGTCACTCGCGCCAGCGCGGCGGCATATACCGCCATCTGGTCGCCGTACTTACCTTCCGCCCGCTCCGGCCCCCCGGCCTCGTCCGTCTTGTAGTCCACGATAACGAGCCCCTCGGCCGTCTCGTAAATCAAATCCGCCGTCCCCGTGACGACGGCGCCCTCCGCCGCCACGGCGAACGGCACCTCCCGATAGTACGCCGGCGAGGCCGCGGCCTCCCGGACCGGCGCCGTCGCCAGGCAGTCCCGCGCCCAGGCCGCCACGGCGGCCGCGTCCTCGTCGCCCAAACCCTCGCGAGCGCAAGCGGCCGCGGCCAGCTCCTCCAGGCCGGCCCCCGTCCCCAGTTCCACCTCTTCCATTACAGCGTGCAGCGCCGACCCCAGCTTGAGAGCGTCGGGCCGCGAGGGCGGCGCCCCCTCGAGCGCCGGCGGGACTTCCTCCTCCTCGAGCCGCGCCAACGCCGTGGCCGCGATTACCGCCTCGGGCACGCCGGCGCGCTCGAGTTCTTCCGGTAGTTTGTCCTTCCACTCTTCGTAGTCGGGGCCGAGCTCCGGCGCCGCGGCTTCCCCGGCCGGCCGCCGCCGGAACCGACGCCGCTCCTCGGCCGGGTCGACGCGCACCGTCTCCACGGACCGCGCCGCCGCCTCGACCTCGGCCAGCGTCTCGGCGAGCGAGTTCTCGCCCGCCTCCGCCATCCGCGGCAGGACGAGGAGGTCCCGCGCCCGCGTCGCGGCGACGTAATCCAGCCGCCGCTCCTCCGCCTCGCCGAAGCGGCCCTCGCGCGCCGCCGCGTCCTCGTACCCGGGCGTAAGCACCTGCGTCCCCTCGCTCACGCTGCCGGCGCGTACGTGCAGCAGGCCGGTCCGGCGGTCGACGAAGGCGGTCTCGCCCCGGCTCTTCCGGGCGTCCCGCGCCCAGTCGACGAAGACGACGGCGTTGAACTCCAACCCCTTGGCGGCGTGCACCGTCATGATGCGCACGAAATCGTCGCCGGCCTCGAGCGCGGGCGACTCGTGTTCCGCTTCCTCGCGCCCGGCCATCTCGGCGAGCCAACGCGCGAACGCCCGCAGGCCGACGCCGCCGGTCTCGACGAACTTCCGGGCCGACGCGACGACCTTGCGGACGTTGGCCACGGCGCGCGGGCCGTCGCCCCACAGCGCGGCCTTGGTAAGCAGGCCGGTACCCGCCGCCAACCGGGCCAGCGTCGCCGCCGGCGAGCGTTCGGCGCGGCCTTCGTGCAACCTTCTCAATAAATCGAAGGCGTCGGCGAAGCGCCCAGGCGCCGCCGGCGGGGGGTCTACGCGGTAGTCGAAAACGCCGCCCGCCAACTTGAAGCGCAGCAGCTCGTCGGCGGTGAACGAGAACGAGGGCGACGTCAGCGTCGCGACCAGCGCCGGCTCATCGGCGGGGTTGTCGAGCGCTTGCGCCGCCGCGGCCATCGCCTTGACCTCCGGCCGCACGTAGAACGTCCGGCCGCCGAGCGTGTAGAACGGGACCTCCCACTTCTCCAACGCCGCTTCCCACAACGGCACGTTTTTATGCCGCCGGAAAAGCAGCGCTACGTCGCGGTACGCGAGGGGACGGCGCACGCCGGCCTCTTTGTCGTAGACCTCGAACTCGCCGGCGTCGACGGCGCGCCGGACAAACGCCGCGACGGCCTCGGCCGCATCGCCCTCCGCCTCGAAGGCGCCGCCGGGGCCCTCCAGGAGCCGGGCCGCGGGAGCGTCGCGCTGGCGCTCGCGGGTATAAGGGGAAGGGGTCAGCGGGCCGTAGGCCGGTTGATACGGCGGGTCGCCCTCGCCGAAGACGCCGCCGAACGCGTCGTTCACGAAGGACACCAGCGGCGGCGCCGCGCGGAAGTTGTCCGTTAGCCGCAAAACTTCGCCGCCCTCGCGCGTTACGACGTCGCGCGCGGCCTCGTATATCTCCACGTCGGCGCGCCGGAACCGGTAGATGGACTGCTTGGGGTCGCCGACGACGAAGAGCTTCCCGGGCACCAGCGCCACGTCGCGCCAGGCCGTCGCCGCCGCGCCCTCCTCCGCCAGGAAGAATATCAACTCCACCTGAAGCGGGTCCGTATCCTGGAACTCGTCCACCAGGATGTGGCGGTAGCGGCGCTGGAAGTACTCGCGGGCGCCGGCCTCCCGGCGGCACAGCAGGCGCGCCGCCCGGAGGAGCAGGTCGTGGAAGTCGAGGTCGCCGAGCTCTTCCTTGCGCCCCTCGAACGCCCGGGCCGCGCCCGCCAGCCACGATATAAGCGGCGGCAGCATCGCCCGGCGGCGGTCGTCGCACAGGCGCGCCAGCGCTTCCGCCACCGGCTGTAAATATTTTTGGTTTAACTCGTCCTTAAGCCCGCCCGGCTGCCAGTTCTTTTTGGCCCCGCCGGCCTTTATCGAAACCGAGCACGCCCGCTCGAAGTCGCCGGCCTCGATCGCCCGCGCCAGCTCGCCCACGGAAGCGAACGCGCGATAACACGCGTCGCCGCGGTCGAGGCAGCAGTCGCGCACTTCGTCGAAGCGCGCCCGCGCGGCGCGCACCGCCGCGCGCAGCTCGCCCGGGTCCGGCGCGGGGATATCGTACCCCTCGACGTCGACGACGTCGCGCTCCGCGGCCGTCGCGGCCACGACGCGCTCCAGGAGATCGAGCCGGGGCGAGCCGAAGTGGGCCCACGCCGAAGACCAGGGCGCCGCGCCGTCCGCCCGCTCCGCCTCGGCCTGCAGCCACTCCTCCCACGCCTGCTCGAAGAGCAACGTAGCCCCCACCCCGTCCAGAACCTGAAAGGCCGGGTCGACCGCGGCCTCCACCGGCAGCTCCCGCAGCAGCGAGGCCGCGAAGGAGTGAATGGTCGAAATCTGCGCCTGGTCGAAGCGCTCCAGCGCGTATTCCGCCTGCTCGTCGTCCGGGTGGGCGGCGGCCCAATCCTCGAGCGCCGCCCGGAGCCGGGCCGACAGCTCCGCCGCGGCCTTCTCGGTGAACGTTATGGCGACGAGGCGGGACGGCTCGTAACCGGGCGTCAGCAGCACGGCGAGCGCCCGGTCGCACAAGAGCCGCGTCTTGCCGGTGCCCGCGCTGGCCTCGACGAAGAAAGTCCGGCCCAAATCCACGACCGCTTCCCGCGCCTCGCTATCCGTTAGTCCCTGCGTCATAGGTTGCGCCTATTTAATTTCCCTGAGTTCGGCCAGCCGCGCCGCCCCGGGCGACGCCCACTTCCCGGCGCTCAGGTAGCCCGGGCCCGCGTCGCACACGGCCCGGAATTCGCAATACCGACAGGCGCCCTCGGCTCGGCTCGAGCCGTCGCGGCCGGCGACGAATACGCCGTCGCGGGCCAACGCCAGCAAGGCCGCGACCAGGCGGCGGACCGCCGCCACGTCCGGAGGTCGTTTTTCGGAGACGACGAATTTGTACTTCTTGCCGTCCTCGAGGGGGAAGCAGTATCCGGCCCGCGACGAAGCGGCGTCCGCGCCGAACAGCTTCTCGTAGGCTATAAGGTACAGCGGCGGCTGCAGCTGGCGGCCGCCGTCGACGCTCTCCACGAAGCGGCCGCGCCGGCCCGTCTTGTAGTCCAGCGCCCGGCCTCCGTCGCCGCGGCGGTCGACGCGGTCGATGCGGCCGTGGACCTCGGCCGCCGTCGCCCCGGCCTCGCCGTCCGCCGGTTCATCCTGCAAATGTAGAAGGAAAGGGTTCTCGGTGGACGCCGCGTCGTCGGTCGGCGCGGGCCGCCGGCCGAACCGCAGCTCGAAGTGGGCCGGCTCCCAGCCGTCCCCGGCCTCCGCGTCCTCGCGTACGTAGGCGGCGAGCTTGCGCGAGAGCAGGCGGCGCTCCATCTCGACGACGAAAGGCCGCGGCATCTGCCCCTCCTCTTCCAGCGCGGCGAGCGCCCGGGCCGTCAGGCGCGCCACCTCGGCCGAGAGCTCGGCGCCGGCGAGCGCGGACGGCGCCCCCGCGGCGTAAAGCTCGCGCAGGACGTCGTGGACCACCTTGCCCCGGGCGGCGGGCGGCAGCGCGAGCGCCTCCTCCGGCTCCTCCCACGCCCGCAGCCGCAGAATTCTCCCGAAAAAATATTTCCGGGGACAGGCCGCCAGCGTCTCCAAATCGGACGCGCCCACCGGCACCACGCCCCGGCCGTAGCGCTTCGCCAGGAAACCCCTCCCCTCCTCGGAGGATACCAAGCCGTCGAAGGGCGTCAGGTCCGGCGTCCGGGGGGAGGCGGCCGCGTCTCGAGCCGAGGCGTACCGCTCGTCCGCGGCGGCCAGGTACGCCGCCACCGGCCCGTCGCCCAGCTCGCGGGCGCGGCCGGCCCAGTATTCGGCCTCGTCGACGGCGTCCTCCGCGGCCGGCGCCTCCGAAGCCCCCACCCGCCGGAACCACGGGTAGGCCGACGCCGCGCGGTCGAAGTCCTCGGCGCCGAACGCCGTCCCCGCCGTCGCGGCGGCGAGTTTTAAAACGTAATGGGAGGGAAAACGCTCGCGGCCTCCGCCGTCCAGGCGGTGGTACGAGACGCGGAGGAACTCCCGGGCGGAGCCGAGCGCGAGGCGGAATATCAACGGCTCCTCCGCCAGCCGCTCGCCCCGGAGGCCGAAGCGCCACCGCCCCCGGGCGAGCTCGTTGAACGCGGCCCGCTCGGCGTCCAACGTCACCGGGTCCTGCGACGGCCGGAAGGGGTACGCCCCCTCGACCGCGGCCGGTACGAAGACCGCCCGGAAAGCGAGGCCGCGCGCGTGGTCCGTTTTTATCAAATTGATGCCGTCGCGTTCGAAGCGGCCCGCGGGTACGGATGTATCGGCCAGGCGGCGCGCGAAGGTCTCGACGAAAGTTTTCAGCGGGACCGGCGCCGCGACGAGGTCGTCGTAGGCGGCCATGCCGCGGGCGAGGCCGAGGACCTCCTCACGTTCTCGGGACGGCTCGAAGTACTCGGCTACGACGTCGCGAAGCGCGTCCGCGAACTCGCGCCACGAGCCCCGGGCCGGGAACCGTTCTAAATAGGTGAATAATTTTTCCGTAAAGGCCGCCAGCGCTTTTACGTCCGCGGCGTCGTGCCGTCGGTCCTCCGGCGACATCCGCTCGCACGCCGCGGCGTAGCGCGTTAACCGCTCGGCCCACTCCGCGCGGCCGTGGACGACGCCGGCGGCCGCGGATATATCGTCCCACAGCGCCGGCTCGAGCCGAGCGCCCTCGCGCGCCGCTTCCGACTTGAGCGGCACCGTCTCGACGAAATCGACCACCTCGCGACGGCCGAAGGGGCGGGGGGAAGTCCGCGCGTGCCACGCCAGCTCGAGCAGCCGCCGCGCGCCCTCGCCCGCGCGCGTGGCCGTCAGGAGCCGGCCGCCGTATATGTAATATCTGCCGCGGCCGTCGTCGCCGGCGAGGACGCGGTCGAAGACCTCCGTCAATACGGCCAACGTCTCGTCGCCGCGGTAGAGGACCGCCATCTCGGCGAGGCGTACGCCGTGCTCGCGGCTGAGCCGCAGCGCTTCCCGCGCGACTTCGCGCGCCTCGGCCTCCGCGTCCGGGGCGGAGACTATTTTCACGTCCTCCGCCGGGGCCGGTTCGTCGCCGCCGCCGAACTGGTAGCCAGCCGCCGCGACGTCCGCCCGAAACCCCAAGCCCTCGAGCCAATCCCGGGTGGCGCGCGCGAAGCGGAATTCCCGCCCCTCGCCGAAGGGTACGTAAAACCCCAGTCGAACGTGGCCGCTCAAGGCCTCGAGCAAGCGCCGCTGCAGCTCGTTGAAGTCGTAAAAGCCGAATACGAACAGCTCTTCTGCGCCGAAGGTGTCGGCGAAGGCCGCGGCTCGAGCCGTCGCCGCCGAAAAGACGTCGTACTCGTCCCGGTAGGCGCGCTCGCCCTCCGCCAACCGCGCCCGGTAACGGTCGAAGAGCTTGCCGAACAGCGTCAGCCTGTCGCCCAGGTTGAGGTCGGTATTCCAGCGGCCCAGGCCGGCCTGGCGGGCGTCCTCGGCCGCGGCCGCGAGCGTATCCGCGAACCCGGCCTTGTCCTTCACCGGCCCGAAGAACGACTCGGCGGGCAGGTCGGCCGCGAGGGAGCTGAAGACAACCCGTTCGCCGCCGGTCGGCACGTCGTCCCCCGGGCCCGCCAGCCGTCGGGCGAGGTCGACGAAGGTTGGGAAGCGGACGTTGGCGAAACCGCCGGCCTCGCGGGCCAGCCGGCGGGAGAGCTGGAGGGCGACCAGGTTGGAGCGCACCAGGACGACGACCGGCGCCAGCGGCCGGCCTTCCCGGGCGGCGCGCACGTCGCCGAACAAACGAGCCGAAAGGGCCGCCTCGGCCATCGAAAAGTGGAGGGCGTGTTTAGAAGCGTCTACCGTCATCCCTAAGGATAAGTTACGATAATTCACATAAATAACAAGTCGAAATTGAGCCCCGGCGGCCGCCCGTCGCCAGAATATAATTGACACCCATTTGCAAATCTGGTAGATTTTAATGACCCATAAGTAGGAGGACCCGTAATGGTAAAGAGCGTCTCGATTGTCGCCCTGGTCGTTTTAGTCGCCGCCGGTTTATGCTACGGAGCGGCCTTCAAGGCCGGCGAGAAGTTGGTATTTTCGGTATCCTGGTCCGACGTCGTGAAGGCCGGCACGGCCACGCTGTCGGTCCCGGGGGTTAAGGTCTTCAACGGCCACAAGGTCTATCACATCATATCCACGGCTTCCTCCGGGCCCCAAGTCTCGGCGTTCTTCTACACCCGCGACCGCATCGACGTCTACCTCGACGCCGTGGACTACACTATCTGGAAATCGGAAAAGCACCTGGTCGAGGGGACGTATAAGAACGACGAGGTGATATATTTCAACCCGCCCAACCGGACCGCCACGCGCGGCGTTACCACCATGCGCACCCTCGCGGAACCCCGCGACGCGCTGGGCGGCTTCTACTACGTCCGCTCTCTCGACCTTCCGGTCGGCAGCCAGGTTACGGTGAACTACGCCGACGGCAAAATCTCCAAGCCCATCGTCATCAAAGTCCTGCGCAAGGAACAGGTTACGGTACCGGCCGGGACGTTCGATACCATCGTCCTCGAGCCGGTGCTCGAGGAGACGGAGGGCATCTTCAAACAGGAAGGTCGTATCTGGATCTGGGTAACGGACGACGAGAAGAAGATGCCGGTCATCTTGAAGTCGAAGATCGCCATCGGCAATATCGAGGTCAAACTCGAGTCGTACACGTTGGGGTCGTAAACTCACATCGCGTTATGGCCGCGGACGAATCAGATTTCTCCAAAGTTAAAACCTACCCGTTCGCGGAGCGACGGAACCTCGTGCGGGTAGAAGACTTTCGACGGCCGCCGGAAGACCCGGCGGCCATCGCTCCTTTACTCACGTCGCTGCCCGACGTGCTGGGGGCACGCGCCCTGCTCGCGCTGGCGCGGGCGATAGTGGGCGCGCACGGTAGCGGCCGGGGCGTGGTATTCGCGTTGGGCGGCCACGTGGCCAAGACCGGCGCGGGCCTGCACCTCATTCCCCTCCTGCGGGAAGGGTTCGTAACCCACCTCGCCGTCAACGGCGCCTTCCTGATCCACGACTACGAGCTAGGCCGCTTCGGCGCCACGTCGGAGGACGTGGCCGCCAACCTGCCGGCGGGCCGCTTCGGCCTGGCCGAGGAGACGGGCGCGGAGCTAAACGCCCTCGTGGCCGCGGCGGCGAACGAGGGCGAGCCGGCGGCCGTACTCGCGGGCCGGGCCGTCGCCGAACGGGGCGGGTACGCCGACGCGAGCGTACTGGCCGAGGCCGCAGCGGCGGGCGTACCGGTTACCCTCCACGTCGCGCTGGGCGCCGACGTCGTCCACCAACACCCGGCGGCGGACGGCGCGGCGTGGGGCGAGGCGGGCTTGGCCGACTTCCGGCGGCTGGCGGCGGCGCTCAAATCGCTCGACGGCGGCGGCGTCTTCGTCAACGTGGGCTCGGCGGTGCTCTTGCCGGAGGTCTTCGTCAAGGCGCTCAACCTTATCCGGAACGTGGAGCCGCCGGTGGAAAATTTCACCACGGCCAACCTGGATATGATACAACACTACCGGCCGCGGCAAAACGTGCTGGCGCGGCCCACCGCCGGCAGCGGCGAGGCGCTGGCCCTCACCGGCCACCACGAGATAATGGTGCCGCTTCTCTCGGCCGCGGTGCGGGCTTTCGCCCGGGAGCAAGAATAAAAACCCCACCGACGCGTAATTATTTAAAACAAGCTCGATGCTGCACGTATTCATAACGAAGGACCACTTCCCCAGGTGCCACGAGGCGGCGCTCTACGGCGTCCGGCCGTCGTCGGTGAACCAGCTGGCGCAGGTGCGCGACGGCGACGCGGCGTACCTCTACCAGCGGGTGGCGGGCGCGCTGTACGGCCCGTACGCCTGCCGGGGGCCGGTGCGGTACCTGGGGCCGACGGTGCCGGCGCCGGTGTGGGAAGCGGCGGCCCGCGGCTCGAGGCGGGAGAAGTTCCGGTTCGTGGTCCGGCTCGAGGCCGGCCCGGAAGTCAGCCGCGTATCGGTGTCGCAGCTCTACGAGCTGGCCCGGGCGTCGGGGGTCGAACTCATCCCGGCGGATTTCGTCAAGCGCAGCGTCTACACCTTCCTGCCGGCCGACGGCGCATGCATAACGGAGGCGCTGGCCGCGGCGCCGCGCCAGTTGGCGATGCCGTTTCTGCCGCCGCCTCGTCCCTACCCGCTCGAGGGGCGCCTGCCGGTGGGCGGCGACAATCTGGCGTATATATTGCAATACGAACGGCTCGACGAGTCGCTGCTGGAGTTCGTCCTCGCCCGCGAGGAGACGCCGCTCGCGCGCGACCTGGACGCCCGGCCGGCGTTCAACCAGCTGCGCATCGACGACCGCGGCAACCGCATCGACCTGGTCTACGCGTCGCCGGCGGCGCTGTACATAATAGAGCTCAAACGCGGCCGACGGGACGCCGAGGCCCGGCGCGACATCCTGCGCTACGAGTTATGGGCGCGCGGCCGGCGCGAGGCGCTGGCCCGGGGATTGCGCCTCCGGGCGCCCCGCCCCACGGTGACGCCGGTGCTGGTCGCGGACGGCGGCCCGCCGCGCCCCGCCGAGTGCCGCATATACGATTGGCACCTGGAAGACGAGCCGACGCGCCTCTCTTTCACCCGCGTTCAATAGAACGGGCGATGATGCCTTATGACGTTACTCGACAAAGTTCACGAGCAGTTTCGCGAGGCCGCCGACCTCGCCACCCGCTCCCTGCCCGTCATAGATAAATACCTGGTGAAACTCGCCCAGGAGACGGCCTCGCGGGTGGTGGTGGGCGGCAAGGTCCTCCTGATGGGCAACGGGGGCTCCGCCGCCGACGCGCAGCACATCGCGGGCGAGTTCGTCGTCAAACTAAATTACGAGCGCGCGGCGATGCCGGCCCTCGCGCTCACCACCGACGCCTCCGTGATGACCGCGGCCGCCAACGATTACGGGTACGCCGAGATCTTCGCCCGCCAGATACAGGCGCTGTGCAACGTCAACGACCTGGTCGTCGCGCTCTCCACCAGCGGAAACTCGCCCAACGTCGTGCGGGCGCTGGAGACGGCGCGCGAACGCCGTATCTTCACCGCGGCCTTCCTGGGCGGCGACGGCGGCGAGGCCGCGCGCCACGCCGACATCCAGATCATAATCCCCTCCACCAACCCCCAACGCATCCAGGAACTGCACGCCGTTATGGGCCACGTCTGGGTCGCGCTGGTGGAGGAACTCGTCTTCCGTGGAGCGCGCTGATAACGTCATGCCGGAACCGGCCGGACTTCTCGAGATCCTGGAGCGCGTCGCGTCTACGCGCCTCCTCGTGATCGGCGACGCCATGCTCGACCACTACGTCTTCGGCGACGCGGCGCGCCTCTCGCCCGAGGCGCCGGTGCCGGTGGTCCGGGTGGAGCGCGACGTCTTGCGGCCGGGGGGCGCGGCCAATACCGCGGTCAACGTACGGGCGCTGGGCGCGGCCGCGGAGCTGGCGGCCGTCGCGGGCGACGACGAGAACGGCCGGGAGCTGCGCCGCACGCTGGAGGAGGGAGCGGTGGACGTCCGGGGGTTAATCGTCGCCGCCGGCCGCCCCACGACGTGGAAGGGCCGCGTCATCGCGCGGCAGCAGCAGCTCGTCCGGCTGGACCGCGAGGTCGACGGCGACATTTCGGCCGAGCTGGAAGACGAGCTGTTGGCTTACTTCGCCGACGCGCTTAAGCGCGCCGACGGCGTCATCCTCTCCGACTACGGCAAGGGGGCGATAACGGCGCGCGTCGCCGCGGAGGTCATCACCCGGGCGCGCGACGCCGGCAAAGTGGTGTGCGTCGACCCCAAGGAAAACCACTTCGGCCTGTATAAAAACGTAACCTCCGTCACGCCCAACCATCACGAGGCCGCGGCCGCCGCCGGCATCCGGGAGCGCGACGACCCCGACCTCGAGCGCACCGGCGCCGCGCTGCTGGAGATGCTCGGGGCCGACTCGGTCCTCATCACCTGGGGCGAGCGCGGGATGGTCCTGTTCGCCGCCGACGGCTCGACGAGCCGCATCCCGACGCGGGCGCGCGAGGTCTACGACGTGGCGGGCGCGGGCGACACCGTGGCCGCGACGTTCGCGGCGGCGCTGGCGGCGGGGGCGAGCCACCTCGCCGCGGCCCAGCTCGCCAACTTCGCGGCCTCCGTCGTCGTCGCCAAGATGGGCACCGCTACCGCGTCGCCGGCGGAGGTCAAGTCGGCCGTCGAAACGTACTACGAGGCGACGCCGCGTGAGTAACGCCTCCAACTTCGCCGACCGCCTGGTCGAGCGCATACTTCGGATAAATAGCCGGGTGTGCGTGGGCTGCGACCCGGACCCGGCGCTCTTCCCCCCCGAGCTCGCGAAAAAGGAAGACGCGGTCGCGGCGACGGCCGCGTTCGGCTTCGAGCTGATGGCGGCGGTGCGCGAAGTGGCGGCGGCCGTCAAGTTTCAGGCCGCGTTCTACGAACGCTTCGGCCCGGCGGGGTTCGAGGTCCTGGCGCGGCACCTCGCCGCGGCGCGCAAGGCCGGCCTTATAGCTATTCTGGATTGCAAGCGCGGCGACGTGGGCCACACGATGCGGGCGTACTGCGAAGCGTACGCGACGCCCGGCGCGCCGCTGGAGGCCGACGCCGTCACGCTCTCGCCCTACCTCGGGTCCGACGGCCTGGCGCCGTTCAACGTGTGCGCCGGCGAGCACGGCAAGGGTTACTTCGTCGTCGTTAAAAGCTCCAACCCCTCCACCGCCGACGTACAGGACGTTAAGATGGAGGACGGACGGCCGGTGTACCACCGCGTCGCGGAGATGACGGCCGCGATAGGCCAACACCTCGTCGGCGAGAGCGGGTACTCGTCCGCGGGCGCCGTCGTCGGCGCGACCTACCCCGACGTCGTGGCGCGGCTGCGCGAGCTCATGCCGCAGCAGTTCTTCCTGATGCCGGGCGTGGGCGCCCAGGGCGGCGACGTCGCGCTGCTGGGGCCGGCGTTCGACACCCGCGGCCTGGGCGCGCTGGTCTCCTCCAGCCGGGGCGTCGCGTACGCCTGGCGGGAACGCGAGGGCGTGAGCTGGCAAGAGGCGGCGCGGGCGGCGGCGCGCGACCTGCGCCGCGCGGTCAACGAAGCGCTGCCGATATGGTGATAGAAGAGCTGCTGGGCGAAATATGTCACCAGCTGCCGGCCCGCTGCTTCACCGTAGCGGGCGTTACTATGCCGGCGTGCGCGCGATGCTCCGGGATTTACCTGGGGGTATTGCTGGCGGCGGCGTTCTACGCCGTACCCGGGAGGCGCCGCCTGTTCCTGCACTGCCCGGGCTACGGCGCCGCGGCGCTGGCCGTGCTAGCGGTCGGGCCGTGCGCGGTCGACTTCTTCTTCGGATGGTGGGGATACCCTCTCTTCGCCGGCAACGGCGCGCGCTTCGTGGCGTCGCTCTTCGCCGGATGGGGGGCGTGGGTGCTCCTGGCGGGCGCCGCGACGCGGCTCCGGTGGGGCGTCGCGCCGGAGCGGCGGCTCGACCTCGGCCAGCTAGCCGGCTCGCTCGCGGCCCTACTCGTGCCGGGCCTGTTGGTGGCGACGCCGCGCCCGGCGGCCGCGAAGGTCTTCGCCGGGGCGACGCTGGTCGGCGCGGTCGCCTTCTACGCGCTCTTGAACTACCTGCCGCTCGCGCTGTTCTTACATAAAAAGGGGTACCGGCTCGCGACCGGCCTGGTTATCCTGTGCGGTCTGGTCGCCCTGGCCGTCGCCGAGATAAGGTGGGGACGAGTCGTTTACGCGAACGTCGCGGGTATGTTACACTAAAGCGGAACAGGGGGCGTCCGGAACGTACGCCGCCGGAAGGAGTAAATGTGAACGGCAAACGGGTGGTCGTATGTACGCTGTTCGGCGTCGTCGCCGGCGTCGTGTGTTGGCTGGGCTCGTACCTGGCGGGTAGCGTACCGGTGGCATTAACCGCGGGGGTCGTCCTGGCCATCGTCTTCAATCGCGCGTTCATCGGCTTCGCGATCGGCATATCCGGTTGGCGAATTCCCTGGCCGCTGCACGGCGTCTTCGTCGGCCTGGCCGGCTCGCTGCCGGTAGCGATCTACCCGCTGTTCGCGCCGGACGGCCTTCCGGGTTTTTTGATGTACGAACTCGCGGGCGGTTTGTGGGGTTTCCTTATAGAGCTGGGCGCGCGGGCGGTCGGCGCCCGAAGGGATTAAACCGGGCCGCGGCCGGATTTTATAAAGAAGAAAAAAATCGCCCCGCGAGGGGCCGGCATTAATTAAATCCTACAGGAGGGTACGACCATGACGGGCAAACGGGTACTCGCGTGCACGCTCTTCGGCTTCATCGCCGGCGTCTTGGATTTGCTTCTGATGCATTACGGGGCCAAGGCCCCGATTACCTTCACCACGGCCATTGTCCTGGGTTTTATATTGAACCGCGCGTTTATCGGCTTCACGCTGGGCATCTCCGGCTGGCGGACGAACTGGGCTTTCCACGGCGTCGTTGTCGGCCTCGTGGGGTCGCTCCCGCTGTCGGTATTCGCGCTCGGGGACCAAGAAGGCTTAACCGGCTTCCTGCTCATAGAACTCTTCGGCGGCATGTGGGGCTTTTTAATCGAGTTGGGCGCGCTGGCGGTGCGGGCGAAGAAGAAGGGGTAACCGCCCCGTCGGCCGAGATAAAAAAAGCGGCAGGGTACGCCCTGCCGCTTCGTCGTTAACCGCTACCGATCTGCTAGCTTCCCTCTCTCTCCTTCTGCGACGCCTCGATGACCTTCTTCGCCACGTCGGGGGGCGCCTGCTCGTAGTGGGAGAACCGGACCGTGAACGAGCCCTTGCCGCCGGTCATGGAGCGCAGATCCGAGCTGAAGCGGAAGATCTCGGCCTGCGGCACCAGCGCCTTGACCTCCTGGAAGATGCCGGCCGGTTCCATCCCCATAACGCGGCCACGCTTGCCGCTCAAGTCCCCGGTGACGCCGCCCATGTAATCCGCCGGGACGCGCACCGTGACCTCCACGATGGGCTCCAGCACGGTGGGCGACGCGTCGCCGAAGGCTTTCTTGAAACCGAGCGAGCCGGCGATTTTAAACGCCATGTCGGACGAGTCCACGGTATGGAACGAGCCGTCGCGGAGCGTGACGCGCAAGTCGACGACGGGGTAGCCGGCCAGGACGCCGCCCGCCATCGCCTCCACCACGCCCTTCTCCACCGACGGTACGAATTTCGACGGGATGGCGCCGCCGTAGATTTTGTTTACGAACTCGAAGCCGGCGCCGTGCTCGAGCGGCTCGAGCTCTAGCCACACGTCGCCGAACTGGCCCCGGCCGCCGGTCTGCTTCTTGTAGCGTCCCTGGGCCCTGGCGCCCTTGCGGATGGTCTCGCGGTAGGCGACGCGCGGCAGCTTAGTCTCGACCGCCACGCCGAAGCGGGACTCGAGCTTCGAGAACATCACCTGCAGGTGCTGCTCCCCCATCCCGGAGGCGACGAACTCCTTGGTCTCGACGTTGCGCTCGACGTGGAACGTGGGGTCCTCGTCGGTCAGCTTCGCGAGCGACGACGTCAGCTTGTCCTCGTCGCCTTTGGAGCGGGGCGATATGGCGTACGGCATCACCGGTTCGGGAACGACGAGCTCCGGGTACTGCACCGGGTCGCCGGGCGCGGCCACGGTGTCGCCGGTCTTGAGCGGCTCCGCTTTCACGAAGGCGCCGAGCTCGCCCGCCGCCAGCTCCGTAACCGCCTTCTGGTTCTTGCCGTTGATTTCCACCAGCGACGGGACTTTGAACTTGGTCCCGGCGTTCACGTCCAGGACCTGGTCGTCGGCCTTCAACTTTCCGGAATACACGCGGACGTAGGAGAGCTTGCCGGCGAACGGGTCGTTGACGGTCTTGAAGACGAAGCCGCTCATGGGCGCGGTGGCGGCGGCGGGGCGCTCGAGCTCCTTGGTGCCGCCGGGCTCGACGCCGATGCGGGCCGGCACGTCCGCGGGGGAAGGGAAATATTTCAACACCGCCTCCAGTACGGCGCGGCCGCCGACGCCGTCGTACGCGTCGGCGCAGAACACCGGCACCACCTTGCCGGCCGCGATGCCCCGCGAGAGGCCGCGGCCTATCTCGTCGGCCGAAAGCTCGCCCGCTTCGAAGTACTTCTCCATCAGCGCGTCTTCCTGCTCCGCCGCGGCCTCCACCGACGCCTTCGTGAGAGAATCCAGCGTATCCGCCAACTCGGCCGGGACCTCGCCGTCCGTCGACTCGCCCGCCAAACCACCCTCCCACAGAACGGCACCCCCGCCGGTCACGTCGACGTAGCCCTTGAACGCCGCCTCGGCGCCCACCGGGTACGACATCACGACGAAGTTGACGCCGCCGAAGGCTTCGCGCAGCTTGCGCAGCGCGCCGTCGAAGTCCGCGCGCTCGCGGTCCATCTTGTTGACGACCACGGCCCGGGCGACGCGGTTCTCCTCCGCTTCCCGCCACGCGCGCTCGGTGCCCACCTCCACGCCGGCCACCGCGCTCACGACGACGACCGCCACGTCCGCCACCCGCACGCCGGCGATGAGCTCGTATATGAAATCGGCCGAACCGGGAATGTCCAA
>Ga0307377_10001621_pt1 | contig 27909 bp, 24 predicted proteins | sample TR3MG_FD_202535 | JGI IMG/M metagenome (GOLD analysis project Ga0307377, IMG submission 202535) | Soil microbial communities from Risofladan, Vaasa, Finland - TR-3 | ecosystem: Environmental > Terrestrial > Soil > Coastal area > Acid sulfate soil | place: Finland: Risofladan, Vaasa | collected... | reverse complement strand
AGTCGTATGGAATGGCTGCCCCCATCGATGAGGTACTTCTTCGCCTCCTCGTTGAGCTTCGCGCTCTTGGGCGAGTGCCGCTCATAGGCTTCTGATAGTTCAGCGACCAGGCGACTATGATCTCTTGTCCTCATCGATTTGACCTCCTGTGATGCCGCAGCAGGGTCACGGTTTCCCCTCGTGCCCGCCTCGACGATCACGTTCCCGCGATTGTACCGTATCAGTTCCCCCCTGTCCAGCGTTTGGGTGACGCTGGGCGGCCCCTATCCGTAAGCTTGAGCAAATCATATTCGTAACCACTTCTGGACGGGGGCTCTGCTTCTCCAGGAGCGCAGTTCGTTCACCCCTTGCGCTTCCCATCCTTGCGGCCAGTCTCCAGCTTGTTCCTCACTTCCCTCGTGACGTGGCGGGCGAGGACGCCTTCGTTTCCGTCGAGGTAGACAGAAACGAGGGCCGGGTGGCTCTTGGTGAGGTCTCTCAGCGCCCAAGAGACCGCCTTGGTGATTCTAGCATCGCGTTCGTGTTTGACCTCGTCCACCATGGCCAGAGTGAGTGTGGAAGAATCGGCGCGGGGATGCGCCCGGTTTTGTCCTATGCGGCCCACCAGCCCGAGCCGTCGGCTCCAGACGTCCTGCTCCCTTAGCAGGTCCCAGAGGTGTCGTTCTCTTCCGTCTGGCTCAGCGGCGACCCAGGGACCGAGCACCTCTCGCCCCAGAACATCTGTCAACTCCCAGTTGTCGATATCTTGCCGCCATCTAGCCAACTGCTCCCAGGTGAGCAAGGGGATGACATGAGGGTAGTGTTGCAGAAGCTCCAGGGCCACCATACGCTCCTCTCGTGACTCGCCCTTCCAGAGCTGCTGAACAAGGGGCAGCAAGTCCCCAAGGGACACGTCTCTGTGCTCGCGGCGCCAGGCCCGGATGATCTGGCGAATCTCCCACACCCTCAGGCCGTAGACCCGCAGGCTGGAGGGAACCGACTTCTGGACCACCTGTTCATAGTGGGGATCGGCCCTGGCTTCTATCTCACGGAGCAGCTTGCGCTGTTCGGCCACGGTATCCATAGTGGCAAGTCTCCTCCTCCGCTCCAGTTGGGAGTTGATGGCTGCCGGCTATGCCGGAGCCAAGACCTCAGCTTGTTGACCCATTGTAACGGCGGTGGCACGCACGAACAAGCTCCGGCGGCTCTGCCTCTCCTCGGGGGATCATCTCCCAGCCAGGGGAAGAGGGTGTAGAAGGATAGGGATGGCGACAGCAGTCGGCTCATCCTGAGCTACGTCCTGAGCCTGTCGAAGCCCGCCCTGAGCAGAGTCGAAGGGGGAAGGTTGGGGCCAGGGGGCGAGGGACCGCAAGACAGCGCGTCACTGCTTCTCCCCGCCTTCTTCCACATCCTCCTGGGGATGCTCTTGACAGTGTTGTTTAGTGGTGGTAGTATCGGAACGGAAAGACTCATCTGTGGGGTGGGAGGCCAGTTTGCACTCACGGGAGCTTTTGGGCAGGTGCTCCACTCTTGCGTACGGTTTCCTGGCGGTGGCTATCGCCATCATCGCTCAGTGGCTCCTGGGTCACAGTCACACTCTGGAGGCGGGCCTGCTCTACGGGGCGTCGGTGTTCCTGGCTGTATATGCATTCCGCAAGAGGTCCGGTCCCCTGGCACCGCCCGACTTTGTGGAAGTGGTCCGCCGGCGCCGCGGTGTCCTTTACGTTGGGCTGGCCTCCCTCGGTTTCGCCCTCGTGCTGGGCATTTTCTTGATTCAGCGTTTTGGCTCCTCGAGCGCGCCCTCATCTTGCTGGACGCTCCACGTGGCAAGTGTCGCGGTGTTCCTCGTGGGCGCGCGGCTGCTGGATGTAGGAAGGGAGCGCGTGCCCAATGAGCCCGCCTGGTCGCGCCGTGAGTTTAGTTTGCTGCTGGGGATCCTGGCCCTCGCTGCTCTCGTTCGATTCTGGGGACTGGACTCTCTGCCGTTCGGGACCTGGTACGACGAGGCGGAGAACGGGTTGGTGGCCCTGCGCATCCTGGAGGAACCCGACTATCTGCCCCTCTATGAGCCGCGGGTCAACTCTGCGGGGCACTACCTCCTGCTGCTGGCTGGGTCGCTGCGCCTCCTGGGCAGGTCGACGGTCGCCCTCAGGTCGGTGAGCTCGCTGATGGGGACGGCCTCGGTAGCCGCGGGCTACCTGGTGGGACGTGAGATGCTCGGTCGCCGGGCAGGCCTGGTCTTCGCTTTCCTCCTGGCTGTGTCCCGGTGGAGCATCAACTTCAGCCGCATGGGCATGTACAACGTGGCCACGCCACTGTTCGAGCTGGTGGTCTTGGGCTTCCTGCTTCGCGGACTGCGCCGGAGACGCTTCTTCGACCTGGCCCTGGCAGGCGTCGGGCTGGGTCTGGGTTTGGTCTTCTACGTGGGCTTCCTCTCCTTTCCCCTCGTCATTGCTGTATTCCTGGTGCACACTGCTCTATCGGAGCGTAAGGTGTTGAGCCGCTCCTGGCGCGGTCTCCTGGTCCTCGTCTTGGCCCTGGTGCTGACTCTGGGCCCTGTGGCCCAGTATTCGTATCTCCAGAGGGAGGACTTCTGGGAGCGTACGGGCAAGACGTCGGTTTTCAAGGGCAAGACGGTGGAACAGGCGCTGCCCGCGATTGCGCAAAGCGCCGCCAAGCACATCTTGATGTTCAACTACCAGGGCGACCGGTACGGGCGGCACAACTTCTCAGGGGAGCCCATGCTGGATCCCGTGAGCGGAGCGGTGATGGTGCTGGGTTTGGGCCTCTGTTTGTGGCGCTGGCGACGGCCGCGATCTCTGCTTCTACCGGTGTGGCTGCTGGCTATGCTCCTGCCCGGGATACTCTCCCTGGAGTGGGAAGCACCCCATGCTCTGCGCACCATCGGTTGCTTTCCGGCGGCCTACCTGCTGGCCGTGGTGCCCATCGACGGCCTGTGTGGGGAGTGGCGCCGGACCTTCGCGCCTCGGCTCCGTTGGGGCTTCCTCCTCATCCTCGCCGTCCTGCTGGCGGCTGTGGGGTGCTCCAACCTCCACACGTACTTCTTCGTACAGGCCAGGGACTTCGACACCTGGCGCGACTTCTCCACGGCGGAGACGATCACCGCTCGGCTGATGGGGGAGCTGGGACCGGGCGTGGACTTCTACGTCATCTCTTACTACCACGATCACCCCGTGCTGCGCTTTTTGGTGCCCGAGGTAACGGAGTATCAGCGTATCGAGACCCACGACGACCTGCCGCTGCCCCAGTCAGTGGACCGCGACGTGGTGATCATTCTGGATGGGGGGAGCAAGCATCTCTACGAAGAGGCGCAGGACTACTACCCCGGCGGGACCTTCGAGGAGTACGGCTCGCCGTTTGGCGGGCCGCCGGTGGTATACGTCGTCCGGCTATCGCAGGAGGACATCTCCCGTTTACAGGGTCTGATCGGCTACTACCGAAGGGGGGATGACTGGGCGAGCTCTCCATTCTTGATCAGGCAGGAATCTCAGCTCAACTTCGACTGGCCCGGGGGCGTTCCACTGGAGCTGCCCTTCCTCGTGGAGTGGAGGGGAGTGCTCCGCGCCCCAGAGTACGGCGCTTATCGCCTGGTGCTGCGCTCCCCTGCCGTCGCTGAGTTGTACCTGGACGAAACTCTTCTCCTCCGCGGTGCCGGCGAGTCGTCAGCGGAGGTAGTGCTGGCCCGGGGCAACCACGATTTGCGTATTTGGGCCAACGGCGCCGAGGGACACTTCGAGCTGGCCTGGCAGCCGCCGGGTGTGGAAGAGCAGGTGGTGCCTCCCTCCGCGCTGTACGCGCCACCGGTAACGGCCAACGGTCTGTTGGGCAGGTACTTCCCCAACGGTGACTGGGAGGCTCCCGTGGTCTTCGCTCGTCTCGACCGGCGGCTGGGGATCTACTACCACATCCCGCCTCTGCCCATGCCCTACACGGTGGAATGGGAGGGGAGCATCCTCATTCGGGAGGGAGGCAAATACCTCTTCGCCATCCAGTCCACCGACGAGTCGGCGCTGTACATCGACGGGGAAGAGGTGGTGGCCAGCCCACGGCGCAGCGAGTACGACCAGGCCACGGTTAGTCTGAGGGCGGGTCGTTACGACCTGCGGGTGCGCTACGCAGCGCGGACCGATCACATGTACCTCAACCTGTACTGGACACCTCCTGGGGGCACGAGGGAGATTTTGCCTCCCCAGGTGTTATTCCCTCCCACGGGTGGATGGCAGATCTTGACTCCTCCAGAGGGCGAGGAGTGAGGGGGCGTAGGGGTTGCGCAAAGACGCCGTTAGTGGTATAATGTTGTCAGGAACTCACGAGACCCCGAGTTCCTCGTCAGGTGTGCGCCTGTAGCTCAGTGGATAGAGCCGCAGACTTCGAATCTGTGTGGGCGGGGGTTCGAATCCCTCCAGGCGCATTCTTTGTTTGCCAGTCGGGAATTCCAGCGCTCTGCAGGTCTTCGAAGAACCCGGCCCTCAGACTAGACACCAGCCCGACGGAACCTTTAGTGTGCTCGTCGCCTACCGCGTCCTCATGGACCCCCGCGTCATGTTCAACCAGTTCGTCCTGTGCCGGCCCCAGAGAAAAATGCGACCCTGCACCGCCGAGCCGGTTGGACTGATCCCTGTCACCACAGGCACCACCCGAAGGCGTTCGGTACATGTCCGCCACTTCACAACTGCAATCACCCCTACTGCGTCTTCAGGGCGAGGGGCAGCCACGTGTCATCCCCTCCATCGACAACGACGCTGGCACTGACAGCACTACCATCACTGTCCTCCGCAGTGAGCTTGATGGTATGGTCACCCGGTGAAAGGATCACCAGCACCGGGCTGCCCACTCCCAACGGCCCATCGCGGTCGGATGACCAGTCCAGAGAACCGCCTTCAAGAACCCCATCTTCCAGATCGTAGGCATAACCCTGCAGCAGAATCGGCCTGCCCGGCAATAGAATGGCGGAGTCCTCTGGCGACATAATACTCACCCAGGGCGGTTTTCGACCCACTGTGAAGACATCATCGGATTGATCTTCGGAGGTGTTGACCCCATCGGACGCCAGTACCCGCACACGCGCCATGTCGCTTCCGGGCAACTCACCAGAGCTGACGGTCACCTGCATTTCTGTGACTGTCCCACCCACTGGTATCCAATCGCTTCCGTCCTGGCTGTACATTACGCTATAGCTCAGGGAGTCGCCGTCCGCATCCGTCGCGCTCCAGGTGATGTCATACGTGTCTGCGGCAGCCCAGGTCTCACCCCCGTTTGGCGACACAACTGTGACCACCGGAGCGTTCGCACTCACCGGCTTGACGGCGAGCTCGGTTGTCCCCTTCATCAAGACGATGCGAGCAACCCCGCTGGGATAGGGCAGCATGAGACTGAACCCATCCACATCTGTGGCCTCGCCGGTCTCATAATTCATGAAGGCAAGGTCGAAGCACTGGCTGACGAGCACCAAGTCGGAGGAGTCCTGAGCTTCCAGGCAGTACTGGGTACCCGCAGGCGGGTTTTCCGGAGTCAAAGTGGACGAGATCACCCAGATCGGGTCAAGCGTGGCGGTATCGTCTGTGTAGACAAGCCCGCTGGAGATGAAGTAATCTTCCGGGCTAGAGAGGAGACCAGCCTCCAAGCCTGCCAGTCCCAGCTGTAGCGCCTCAGTGTATAGGTGCTCATAGGTCCACGGGGAGGTCCAGACGGTGCTCCCCGCTAGACTGCCGCAATACGACATGTAGTCGTACGTGTCTCCCGGGTTCTTCACCGCGCTCGATGCAGAGAGCAACCACGCGAAGCTGTATCCGTCTATCCCGTAGTCCTGTATCCTGGCACTCGAATACGGCCAGTCAGTTTGGGGGTCCAGGTCACCACACTGCCCCGTGTTGGTGTGACGCCGGCCCATCAAGTGCCCGAGTTCATGGGCAAAGGTGCGCGGTCCCTCAGTCGGATGATCGAGTCCGAACGCAGCTTTGCCCGCCCCTCCGTACCATGTAGGATCGGATGATCCGCCGACCCCCATCTGCACCCCTTCAGCCAACCATCCGAAGATGTAGCCTCCCACATGACCCTGCCGGTATCTCTCGGTAAGCCTGTTCTTGAGATCATCGCTCAGGCAATCCACATAGTCATCATAGTATTCTGGATGGAGCAGAAAGCGGGCGCAGGCCACCGGGGGTGACCATTCCATGGTAGGCCAAGGAATGTAATTCATATCGGCAGTGGGCCAAACACGGCGAGCCCAATAAGCGCCATTGTCAATACGGGAACTCGGCTGTTGCCCATCCCACCGCACGGGAAGATAGGCGATGTGCTTCGTCCTCGCTTGCCGGAACGTGGCCGCTTGAGCGAACGCGTGCGATGAAACCTCCGAACTCACCTCGGCTACTAGGGTGACCGTCCCCGCGGCCCAACCCGGTGGTAATGTGAAGTTCAACGTCTTCTGCAACTCGCCGCGCTGATCCGTCCAGGCTTCATCCTTGCCGGTGATGAAGCGGCTCACTGGCGACCGCGGCGAGTCCGCCAGTTCACCAGAAGGCCCGTAGCCCCGGAGCAGTCCGGTGACGTCGGGGACCGCGGTACAACCTGCGTCGCAGTCCACGTATACCCTCACGAAGGCAGGCTTACCGGCGATCAGAGGTACGCTGTTGCTCCCATCCTGGATTGCCTGGGTAACCTCGATGTGCGAGACCCTCAGCCCCTTTCGGGCACCCAAATCCAGTGTCCAATAGTACCTGTAGTCTGTCGCGCCATCATAGGCATAGCCCACCCCTGCTTCGCGAAAGGAGGGATTCAGCAAGTTGTCGCGGGCTCCAGCCAGGCTCATCCAGGCACCTACGGGCCCGCTAGGTATCGAATAGAAGCATCCGGCTGCTACGTTCTCCGCGAAGGTCCTATAGTTTACGTATCCGGCGCTTTCTATGCGTGTTCTCAAATCCGGTTCGCCAGGACACTGGACAGCAACGCAGTCATGCTGGACCATCCAATTACTGTGGAACTGGGCCGAGTCTGTAAGTTCCGAAGAGATCATTAGGGGTCGAATGCCGCGGCTGATCCGTTCCTGATTGACCAAACGGAGCAACGCATCCCCGGGAGTTTCACCGACGAGCGTAGACGGGGCGCTTTCGGACAGCGCTTCGGCTCTGCCCGTCAATTGCACAAGCTCTGTTGTTCCATCGGGGTTCAAGAAACCCATGGCGTGGCGGGTTTCTTCACCTTCTTGACCACCCAACGGAGAGGTGCCCATCAGCACCAGGAGCGCAAATGCAGGGAAGAGAACGAGGAACCGAGCCTTCTGCACCACCTTGCTGCCTCCTCTCGAATGACGCGTGGCGAGTCCGCATCGGTGCGGGGAGCCCCCGCTCACCCGCAACATCACGCCCTTGGGCTTCAATACCCCGAAGTATTGTAACGGTCGGAGCTTGACCCCATGCCGAGAATACCGTATCTCGAACACAACGGCAACGTGTGTCACATTCAGGGCCTCCGGCCGTGGGCCATCGCCCGATCAGTAACAAGTAGGCCGGCCCGCACCTCCGAGCCGCGCAACTCGACATAACTACCTTGGTTCAACATGACCCCCAAACTGGTCACATCTCCTGCCCAGACCGCCCCGTCTTGCTCACCCTGTCACTACGCATGCCAGCCCGCCGCGGGCGACTCCCGCGGGGCGTGCAGCCCTCCGGCCACCGCCGAGGAGCCCTGGGCGTAGTGTCGTGACGGCACCGGTGATGCCATTATCTTCCGCTGGGGAGAGCCCGATAATTCGGGCTCTGCCTTTTGGTATGCCGGCCTCCGAACGGCTGGCGGCTCTTCAAGGAGGTCTCCTGCAAGAGACAGGGCCCCAGGCGAGGCCAAGCGGCAAGCTGCACCTCCAGGACCGTATTCAGGCGGCGGTCCACGCGGTGCGCCAGGGGCTGGTGGAGTGTCCGCCGCAGAGATAGCCCTTTATATCGACATAACATTGCCCAAAAGAACTATGCGAAGGATAGTTCTTTTGGTTAGGGGGAGTAGGCATTTTGGCTCTTGAAGAACAGGCAATCTGGCTCTTGTTGCTCCCGTGCAAGACCACTATACTGAATATGGGGCAGATAGTGAAACCGAATACGCGCGTATTTGTACTATCGGGACCGTCTTTGTTTGGAAACGGCATCGAAGCCCTGCTGTGTGAGGAGCCCGGCTTGGAGATCGTCGGCCGGGAAACGGATCCAGGTCAGGCGGTCAGGCGCATCAAGGAGGCCCGTCCGGACGTGATCATCCTCGCCGATGGGGAACCGGCGACAGAGCTTGAGGCGGAGTTGCTGGGCCTGGTGAGGGAAGGGTTGCAAGTGAGGATCGTGGAGGTGCATCTGGAGACCAACACCGTGTGTGCCTACTGGGGCGAGCAGCAGTCCATACAGGAGGCCGGGGACGTGGTGCACACCGTGTAACATATCTGCGACGGCCTGGGCCGGGAGGCAGTGGTACCGCTGGCGCAGGCAATGGGGCCGTCAATCACGTGATGGTAAGCTACAGCGGATGCCAGGGAGCAGATACGAGATGCCCTCTTGTGGGCTCGGGATTCCGGGTCCGGTCAGAGGGCATCTTGTCGTAGAGGAGAGAATGCTGACCTACGTCCAAGAAGTGCATGGTAGTGATCGCCGTGCTGCTGGGGGTGGAGGTGCTGGGCGGGGTGGGAGCGGTGGGTTTCTGGCAGTACCACGAGCATCCTCAGTTCTGCACCACCTGTCACACCATGGAGCTTTGTGTGGAGTCATGACAGAAGTCGGACTGTGAGGACTACGCCCACGCAATAGAGGATGTGACCTGCCTCGAGTGTCACGTGCCCACGGTGGAGCAACAGGTGCACGAGTTGGTGGTGTGCATGCAGGACGACTACGAGATACCACTGCCGGAGCTCGAGTATCCCAAGGAGGACTGCTACGACTGCCACGAGCAGGGGACCTTTGACCACATCGTGGAGATGACGGCCGAGCTGGAATAGACGGTGGGGGCCAACCCCCACGCTTTTCACGACGGGGAGCTGGAGTGTCGGCAGTGCCACAAGGTGCATGCGGAACCCGAAGACCGCTGCAGAGCATGCCACCAGTGGGAGTGGGAGGTGCCGTGAGAGTATCGAAGCACCCATTGCGTAGGCTTTTGGCCAGTTTGCGGATTCGCCTGCTGGTTCTCGTCCTCCTCGCCGTGGTCCCGATGCTGGCCTTGGTGCTGCAGAGCTATGCGCAGCAGGTGCAAACAGCCACCGCAGAGGCGCAGGCGAACGCGCTGAGGCTGGCGCGGCTCGCAGCCAACGATCAAGATCGTTTGACTGAGGGGGCAAGACAGCTCCTCGTCGTGTTGGCTCAGCTTCCGTCGGTGCAGAACCAGGACGGGGCCGCATGCAGCTCCTTCCTGGCCGATCTCCTGAAGGAGTATCCGCTTTATGAGAACCTGGGGGCGGCGAACCTGGACGGCGACGTATTCTGCAGTGCCGTCCCATCCGCGACACGGACCAACATGTCCGACCGCTCAGTCTTCCAGATTGCTCTTCAAACCCGCGATTTCGTTGTCGGCGATTACATGGTGGCGCGTATCACGGGCAGGCCGGCTCTGGGTACCGCATATCCTGTGCTCGACCAGGCAGGCCAGCCACGCGGCGTGGTTTTCGCCGGCATCGACTTGAGCTGGCTCGATAGTTTCGTGGCCGAAGCCCAACTACCGGCGGGCTCGAGCCTCAGCATCGTCGATTCCGCGGGCATCTTCCTCACTCGTTACCCCGACCCCGAACGCTGGAGGGGAACGTCGCTGCGCGATTCGCTCATGCAACCTCTCCTCGCTCAGTTGGAGCTGGTCACTGAGGCAGAGGGGATGGATGGAATTCGACGTTTGTACGGGACGACGAGGTTGTGCTGTCTGCCGGCGGGGGACGTCTTTGTACGTGTCGGCATTCCCGCTGCCGTGGTCCACGCCGACGCCCAGCAGTTGCTGATCCGCAACCTGGCGACTCTAGGTCTGGCCAGCCTGCTGGTCTTTGGCGCAGCCTGGGGCGGGGCAAATTTGTTCCTGCTGAAGCCATTGGACGCACTGCTGCGAGCCATCAGACGCTTTGAAGCCGGCGATACTGGGGCGCGCATCGGCCCGGCTGCCGGCAGCGGGGAACTGGGTTACCTGGCCCACGCCTTCGATGAGATGGCGGCCGCCCTCGAGGCGCGCGAGGCAGAACGCGACCGGTCGGAGATGGCGCTGCGGCTTCATAGCGCCCGCGCGGAGGCCCTGGTCACCATCGCCGCCCGTCTCAATGCCGAGCTCGACCCGCAGAGCGTATTCAGCCTGGTGTGCCTGGAAACAACCCGTGCCCTGCAGGTGTCCGCTGCCAGTGTGGGCCTGTACGACGAGAAACTGGGCGCCCTACGCATCGTCTCCCACTACGGCCTGCCGGAGGATTGGGGCGAGCAGATCGAAGCCCTGGGGTGGAACCCCTGGATGCGGCGGCTCAAAGGAGGGGAGACCGTGATCGTCCCCGACCTGCGGGCCGACCCTGGGTTGTCCGACGCCTCGCTGTTCGCTGCGCTCGATATCCGCACGTTGGTGAACACGCCGATGGTGCACGAGGGCCACCTGGTCGGCACTCTGTGCGTCTTTGCGCGGGGCGAGGTGCGCCACTTTGCTGAGGGCGAACTTGCCTTCTTGAAGGGACTCTCGGATCAGGCGGCCCAGGCCATCGCCAACGCGCGTCTGTACGAGGCTCTGCAAGAGGAACAGTGCGCCCGCGCTCAGCTGCTGGAGAAGACCATCACCGCCCAGGAGGATGAGCGAAAGCGCATTGCTAGGGAGCTACACGACCAGACCAGCCAGGACCTGGCCGCGCTCATGCTCAGCCTCGATACCTGCGCCCTGGGTCTGGCTACGGGCAGGCCTGGATCGGAGCAACATCTCCATACGGCCAAATCTATCGCCGAGACGATGCTCGCCAATACACACCGGCTGATCAACGATCTGCGCCCTTCGCTCTTGGATGATCTGGGCCTGGCTGCGGCCATCGCGTGGTATGGAGAAAGCAGGCTCCACCCGATGGGCGCAACGCTTGAGTTCCAGTGCGACCAGATGGAATCCAGGCTTCCCCCGTCCCTGGAGACCGCCCTGTTCCGCATCACCCAAGAGGCGCTGACCAACGTAGTGAGGCATGCTGATGCCACCAGGGTGCACGTCAGTCTCGGCGTGCACGATAACGCCGCGTTCGTCGCCGTGCGGGACAATGGCAGGGGGTTCCAGGAGCCCGTCACGACGTCGGCAGATGCAGAGAGGCAGGGCCTGGGGCTGCGGGGGATGAGGGAACGGGTAACCGCCCTGGGGGGTCAAATGCACGTAGAGTCTGAACCGGGGCGGGGTACGGCTATCAAGGTTACCGTCCCTCTGCCGCCGCAGGAGAACCGCGGTGCCTGAGATCCGCCTGCTGTTGGCCGATGACCACGCCATCCTCAGTGCGGGCTTGCGCGCTCTGTTGGGCTATTACGACGACATCGAGATCGTGGGCGAGGCCCGGGGTGGCACCGAGGCGGTGGAGCTCGTCGGCGAGCTCCGGCCCGACGTCGTCCTGATGGACATCGCCATGCCGGGGCTGAACGGCATCGAGGCTACCCGCCTCATCCGCCAGCAGTATCCCCACACCCGGGTCCTGGTCCTGAGCCAGCACGGGGAGCGGCAGTACGTGTTGGCGGCCTTGCAGGCTGGGGCCTCCGGCTATATCCTGAAGCGGGCATTGGGTTCGGACTTGCTCGGGGCCCTGCGAGCGGTGGCCAGGGGGGAAACGTACCTGCACCCCGAGGTCTCCACGGTCCTGGTCGACGAGGTGCGCTGCCCCGGCGAACGCCTTACGGTCAGGGAGAAGGAGATTCTGGCGCACATCGTCGACGGCGAGTCCAATGGGCAGATCGCCGCGAGCCTGTCGCTGAGTGTCAAAACTGTGGGATGGCATCGCACCAACCTGATGAGCAAGCTGAACGCGCACAACGCGGCCGAGTTGGTGCGTATGGCCTTGGAGCGTGGGTTGGTAGTGGACGAGGGCTGAGAGAAGGTCTCTACATAGACGCATAGGCCCTGCTCTGAGGAGCGGGGCCTTCTTCGTGGCAGATGCCGTGCCCAGGGTTCTGCCGGGGTATTACCCTGGGTAAACAGCTGGGATAGAAACCAGGCGTTCACCTGTTCCCCACCGGCACCGCAGATGATATAGTAGTAGTGGAATCCTGTCGTCACTGGCCACCGATGACGGCGAGCGTGCCTGGGGGTCGTCGATGCGCGTCTTTATTGTTGCTGAGCCGTCCCTGTTCGAGGAAGGCATCGAGGAGCTCCTGCGCCAGGAAGAAGGATTGGAGATCGTTGGCCGGGAGGAAGACCCACACGAGGCCGTCAGACGCATCAGGGAGTGCCTTCCCGACGTCGTCGTCTTTACCGATGGGGAAGGGGCGACAGAGCTTGAGGCAGAGTTGCTCCGCCTAGTGAGGGAAGGCTTGCACGTGAGGATCGTGGAGGTCCACCTCGAGACCAACACCGTGTGTATCTACTGCGGCGAACGGCATTCTATACGAGAGGCCGGGGACCTGGTGCGCACGGTGCAACACGTCTGCGATGCCCTGGGCCGGGAGGCACGGGTACCACTAGCGTAGGCGATGAAGCCGTCGATCACATGATGGAAAGCGACAGCGGATGTCAATCGGCAGATATCAGATGCCCTCTCGTGGACTCGGGATTCCGGGTCCGGTCAGAGGGTATCTTGTCGTAGAGGAGAGAATGCTGGCCTATGTCGAAGAAGCGCATTGTAGTGATCGCCGTCCTGCTGGGGGTAGTGGTGCTGGGCGGCGTGGGAGCGGTGGGGTTGTGGCAATACCACGAGCAGCCTCAGTTCTGTGCCACCTGCCACATCATGGATTCGTATCTGGAGTCGTGGCAGGGGTCGGAGTATGGGGCCGCCGCTCACGCGGCAGAGGATGTGGCTTGCCTGGACTGTCACGAGCCGACGATAGAGCAGCAGATGGACGAGTTGGTGGTGTACGTGCAGGGGGACTTCGCGGCCCCTCTTGAGGAACGCGACTTTGGAAATGAGTTCTGCTTCGACTGCCACGAGACCACCGAACACACAACTTACGAAGAGGTGATTCAGCTTACGGCGGACCTGGAGCTAAACCCCCATGATTCGCACCTTGGGGAGATGGAATGTGCCACCTGCCACAAGATGCATGGGCCTTCAGAGGACTACTGTGCTCAGTGCCACGAGCCAGTGGCGAGGGCGGTGGGGTGGACGACCGAGGTGACCAGAACGGTAGAGGTGGATCTGTGGGCTCCTGACATGGATTGTACTGTCTGTCACTCCATGGACCCCTACTTCGAGTCGTTGCAGGACAGTAACCTGCTGGCCTATGCCCACGCTGAAGAGGGGTTGGTGTGTTTGGATTGCCATGAGGTAGAGGCGGTGGAGCAGGTGCACGAGGAGGCCGTTGCCGGGACACCCATTCGGGCTAAGAGGGTTGACAACGAGGTCTGCTTCGATTGCCACGTCGCCAACGAGCACACCAGTTACGCGGAGGTCATCGGGCGCACCACAGGCTACGTGATAGATGACCAGAACATCAACCCCCACAGCCCACACACGGCACTGGACGAAACTGGCCAATACGAATGCAGTCTCTGCCACCAGATGCATGTGGAGTCACGGCTCATCAAGGGATGCTACACCTGCCACCACGAGAAGACCTTTGAGAGTTGCACTTCCTGTCATTAAAAGTGCACCTGGATCGCTCAGGTTCTCCTATAGAGATAGGCGACTCGGCAGTTCACTTCCAGGGCGCCGGTCTGTACCATGCCGGTCGCGCGATGCGACGGGCGTAATAGATTGGGTGCACGGCTTGTGAACGCCACGATTTGACTGTAGATAGTTACAGTCAGCGCACACACAAAGGAGGGTGAAGGATGGGTAAGGAAAAGGCAAACGAAAGTTCAGTGTCAAGCAGTGGTCAGTTCATGAAGGAGGAAGAAATGGCAAAAGAAAAGGCAGCACCCAAGAAAGTATCGCGAAGAGAGTTCGTCAAGGGGGCGGCCGCGGTGGCTGGCGCTGGCGCATTGGCGAGTTGTGCGCCAGCGGCTACCCCAGCCCCGGCTCCTACTTGTCCCCCGGCCCCAGAGTGTCCCCCTGCTGGAGAGTGTCCGCCGGCCGCGACTCCCTGGTGGCTCCCCGAGACGTGGGACTATGAAGCAGATGTGGTCGTTGTGGGGTATGGCGGAGCTGGAGTTGCAGCGGCAATTACATCAAAAGACGCTGGAGCCTCCGTGCTTGTACTGGAAAAGGACCCACTCCCGAGAGGGGGAAACACTGGATGTTCTGGAGGGAACTCCTGTATCGGTCCCACGGCTGAAGCCTTCACCGAATTCTTGACATCGGAGTGTTGGGGTACAGTAGATGAAGGACTAATCCGTGACCATGCTCTGGCTTGCCACGACCTTCCAGTGTGGTGGGAGGACTTGGGTGCGAAAGTTGTCTGGTGGAGACGTGAACCCCCATTGGTCTATCCTCTTATTCCAGGAGGTGAGGCTATGGGTACGGGTATGAATAGGGCCAATATTGAGGTTGATGGAGGGCCGGCCAACGGGTACGAAGGGTTTCAGGTGATGAAGGGTTTCGCAGAAGCAAGGGAAATCAGCGTGGAGGCCGGAACTGTGAAGTGCGCAACTCCAGCCACGGAGCTGATTCAGGACCCTATCACCAAGGAGATACTCGGGGTTAAGGCGTTAGAGGGCGTAACGTTTGCAGATCCCCCAGAGTTTCATTATACGGGGGGAACAGAGATCTACGTTAAAGCCCGAAAGGCCGTAATCTTAGCTTGTGGAGGCTACGAGAACAATGAAGAGATGCTTTCGAATTTTGCCCCCCATGCCCATTCTATGGACGTGACCTTCTACGGTAGCCCCTACAACACTGGAGATGGCATACGTATGGCTACGGCTGTGGGGGCGAGACTCTGGCATATGAACAAAAAGGAATGTCATTCGTTTTCATGCGTACCCCTTCATCATGAACTTGGTCACGCAAGAACCGTGTACGCCTACGGTAGCCAAATCGGCGAGACGGCAAGTATTATTGTTAACAGAGACGGCAAGAGATTCATGAATGAATACTTCGATAGCGGCCACTCAGATCGACATCACCCGTATGACGAGTTTGAGCATATGCTCATGCCCGCCGACGACTATGACTACAGCGACTATCGCAATCTACCAATGTATTGGATCTTCGACGACACTCGAATGAAGGAAGGATCTCTCGCCAGGAGTGGACAATGGACAGGGATACACAAGATCTATGAGTGGAGTGAAGACAACGAGGCGGAGCTGGCAAAGGGATACTTCATCAAGGCTGATACCATCGAGGAACTAGCCCAAAAGATCGTGGTTAAAGATTTCTTTGGACGAGTGGTGGGTATGGATGCCGCGGGATTGGTAGAAACCGTCACCAAATACAACCAATACGCTGCCGCCGGTAAGGACGAGGATTTGGGTAGAAAACCGTCAACTTTGATACCCCTAAGCACCCCACCGTTCTATGCCATGCAAGTAAGTGAATGCCAAACCAATACGCAGGGCGGTCCCGAGTACACCAAGAATCAACGAACAGTGGGTGTTGATGGCCAGCCTATTCCCAGGCTGTACAACGCAGGGGAAAATGGCTCAATCTATGGCTTCCTCTACAATGGAGCCGGGAACGTTCCGGAGGCTTATGCCACCGGCCGGCTCGCCGCCAAAGACGCAGTCACTCTAGAACCCTGGGACTAGGCTTGTAGCCTAGGAAAGCGTTTGAAGAGTCTTGAAGTGAGGCCAAGAGGGGGTCGGGTTAACCCGATCCCCTCTTGAGGTTGATCCTCTGTAGTCAAGACAGCAGGACTATCATCATTAAGGAGCGGCTCATGACAGTAGAGGTTCAGTCGCACCAGACGAACACGGAGATGATTCAGTCAGCTCCTCCAGAAGTCGACGCCGGCACCGACATAGCGTTGAAGGTCAAGGTCTCGTGCCCTTCTGCCTGCGACCTGCGGGGCAAAACGGTCAGAATCATTGCTCAGGATAGTACCGTGGCCAAAGAGGTGGCGCTGACCGGCTTCGAAGAGGAGATGAACGAGACCGATGAGTTCACGGTCAAGGCTCCGATTGAGCTTGGGGCATGCACCTGGAGTGTTGTGTTCCGAGCGCAAGAGGTTGGAGGGGTTCTTCATGAGGAAAGTTCCACGTCAGTGATGTTCAACGTCAAGCCCCACTCAACCAGCATGGCAGTTTGGGGTGTACCTTCTCCGATTGCATTCAATGATATGTTCAAGATCAAAGTCGGAGTCAAGTGCTCCGCTGAGTGCAACCTAATGGACAAGGAGATTAGAATCTACGGCCAAAAGGGCAAGAAAGTGGCGACTGGAGCGTTGGGTGGCGTTCCTTGGCCGGGTACGAGTGCGCTATACTGGGCGGAGGTGGAACTAGAGGCCCCAGGCGTCGAGGGATACCACCAGTGGGCGGTCAAATTCCCGAAGCCAGACCTGGAAGTTCCACACGAGGAGGCCTCCTACACTCTAGCATTCGCGGCTGCAAGGCCGCCCGAGCACGTGGTGACAGTAGAGGTCACCGACAAACGTACGAAGACCCCGATTAAGAAAGCCCTAGTTGCTCTCCACTCATCTGGTACTCCATATAGGAACCCCACCGACGATGGTGGAGTGGCAAGGGTAAGCGTGCCCCAGGGCGAGTACCAACTCCATGTTTTGAAGGCTGATTATGAGGAGTTCCAGACAACTGCCGAGGTAGCAACTGATACAAAACTCAAGGTTGAGTTGACATTCTGGCCGGAGGATCGACAATAGCCCGAGAATCAGCCAGCGATTCAGGAACTGAACCACGATACATATCGACACATTGTGGAGAGTTTGACATCTTAACGGCGGAGCATGCTAAGACGCCCTGACAATTAGGGTACAAAGAGCCGTATCGTGGCTGACACGGCAACTTTCGAGAGAGAGCTCGAATTGGCGGGCTCACCTTTCTTTGAAAGGAGATGAGAGTTATTCCTCATTTGGGCATGCGAGAATTCCTCATCGTCGTGGTCATCTTTGTGCTGGTGTTTGGGGTGGGAAAACTGCCTCAGATAGGCAAGGCCGTGGGCCAGGGGATTAGGGAGTTCAGAGAGGGTAGTCAGGGCTCGGCAGAGGAAGATGCCTCCGAGGCCAGCCCGCACATGAGCGGCAAGCCGTAGCCACCCAGGTCGAGTCAATGACCCGCTGGGCTGTTCGGCCCACAAGTCGGTCTGCTGAGCAGGTGATACAGGCACCGACAGGGACAGGCGGTCCTGATTCCGGAAGCGGCACTGGTTGCGTTTCACAGCCTTATCGGTCAGAAGCCTGCCGCAGAGGAGCCCTGGGAGTAGTCTACTGACGGCACCAGTGCTGCCACTGTCTTCTGCCAAGGGAGAGCCCGATTCGTCGGGCTCTCCCTTTTCGGTGGGTGTGACACGGACACTTGTGTCGGGTGCCGGGCGCGCCTGCCCTGTTCGGGCAGAAGGGGCGGCGTGCCGTGCACGAACCGTGAAGAAGCATCCACGGAACACTTTGGGCAAGCTGCATTTGCCCAACCGCATCGAGGCGGCATCCCCATGTGCACGCTAGGAGCGCTTGGTGGCCTTGATGGGCCGTTTGTTCACGTCTACAATGTCGCTGAACCCGGCGCGCTGGAGCATATGCTCGTACTCGTGGAAGTCCCAGGTTGCGCCGCCGTCCGATATGGCGAAGTACCACAACCCAGGGGCCAACGGGTTGGGGTTCTCCCGTCGAACCGCGTTGACGACCAGTGTTCCCCCCTCCACCAACGCTTCGCGCGCTGTGCAGAAGAGGCGAATGTTCTGTTCGGGGCTGAAGAAATGGGTGATGTCTCCCAGGAAGACGACGTCATACTGCTGGGAGGGGTGGGGCACCGACCACAGGTCGCCCGGAAGCAGTGTGACCTGGGTCCCAATGCCCAGCTCGGCTGCGACCTTGCCCGCAACCGCCAGGATCTGTTCCCAGTCTAGCAAGGTGGCACGCACGCCGGGGTGGGCCCGGGCGAGAGCGAAGGACCTGGGCGCGGGCCCACAAGCCAGGTCCAGGACCTCCAGTCCAGCGCGCGGTTCAATTCCTACCTCCTGCCACATCTTATCGGCCTTGGCAAGGTATGTCTGTGGCATGGCCAGATTGCCGGCATACATGCCGATCCAAGTATCTTTCATCTCGGTGGTTGTGGCGCGGTATCCGATAGGGCGCTTCCCGGTCTGGATCGCCTCCGCCAGCTCGCCATTGCCCTCCCAGGCGAATTCTGACTGGAGATATCGGCCCATGTACGTGGGCTTGTCGGGGAGTAGATACTGCTCAGCCTCCGGGACCAGGTGATACTGATTGCCTTCGTGCGCCAGCAGGTTCATGGCGCAGAGATCGTCGAGCAGCAGCCGCGTGGCCATAGGGTCCCAATGGTGCGCTGAAGCGATGGCCTCTGCGGTGTCTTCTCCAGCGGCCACCTTCGCCCAGACCTGCAGTTCGAGAGCTGCGCGGAAGATCCCGACCTGGTGGATGTGCGCGGTTATTTGGTCCAGGACTTCCAGGGCGGGCGCAGCAGGGGGTTCGTACATTTGCTGGTTCATCGTCGGCTCCTCCAGACGCGTATGCAGTTCGCCACCTGCCGCTCAGGGCAGGCCCTTCGCTGGAGGGGCAGAGAGTAGGCCGTACCTGCTCTAGCGACTGCAAGGGCTGTCCCATTCCGGGGCGGCCCTTTCTGCAAGGGTGGAAGATCCACAACAAGCCGAGCCACAGACTTCGAATCTGTTCGGGCGGGGGTTCGAATCCCTCCAGGCGCACCTTCCACCCACCTCCGGCTCACCAATTCGATCTTGGTTTCTGTCCTGAGTTGGGGGGCTGCCGAGACTATGTCGTTCACAGCCTGACCGTTGACAGAGACTTGGGAGGAGTCGTACCAACCGGTGCCCATCCTGTAACCTCGAGCTCCGCTCTAGTCTGCACCGCACTGCCGAACAGCGTCGACAGTCTCCTCCGCGTAGGCCAAGCCCTCAAGGACGTGTCGGGTGCCCTCCTCGAGCAAAGTGACATCGTCCCTGTCGCAAGCCTCGCCATAGTGGTCGTAACCAGCACGGAGTTCCTTTAGGGATTTGTCGAACGAGGCGCGTGTAGCCAACAGACAGGGATCGGTAGGAATGGGGCACAGCGTGTGGTCTGCTTGCAGTCTTTCCAATCTGGATGCCCAGTCTGTTAGACTGGCACAGAAAGCTGCCATGCTCTCCGTATCTGTGCCCGATTCCACGTCGTCCAGCAGTTCCCACAGTTGTATTACGATATCGGACACGCAGTCTACCCAGATCAAATTGACGTCATCCGCGACCGCCCCTGGAATGGATTGACCTGTCAGTGCTTCGTATGCTTCAGTCGCGTGAGAGAAAGCTTGTCTCCCAAGTTGATTTGCCTCATCAGCGAAGTGTAGGTCTTCGCTTCTGCAGAACTCCCCAAAGAGTCGCGTGGCTTCTTCCATCTCAACCAGGGCGACTCCCAGCGAGTGGGAGGCCCCAAGCAGTTGAACATCGTGTGGAACTGGGCAAGCGGCGTGACGAATCCGCAACTCCCCAACATCATCCTGCCACTGTTCTTGGGCTGCGCAGAAGACCTCAGTGTCCGCTGCTTCGCCGGCTGTAGCAACGGCGTCCACCAGGTCTACGAAGCCGAGGAGCACGTCGGCGCAGCACTCGGCGAAAGCATCGTCGGGATGCTCCCCGGAGGCCGGCGGCATCGACTCACTCTGCGGGATGTGTAAGGCAGTGCCGCTGTAGATAGTGGTGCTAGTGAGGCCGTTCAATTCCATAATGGCCTGCGTCGTCGTATCGAAACGATCTGCTATGCTGCCCAACGTGTCCCCGAGAACCACTATGTAGATCAGCGGCGCGGGCGTCGGCGCTTCGGTGGGACTGGGACTTGGCGTGGGCGTGTCATTCGGCGACGGCGACGGTGAAGGCGCTTCGACTGCTGCTTCCGGTGTTGAAAGCGGTTGAGGTGGTCGAACAGCTGCGTTCCACACAATCAAGCAAAGGGCTGCAACAACGGGCACGCCAACACCCACCGTGAGCAGAAGCGTTACAGGCAACAGACGGGTCTTCTGCACCAAGGCTCGTCCGCATTCGCGACAGAATGCATCATCGAGGGCAACCTCGGCGCCGCAGCGCGGACACTCCGCCTCGGATCGAGCCTCCGGGGATTGCACACGCTCGCGCTCCTCCGATAGATGTGTTGCTCCAGCAGCTTCCTCTGGCTCCTTCAGGGGCGTTGCCACGACGGCCCGTGCTTGCAGGGAAGCGTTCATCCTCTTTGCGACCAAGTATCCATCAACGATGACCGCTATCCAGACTGCGGCGGCAAACAGATTGCGGACGTCCGCGCCGAATAGGAGGCGCACGATGGTCATGGCAATGATCTGGAGCCACAAGAGCGACATGACGAATCTAGCCCATTGCCTTAGGTAGAGATACCCCACTCCCAGCGGCACTGGCCAAGCGTTGAGCAGTGCCGCAAGCCACGGTCTCTTCATCATGTCCTCCTTTCACAGAATAGTCACCGACCAACTATGCGCCGACTTCAAGAACGTCGCCCTGTGTCAACCCGCTCGACTGATAGGGATTGTCGCTATGCAGGGATGAACTGCTCGACAGTCTGAAGTTCAGTCTTAGAAAAGGTGACTTGGGTCTCAGCCTTGCCGCCGAGATCCTGAGGTTCTCACTATTGACATCAGGCAAGAAATCTGCTATACTACGGTTGAAAGGTTCCTCCCCGATGAAAGTGGCCATGGGCCACTGCCCCAGGGCTAGTCGGGGAGGTCATCTTTTAGTACCAGTTGATAGTTCCTTGGGCAAAAATAGGGAACTCACTTTTCACCAAGTGTTTGATGCAATCATAGGGACGAGTCTCATTTCTTTCCCATTTCACGTAGATAGCCCAGTTGGCATAGTCGACCAATTGGAGATACGGATGAGACATTGAGGCGTGCATGCAGATTTCGTACGGGACACCCCGCAAGTGGGGCTTAAGGTGGGCCTTCAGGGCCTTCTTTAGGATCTTCTGCTCCCGTTTTGTCGCCGTGGCCCTATCTGCAAAGATAAGTACCTTGTCAAAGGCTGTGATGTCCAAGCCACGAGGGTCAAAGGGATACTGGAGCAGCTTCTCCACCATCATTGGATAGAATTGATTCAACGGGCGGATACTGGGCGCGGTTTTCCTTTTCCCTACGACTACACTATCAATCCTGATGTGATCGGCTTTGGCAAGAATGCCGAACACCTCATTCCGGACTGCCTGTCGGTCCTCAGATGCATGAAAGCATTCAAGGTCCGTGCCCAGGTCGATCAGTCTGTGTTTCAAGACGTATAATTCCATGACCCCCGGATTGATGTCCGTCGCCAGTAGGCAGGTGAGGACCCAATAGGCAGTTCCTTTCTTTGAGAAGTCGTAATTCCCTCCCTCGTCAACAAAGACGTACAAGTAGGCCATTCTCACCAGTTCCGTTCCGACAGCACAGTCACCTCGGCCATACCCTCACACTCCTTCTCCCAGTCTGCCACCAGATGCTGACTACAGTGATTACCTTGCCTCGCCGCTCACTCCGTCTCCGAGCATCTCCAGAAGATGCTTCCTCCCATCGTGCCTCAAGTGTGGTAGAATCACTCGTCCCGCTCCTCCAACCAGTCCTCCACATCCCTAATCAACCTGCCTGTCTCCTCCCTATCTCTGCGCAATCTCTCCTGAATGACCCTCTTAGCACTCTCCCGCTATGCCCTGTCAGGTGCTCTTGCTGAGTCCCCAGATTATCGGCGCACTGCCGTGGGTTCCACGCGAGTGCAAACACGAGCCTGTTCCTTGCACAGCACAAAGCAGCCCGCGGCGAGAGGCCGGAGTGCGGCCGGTTCTCTTTCGCCAGTCGCCTACTCTACCGCTTCTTCTTTGGGCGCATCCAGGGACAGATTCCACGCCTCCAGCCTCCCGTGAGGATCGTCAGTGTCGCATTCTCCTATCAGGTGATCGTATCTCTTCAGTCCTGCTAGCATCTCCGCTTCCTGAGATTCCGATACGTGCCTGCGTGGAACAAACTGCTCGTGATACTTCCTGAAGGTCTGATAGATCTGCCGTCCGTCATTGGTCATCTCTTTCATGAGTTCCGGATGTTGCCGCACCGAAAGATGCACTTCCCACCATACACGGTATGTCGTTCTATACGCGTCATCCATCAGTAGGGCGGCATGATGCTTGTCAAGGTCCCTTCGTGCGTCAAGAAAGCTCTTTACTCCTGATCCCATTCGAAGAAGCTTCGAGAGACCGGCAAGTTCAGCCATTACTTCACCTCCTTAGCACCTATCTCTGGAGCTACGAGGGCTAGTTCTTCTGCGTTGTGTTTGAGTGTCATGATTCACCTGATCACTGTCGGCGCCGGTGGAAAACGCTCACCAGACTGCCATTGCTGGAGTTCTTCTTTGTATGATTGCGTCAGCGATTGGAGCGTTGATACCGTTTGCTTCAAACCTTCAGTATACTTCTCCAAGAATGCCGCCCGTGACCTGAGCCGCAAGTACAACCAGCACCAGACTGCTGACGCGACTAGCCCGCCAACGACTGAGCCAAGCGCAACAGGCGGAGCGAGCGCGGCAATCGATGGGCCACCTGCCACATGACCAGGGCCTTCTTCCGTTGTGATGGCACCGTCATCCAACTGAGGTACTTCCTCAGTTAGCATATACACTGTCACTGAAGAACCACGGGCCATCCTGTCTAGCCAAATGACAAGCGTCGCCTCACCGCTTCCGCCGCCTTCCTGCCTCCAGCTCTCCTCGCTCTGGACAGAAGTCTGCTCAATGGTGGTCCCCAATCGGCCCAGACTTATGCGCACATCGTGAGCGGTCGCCTTGCCTCTATTGTCCACGACAACGCCACCAAATGATTGGCCTTCGATTCCATAGGTCGGCAGGACTGCATAGACCACGTCAGGAACGTTGACGAAATTCTCATAGACAAAATAGAGAAGGCCACTCCCAAGGAGAATGCTGAGGAGCGCAATGGTACCCTTCCCTATCCAACCTAATCTTCCAATCCAGGCTCCCCGGTCGGTCTTAGATTCGCTGGACATGGTGTCTCCTCCCAGAGGTCAGTTGCTCGCCCACTTCAGTCAAGAGTGTGTGGCGCATTGCACATCGCGTCGCCAAGACGAGGAAACGTGTGTCAACAGGTCCACGAAGCGGGGGAATCGGAGTCAGTGGATTGTACCACAATAGCGAAGACAGAGCAACAGGAGTTCTTGCCAACAACACCAAGAGTCCCCGCCGTTCAGGAGCTGGATGTATCAGAAGGTTGCAGCAACCTTAGAATCTCCTCGCGGGGCCTCAAGAGGACTGTAGCATCGAGGCGCGCTGCCTGCAACGCAGCTCAGGAGTGTGCCGTAGGGGTTGACACGAATTCAGAATTGTGCTATAATCTGAGCAATAGGATTGGACTCATTGTACGAGAAAAGGAGGGAGAGGCGATGAAGAGGCATTGGGTAGGAGGCTTATTGCTAGGTGTGAGCATGTCGCTGCTTCTGGTTGGCTCACTGTTGGCCAAGCCTTTGTCCATCGAGCCGCCTCCAGAGCCCCCAACGGCGGTGGAGGGCTTGTACGTCACCAGTGAGGACAACGAGGACAACGGCGGTACGGGCGGCGCGGACCATGACATGTATCCGGTGAGCGTGTGCCAAGGCGATGATCGCGAGCCTATCGAGTTCAACATCACTGTGGATGCAGAGATCTGCTCCCCAGGAGAACTGGCACTCATGGTTGAAGACCTGCAGTTTGACACACATCAGGTGTTCCTCGACGGCGACTTGCTAGGCAACTTGGTGAGCACCGGAGAGTCCTGGTTCGAGGCGCTTTTCGAAGTGCCTGAGGCCTCGCTCCACAAGGGCGCGAACCTGGTGAAGATCGATCTTGTCGGCAAGGAATGTGTCCGCGTCGCTTGGGGAGCCCTATCAGTTGAACCGTGCGTGGAAGAGGAGTTCGTACCCGAACCAGGCTCTATCCTGCTTCTGGGCAGCGGTCTCGCCGGACTAGCTGGGTATGCTACTCTCAGAGTTTGTTCAGGGCATGCCCTGCGCGGGAGGGCGAGAGAGTAGACGACTGAACATAACGGGATACTGAAAGGGCTGTCCTCTTGCAGGACGGCCCTTTTCTGTAGGGGCGGAATGCCCGCAACAACAGAGCCGCGGACTTCGAATCTGTGAGAGCGGGGGTTCGAATCCCTCCAGGAGCGCTCACTCCCATTCTTCTACCAGGTCACCGAAGAACACGCGGAACCATGGTTTAGGGACCACCTTCACGATTTCCCCGGATTGGACGCTCACCTCGAGCCTCTCGAATACCGAGCGCAGACCCGCCCGGCGCTGTGATGGAGAACATTCCGCGACGAGACGGCCCAGGTCGGTGACGCGCTGCAGCGCAGTGTCGGGTTCGTATGAGCCAGGTCCCAGCTGTGACTCCAGGTGCTCTATATGGGCTGTGATCTCTGCCTTGCGCTTGAGATACTCCTCCCTGTCGACTTCCCCTTCGAGGCGCATCTCCTTCAAGCGCATCAGCCGCGCCCGCTTTGTCTTTAGCATCGCAAGGATCTCGGTGTTCCGAGGTTCTGTCTCGATTTGTTTCTTGACCTGTTCCGTGACCATATCCTGCAGCTGAGTGGGAAGGGCGAGACCGTTGAGCAGAGCCACCGCCTGGGTCTCGAGGTCCTCGGCGTCGAAGGAGCCACGCCACGGCTGGCAAGCTGGTCCGCTATGGCGATATGTGGTAGCGTCACGCTCGCCGCGGCGTCTGCCCCAGAGTCGCGCTCCGCACTCGTGACAATACCCGATCCCGGTCAAGAGGTACACCCTGGAGGGGCCCCGACTCGATCCCTTGGTCCTCTTGCGTCTGACTTCCTCCACGCGGGCGGCCAGGTCTTCGTCGATGATCGGCTCGTGCTCGCCGTCATAGATCTCGGGATAGGTTCCTTGTGTCTGGCGTCCGACGGGGAGCTGACCGGCGTAGAGCCGCGTATTCTTGAGCACGCCGCGCATGGACTCCTTGGAGAATGGCTTGGTTCCGTTCCGGGCTCGGAAGCGATACCCCTGCCGGTTGAGGTCCATGGCCAGCTGGGTGTAGCTGTAGCGGCCGGTGGAGTACAGCCGCATCAGGAGCTGCACCACGCGGGCGTCGTCATTGACCACGAGTCGGCCGTCCTGGCGCTTGTATCCGAAGGGTGCAATGCCGACGTGGATGCCTTGGTGCGTCGGTGTCGTATGCTGTCGCGGACCCTCTCACTGGCGAGATCGGACTCCAGAGACGCGACCACCATGAGCATGGCCAGGAACGCCTTGCCTATGGCGGTCGTCGTGTCGAATCTCTCCTTGACGCTGACCAGCTCGACGGTGTGCTTTTTCAGCAGGTCGACGAAGTTGAAGCAGTCCCTGGGAGAGCGAGACGCCCTGTCCAGCGAGCTCACTACGACGGCCACGACCTCGGGTCGGCTGAGCTGCGCCTTGAGGCGGCGCCACTCTGGCCGGTGCTTCTCGGACCGTCCGGAACGGTGGCCCTCGGCGTCCTGGAATACCTCGTAGCTCCAGCCCTTCTCCTCGCAGACGCGCATGCAGTTGTCCAGCTGGCGCTCAGGGCTGGCCTGGTCCTGCTCGTAGCGGACTACAGACTTTCGGATGTAGATCAGGGCAACACCACTCACTTAGCATCCTCCCCACTCGTGTCCATTCTCTGGCGCCTCCACCTCCGCAGCAACAGAAACTCCCCAAACTGCAACCACTCGTTCAGCTCCTCGGCCGTGAGCGCGCGCACCATGTCGTGCGCGAGTGCGTCGACACCCTTGAGAAGTTCTTCGTCCAACTCCGCCACTTGGAGACCAGCCAGCTTCATGATGCTGGCCTGCGACACCCCAAAGTACCGCGCCATCTTGTACGCGGAGTCCGCACTGGGCCGCCGACGCCCTCGCAGGTAGGAGCTAAACCCATTCCTCGACAATCCAGCCTCTACACTCGCCGTGGTCAGCGCCTTCCCGCGCAAGTGGCATGCCCGCGTGAGGAACTCTCCGAGGTCCATCGCCTCCCGGCTGAGTCGACTGATCTCCTGCTGTCCGTCCATAGCTCACCCACCTTCATCCCCAACTGAGGCCGCCTCCATGTCACGGCCACTGACGTCACCAATTGTAGCCCGAATGTCAGCATTTGACAACGTCTACAAAGGCTGCTATGCTGACATCAGGCGGTGACATGATGGAGACTCATCTGCAGGCTGAGCTAGACGGCCAGTATCTCGACCAGTTCGTCGCAGCGCTGGTTGATATACTGCTCAACGGAAAGGACGAACCACCATGCGAGCCTCAAGGGCACCGCATGGGGGGCAGCGAGGGCTCCGCGCCTGGCTCTCGGAGCGGGGCATCCAATACGCCTGGGCCGCTGCAACATCGACCAGAATACCATCAACACCGAACCCACAACCTGCGGCCCCGTGCTGCCCAGGGCACTAGCCCTGGTGCCACGACATCTCTCTGATCCTCTCACAGAATAGTCACCGACCCAGTGTGCTTCTCCCCGAATGCCTTTCTTTGACATGCTCTGTACTTCCTTCTGTTGTGTTCTCCACGCCCTAGGCCACGGCCCTTGCCGCCCGATCTGATCTTGCTGCTGGGGCATGGCTTCTTCTTGGCCGTTATCTCCTTGCCCTCCGATGATATACGTCACATCTACAACCAGGGAACCTCATCGGCTGCATGTGGCCACTTGGGAACGGGTCATTGAGCGGAATCCAGCCAACCGCTGCATTCGCCCTGCAACCATCGCTCACCCAGTCATCCCCTACGGTTGCCCACTTCTTCTCGACAGGCAGCCCCATGTCGTGAACCTCCCGGGCAGTCTGCATACTACCTTCAACGTACATATTGCCCATCTTCGTCACCTCTACGAGTTTGGCCGCGAGCCAGAGCTCCGAGCGACTCGCGGATTCCGCCAGCCCTTCATCGAACGCCTCGACCATCTCAGCCCAAAGCTCAGCATCCGGCAGATAGTCTTTCTCCAGCTCCTGGACGGCCACAGACCAGATCCAAGCGGAGGGCAGGGGCCTCTTTTCCTCGGCGTCCTTTACCGCCGCGAATATGCGCTCCCACTCAGCTTCTGCTCTATTCGTTGCCATGCTCTTTGCTCCCTTGGCATCTCGCCAGTACAGCCTCAGTCTCCAGCTGCAAGGAGTACCATCCCTGCCCAATCACGGTCCCGAATAGGCTGGCCTTGCTTTGCCCGGTTGCTTGCTCCCCAAAAGGCTCCACCAGCGGGGGGAGATTTCGGTATTGAGGCTTACGTGAGCAAGCTCGACCACTCGCTCGACCTCGCTGGGCACAGGGCAGCGTATGAGCATGAATTGCGCGTCTAGCCCGGCCTCTTGTTTCTTTTGGATATTGGCCATGCGTGAATCACCAAAGGAGCGAGTACCACTATTGGGCAAAGCGCTCGCAACCCTGGGGCAGCCACAGACCGCTTTTGTGACGGCGGTGACGCAGATCCCCTTGGAGCCGTATAACGTCGTCAGCTTGGTGGCATTATGTGCCAGTCTGTCGAGTTCTATCTCTATGGGAGGTGCTGGCATCACAATCTCTAGTCCTCAGACTGAGTCTCTTGACAGCGCTCTGAATGATCTCATCCAGCAGATCCTTGCCGTCCTTTCCTTCCGCGCGGGCCATAAAGCCGATATAGCTGTGAGGTTTTTCCTTGGGCGTGCACATCAGCCCCGCGAACGTGTTCCCCTCCAACAAGAACGGCCCTTCCTCGGTCAATATCGTGTCAATTCGA
>Ga0307377_10001620_pt1 | contig 27963 bp, 25 predicted proteins | sample TR3MG_FD_202535 | JGI IMG/M metagenome (GOLD analysis project Ga0307377, IMG submission 202535) | Soil microbial communities from Risofladan, Vaasa, Finland - TR-3 | ecosystem: Environmental > Terrestrial > Soil > Coastal area > Acid sulfate soil | place: Finland: Risofladan, Vaasa | collected... | reverse complement strand
GTCGCCGATACCTGCGGCAAAGTAACTAAGCTGGTCGAAAGGTTATTGACCGTGATCGTGCACGTATCAGCGAGCACCCTGCCGGTGAAGTTGATGGTGCCGCTGCTAGCTGCCTGGGCGCTAAGAGGGGCGAATGCTGCCATGCCAAGTCCGGCAATCATGGCAGCGGAGAGAAGAGTCTTTTTCATGCGTGGTTCCTGTAATTTCTGTGCTGTGGATGGTGGACTGATTTCAACGCGCTGCTGGGTGGACTGGCTTGCGATCCCCGCCGATTCCCTTGTTCATTTCTTGCCTGTGAACCAAAAGCAAGCCGTATGCCAACAATCATGCGCAACGTTTACATTGGCCTCACAAGGGGGTTCCGATGGGCCGCTTTCCATGCAGGAGTCGCTGAACAGACATGCCTTGTAGGCCATCGCTGACAAATTATGGCATTGAAATTGCCAACTGCGTCACTCTTTTAACGAAAAAATTACATAATCGTCATCTAATGGTATGACTTCATCGGGATGAAATCGAACAAAATGTCAAGGATGCTTGATATTGGTTGAGGTCCCGCTTAAGCTCAATGTCAAGTCTGTTTGACATGAGTCGCTATAGCGGAGCTGTCCAAGCCGGGCCGGCCCCGGCAATCGTCAACCACCACGAGCGGGGAAAGACGGTGACTCGTCCAATCCATCAGCCTTGCCAGGGTGAATTCCGGCCCGCGATGGCACGAGCGGAAGCGTGGCGGGAGCGAACGGGCGCGACCGTGAGGCTGCAGCTGCGGCGGATGCCGAGGGACGCCCATGCATAACCACGTGCGCGAACTGCGTAGCGAACAAGGCTGGTCGCAGGCGGATCTGGCCGAGCGGCTGGAGGTGTCGCGGCAGACCGTCAATGCGATCGAGACGGGCAAGTACGATCCGAGCCTGCCGCTGGCGTTCCGGATCGCGCGGCTGTTCGGCCGCTCGATCGAATCGATTTTTGTACCGGGCCAGGAGTGAAAGGCATGGCATTGAAGGGACGTACCATCGCCCGCATGGGTGCGGTTGTCGTGGTGGTGGGGGTGCTGGCCTGGAACCATTTCCACGCAAAGGATTCATCCACGCCGGCGGCGACAACGCCGGCCGCAGCGTCCGCCGCCGTCACCAGGCCGCTGCCGGCGGTTGCAGCGCGGACCTGGAAACTGGGCGCGCTGACGCTGACTGCCTGCGAGCTGGGCCAGCCGCACAGCGGATTGAGCACGGCGGCGTGGTGCGCATCGCCGCAGGTGCCGGAAAACCGCGCCGATCCGCACAGCCGCAAGATCACCCTGAAGCTGGCGGTGCTGCGTTCCCGTGCGCAGGTGGCGAGCAAGGACATGCTGGTGTTTCTCGCCGGCGGCCCCGGTCAGGCAGCGACCGACGAGGCCGCCACGGTGGCTTCGGTGTTGCAACCGCTGCGCGCGCATCGCGATGTACTGCTGCTCGATCAGCGCGGTACCGGCGGCTCGAATGCGCTCACCTGCAAGGACTCCGATGAGGCGGCGGGAGTGGACGATGCGGACAGCTTCGATGCCGACAAGCTGAAGGCTGCCGCCGCCGATTGCCTCAAGCAGGTCAGCGGTCATGCCGATCCACGCTACTACACCACCACCGTGGCGGTGCAGGATCTGGAGGACGTACGCAAGATGCTCGGCGCGCCCCGGTTCGACCTGATCGGGGTGTCGTACGGCACGCGGATGGCGCAGCAGTACCTGATGCATTACCCGCAGGCGGTACGCAGCGTGGTGCTGGACAGCGTGGTGCCGAACCCGCTGGTGCTGGGCGAGGACTTTGCCCGCAATCTGCACGATGCACTGAAGGCGCAGTTCGCCCGCTGCACCGCCGAGCCGGCCTGCAGGCAGCGTTTCGGCGATCCGGATCAGACCTTGTACCAGCTGCGCGATGCGTTGCGTGCCAACCCCCATCAGGTTTCGTTTCGCGACCCGGAAAGCTACCGAACGGTCAAGCGAGTGCTGGACGAAAACTCGCTGGCCAGCGTGGTAAGGATGTTTGCCTACACGCCGACCACCGCCGCGCTGCTGCCACTGTCGATCGATGCGGCGGCGCATGGCGATGTCGGCCCGCTGCTGGGTCAGGCCAGGATCCTGTCCGGCGATCTGGCCGACCTGATGGGCAGCGGCATGCAGTACTCGGTGATCTGCAGCGAGGACGCCGACCTGCTGACGCCGCGCCCGCAGGATGCCGACACGATCCTGGGCACGCACATGATCGATGCGTTCAAGGCGATCTGCTCGGTGTGGCCGAAGGGTACGCGCCCGGCGGATTTTCACCAGCCGCTGCAAACGGACAAGCCGGTGCTGCTGCTGGCCGGGCAGTACGATCCGGTGACCCCGCCGCGCTATGCCGCGCAAGTGGCCAAAGGCCTGCCGAATGCACGCGTGCTGGTGCTCAAGGGTCAGGGCCACAGCGTGATGGCCGCCGGTTGCGCGCCGCGGCTGATCCAGCACTTCGTCGAGCATCTCGACCCGAAGACGCTGGATGCGAGCTGTCTGGACCGGCTGCGGCCCACCCCGATCTTCATCGATTTCAACGGTTCAACCCCTTAAGGAGCGGCGCCATGATCGAGGTGAAGGATCTGCACAAGGCGTTCGGTACGGTGCAAGCCGTCGACGGCGTCAGTTTCATTGCCCGTGACGGCGAGATCACCGGCCTGCTCGGCCCCAACGGCGCCGGCAAGACCACCACGTTGCGCATGCTCTACACGCTGATGGCGCCGGACCGCGGCCAGGTGCTGGTGGACGGCATCGACGCGGCAGTCGATCCGCTGGGTGTGCGCCGCCGGCTCGGCGTGCTGCCGGATGCGCGTGGCCTTTACAAGCGGCTGACCGCCGGCGAGAACATCGACTACTTCGCGCGGCTGCACGGCTTGCCCGAAGCGTTGCTGGCGAGCCGCCGCGACGCGTTGATCAAGGCACTGGGGATGGAGGACATCGCCAACCGCCGCGCCGAGGGTTTTTCGCAAGGCGAGCGGGTGAAGACCGCGATCGCCCGCGCCCTGGTGCACGACCCGCGCAACGTGATCCTCGACGAGCCGACCAACGGCCTGGACGTGATGGCGACGCGCGCCTTGCGCCAGTTCATGGCCCGGCTGAAGGCGGAAGGACGCTGCGTGCTGTTTTCCAGCCACATCATGCAGGAGGTGGCGGCGCTGTGCGACCGCATCGTGGTGATCGCGCATGGCCGCGTGGTGGCCGACGCATCGCCCGATGCGCTGCGCGAGTCAACCGGCGAGCACAACCTGGAGGATGCGTTCGTGAAGATCATCGGCACCGACGAAGGCCTGGCCGCATGAGCGCCGCCAGCGGGAAAGCCCGGCGCAGTGCGTTCCTCACGGTGTTCCTGAAGGAGGTGAAGGAAAACCTGCGCGATCGCCGCACCCTGACCAGCGCCTTTCTCACCGGCCCGCTGCTGGGGCCGATCCTGCTGGTGCTGTTGCTCAACGTCACCCTCAATCGCGAGCTGGACAAGGCCGAGAAGCCGTTGCCGGTGCCGGTGATCGGGGCGCAGTACGCGCCGAATCTGCTCGATGCGCTGAAGGCCGGCGGGGTGGTGCCGGGCGCGCCGGTGGCCGACCCGGAGCGGGCCGTGCGCAAGCAGGACGCCGACGTGGTGCTGCGTATTGCTGCCGATTACGGCAAGGCGTGGCGCAAGGGCGAGCCGGTGCAGGTCGAGCTGATCTACGACTCCTCGCAGCGCGATGCGAACACAGCGGTGGAACGGGTGAGCCAGCTGATCGAAGCTTACGCCCGCCAGCAAGGCGCGATGCGACTGGTGGCGCGCGGGCTGTCGCCCAGCACGGCGTGGCCGCTGCACGTGGCCCGGCGCGACCAGGCGACACCGCAGTCGCGTGCGGTGCTGATGTTTGCGATGTTGCCGTACTTTTTCGTGATCACGATCTTCATGGGTGGCATGTATCTGGCGATCGACCTCACCGCCGGCGAACGCGAGCGGCAATCGCTGGAACCGCTGTTCGCGAACCCGGTACCGCGCTGGAAAATCTTTGCCGGCAAGCTGGCGGCGATCTGTACGTTTTCCACCGCCAGCCTGCTGATCACGCTGCTGGCGTTTGCCGTGGTCGGCCGCTTCATTCCCGCCGAGAAGATCGGCATGGAATTGGACCTGGGCCTGCATTTCGGCAGCTGCGTGCTGCTGCTGATGTTGCCGCTGGTGCTGCTGCTGGGCGCCTTGCAGTCGATGGTGGCGGCGTTCGCGAAGAGTTATCGCGAAGCGCAGACCTATCTCTCGCTGCTGATGCTGGTGCCGATCATCCCCAGCCTGGTGCTGGCGATCCTGCCGATCAAGGCACAGGCATGGATGTACGCGGTGCCGCTGCTGGGCCAGAACCTGGGCATCATGCAGTTGCTGCGCGGCGACGGCATCAGCGGACAGCAGATCGGCCTGTGTCTGGCCGGCAGCCTGGCGGCGGCACTGCTCGCGGTGCTGGCGACGATCCAGCTGTACCGCTCCGAGCGGCTGGCGATTTCGGCGTAGCCCACCGCCGATCCGCGCCTTCGTAGGAGCGCACCCTGTGCGCGAATGCTTTTTGCCGTACGCGACGAGAGCATTCGCGCACAGGGTGCGCTCCTACGAGGGCATGAAAGACATCCGAGGTCGTGAAAGGCATCGGGGACGGATTCAGCTTGGTGGCGCGGTCAATTCCCGTGCATTGAGGTAGCCGTGGTGGCGACGGTCGAGTTTGTGGAACTCGCGCCGCAGGTTGTCCTGGAAGCTCTTCAGGGTGATCGGCCTGCCGCGCTTGCCCGGCAGCTCATCGGTTCCCAGCACGCCGTCGCCATTGCGGTCCATGAGCTGGAAACCCCGGCTCATCCAGGCCACGTATTCGGCCTCGCTCACGCGGCCATCGCCGTTGCGGTCGAACCCCTGCAGGTACTCCGTTCGCGTGCTCTGCGCGGATGCGGCCAGCGGCGCCAGCAGCAGCAGCGCGAGCAGCACGGAACCCTGCCGGTACACGCTCAGCGTGCCCCGCCGTGGATGCCGATGAACTGCAGGAACTCCATGCGGGTACGGGCGTCGTCGCGGAACGCGCCGAGCATCTGGCTGGTGACCATCGACACGCCGCGCTTGTGCACGCCACGGGTGGTCATGCATTCGTGGCTGGCATCGATCACCACCGCCACGCCGGCCGGCTGCAGGGCCTCCTGGATGCACTGGGCGATCTGCGCGGTGAGTTTCTCCTGCACCTGGAAGCGCCGCGCGAATGCGTCGACCACGCGGGCCAGTTTGCTGATCCCGACCACGCGGTTGGTCGGCATGTAGCCGACATGAGCACGGCCGATGATCGGCGCCATGTGGTGCTCGCAATGGCTCTCGAACTCGATGTCGCGCAGCACCACCATCTCGTCGTAGCCGGCCACCTCCTCGAAGGTGCGCCGCAGGTAGTCGCCCGGATCGATCGCATAACCGCCGAACCAGTCGCGGTAGGCCTCGACCACCCGCTTGGGCGTATCCAGCAGGCCCTCGCGGGCCGGGTCTTCGCCGGACCAGCGCAGCAAGGTCCGCACGGCTTGCTCGGCCTGCTCCTGGGTGACGTCGTTCGGGTTGCGTTGATCGCTCATGCGGATGCCTCCGGCTTGCAAACAATGCAGTTTAGCGTTTGCGTCGAGCGCACGCTGGCGAATATGTGTAAAGCCGATCAGGCGTCGCTATCGTCATCACCGATCAGCACCGGGCCATCCGGACCTTGCCCCGCACTGGTGTCGTCTGCGGGCTCTTCGGCAGACGAGAGTTTCTTGGGCATGGATCGGTTCGACTTGATGCCAAGGTCGCGAAGTCGCTCAGCCTGGCGAACCAGACCGTTTCTCGGATTGCTCAACGCCCTTTCGGCCGCCTGGGTCGCCGACGTGGCCTTGGCCAGCGCATCGCCGATGGCGACGACGTGTTCGCTGAAACGCACGGCGGCGTCGTACATCAAGCCGCCGCGCTTGACGATTTCTTCCATGCTGCGCGTCGTCTTCTCGACGCGCCAGATATACTCGATGGTACGCAGCACGGTGAACAACGTGTTGGGTGAAACTAGGGCGACGTGCCGTTCGAGCGCGTACTGGGCAAGACCGGAATCGGCCTCGCTGGCTGCCATCAGCGCGCTCTCGATCGGAACGAACAGCAGCGTGAAATCGACGCTCTTGAGGTTGTACAGCGACGGGTAGTTCTTGTTCGACAGATCCTTGATGTGCCGCTTGATGGATGCGGAGTGTTCTTCCAGCGCGGCCAGCCGGGCGAGATCGTCGTCACCGGCGCCGACGAATCGTTCGTAGGCGACCAGCGACACCTTCGCATCGATCACGATGGCCCGGTCCTGCGGGAGGTCCAGCACGACGTCGGGAATGAGCCGTCCGTCGGCCTCTTCATTCTGGTGGCTCACCTGCGTGCGAAACTCGATGCCCTCGCGCAGTCCAGCCAGTTCGAGGATGCGTTGCAGTACGGCTTCACCCCACATGCCGCGCGTCTTGCTTTCGCCGCGCAGGGCGTTGGTGAGGGACTGGGCCTTGGCGCCGATGTCCTGGTTCAGTTCGGTGAGGTGACGGATTTGCGCGATCAAGCCCTCGCGGGCGGTGAGATCGGCTTCGCGCGTGGCCTCGACCTTGCCCTTGAAATCGTCCAGTGTCTTGCTGAAGGGGAGCAGCAGATCCGACAGCGTGTTTTTCTGCTGCTCGTTGAGCTTGGCGCCTTTTTCTTCGAGCAGCGTGCTGGCCATCAATCGGAACTCCTTGGCCATTTCCTCCTTCGCATCAGCGAGCAGCTTGCTGGTGTCGATTTCCCGCTGCTTCGCGGATTTCACTTCCTGTTCAAGGCGGGCATTGGATTCGAGCAGCGTGCTTTTTTCCCCGGCGAGGCTCCTGTTGGCGGTGGTCAGCGCGACGATCTGCTCGTTCGCCGCCCTCAGTGCCTTTTCCGCCGCATCGCGCTGGCTGGATGTGCCGGCCAGATCGGCACGTCTCGAGGAAACCTCCTCCATCGCAGCTTTCAGCTCCTGCTCGAGCGCCTGCGCGCGTTCTGCCTGAGCTTGGGCGTACGCGAGCTGGGATGAAACCTCGCGCAACCTGGTCTCGGCGTCGGTTCGCGCCTGTGCGGAATCGTCCGACCGATAGCCATCGCGTCCGCGCAAAAGGATCGCCGCTTGAAGCGCGATGACCACGAGCACAACGACGATGAGGACAATCAAAAGCAGTTCGGTGACAGACATGGCGCGTTCCTGGCGACGAATCTTCAGTTTACGCGCTAGCGTATCAAGCGCTGCGACGGACTCGGGGTGGGATCAATCCACCCGGCAGAACACCGCCTTGAGATAACGCCCTTCCGGCACGTCGGTGCGGAACGGGTGGTCGGCGCCGGCGCCGCTGACTTGCAGCACCTGGATCTCGCGGCCGGCGTTGAGCGCCACCCGGCGCAGCATTTCCAGGAATTCGCTTTCGCCGACCAGACCGGTGCACGAGCAGGTCAGCAGCAGGCCGCCGGGCGGGATGATGTCCAGTGCCATGCGGTTCATCGCGAAGTATTTCTTCAGCGCCTCCATCACCTTGCTGCGGTCGCGGGTGAGCTTGGGCGGGTCGAGGATCACCGCGTCGTACTGCTCGCCACGCGCCACCGCGGCGCGCACCCAGTCGAAGATGTCGGACTGTTCGAACGTCACTGCGACGCGGTTGGCGGCGGCGTTGGTGCGGGCGACTTCCAGGATACCGGCATCCAGATCCACGCCGACCGCCTCGCGCGCGCCGGCCGCCATCGCGTGGACCGCGAAGCCGCCGGCGTTGCAGCACAGGTCGAGCACGCGCCGGCCCTTCGCCAGTTCGGCAAAGCGGCGGCGGTTGTCGCGCTGGTCGGCGAAGAATCCGGTCTTGTGCCCCGAGCCCGGCGCAGCATGAAATCGCAGGCCGTGCTCGTGCACTTCGACGGCAGTGGGTACGTCGGGGCTGCGGCAGTCGAACGACTCCTGCTTCTGCACATGCGACTCGGCGAACCAGTACAGCCGGGCGCCGGGAAAATGCGTGAGCAGGGCGGCGTGGATCGCCTCGCGGAAGCGCCACATGCCGGCCGCGAAATATTCGATCACCAGGATGTCGGCGTAGCGGTCGACGATCAGGCCCGAGAGACCGTCACCCTCGCTGTGCACCACGCGCCAGGCATCGCTGACCTGTTCCAGCTGCAGCCAGTCGCGGCGCAGCCGTACCGCACGGTCGATGCGTGCGGCGATCCAGTCGGCGTCGATCGTCGCAGCCGCATCGATGCTCAGCAGGCGCAGCGCGATGCGGGCATGGCCGTTCCAGAAGCCGCGGCCGGCGAAGCCGCCCCTGGCATCGTGCACCTCGACCAGGCTGCCCGGCGGCAATCGGGCCTGCGGCTTGTGGACCTGCGCCGACCACACCCACGGGTGCCCCGGTGCACGGTCGGACTTTAGGCGGATGACGGGCAGGGTGGGTGCAGGCGGCAGCTGATCGGGTGAGTTCATCCGCGCATGATAGCTGGTGTCCGGCAGCTCCCCTTGCATGCTCAGGGCGGGTACTGCCCACCGCTTTGCCACGCTGACGCGAGGGCAGGAGCCGGCGGGCAGTGCCCACCCTACGGTTCGGCCTTGCAGGGGAGCGAGCGAAGCGTTTTCAACGCAGCTTGAGCACCAGCCACGAAAGCAACGCCAACAGGTTGATGCCCAGTCGCGACACGGCCGGGCCGCCCGCCGCCAGCAGGAATCCCTGCGAGCCGACGTGCCAGTCGATGCCCAGTCGTGTTGCGAACTGCAGCGTGGCGTACACGTTGACGAACGCACCGCTGTGCAGCGCGTAACTGAATATCGGCGTGGCGATCAGCGGCAACTGCAGCAGTTGCGCCCAGCGCGACATCTGCACGCCGCGCTCGCTGTTGTCGATCAGCAGCACGCCGGCGACCAGCACAAACCCGAACAGTGCCAGGGCGATCAGCGCGATCACGCTTTCATGGGTCGAGCCCAGTGGCAGCAATCGGCGCAGCGCCGCGACGACGCCGTAGAAACCGCCGGCGATCTCGAGGATGCCGATCAGGCGGAACAGGATGAGGCGCATGCAGGACTCCGGTAGGGGAAAGTGGACATTGTAGGAGCGCACCTTGTGCGCGAATGCTCTTGTCGAGGCCGGCACAAAAGCAATCGCGCACAAGGTGCGCTCCTACAGGGGCAGGGATCATTTGCGGGGAACGGGGATCATTCAAGTTCGTCGGCCAGTTCGTGCAGGTCGGCGATGTGCTGTTCCCACCAGCGCGACTCGGCGGCGAACGGGAACGCGGCGGGAAACGCCGGGTCGTGCCAGCGGGCGGCGATCCAGCCGGCGTAGTGCAACTGGCGCATCGCGCGCAGGACCGGCACCAGCGCCAGTTCGGCCTGATCGAAATCGCGAAACTGCTGGTAGCCCTCGAGCACCGCTTCCATCGCCCGATCATCGTTGGCGAGCATCCACAGATCCTGCACCGCCGGCCCGCTGCGGGCGTCGTCGAAGTCGACGAAGTGCGGGCCGGCATCCGTCCACAGCACATTGCCGGGGTGGCAGTCGCCGTGCAGGCGCAGTTGCCGCAGCGGGCCGATGGCGGTCTGCCGCTGCACGATCGCGGCATCGAGGCGCATTGCGGCGGCGCGATAATGGGCGTGCAGCGAAGCAGGCAGCAACGACGATCCGAGCACGGCCTGCATCGGCTGTCGCACCATCGTGTCGCGATCGAGCTTGCCGCGATGGACGAACGGCTGGCGTGCGCCGACCGCATGCATGCGTGCGATCAGCCGGCCCAGCCATTGCAGTTGTTCGACCGATTCCAGCGACGGCGCGCGGCCGCCCCGGCGCGGTGTCAGCGCATAGCGGAAACCGTCGTGATGCAGCAGCGTGTGGCCACCGAACGCGAGCGGGGCGACCACCGGCAGCTCGGCATCGGCCAGTTCCTGCGCAAAGGTGTGTTCCTCCATGATCGCCGCGTCGCTCCAGCGCCCGGGCCGGTAGAATTTCGCGATCACCGGCGGTCCGTCTTCCAGCCCGACCTGCCACACGCGGTTTTCGTAGCTGTTGAGCGCGAGCAGCCGGCCATCCGGCCACAGGCCGCAGGCGCCGACGGCGTCGAGTACCAGGTCGGGGCTGAGCCTGGCGTAGGGCGTGTCGGCTGTCATAAAGTGCCGCGCCTTTTGCGTTTGCATCCTCTCCCTCCGGGAGAGGATTGCGGCGAGGGAGCGGGTTTTTGCAGGAAAACCGCGTTCAACGTACGCCCACCACGCGCGCCGGCACCACCGCCATGGTCAGCCGCGAGACGCAGACCAGCGCGCCTTGCTCGCTCTCGATGCGGATTTCCCACACTTGCGTGGTGCGGCCCAGATGCAGCGCCTTCGCGGTGCCGGTGACCGTGCCGCTGCGTACGCCGCGGATATGGTTGGCGTTGATGTCCAGGCCCACGGCGAATTCCCTTTCCGGGTCCAGGGTGAGCATGGCCGCCGTGCTGCCCAGGGTCTCGGCCAGCACCACCGAGGCGCCGCCGTGCAGCAGGCCGTACGGCTGATGGGTGCGGTGATCGACCGGCATGGTGCCCTGCAGCCAGTCCTCGCCGATCGCGCTGATGCGGATGTCCAGCGTCTGCATCATGGTGTTGGCGCTCCACGCGTTGATGCGTGCCAGGTCGGGATCTTGTTTCCAGATGCTCATGGTTGATTCCTGCGGGTCGGGCACGCATTGTTGTCCGCCGCCATCGCCGCGACAATGCACTCGTGTTCAAGGTCACTCTCAAATCTTCTGGCCGGCAGTTTCCGGTGGCCGCCGGCGAAACCGTGCTGGAAGCGGCGCAGCGTGCGGGCATCGCGTTGCCGTATTCCTGTCGCGCCGGCGTCTGCGGCAGCTGCAAGGCGACCTTGCTGGAGGGGCGCTGCGAGTACCCGCGCAATCCGCCGCTGGCGTTGAATGCCGATGCGCGGGCCCAGCATGCGGTGCTGCTGTGCCAGGCGGTGCCGGCCAGCGATTTGCTGCTTGAAGCGCGCGAAATCACCTCGGTGCACGACGTCGCGCGGCGCCAGCTCGGCGTGGTGGTAGCCGAGAAATGGCAACTGGCACCGGCGGTGATCGGCTTGCGGCTGCGGCCGGATCAGGGCGAGTCCCGGCTCAACTGGCTACCGGGTCAGTATCTGGATGTGCTGCTCGAGGATGGCAGACACCGGCCGTTCTCGATCGCCAACGGCCCGCAGGCGGACGGCATGATCGAACTGCACGTGCGCCACGTGGCCGGCGGCGGATTCACCTCATGGGTCAGCGACAGCCTCAAGGTCGGTGACCGGTTGCGCATCGAAGGTCCGCTGGGTACGTTCGTGCCGCGCGAGGATTCCGAACGGCCGATGGTGTTCATGGCCGGCGGCACCGGCTTTGCGCCGGTCAAGGCGATCGTCGAACACTTCATGGCGCTGGGCACGCGGCGGCCGATGCGGGTGTACTGGGGCGCCCGCAGCGCGGGGGACATCTACCTGCGTCCCCTGGCCGAGCGCTGGGCGCGCGAGCTGCCGAACCTGCAATTCCACGCGGTGGTGTCCGATCCGGAGCAGTCGGCCGGTCTGCGTTGCGGTCTGGTGCATGAGGCGGTGCTGGAGGATCAGCCCGATCTGTCCGGCCACGATCTGTACATGAGCGGCCCGCCGGCGATGATCGACGCCGGACATCAGCTGTTTCTCGACGCCGGCCTGCCGGAGTCGCACCTGTATTACGACTCGTTCGACTACGCGCCCGACGTACTGGCGCAGATTATTGCCGCACGCGCGGGCATCAACGAATCGCCGTAGGAGCGCACCGAAGTGCGCGAATGCTTTTGTCAGGTCCGATGCAAAGAGCATTCGCGCACAGGGTGCGCTCCTACAGCAGGCAGGCCCGGCCCGTAGGAGCGCGCTTGCGCGCGATGCTCTTTGCCCGGCGTCGATGGAGAGCATTCGCGCACTTCGGTGCGCTCCTACTTCTTGCCCTTGGCTACCGGCAGTTGCGCCTGGTGCCAGGCCAGTACGCCGCCGCCAAGCGTATGCACCTTGCCGAAGCCGGCCTTGACCAGTCGCTGGGCGGCCTTGATCGAATTGCCGCGGCCGTCCTTGTCCATCACCACCACCGGCAGATCCCTGGCCTTGGCCAGATCCTTGTGTTCCGGATCGAACTGGCTCATCGCCACGTGCCGTGCGCCGGGTACGTGCATCTTCTCGAAATCGGCGATCGAGGACAGATCGATCAGCAGCGGGTTTTCGCGGTTGATCAGCAGTGTCAGGCCGGCCGGAGTGAGCTCCCGGGTCTTGCTGAACAGTTCGGCGAGCTGCATTGCGATCAGCGCCACCAGCAGGATGACGAACAGCGCGGACAGCGCCAGATGATTGCCGAGAAACTGGGGCAGCTTGTGCAAGAAATCGTTCATCGTCATTCCACGGGCGCTGGGCTGCGCCGATCCGGGTAAACCGGCGATTATACGGGCTGTGCGCGATCGCCACCTGCCTCCGCGATCGTCGCGGGCTGATCAGTCCCGGGTGATGTCGGGCAGACCGCTGGTCAGCCACCAGTGCTTGACCTTTTCGTCGTAGTGCCAGGTCTGGTGGTCGATGATCGTGCGCTCGGTCTGGGTATGGATGTTGACCAGACTGATGCGGGCCGTCTGCTGCACATCGAGATCGTCCAGCGGCACCGGGCCGCTGCCGCTGTCGTATTCGGTCACCCGTACCTGTTTGTAGCGCGCCAGATCCAGATCACTCAGCGGATGCGCGGCGCGGATTTTCGGGTCGATGAAAAGTGCCGCACTCTGGAAATTGCCCCAGCGCAACGTGCTGCCGTAGGCGGTGAGCGTGGTGGTCAGGGTGTCGCTGCGGTTCTGGGTAGCGCAGCCGGCCAGCAGCAGCACGGACAACATGGCAAGAATGCCAAGGATGCGTCGCATGGTTCGTCTCCCGAAGATTGGCCCGGCCATTCTGCCGCAAGCGGCGGCCGGAGTCTTTGCCAGCTCAAGGGCGCCGCTTGGCGACGTAGCGTGCGCCAAGCGTGGCGGCCGGCTGGCCATGACTGCCGGGTACCACGCTGACCACTTCGATACGGGCCCGGCCACGCAGGCTCAGGGTACGAAAAAAGGTCCCCCAGCTGGCCTCCGTGGCCAGCCGCGACTCGCTGTGAAAATCCTGCCACAACGGCGCCAGATAGCGCACCGTGGATTCGGCTACGAAGACATCGCAGGACTCGCCGCGCCGGCGCAGCGCCAGTTCCACCAAGCCCCAGCCACTCAAGGTCATCAGGCTGAGCAGGCTGCCGCCGAAGGCACAACCTTTGTCGTTGACGTTCGGTGCCAGCGGCGCCAGCAGGCTGAAGGTATCGTCGTCGCAGCTGCCCAGTTGCAGATCCATGGCATGGGCCAGCGGAATTTCGTCACGGATGAACTGGACCAGCTCCTGTGCCTGGGTGAGTCGGTCGGTGATGGTCACGTTGATCGGGGATCCGTGGGTAGGGTAAGACCCACAAGTGTAAGGCGCCCGCTACAATGAGGCCAAGGCAGCCAGTGGACGCAGGGGGACACAGGTGCAGCGGGGATCTTCAATCAATAGCATGGATTTGCAGGGTCGAGTCGTGGTGATCACCCGTCCGGCCGGTACGGCGGCAGGCCTGGCACAACAGGTACGCAAGGCTGGCGGTGTGCCGCTTCTGTTGCCGGGACTGGCCGTGCACGGTCCGGCCGACGAGACGTCGGCGCGGGCCGGTTTGCAGGCGGCGCTGGCGGACGACGTGCTGATCTTCAGCAGCCCGGCGGCGGTACGTTTTGCCGCTGCCCTGGTGCCGTTGCGTGCCCATGCCGCTGTGATGGCGGTCGGGCAGGGCACGGCACAGGCGTTGCGCCAGCATGGGATCGAATCGCCACTGGTGCCATCGCGGCAGGACAGCGAAGGCATGCTCGAGCACCCGGCGCTGCAGGAACTGCAAGACCGCCGCATAGCCCTGATCGGTGCACCGGGAGGGCGAGGCCTGTTGCGCGAGGCCATCGCCGCGCGTGGCGCGCAGTTGCGGGAGGTGCACGTCTACCGGCGCGCGGCACCGCGGCTGGATCGTCGCCACGTCGAGGCGGTGCTGCAGTTGCCGGCCAGCGCGCTGGTGCTGCTGTCCAGTGCCGAAGCACTGCACAACCTGGGCCGGCTCCTGCCGCCACCGGCACTGGCCCGGCTGTGCGCCGCGACGGCGGTGGTCAGCAGCGAGCGCCTGGTGGCGGCCGCGGGCAAGGCCGGTTTTTGCCGCATCAAACTGGCCGTTTCGGCACTGCCGGCCGATCTGCTGGCGGCCTGTGGCTGGTCCGTGCATCCCGGCACGCGCGGAACCTGACCTTCACGTCACCTTGCTACGAACCGCAGCGCACAGGCTGCTAGCATGCGCACATGAGCAACCCAGACCAACCGAACGAGCCCGTCGCGTCCGCGGGCACCCGTCCCGATCCAGCACGCTCGCCTCGCGCCGTGCCCGCGAGCCGCGCGCCACGTGCGCGTGGCGGTAGCCTGGCGCTGGCGTTGTTGCTGTCGCTGCTGGCCGTGAGCGTTTCCGGCTACGTCAGCTGGCGCCAATGGCAGCAGATGCGGGGCAGCGCCGCGGACAACCGGGATCTGACCGCGCTGCAGCAACGTGTGGGCGCTCTGGAGGCCACCCTGGCCAGCGTGAGCGGCCAGAGCGCCAGCCTGGATCAACGCCTGAGCGATGCGGCCCAGGTGAACCGATCCCTGCGCGAGGAACTGCTCGGCCAGGACGAGCGCACGCGCAATCTCGAGGACGCGGTGGCGAAGCTGGCCGAGAAGAGCCTGTCCGGTCACGACGCGATGCTGCTGGATGAAACCGAATCGCTGCTGCGCATGGCGAACGAGCGCTACACGCTGTTCCATGATGCGCAGGGTGCGGCAGCAGCCTATGCACTGGCCGACCAGACCCTGGCCGCGGTCAATGACGGCGCGTTCTCCGGCTTGCGCCAGAGCATCGACGCCGAACGCGAGGCGTTGGTCAGGAGCCAGCCGGCCAGTCGGGCCAGTGCCTTGCGGCAGCTGACCGAGCTGCGCAGCGAGCTGGCTGCGTTGCCGCTGAAACCGCTGGACCATCCGGGCGCCGCCCAGCCGCAAGGCGTGTGGGCACGCATTCTCCATGCGCTGGCCGGGGTGATCAGTGTGCAGCGCGACCATGGTGCGCCGCTGGCCGTCGCCGACGCGCGCCTTGCCCGCGAACTGACCCAGCTCGATCTGGCGCAGGCGCAGGCCGCGCTGCTGGCGTACGACAGCGACGCCTATGCGGCCGCACTGCAGCGCGTGGAGGAGAGCCTGTCGACCCGCTTCGACGACAACGCACCGGCCGTGCAGCAAGCGCGCGTCACGTTGCAACATCTGGCTGCCGTGTTGCCGTCGGCGGCACCGGTGCGGCTGGGTGCCGCGCTCAACGAACTGCGCAATCTGCGAGCCGTGCATGCGCTGAAGCAGGGTGCCGATGGCGCCGCACCGGCGGCTGCCGCCACGGCGGCGGGCAGGACCAGGCCATGAAGTTGTGGCGCGGGATCCTGGTGCTGGTGAGCGTCGCGATGCTGGCCGCATTCGGCTGGCATTGGGTGGCGGTAGATCCCGGTTATGTGCTGTTGCGGATGCGCGGCTGGAGGGTGGAGACCACGGTGGTGGCCGCAGTGCTGCTGCTGGTGCTGGCGTGGATCGTGCTGGCCGTGCTGTGGCGTTTTCTGCGCTGGCCGTTCGGCGCGTTTTCACGGCGGCATCGGCGGATCAGCCAGCAGCGCCTGAGCGATGGCCTGATCGCCTTGATCGAAGGCCGCCACGGCGACGCCGAGCGCGACCTCAATGGTGCCGCCCGGCTGGACAGCCTGCGCGGCCCGGCCTTGCTGGCAGCGGCCGAGGCGGCCTCACGCCGCGGCGAGCATGTCCGGGCGCTGGAGGCGCTTGACCAGGCATCGCAAGCCGCTCCGCAGGCAGCCCGCGTGTTGCGTGCCCGCATGCTTCGCGGCGAAGGCAAGCCGGCTGACGCCTTGGCATTGCTGGTACCGGAAGCCGACAAGGGCACCCTGACGCCCGGCGGCTGGCGCGAACTGGCGCTGGCGGCACTGGCCAGCGGCGATCCCCGGCGAGCCCGCGAGGCACTCGAGCCGCTGAGGAAAAGCGCCGTGCTGGGCACGCGAGGCTATGCGGCGCTCGAAGCGCAGGTGCTCGCTGCGAACCTCAATGCGGCAACCGACGGTGCCACGCTCAATGCGCTGTGGTCGCAATTGCCGAAGGCGCAACGGCGGGTGCCGGCGATCATCGATGCGTATGCCAGGCGTGCGGCGGGCTTCGGCCTGGTGCTGCCAGCCATGGACGAGCTGGAATCCGCGCTGCGGCGCGAGTGGTCGCCGTTGCTGATCGAGACCTACGGCGCGCTGGGCCGCGACGATCTCGAGGCCCGCCTGCGGCGCGCTGAAGGCTGGCTCGATGCGCACCCCAATGACGCCATCCTGCTGCTTACGCTCGGCCGCATGTGCGTGCGACTCAAGTTGTGGGGCCAGGCGCAACGTTCGCTCGAGCGCTCGCTGGCGCTGGCTCCCGCGGCGGCCGCGTGGGAAGCGCTGGGCGACACCTTCGCGGGCCGGGGCGAGACCGCCTTGGCGCTGCTGTGCTATCGCAACGCGCTGGCTTTCGGTCGCGGCGAGGCGATCGTTCCGTTGCCGCCGGGCAACCACGCGGCTCAGCCCGATACCCGTCCCGTCGCCATCGAGGAGCGCAACCAGCATGGCGTGCCGAGGTTGCGCGAATGAAAGCGCTGGCCGGCCGGCTCAGGCTACCGAGATCGCCAGCGCGATGAATGCCGCGTTGACCGTAGTGAGCGTCAGCGCGATCAGGAATACCACATCGGCGATACGCTCAAGCCGGTGATTGCGTCGGATGCTGCGGGTGCGAAGCGCCCAGTACGAGAGCAGGCACGACAGCAGGTACAGCATCGCATCCCCCGCCAACAGGTCATCCACGAACAGATCCGCCTTGCGCAGCACAATCACCACCCGGATGATCCCGATCACCGTCAGGCACACACCGACCATCGCAGCCGACGCGGTGAAGATGTGCACGCAGATGTCGTTGTCGAGTGGCTGGGTTTGACTCATGGGCAAGCGGGTCGTTGATGCAGCTGGCGTCAAGCCTCTGACCGCATGAGCGGCCGTAGATTGCGCCTGTCACGGTCCGGTGTTCAGCTGGCATTCGCATCGCGCAGGAGGCATGGGTCGGGCATCGTCGCGCGCCCGTTCGAAACGGGTGCGTTCGACGGGCTTCGTCGACGCCGATGCCACGCCTGAGACACGCAGACTGTTCGCCTGCATCCGGAGCGATCGCCGGCCGCTCAATCGGGGTTCACCAGCCACCCGACAAACTGGCCCATCAGGGACATTCGTCGAATAAACTCCGGCATGCAAAAGAAACCGATTTTCTTCGACCCCACCGGTCGACGGGCCAGCCATATCTCGCGGCTCGGGCTGCTGGCGGGCGTCGTCAGCACGTTGTTCGTGGTGGCGTTCGCGGCAAGCCTGTTGATCGGGCCGAGCATGGCCGGATTGAAGCTGGGTGGCCGCGGCAAGGGTCTGCATTCGGTGGCGGCGGTGCCGGCGCTGCTGAAACCGGCGGCGCGGTTGGCGGCGGAAGTGCTGGCCAGACAGAACCTGCTGCACGCCCATCGCATACGCAAGCCACACAGCAACCCGTCGAAGCTCCGGCCGCCCGCGCTGGCCAAACCGGCCGGCCGGGCATTGGCGATCGGCTTCTACGTCAACTGGGATGACGGCAGTTACGCCTCGCTGAAGCGCGCGCTGCCCACGCTGGATTGGGTCATCCCCACCTGGATGAGCCTGAGTGGACCGCAGATGGCACTGAAAACCAGTGTCGACCCCAGGGCGTTCGACCTGATCCGCCAGGTCAAGCCGTCGACGCCGATCCTGCCGCTGCTGCAGAACGCGGCGGACAGCGTCTGGGACGGCCCGGGCCTCGCGCGCCTGCTGGCGGATCCTGCCATGCGGCAGGCGCGCATCGCGCAGATCGTCGCTTTCCTCGCGGCCAACAAGTTCCAGGGCCTGACGGTCGACTTCGAGGAGGTACCCGAGAGCGCGCAGAAAAACCTGCAGGCGTTCCTGTCGGAGCTGTCCGACGCGTTCGCGCCGCACGGCTGGGCGATCGTGTTGTCGGTGCCGTTCGACGATGCGACCTGGGACTATGCCGCCTACGCCGATATCGTCGATTTCGAGTTGCTGATGGCCTACGACGAACATTGGGCCGGCAAGGACCCGGGCAGCATCGCCGGCGAAACCTGGTTCGAGGACACGCTCGACAAGCGCATGAAGGTGCTCGATCCGGACCAGACCATCATCGCGATCGGCAGCTACGGCTACGACTGGTCGCGCGGGCAGAACGCCGAGGCGCTCACCTTCCAGGACACCATGGATCGCGCGGCGGACGCGCAGGCCGATATCAGCTTCGACGCGGATACGCAGAACCCGCATTTCTCCTACAGCGAGGACAACGGCACCGTGCATCAGGTCTGGTTTCTCGACGGCGTGACCGCGTACAACCAGATCCACGCCGCCGATGCCTACAAGCCCTATGGCTACGCCGTGTGGCGGCTGGGTTCGGAGGATCCGTCGATCTGGCCGCTGATGGGGCGCGACTACGACGCCGCGGCGCCGGCGCAGCTGCGCCGGATCGGCCAGGGTGAGGACATCGACATCGAGGGCGAGGGCGAGGTGCTGCAGATCGCCTCGCAGCCGGCGCCCGGCGCGCGCACCTTCGAGGTCGAAAAGGGCACCGGCGACATCGACGACGAGAGCTACACCAGCCTGCCCACGTCCTACGTGATCCAGCGCGTGGGCACGCTGCCGCACAAGATCGCGCTGACCTTCGACGATGGCCCGGATCCGCAGTGGACGCCGCAGATCCTCGACATCCTCAAGGCGAAGCACGTGCCGGCCACGTTCTTCATCATCGGCGAGAATGCCGAGTCGTCGCCGCGACTGGTGCAGCGCATGGTCGACGAGGGCCACGACGTCGGCAACCACACCTTCACCCATCCCAATCTCGGCGACACCTCGCCGGCCATCACGGCGCTGGAACTCAATGCCACCCAGCGCCTGTTCGAGGCGCTGACCGGTCGCTCGATGCGCTTGTTCCGCGCGCCGTACTTCGGCGATGCCGAACCGACCACCGCCGACGAACTGGTGCCGATCCAGCTGGCGCAGAAGATGGGCTACATCGCGGTGGGGCTGCACATCGATCCGGACGACTGGCAGCGCCCGCCGGCGGACCTGATCGTCAGCCGGGTGCTGACCCAGGCGACCGCCACCGGTTCCGACCGGCACGGTCAGGTGGTGCTGCTGCACGATGGCGGCGGCAATCGCGCCAACACGGTGGAAGCGCTGCCGCGCATCATCGATGGCCTGCGCGCGCAGGGCTACCAGTTCGTCACCGTGTCCACGCTGGCCGGACTGACCCGCGACCAGGGCATGCCGCCGTTGCCGCCGGGCTCGCTGTCGCGACTGGCCGACCGCTCGGTATTCCTGACCCTGGGCTGGTTCGGGCATCTGCTGCGGTCGCTGTTCCTAGCCGCGATCTGGCTTGGCATTGCGCGGTTGCTGTTGCTCGGCGGGCTGGGCCTGCTCAACTGGATGCGCGACCGGCGGCGCATGCCGCCATTGATCGGCGACGATCCGGCGCTGGTGTCGGTGCTGATTCCGGCCTACAACGAGGAGAAGGTGATCGTGGGTTCGATCCGGCGGATTCTGGCGAGCCGCTATCCGAAGCTGGAGATCATCGTTGTCGACGATGGATCCGTCGATGCCACCTCGGCGGTGGTCAGCAGGCATTACGCAAACGAGCCGCGCGTGCGCCTGCTGACCATCCCCAATGGCGGCAAGGCCCATGCGGTCAACACCGCACTGCGCGAAGCGCACGGCACGGTGATCGTGGCGCTGGACGCCGATACCCAGTTCGAGCCCGATACCATTCCGTGTCTGGTGCGCTGGTTCGCCGACCCGCGGGTCGGTGCGGTGGCCGGCAATGCCAAGGTCGGCAACCGTATCAACCTGATCACCTGGTGGCAGGCACTGGAATACATCACTGCGCAAAACCTGGAACGCCGGGCACTGGCGGCGCTCGGCGCGATCACCGTGGTGCCGGGCGCCGTCGGCGCGTGGCGCCGCGAGGCGCTGGAACAGCTCGGCGGCTTCCCGGGCGAAACCCTGGCCGAGGACCAGGACCTGACCATCGCGATCCAGAAGGCCGGCTACAAGACGCTGTTCGACAGCGAAGCGATCGCCTGGACCGAGGCGCCGGACAGCATGCGCGGGCTCGCTCGTCAGCGCTTCCGCTGGGCCTACGGCACCCTGCAATGCCTGTGGAAACACCGCGATGCCACCTTCCGTCCGCGCTATGGCGCGCTCGGCATGGTGGCGCTGCCACAGGTATGGCTGTTCCAGATCATCTTCTCGGTGGTGTCGCCGCTGGTCGATCTGCTGCTGGTCTGGCAGATCATCTCCACCGGCCTCGATTACCTGCAGCACCGCGGCCAGTTCGATCCCGACAACCTGATCCGGGTCGCGATCTTCTACGCGGTGTTCATGGCGGTGGACCTGGCTGCCGCCGTGCTCGCCTTCGCGATGGAAAAGAAGGAGCAGTGGAGCCTGCTGTGGTGGCTGGTGCTGCAGCGTTTCGGCTACCGCCAGCTGATGTACTACGTGGTGGTGCGATCGGTGTCGACGGCGCTGCGCGGCCCTGCGGTCGGCTGGGGGCGGCAGGAGCGCAAGGCCACCGTGAACGCGGCGGAGGAAGCGCCGCCGCGGTAAGTGCCTTTCTCGCTGCCTTGCGGACCGGGCTACAGCGGGGTCAGATGGGCATACGCGGCCACCAGCCATTTGCTGCCGGCACCTTCGAAATTCACCTGCAGGCGCGTGTGCGCGCCGCTGCCTTCGGCACTGATCACCACGCCTTCGCCGAAGCTGGGGTGGCTGACGCGCTGGCCGAGCTTCACCGGCAGATCTTCCGCCAGCGCGGTGGATGCGCCATGGCGCGCCGCACCGCTGTAGAGCGGGCGGCTGACCTGCACGCGCGGGCGCACTTCGTCGATCAGTTCGCCCGGCATCTCGCCGAGAAAGCGCGACGGTCGTGCCAGCATTTCGGTGCCGTGCATGCGGCGCGATTCGGCGTGGGTGACGAAGAGTCTTTCGCGCGCGCGGGTGATGCCGACGTAGGCCAGCCGGCGCTCCTCTTCCAGCCGGCCCTCGTCATCGACCGAACGCTGACTGGGAAACAGACCCTCTTCCATGCCGACCAGGAACACCACCGGAAACTCCAGTCCCTTGGCCGAATGCAGCGTCATCAGCTGCACGCAGTCGTCCCACGTCTCGCCCTGGTGCTCGCCGGCTTCCAGTGCGGCGTGCGACAGGAACGCCGACAGTTCGCTCAAGCCGGCCTCGATGTCGTCAGGGGTCAGTTCGAAGCGGCTGGCGACGTTGACCAGTTCGTCCAGGTTCTCCACCCGCGATTCGGCGTTGCCGCGGCTGTCCTTCTCGTAGAAATCGCGCAGGCCGGTATGGGTGATCGCGTGATCGATCTGTTCGGCGAGGGTGAGGGGTTGGGGGACAGGGGACGGGGGGCCGGTAAAAACAGGAGCGAGCGCGCTTGGCCTTGGCTCTCCCTCCGGTCCCCGGTCCCCGGTCTCCGGTCCCGAAAAATCCCGCGCCATCTGATCGATCAACGCCAGAAACGCCCTCACTGCATTCTTCGCGCGCCCGGCCAGTTCGCCGCCGGCCAGTTCGGTCAAGGCGGCTTCCCACATCGAGGTGTTCTCGCCGCGTGCGCGACGGCGCAGCGCGTCCAGCGTGCGCTCGCCGATGCCGCGCGGCGGCGTGTTCACCGCACGCTCGAACGCGGCATCGTCGTGGCGGTTCGCGGTGAGGCGAAGGAAGGCCAGGGCATCCTTGACCTCGGCGCGATCGAAGAACCGCTGTCCGCCGTAGACGCGGTACTTGATGTTGCGCTGGGTCAGCTGTTCCTCGAAGTTGCGCGACTGTGCGTTGGAGCGGTACAGGATCGCGCAGTCTTTCGCGCTGCCCGGAGGTGAATCGTCGTGGCCGGCGATGAACTCGCGGATGCGCTCGATCACGAAGCGCGCCTCGTCCTGTTCGTTGTAGGCCGCGTACAGCGCGATGCGTTCGCCTTCGCCGCCGGCGGTCCACAGCTGCTTGCCCAGGCGCCCGCCGTTGTGCGCGATCACGCTGTTGGCGGCCTTGAGGATGGTCGCGGTGGAGCGGTAGTTCTGTTCCAGCTTGATCGTGCGGGCACCGGGGAAGTCGCGCAGGAACTGCTGCATGTTCTCGACCTTGGCGCCGCGCCAGCCGTAGATCGACTGGTCGTCGTCGCCGACGGCGAACACTTGACCGGAAGCCGCCCGTCCCGTGGCGCCGGCCAGCACGCGGATCCATGCATATTGCAGCGTGTTGGTGTCCTGGAACTCGTCGATCAGCAGATGCCGCCAGCGCTGCTGGTAGTGCTCCAGCACCGCCGGGTTCCTCAGCCACAACTCGTGCGCCCGCAGCAGCAGTTCGGCGAAATCGACCAGCCCGGCGCGACGGCAAGCGTCTTCGTAGGCCTGGTAGATCTGCACGAAGGTGCGCGTGACGGGGTGGTCGCGGTGTTCGATGCCGTCGGGGCGCTTGCCCTCGTCCTTCCAGTGGTTGATCTGCCAGCTGGCCTGGCGCGGCGGAAACTTCGCATCGTCCAGGCCCAATCCGGCGACGACGCGCTTGACCAGCCGCAGCTGGTCGTCGGCGTCGAGGATCTGGAAGGTTTCCGGCAACCCCGCCTCGCGCCAGTGCCGGCGCAGCAGGCGATGGGCAATGCCGTGGAAGGTGCCTACGGTGAGCCCCTGCGTGCCGCCGGGAATCAGCGCATCGAGCCGCGTACGCATCTCGCCGGCGGCTTTGTTGGTGAAGGTGACGGCGAGGATCGCCCACGGCGGCACCCGCTCGACCTGGGTCAGCCAGCCGATGCGGTGGGTCAGGACGCGGGTCTTGCCGGAACCGGCGCCGGCCAGTATCAGGTAATGGCCGGACGGGGCGCAGACCGCTTCACGCTGCGCGTCGTTGAGCGGGTCGATCAGGTGCGAGACATCCATCGTGCCGATTGTACCGGGCTGCCCAACGAAAACCGCCGCGAATGCGGCGGTTTTCGGGCGTCGACGATGCTCAATTTTTGGCGGTGCTCAATTCTTCTTGATGAAACCGCCAACCGCCAGCAGGCCACCCACCACGATGCCGGCGATGCCCAGCCACTGCGGTATGTCTTTGTCCTGGGTGGCGGTGAGTTTGGCCGAACCGACCTGCAGCACGGTGTCGGTGTCCTGGTAGCTGGCATGGCCGGCGATGACCCAGATGCCGGCGACCAGCAAGATGATGCCGGCGATGATCAGTCCTGCGCGCATGAATACCCCTCCTCGATGGTAGTGTCCGAGTATGCCGCCTGTACATGTGCAGAAGAAGTACACGCAGGTGCGGGGCGCAAAAAAAGACCCCGAAGGCCAGGGGGAGCCTTCGGGGTCGGTGGAGGCGAAACCCAGGGGAGAGGTTCGCGTCCGGTTGGCGGCTCAGGGAGGTGAGCCAGCCGTGGATGCCATTGCGTGCACCCGATAACTTTGAACGGCGAATGCGGCGAAAGTTGCACAGGCGGCAGGGCAAATTTATCGCCGGTTCATATCATGAAACATTAACCTGCAAGTGGTTGTTGTGCCTGCAGGCCCGGCGGCGGTGGCGGCTTCAGTGCGCCTCGTCCCAGTTCGCGCCCACCCCCACATCGACCAGCAATGGCACCGCCAGTTCCGCTGCACCGGACATTCGTTCGATGACCGCGGCACGCACGCTGTCGACCGCGTCGGCGCGCACCTCGAACACCAGCTCGTCGTGTACCTGCATCAGCATGTGGACGTCGTCGCGCCCGTCGATCCAGGCGGCCATGGCGATCATTGCGCGCTTGATGATGTCGGCCGCGGTGCCTTGCATCGGCGCATTCACCGCCGCGCGTTCGGCACCCTGGCGCAGGCCCTGGTTGCGCGAGGTGAGATTTTCCAGATACAGCCGCCGGCCAAACAGGGTTTCGACGTAGCCGTCGCGGTGCGCCTGCTCGCGCGTGGCGTCCATGTAGGCGCGTACGCCGGGATAGCGCGCGAAATAGCGTGCCATGTAATCGCTGGCCTCGCCGCGGTCGACGCCGAGCTGGCGAGCCAGTCCGAACGCGCTCATGCCATACATCAGGCCGAAGTTGATCGCCTTGGCGGCGCGGCGCTGATTGGTGGTGATTTCGTCCGGCGGCACACCGAACACTTCCGCCGCGGTGGCGCGATGCACGTCGCCCCCTTCGCGGAACGCGCGCAGCAGGCCCTCGTCGCCGGACAGGTGCGCCATGATGCGCAATTCGATCTGCGAGTAATCCGCCGCCAGTACCTTCCAGCCCGGCGGCGCGATGAAGGCCTGGCGGATGCGCCGGCCCTCCTCGGTACGTACCGGGATGTTCTGCAGGTTCGGGTCGGACGAGGACAGCCGCCCGGTCGCCACCGCGCCCTGGTGATAGCTGGTGTGCACGCGACCGGTGCGCGGGTTGACGATGCCGGCCAGCTTGTCGGTGTACGTGGAACGCAGCTTGGCCAGCCCGCGATAGTCCAGGATCAGCCGCGGCAGCTCGTGCATGTCGGCGATGGCTTCCAGTGCCTCCTCGTTGGTGGAGGGCTGGCCAGTCGGGGTTTTCAGCTTCGCCTTGAGGCCGAGTTCGTCGAACAGGATCGCCTGCAGCTGCTTGGGCGAGTCCAGGTTGAACTCGCGCCCTGCCGAGCTGTATGCCAGCTGCTGCAGTTCCAGCATGCGCTTGCCCAGTTGCTGGCTCTGTCTGCGCAGTTCGTCGCCGTCGATCAGCACGCCGTGCCGTTCCATCGCGGCCAGCACCGGCACCAGCGGAATCTCGATCTCTTCGTAGACTCCGCGCAGCTTCGGTGCGCTCTGCAACATGGGCCACAGCGCGTGATGCAGGCGCAGGGTAACGTCGGCATCTTCGGCGGCGTAGCGGCAGGCGGTGTCCAGATCCACCTGCGAGAACGAGATCTGCTTCGCGCCCTTGCCGGTGACCTGCTCATACTTGACCGTCTCGTAGCCGAGGTACTTGCGTGCCAGCGAATCCATGTCGTGGCGCGTGGCGGTGGCGTTCCACACGTAGGATTCGAGCATGCTGTCGTGCCGGAGCCCCTGCATGGCGATGCCGTAATGGCTGAGCACGTTGATGTCGTACTTGGCATGCTGGCCGAGCTTGGCCTTGGCAGCGTCCTCGAACAGCGGCTTGAGTGCGGCCAGCACGCTGTCGCGGTCGAGCTGCCCAGGCGCGCCGGGATAATCGTGGCCCAGCGGGATGTAGCAGGCCTGGCCCAACGCCACCGCGAAACTGATGCCCACGATGTCCGCACGCATCGCATCGACGCTGGTGGTTTCGGTATCGAACGCGATCAGTTCGGCGTTGCGCAGTTTTTCCAGCCACCCATCGAAACAGGTCCAAGTGGTGACCAGTTCGTACTCGCCCGGATCCCGTAGGAGCGCACCCTGTGCGCGATGCTCTTGGGTCGATACCTCGGAGCTATCGCCAGAGCTATCGCCAGAGCTTTCGCGCACAGAGTGCGCTCCTACGGATTCCGAGGTTCCGTCCAAGTCCTTCAGCGCCGTCTTGAACTCGTAGCGGGTGTACAACTCGCGCAGCTGTGCGGTATCCGCCTCGCGCCGGGCTAGGTCGGTGGGGCCGAATTCCAGCGGCACATCGGTCTTGATCGTCACCAGTTCGCGCGACAGCGGCAGCTGTGGCAGCGTGGCGCGCAGGCTCTCGCCGATCTTGCCGCCGATCTGCCCGGCATTTGCCATCACGCCGTCCAGCGTGGCGTATTCGGCCAGCCACTTGGCGGCGGTCTTCGGGCCGCACTTGGGCACGCCCGGCACGTTGTCGACGGCGTCGCCGGTAAGCGCGAGGAAGTCGACGATCTGCTCCGGCCGCACGCCGAATTTTTCCATCACCCCGGCGCTGTCGGTGACGGTGTTGCTCATGGTGTTGATGAGGGTGACGTGCGGCCCCACCAGCTGCGCCATATCCTTGTCGCCGGTGGAGATCAGCACCTCGATGCCGAGTGCCTGCGCCTGCATGGCGAGCGTGCCGATCACGTCGTCGCCTTCGACCCCGGGCACGCGCAGGATCGGAAAGCCCAGCGCGCCCACGATCGCCAGCATCGGTTCGACCTGCGCGCGCAAGTCGTCCGGCATCGGCGGCCGGTTCGCCTTGTACTGCTCGTACAAGGCGTCGCGGAAGGTCGGGCCGGGGGCATCGCTGACAAAGGCGAGATAGTCCGGGTTGGCCTTCAACGTCGCGCGCAGCATGTTGACCACGCCGAACAGTGCGCCGGTCGGCTCGCCGCGGGCATTGGTCAGCGGCGGCAGCGCATGGAAGGCACGGTACAGATAGGAGGAGCCGTCGATGAGAATGAGTTTGGGCATGGGGTGGGCTGGCCTATGCGAAGCAGGTCGCGCCGGGAGCTGTTTGCCGGCGGGACAAGGAAGAGTGAGGAAGTGTATGTCGATACACGACCGAATGATGACGCGGGACTGCCGGCAAACAGACCCGGCCCTGCGGGTTGCCCTACCGTGGCCGCCATGCGGCGGCGCGCAGCTTGACCATGCAATGAGCATGGCCTGCGCTGCGCGCCACCACCTGACAACCACGGCAGGGCAACGCGGCCTGCTTCGCATAGGTCAGCACACCCCGACCATTCTCGCATGCACGCGCGAATCGACGCGCTTCACGAACGCTCGGCGGGCGCACTGCTATGCTTTGCTTCCCGATCGAGGTTGCCGCCATGAAAATCGCCGCCTTGCTGGTTGCCGCCAGCGTTCTGCTCGCTTCCAGCGCCTTTGCGCAGTCGTCGGCGCCGAACGCGAACGTGCCGCCACCACCGGGCATCAACGATCCGGGCGTGAAGGCGGTGTCGTCCCCGGCGAAATCGGCAGTCGAGTCCGGGCAGACCGGCACGCCGAAGTCCAGCCAGGCGCCGCTGACCCTGCCGCCCATGAAGAGCGGCGATAGCCGGCTCGGCCGCAAGGCGTCGCTGCCGGATGTCCATGTGCGCCAGGAAGGTGACATCAATGTGCAGGAATACCGGCGCAATGGTCAGGTCTACATGGTGGTGGTGACGCCCAAGAACGGCATTCAGCAGATCTACACGGTCGATCCGCAGGGACGGCTGGTCGATGAGCACGGCCAAAAGCCGGTGGGGCCTGTCATGTACAAGGTGCTGGAGTGGGGCAAGAGCAGGCCACCCGCGGAGACTGCACCTGCAGCTACACGCAGTAGCGACGGGCACTGAGGCCACTCGCGGCATGTCGTCCTCGACGCATGCCGGGTTGCCGACATCGGGGGCACGCCCGGGCAAGGGGATGGACCATGCACCTGCGTGAAAGCTGGCTGCTGTTCGCGCTGGGCTCGGCGCTGTTTGCGGCGTTGACGGCGGTGTTCGGCAAGCTCGGCGTGGCCGGCATCAATTCCAACCTCGCCACCTTCATTCGCACCATCGTGATCCTGCTGGTCACTGCCGGCATCCTCAGCCTGCGCCGGGAGTGGGCCAGGCCGGCCGGACTGCCGCTGCACAGCTGGCTGTTCCTGGTGCTGTCGGGTATCGCCACCGGGCTGTCGTGGCTTTGCTATTACCGTGCGTTGCAGCTTGGTCCGGTCAGCAAGGTGGCGCCGATCGACAAGCTCAGCGTGGCCCTGGCGATCGTGCTGGGGTTGGTGTTTCTCGGCGAGCGGCCAAGCTGGCCGCTGCTGATCGGCGGCATGCTGATCGTGTCCGGGGCGATGGTGATTGCGTTGTTTTGAACG
>Ga0307377_10001619_pt1 | contig 27965 bp, 20 predicted proteins | sample TR3MG_FD_202535 | JGI IMG/M metagenome (GOLD analysis project Ga0307377, IMG submission 202535) | Soil microbial communities from Risofladan, Vaasa, Finland - TR-3 | ecosystem: Environmental > Terrestrial > Soil > Coastal area > Acid sulfate soil | place: Finland: Risofladan, Vaasa | collected... | reverse complement strand
CGATCGCGCCGAGCCGCGCCAGCGCTTCGGCGTTCGCGGCGATCAACGGTTCGCCGCCGGCGTTGGCGCTGGTCATCACCAGCACCAGCGGCTGCGCCTGGTCCAGCCATGCGCACCCGTCCGGGCGTCCGGCCGCCTCGTGAAACAGCAGGTATTGCAGCGGCGTGTACGGCAGCATCGCCCCCAGCCGGGCGATGCCCGGCGCAACACCTCCAAGCAGTGCATCGCAAGCGGATTTTTTTTGCAGCAGCACTATCGGCCGTTCGCGCGCTTCAAGCAGCGCGCGCTCCGCCGGCCCGACTTCGGTCAAGGTGCGCAGCGAAGCCGTGTTTGCGACCATCACGGCAAACGGCTTTTCCTCGCGCGCCTTTCTAGCGCGCAGCCGCGCCACCGCAGCGGCATTGCGCGCGTCGCAGGCGAGATGGAATCCCCCCAGTCCTTTCACGGCGACGATTTCACCGCGTTCTAGGCGCGCCAGTGTCGCCGCGACCACGTCGCCTTGGTCCAGCCGCATCCCGGCCGAGTCGCACAAGGCGAGCGCCGGGCCGCAGTCGGCGCAGGCGTTGGGCTGGGCGTGAAACCGCCTCGACGCCGGATCGCCGTACTCTTCGCCGCAGGCCGAACACAGCGCGAACGGCGCCATGCTGGTATTGGCGCGGTCGTAAGGCAAGGCGCGGCTGATGGTGTAGCGCGGCCCGCAGCCGGTACAGTTGATGAACGCGTAGCGGTAGCGCCGACTCCACCGATCGAACAACTCCTCCAGGCAAGCGGCGCACACAGCGGTATCGGCGGCGATGCCGGTAGTCGCCGGACCCGCGCCGCTGGCGACGATGTCGAATTCGCGCCCGCCGTCGGCGCGCAGTTCACGCGTCTCGATGGCGTCGATGCGTGCGAGCGCAGGCGCTTCGCGCGCGAGGCGCGCGAGGAACCGCTCCAGGATGTCGGCCTGCCCCTGCACTTCGATCGCCACGCCGGAGGGATCGTTGCGCACCCAGCCGGCGAGATCGAGCTCGCGCGCGAGCCGCCACACGAACGGACGAAAACCCACCCCCTGCACTGCGCCGCGGATGCGCACCGAGCGCCGCGCAACGGTATCCCGCATCGCGTCGAAAGCAAGGCTCATCCGCCCGAACTCCCGCGCGCGAGCGACGGCGGCAATGCGTCCGAGCGCTCGACGCGCGCCGTAGCGCACGCGGTGGCGCGCATGGCGTCCGCGCCGCGTGCCAGCCAGGCCAGCCATTCCGCCATGCCCTCGCCCGTCAGTGCGGATACCCCGATGACGGCGAGGTCCGGATTGGTGCGGTGCGCATTGTCGACGCAGAGCCCGAGGTCGAAGTCCAGGTGCGGCAGCAGGTCGATCTTGCTCAGCAGCATCAAAGACGCACGCCGGAACATGTCCGGATACTTGAGCGGCTTGTCCTCGCCTTCGGTGACCGACAGCAGCACCACCTTGTGCGCCTCGCCCAGGTCGAAAGCAGCGGGACATACCAGATTGCCCACGTTCTCTATCATCAGGATGCCGTGCTCGGGCGGGTCCAGCTGCGCCAGCGCGTGGCCGACCATGTGCGCATCCAGGTGGCAGCCCTTGCCGGTGTTGATCTGCACCGCGCGCGCGCCGGTTGCGCGAATGCGCTCGGCATCGCGGCTGGTCTGCTGGTCGCCTTCGATCACGCTGATCGGGTAGTGCCCGCCCAGCGCCTGTATCGTTTTTACCAGCAGCGCCGTCTTGCCCGCGCCGGGGCCGGAGACCAGGTTCAGCGCGAATATCCCGCGCTCGCGCAGGGCCGTGCGGTTGTGTGCAGCGTAGCCGTCGTTTTTCGCGAGAATGTCCTGCTCGATCCTGAGCATGCGCGCCGCGTCGAGTCCGGGCGCATGCGTATGCGCGAAACCGCTCTCGACCGCGAACGCGTCATGTGCATGGTCGTGCGCCGATGCCTGCGCCAGCTCGTGCTCATGGCTGTGGCTATGCAGAGCTCCGCTCGCGCTCGGTCCCGGGTGATCGTGCGCCTCGCCCTCGAATGTAACCTCAGCTGAACCGCATCCGCATGTACTGCACATCGTCGCCTCCCGCTTTGCCGGCTTCCGCCGTCGCTATTCCGCTTCCAGTTGCTGCACCCGCATCTGCGTCCCGCCGGTCACCCGCAAACGGTAGCCGCCGCAATAGGGGCAGGCATCGCCGAAGCTTGCGAGCGCGACCGGCGCGGCACAGGCTTCGCACCAGGCGCTGCCCGCGGCCGCGACGATCTCCAGGCGCGCGCCGTCGGCCACGCTGTCACGGGCCACAGCTTCGAAACAAAACCGCATCGCCTCGGGTTCCACGCTGGACAGTTGCCCGATTTCCAGCCATAGCGCACGCACGCGCCGGAATCCCTCGCGCCGCGCCGCATCCTCGACGATTTGCAACACCTCTTCGGCCAGCGCCATCTCGTGCATGGGCGGATTCCTTTCGCGACCCTGGGGCACAGCAGGCGCCGACGCCCGACTGCCGCGGCGTGCGCGATGCTCAGCGGCACGAATCCGGTGATGCCGCGCCGCCGATAGCCGCGCTCATCTGCGCTGCGGCACCCATGCCTAAGCTACGCGTTGCGCGTGCGCGGCATTTGATTTTGGTCAAAGGAAGCAAAGCGGGAAATGCGCGGGAGGCGCGCCAAGTTGGTGCAGCGCGCCTTATGCGGTGAATGTCAACAACCACTAGCTCCGAAACGGGTGACAAACTCCTCCGCGTCGACCGGCGGGCCCCTGAAACTCGCCTGCATGAAGTCGCAACCGAGTTCCAGCAACCGCGCCGCCTGCGCTTCGTCCGCGGCATCGATGGCGACGACATCGAGTTTGAGACCGTGAACCAGCTCGATAAGCGAGCGCAGCACGCCTTCGGAGCGGGCCTGCCCGACCCAGTCGCGCGCCATCGCCAGGTCGATCTTGATCTCCTGAAACGGCATGGTCGCGAGCCAAAACAGCGAAGACAGCGGCGCACGCACGTCGTCGATCGACAGCTTTACCCCGATCTCGTTCAGCCGCAGAATCGCGGCCTGCGCCTGCGCCTGCTCTTGCAGGGTCGGCAGATCCTCGATCTCGACCATCAGTCTGCCCGGGCGCAGCGACCAGGTTTGCAGCGCGCGCTGGACCAGTTCGGGAAGCCCAGGTTCAAGCAGGCCGCGCGCCGGCAAATTGATCGCAATGCGCAAGTCCAGTGCCGCACGTTGCCGGAACTCCGAACAATTGCGCAGTGCCCGGTTCAACAGCGCCGAAATCAGCTTGGTCACCAATCCGCCCGCCTCCGCCACGGCGATAGCGTCGCGCATGCGGACCAGATCGCGGCTGCCTTCGCGCCAGCGCAGCATGGCTTCGACGCCCATGATTTGTCCGAAGCGCAGGTCGAATTGCGGCTGAAACACCAGATCGAGCGCATCTTCCGCAATCGCCGAGCGCAGCCGGCCCTCTTCGATCAGCGACGCTGAAAAGGAATCCCCCTCCGCGTCGAACGTTGCGACGCGGCTCGGCAGGACGGAAGCCGCAACACAGGCGCTGCGCGCCTGCCGCAGCAGCGACTCGGCATCGTCCGCAGTTCCTGGAAACAACGCGATTCCGACCGACGGCGAGGCGTAGATCTCAGCTTCCCCGAGCCAGAGCGGCGCGTTGAGCGTGCGCCGCAGTTTTTGCGCTGCAAGCAATGCCAGCTGCGGGCCCTCCACCACGGACAGGGCGCATGCCACCTCGTCGCGCCCGAGTTCCCCGACGAAATCGTCGGGTCGCAGCACCTCGGCGCGCAGGCTGGAGACCATCCGGGCGCGGACCATATCACCGACCCGGTAACCCCACCAGGCATCGATGCGGCCGATGACCCCGCAGTCCACGAGCAGCAAAGCGAGGCTCTGTCCGTCCGCTCGCCGCTGCTCGATGCAGCGCTGCAAACGCTCGGGAAACGAAGCTTCTGCGCCAGGCGGCGGCGCGGCGTTTCCCGCATCCGGCGCGGCCGGATCGGCTGGGCTCAAAGGAACAGTTCCTTCGGATCGACCTTTATCGCGTCGTACTCGAGCGTGCGGCGGATCCGGTAAATCTCGTCCGGCGTGGCCTTGGGCTCTTTTGCCAGATCGAGCATGGTATAAGGCCGCTTCTCGTAGCCTTTCGCATCCTTGACCACCATCACGCGCGGCTGCAGGCGGCGCAGCGGATTCTGGGCAATCACGATTCCGATCTCCCCGGTGTTCAGTTCGACCGCGCTGCCGACCGGATACACGCCGACGCATTGAATGAACTGCTCGACCAGCGCCGGCTGGAACTGGGTGCCGCGCCCCTTGTAGATGACATTGAGCGCGTTAGACGGCGACATGTGCTTCCCTTGCGGCGGCGGCGCGACCAGCGTATCGAACGCGTCCACGATCGCGGCAATCATCCCGGGGAGAGCGATCGCCACGCCGCGCAGGCCGCGCGGGTAGCCGGAGCCGTCGAAATGCTCATGGTGCAGCGAGGCAAGTCCAGGCAGTTCGTTCGGCAGGCCCGCTGTCTTGGTCAGGATCTCGACCGAGTGGTCGACGTGCGTCTGGTACAAGGCCTCCTCTTCCGCGGTAAGCGGCTCGCGCTTTTCCAGGAGCGCGCTCGGCAGCTTGAGTTTGCCCGCATCCTGCAGCAGGCCGAGCAGCCCGAGCAGCTCGATGCTCTCGCGCGGCAACTGCAGAAAGCGTCCGAAAATGCTCATCGTGACCGATACGTGCATCGCCCGGCTGAAGGATTCGCCGCTCTTCTGCTGCATTTGCACCAGCAAAGTGGCCGCATCCGGATTGCGCACCACGCTTTCGGTGATGTCCGACGCGGCCTGCCGTACTTTCGCGCCGTCGACGGCACCCCCGACCTGAACGTCGCGGCTGATCTGGCTGAGCACGGCGGTCGTCTTCGCGATGGCGGTGCGCGCCAAGGGCAACTCGGCGTCGAGGGGCACGCTGTCCTTGTAGACCGTAGTACCGCGGATGCTGGCCGCCGATCCGGCAGCCAGCATCCGTGTATCTTCCAGATCCTCCTTTTCCGGGTCGACGTACACTTGCTTGCAGTACTGCTTGATCACGTCGATCTGCTTCTGACTCCTCAGGACAAACCCCTGGAACAGGAACGGGGTTTCCGTCCACGGACGGTCGAGCTTGGACACGTACATACCCAGCTGCAGTTCGTCAACGGGAATTTCTTTCAGCTCCATATTCAATACCTGCTCTGTACTGACCACACACCGTCCCAGCCTGCACCGGGCGGCGTACTGTCGAAAATGCGGCAGCGCTCGAGATAAATCTCCGACGGGCGGTCCTGCGGGTTGACCCTGAGCACTTCACGAAAACAACCCGCCGCCGCCTTCCATTTGCGCCGGCGATAGCACGATACGCCCTCCGTGAACCGTGCCACAGCAAGCTCGCGCTGCGGAAACGAATCCTCCGTATGATGCTCCATCGCCTCGTAGATCGCGAACGGCGCTTCGATGCCGCGCACCCGGATCAGGTCGATTTCCCGCATCTGGGACCGGTCCTTCATCCGTTCGTAGGTCTGACTGCAAATCAGCACCGAAGTGCCGTAATATTTGTTCGCGTCCTCCAGCCGGTGGGCGATATTTACGCGGTGGCCGATCACAGTGTACTCGAGACGTTTCGGCGAGCCGATATTCCCCGCCACCACATCGCCGCTGCTGATGCCCACGCCGATCCGGATCGGCTCGCGTCCCCGCGCCTGCAGCCGTGCATTCAGCTCGCGCAGCCCCACCATCATTTTGTTCCCGACCATCACCGCGTTCTCCGGATCATCCTCCTGTTGCAGCACCGAACCGAACACCGCCATGATCATATCGCCCATGTATTTGTCGAGGACGCCCTGGTGGGCGAAGACGATGTCCACCATGTCGGTGAAATACTCGTTGAGCAGCGCCACCGTTTCCTGCGCGCCGAGGCGCTCCGAGATGGACGTGAAGCCGCGGATGTCCGAAAACAACACGCTCACCTCCCGGTTGATACCGCCCAGCGCGGCTTCGCCGCCCTCCAGCAGGCTATCCATGACCGCCTTGCTCATATAGCGCGACAAGGTGCTGCGCAGCCGCTTCTCGCGCGTGATGTCATCCATCATCAGCATATAGCCGATCGGCTCGTCGCTCAGGCTCTTCAGCGGCACGGTGGTGAGATCGACGGAAATTGCCTGCCCGTCATCGACGAAAAGGTCGGTGTCCACCGCAAGGTCGGTGTTGCCGGCAAGGCGCACCCGGTCCATGCTCCGCGCCACCCATGCATTGCGGCCGTCAAACAATTCGCGCAGCGGGCGTCCGACCAGTTCGTGCTCCCGGCGCCGCAGAATGCGCAGCGCCGATTCGTTGACTTTGCGCAAAACCCCGCCTGCATCGAGCGTGAGCACGGCGTTGCTCATGCTGCGCAGGATCGATTCATTGTAGTTGCGCTCGGCGCTGACCTCCCCGAACAGCTGTGCGTTCTGGATCGATACCGCCGCTTCGGCGCAAAACGCCTGCAGCCGGCGCTCGTCCGCGGGGCCGAACTCCCCCAGCTTGCGGTTGAGGATCTGCATCACACCGATCACGCCGGCGCCCTTGGCGACGATGGGCATGCACAGCATGTTGCGGGTCCGATAGCCGGTGCGGCGGTCGATTTCCTGCTGGAAGCGCGCGTCCTCATAGGCGTCCGGTATATTGATCGGCTTGCCCGAGGTGAAACACTCCCCGGCGATGCCCGCGTTGGCGGGAAAGCGGATCTCCGCGCTATCGAGGCCGTCCGCAACGCGCGAAAACAGCTCGTCGCGCTTGGCGTCGTACAAATACAAGGTTCCGCGGTCCGAGTCGAGTAGCTGCGTCGCTGCCGCCAGAATCTTGGCGAGCAGCGGTTCGAGACGCATTTCCGAAGCGATCGAGCTGACGACTTCCAGCAACATTGCCTCTTCGCGCTGCTGGCGCTCGACTTTTTCGAACAGGCGCGCGTTCTCGAGCGCGGCGGCAGCCTGCTGCGACAGTTCCTCGAGCAGCCTCTGATCCTCCGCGTCGAAGTCTCCGTCATGTTTGTTCAGCGCTTGGGTAACGCCGATGACCTCCCGGCTCTTGTTGCGGATGGGCACACACAGGATATTTCTGGTGCGATAGCCGGTGCGCCGGTCGACCTCCTGGTTGAAGCGGGCGTTGGAATACGCGTCCGCCGCGATGATTTCCGCCTCGCCGCAGGTGAATACGGATCCGGCGATGCCGAGATCGCTGGGAAAGCGGATTTCCCCCATCACATTGCCCTGCATCACGCGCGAGTACAGCTCCTTCGTTTCGGAGTCGTACAGGAACAGAGAGCTGCGATCCGCGTTCAGCATCTGAGTGACCACGTCCATCAGACGCTGAAACAGCACGTCTAGGGAGAGGCTGTCCGATATGCGATTGGCGATATCTGCAACCGCCGAACTGCGTCGCACCACCTCGGCCATCTGCCAAAACAGCTGCGCCTTCTCCGCCTCGCCCAGCCCCCACAGCAGCTTTCCGATTTCGGACTGGCTCAGCGGGCGCTCGACGATCGCGCGTATCGCTTCAAGGCCGGTTTGCATGGGAATAGGGATCCTTCACCGAAAAAGCCGTCCTGGGCTCATGGTATTTTCGCCAGAAATGACTGCGCCCCATACAGTTCCCGCCAAACAAACTGTAACCCATGCAGGCTGGCCCGAACAAGTACGGATCCCTGGCGCGCTCATGTCCTGCATCGGCGCGCCGGCCGCGGCGCTTCAAACTTCACCATACCCGCAGCTTGAGCTGAACCGCCACGGCGCCGTCGAAGCGGTTCGCAATAGTGGGAATGAGAGCGATATTGGCGCCCAGTCTCCTGCCCTCGATCGATAACAGCGGCAGCGGCGCGACGAACCAGCCGCCATTGCGGTAGTTCGGATAGCCATCGAATGCGCCGACGGCGATACCGGCGCCCACGTCCAGGCCGGCAAACTGCCAGTGCAGCGGGCGCCATTGGTAGGCGGCGTAGTGAGTTCTCGCGCGATTGCTGTTGATGAAGCTGCCCGCCATCAACAGATGATCCCGAGTCAGCGCAACTTCGGCGCCGAAGCCGATGTTGTTGTTGCGCAGGTGCTTGCTCGTGTCGAAGTGCTGCGAGTAGATACCGGGATTGAGCCAGACCTGCGGCCAGGACGCCTGCGGCGGCGCCCCGCCCGCGCGGGCGGCGGCGACATACAGGACGCCGCTCAGCAGCGCCAGCGCGCGCAAATGCCTATGCCATTTGCCGGCCGCGACCGGCCCGCCCGCGCCGCGGGCGGTTGTGTTTGGTTTCATAACGCTCCCTTTCCAATTTCTTTTCCGTGATTTTACCGGTTTTGCCGCGACTTGGTCTCCGACCACCGCGGCAAATCCCGAACCGACGGATCGCGCAGCGGCAAAGAACGGGCATCCGACCGGCGTAATCCCGGGTCCGGGCTTGGCCGCACAGTCGCGATGGCCGGAGGCTCAAACGACCGCCCGAGGCTCAGACGACCGCCGGTGGCTCAGACGACTGCCCGAGGCTCAGACGACCACGACCGCCGGTGGCTCAGGCGATCGCCTCGCGCATGGTCACGAACTCCTCGGCTATCGTCGGGTGGATGCCGATGGTCGCGTCGAACTGGCGCTTGGTCGCGCCGCACTTGAGCGCCACGGCGAAGCCCTGGATGATTTCGCCGGCATCGGGACCGGCCATGTGCACGCCGAGCGCGCGCTCGGTCTGCCTGTCCACCACCAGCTTCATCAGCACCCGCTCGCCGCTGCCGGTCAACTGGTGGCGCAGCGCGCCGAAAGTCGTGCGGTATACATCGATCTCGCGATAGCGCTCGCGCGCTTTCGCCTCGGACAGGCCAACAGTGCCGATGTTGGGGTTGCTGAAAATCGCGGTCGGAATGCCCTCGTAATCCATACTGCGGCCGCCGGAACCGAACAGGTTCTCGGCCACGACCATGCCTTCGGCGAGCGCCACCGGCGTCAGCAGCACGCGGTCGATCACGTCGCCCACGGCGTAGATCGAAGGCACATTGGACTGAAATTTCGCGTCGACCACGACCGCGCCGTTCGCGGCGAGCTTCACGCCGGCCTGTTCGAGGCCCAGGCCAGCGGTATTCGGCGCGCGGCCGGTCGCGTACATCACGCAGCCCGTATCCAGCACCGTGCCGTCGTCCAGGGTCGCGCGCAGCGCGCGCTCGCCCGCGCCGCGCGCGATGCGCTCGATGTTGCTGCGAAAACGGATGCGCACGCCTTTCTTTTCCATTTCCCCGGCGAGAAAACTCCCGAGGTCGGCATCGAACTCTCGCAGCAAGTGTTCCCTGCGGTAAATGAGCGTGGTGTCCACGCCGAGCCCGTTGAAAATGGAGGCGAATTCGACGGCGATATAGCCGCCTCCCACCACCAGCACGCGCCGCGGCAATTCGGCCAGATGAAACGCCTCGTTGGAGCTGATCGCGAGTTCGGAACCGGGTATGCGTGGCACCACCGGCCAGCCACCGGTGGCGACGAGAATGTAGCGCGCGCTGAAACGCCGGCCGCCGACCTCCACCGTATGCGCGTCGACGAGCGCGGCACGGCCGCGCAACAGCGCGACCCCGGCCTCGGCAAGCAACTTGGCATACACCCCGTTCAGTCGCTCGATCTCGCGATCCTTGTTGGCGACCAGGGTAGGCCAATCGAAAGCGGGTGCTCCCGAACTCCAGCCGTAGCCGGCCGCATGGCCGAAATCCTCGCCGTAGTGCGCCGCGTAGGAAAAGAGCTTTTTCGGTATGCAGCCTGCATTGACGCAGGTGCCGCCCAGGTAGCGCTCCTCCGCGGCGGCAACGCGCGCCCCGAGTCGGGCGGCGTAGCGGCTCGCGCGCACCCCGCCCGAGCCGGCACCTATGGTAAAAAGGTCGTAGTCGTACTGCGTCATGCCTTTTGTCTCCCGCGCCCCGTTCGTCCCTGGGACCCATTATGCGATGAGAGAATATATTCCCTCATGCCCCCTGAGTCGGGTCGAGGGCAAATGAGTCTTTTGCCACGGCTTGCCAATCCGCGCTTTTCCGCTCGCATGGTAGCGTAATGGCCTGCACTTGGCAGCAAACAGGCGCGAGGTTCTGCTACCCTTGGGGCTGTCATGTACACTGGAATGCGCATGAATCGACTCCACGAACTGTTAGGCAAGCTTCCGCGCGCGGTGCTCGCGGGCATGCGGCGCGGCATCGAAAAGGAAAGCCTGCGCGTCCGGCCGGACGGAATGCTCGCCGACACGCGGCATCCGCACGGACTCGGTTCGGCGCTTACGCACCCTCACATCACCACCGATTTCAGCGAATCCCAGCTCGAACTGATCACCGGCGTGCACACGAGCGTGGAAGCCTGCCTCGCCGAACTGACCGAGATTCACCAGGTTGTCTACCGGCATGTGGGTGACGAACTGCTGTGGTGCACCAGCATGCCCTGCGACTTGCCGGCCGACGACGACATTCCGCTCGGACAATACGGCAATTCCAACCTGGGTCGCTCCAAGACCATATACCGGAACGGGCTGGCGCATCGTTACGGCAGGCGCATGCAGACCATCTCGGGCGTGCACTACAACTTCTCCATGCCGGAGGTGGCCTGGCCCATATTGCAGCAGGCCGATGCGCGCGGCGGCTCGGTGCTCGCCTATCAGACCGAGGGATATTTTCACCTGATCCGCAATTTCAGGCGCCATTCCTGGCTGCTGCTCTATCTGTTCGGCGCATCGCCCACGGTATGCCGCAGCTTCGTCGCCGGGCGCACGCACGGACTGCGGGAATTCAACCCCGGCACGCTGTTCCTGCCCGGGGCCACGTCCTTGCGCATGGGACCGCTGGGCTACCAGAGCGATGCGCAGGCGTCCCTCTCCGTGAGCTTCAACAGCCTCAGGCGTTACGCCGAATCCCTGAATGCCGCGCTCACCAAACCCTATCCGCCCTACGAAGCCATCGGCCTGCGCGACGGCGAGGACTACCGGCAACTGGGCACCACGCTGCTGCAAATCGAGAACGAGTTCTACGGCACCATCAGGCCGAAACCGCACTTTCACTCGGGCGAGCGGCCGCTGTACGCATTGGGCGAAAGCGGCGTCGAATACATTGAAGTGCGCTGCATGGACAACGACCCTTTTTCCCCGGTAGGCATAGCCCCCGAAACGATGCGCTTTCTGGATGTGTTTTTGCTGCATTGCCTGCTGCACGAAAGCCCCCCCGACAGCCCGGAGGAAATCGCGGCGATCTCGCGCAACCAGCATGACGTCGCCGAGCGCGGACGGGACCCCGATCTGCGCCTGACCCGGGGCGGGGACACGCTGGGCCTGGATGAATGGGCGCGCGAGCTGCTCGACCAGTACGCGCCGATCGCGGCCGCGCTGGACGCCGCGCACGCCGGCAGCGCATACCGGGATGCCCTCGATGCAGCCCGCGCCGCCATCGCAGATTCTTCGGCCACGCGTTCGGCGCGTGTCATCGCGTCGATCGGAGCGACCAGCGACAAGTCCTATATCGCTTTCGCCCTGGCTCAATCCAAACGCCACCGGCACGTGCTCGAGGATCTGCCCTTGCCGGAGGAAACGGCAGCGCGTTATGCGCGCATGGCCGAGGAGTCGCTCGCGGCACAGCGCAGAATCGAAGCCGCGGACAGCGTCCCCTTCGAGACCTACCGCCGGCAGTACCTGTCCAAGGATCTGCTCACAGGCGCTTTGCTGCGCAGCTGAAGTACCACGCCGACGCAGGCGGACACGGCTGTGTTACGCGTCGTCCCCGCGCTTGCGCTGCATGAACCCGCCGACCTGATTGCCGATCTCGCGCGCCGCCGCGAGCAACTGGGTATCCGGCTCGCGAATATCGCGGCTGTGAAAGGCGAACACACCGACCGTCTTTCCCTCCGCTTTCACCGGAAACACGAAGGCGCCGCGTATCCCGGACTGGGCTTTGAATATCGCCGTCAGCGCGCGCGCATCCTTGGTAATGTCGGGAATCCACAGCGGCTGCCCCGACTGCCACACTTTGCCCGCCATGCCCTCGCCCGGCGCGTAAGTGAATTCGCGCGCCGCCGAGAGAAACACCTGGATCGTTTCGTCGGAGACGCTCCAGTATTCGACTGGGCGCAGCTTGCCCGCCAGCTCGTCGACTCTAAGGTAGCGGCCGCACTCCCAGTTCAGCGTCTGGCATACCGCGCGGATCACCGCTCTGAGCGCCTCGGAGGCGCTGTCCGCGCTGTCGAGGCAGCGCGCCACGGCGTACTCGAGCGCGATCATTTGCTCGGCGCGCTTGTGCTCGGTGACGTCGCGGAAGATGCAGATCGCGTGCCATTTCGAGTCGATGCTCACTCCGGAGATGGAAACTTCGGTGACGATTTCCATCCCGTCCTTGCGCAAACCCGCGAGTTCCAGAGTCCTGCCGATGACCGGCCCCCGGCCGGTTCTTCTGAAATCGATGAAGTTTCTTTCGAATTCCGCGCGGTGTTGCACGGGGATGATCAGCTGGTGCAGCGTCTTCCCGCGCGCCTCTTCCAGCCGGTAGCCGAAAATCCTCTCGCCGGCCTTGTTCCAGAAGGCGATCCTGCCCTTATGATCCATCATGACGACGGCATCCTGCGCAGCGGCGCTGATGACGCGCAACCTCTCCTCCGTCAGGCTGTGCCGCGCCAGCACCTCGCGCATCATGTACATCGAGGCGACGATAAGCAGCGCGAAGCCCAGCCCCATCCAGTCGTCGGCGACCTTAAAGTACGCGGAATCGGCGCTGCCGTGCGCGACGCTATAACTCAGGACGGTGCGGAACCATTGCACCAGCAAAGCGCCGGAGAGAAGAATCCAGCTCACAACCCAGCCCGACAGGCGTATATCGGAAAAAGCGAGTGCAATACCGATCAGCAGCAGAAACAGCGACGCCAACTGGATGGATGTCACCATTCCGGTCACCGGGAGCGGCAGCGGGGCGCTACGCTAGAACGCATGATCACCAAGTAAAAAAACCCGCCGGCCAAGTCCCAGGATTATTTTGGAGTGCCGGAATTACACGCCATCCGGCCCCCGCGCGTCAAGCGCCGCCGCACCGGCCACGGTCCCAGATCGACGCGAATATATCGAAGGCGCAATTTCCCCCAAGATGCAGAAGTCCCCTGCCTGCCGGCGTGCGCCGACGATAGTAAGGGTCATTCCGAACCCGAGCCGCCTTTTGGAACTCGCGCAGGCGTGGTGATAAGCAGGCGACTAACCCGGGTTCGAGCTTCGGGACCCGGCAAGCATTCGCAGGCGGTGCAGATCGGCTCGGAGGAATTGGCTCGGATTTTCTGCCACGCCTTTGTAGCGAATCTCGAAATGCAAATGCGGGCCGGTCGAGTGTCCGGTGTCACCGACAGCGGCGATAATCTGACCGCGCCGGACTACCTCACCCTCTTTCACTTCCAGTTGCGAGCAATGAGCGTAGCGCGTGACGATGCCGTTACCGTGGTCAATTTCGACGAGGTTTCCAAAATCGTGCTGATGTCCGGCGAAGATGACAATTCCGCCTCCAGCGGCCATGATTGGAGTGCCCACGACGGCAGCCAAATCCAGGCCCTCGTGCATTGCCGGGAGGCCGGTAAACGGATCGGTGCGCATCCCGAATCCGGAGCTGATCGTTGCGTTCCGGATCGGGAGCATCGTGGGAAGAAGCTGCTTTTCAGCGGCGTAATTGACTACTTTTGAGTCAAGGACATGGAGATAATCCGCGTGGGTCCTGATCTCTACGGCCAGTCGGTCGACCAGTTGTTGGACACCGTCCATAGTCAGCCAGCCGGTCGAGGAAGACGGAGCAGTGCCGCCCTGCCCCGGCGGCGTTCCAAAGCGGAATTCACTCGGATCGATGCCGGCAAGGCTGGCAACGTTCTTGGCACGGACGTCGAGTATGGTGATCTGACCCTGCAAATGGCCGATTTTCGTCGCCATGGACTCGAGCTCTGCTCTCGGCAACCGCGCGAGGGTGCGGGTCTGTCGCGCCGACCACGACGCCAGCGAGTCCTGCAGCGCAGCGTCGCCCGAGTCCGCAACCTGCCGTAATGCAATGGCCGAGAGCGCCGTCGCGGCGAAGAACACGAACAGCGCGGCGCCCACGGCGCCGAAAACCAGGTGCCCCGCGGAGAGGACCACGGATCTTGCCTTCCCCAGTCTGGTCGGTATCAGGATTAATTGCATGGCGTGTCGTCTCTTCCTTGCCCCGCCCGCACCGGCGCGGCGTCGGGGGCCTCGTTAGGTTCGTGTTTTGGTGATGCTGAAAAACGATTTCGGCCGATCGTGCGCAAACCCGGATCGGGCCGAGGGAAAAAGGATTTTACCGGTTACTGTTCACGATGGTTGAAAAATTTGTCACATTAGAGCGCAAACGGCATGCCGGAAGCCGGTTCCCGCGCCGCTTTCCGCCGCATACTGTGCCGAAATTCACCCTGCGCAGCTTCCTAAAAATTCCATTGTTGGATATACTCATCGGATGGGCGCGCAGAGCTCGCGGCACGGCAATCAGCAGCACCATTTCTCGAAGACCGCAGCGCACCGCGTCTTATTCATCGACGCATGCTATCCGGCGCCAAACGGCGACACCCGCCTGTCCTTCGCCTTTCTCCCACCGGCATATACGATGCACCCGGCGGCACATTGAACAGCACGATAAGAGCCGCCAGTTGAACCCCGGACGCGTATTTTCCGCTGCTGCGTTCCGCACCGGGTTCCGTCCGGGGCGCGTGGCGCGGCTGAACCGCGCCGGCGGTCCGCTGCGGCGACGGCCTTGCGGACGGATTGCCGGCATGTGCGCGAAGCTCAAGCCGGGCGCGGCATGACATTTCGCTCCGACGACCGGCTCGTAGATCCCGCCGTCACGGGGGTGTGGCGTTTGTCCGATCTCAGACGCCAGGATGTTCCGCGCATCGGAAACGATGCACCCCGGACCGGAGAGCGCCTGCTGGTAGTGGATGACGACGAGGCGACCCTGCTCCTCATGCGCCATTACCTCGAGTTCGTGGGCTATCGGGTCCATGGTGTCTCCAATGGCCTGCAAGCGTTGAGGCTGGCGCGCAGCGACAAACCCGCTGTCGTCCTGCTGGATGTCGAGCTCACCGATATGAGCGGTATCGAAATCTGCCGCATCCTCAAGGCCGACCCGGACACTCTGATGATTCCGGTACTGATGGTCACGAGCCACGACCGCAAGGAGGATCGCATTGACGCCTACGAGGCGGGCGCGGACGATTATCTGATCAAGCCCATCAGCCGCGAGGAACTGCTGGCGCGGGTGCGGGCAGCGGCGCGCCTGTCGGGCGCTTTGAGCATGCTCGAAGCCGAACGCCGCGGCAACGAAATCCGCAGGCGCGAGCAACTGGTCGCGGTCCTCGAGCGCTACCTGTCACCCCGCGTTGTGGCGCAGGTCCTCCTCAACGAGCAGGACCCGACGGTGTTGCTGACGTCCAAGGACCGCAAGACCGTCATCGCGATGTTCGCAGACCTGCGCGGCTTTACCGCAATGGCGGAATCGCTTCCAGCGGACCGCGTGGTGCAGCTGCTGAACGACTATTTCGGCTTGCTCGCCGAAGTCGCCCAAGCGCACGATGGCACCATATTCAACATGGCCGGTGATGGACTGCTGGTGGGATTCGGTGCGCCTCTGGCGCAGCCCGACGCACCGACGCGCGCATTGCGCGCAGCCTGCGAGACCTTGTGGCGCTTCGAAGCGCTTTCGCGCGAATGGCGCGCCAACTACGGCGTGCGGATCGGTCTATGCATCGGGCTGAGCCAGGGCGAGGCCGTCGTCGGCAACGTCGGCTCGCCGACCTACATGAGCTACACCATGATCGGCGACACGGTCAACGTGGCCGCGCGTCTCGGTCAGGCCGGCAACGGCAGCGAGATCCTGCTTTCCCAGAGCATGCACGACGCGATCGGACCGTTTCAAATGATTTTGACGCCGGAAGCACTGCCGCCGCTGGTGCTAAAGGGAAGGTCTCAAGCGACTGCCGTGTACCGCATTACCGTCGAGGCGGCCGGACGACTCGTTCCGGTAAGGACGCAGGCACGATGACGCTGTCGGTACTGCTGATCGACGATGCCGAAGAGTACCGCATCCTGTGCAGGGAACTCGTCCGGACGCAATGGCCGGACGCGCTGGTGGAACAATGGGACCCGGTCAGGCAGGGAATGCCGGGGGCCGAGCACGACCTGTCGCAATACGATGTGATTCTGCTCGATTTCGACCTGGGAGCGGAAGACGGACTCGAGTGGCTGAAAATTCTGTGCTCGCGCGCGGGCTGTCCGCCGATCGTCATGGTCACCGGCGCGGGAAGCGAAGACCTGGTGCTGACGGCGATGCGGGCGGGCGCGATCGACTATATTCCCAAGGCGACGCTGTCGGTGAGCCGGCTGGCGGTAGCGATCGGGGAGGCGCTCGCGCTGTCGTCAGTGGGCCAGCCCTTCCCCGGCCGCCGGTCCGGCTCCAATGCGGTCCGTCGCCGCGCCGCTATCGCGCCGCAGGGCTACCGCCTGGTGCGCCAGATCGGAATCGGCGCCTCGTCCGTGATCCACCTGGCCGAACAGATCGCCGACGGCACCCAAGTCGCGGTCAAGTTGCTGCGCTCGCGCCTCAGCAGCGACGCGGAGATAATGAAGCGCTTCGAGCAGGAGCGCCAGATCGTGCTCGGCCTGAACAGCCGTTACGTCGCCAAGGTCTACGACCAGGGCGTCGTCGCGGGACGCGCTTATATCGTGATGGAATACTTCGAAGGCGGCGACCTGAAGAAGGAAATCACGCAGGGTATCGGGCAAGCGCGCGCCGTCGAACTGCTGTACCGGATAGGGCGCGCGCTCGCGCATTTGCACGATGAAGGCATCATTCACCGCGACCTGAAGCCGGACAACATCATGTTTCGGGGAGACGGCAGCCTTGGAATCGTGGATTTCGGCATCGCCAAGCTTGCTTTCAACGATGCGGGCATCACTCAAATGCCGAGCATGCTGGGCACGCCCTTCTACATGAGCCCGGAACAGGCCACGGGAGGTATCGTGGATTCGCGCACCGATCTGTACAGCGCGGGCATCATCTTCTACGAGATGCTGCGCGGCAGCAAACCGTTCCCTGGCGACAACTTTCTCGACGTCATCGACAAGCACCGCCACCAAGCGATACCCACGCTGCCGCAGGATCTGGCGCGGTATCAGGAAGTCGTCGACCGCCTGATCGCGAAGCGCGCATCCGACCGATTTCGCGATGCGCACGAGCTGCTCGCGTACCTCGAGGCGCAGTTCGAAGTCCACGCCTGAGCGGTGCCCTAGCCCGTAACGGAATCGCCGAGCAGTGTCCGCATGACCTGCTCCGCGGCCTCGCATCTGGCGACCAACTGCGGGACAAGCTCCTCGATCGGACGCCCCTGCCTGAACTGCTCATCTACCTGGCGCGCGACATCGGTGAGTTCGTCGAAGCCGAGGGTCGCAGAAATGCCCACCAGGTTGTGCACCTCAGTCCTGATCGCCGGCAAATCCAGATGCTGCGCGCGAAACAACTCAAGACGCTTGACCAGGGCGGCTTCGTATGCCGCCGCTATCTCCATTGCCGCCGAATGACCGACCATGGCGACGAGCTTGCTGATCGGCGAACCGGGAAGGCTGTCGCCTGCATTGCGCTGCTTTGCGCGGCGTTCCGGGATCCAACGATCAAATGCTCTCATCAGCGCTTCGCGCGCGACCGGCTTGGCGACATGCTCGTCCATGCCGGCGGCCTTGCAGCGCGCGATGTCGCTCGGGCTCGCCGAAGCGCTCATCGCAATGATGGGCGTGTTCCGCATCGGTTCGGCCATCGCGCGGATGCGGCGCGTGGCCTCGAGCCCGCCCATTACCGGCATCTCCAGATCCATCAGCACGACGTCGAAACTCTGCTGCAGCAGCCTATCGAGCGCGGCCCTTCCGTTCGCGGCCAGTTCCACCCTGTGCCCCATATCTTCGAGCAAGGCTTTGGCGAGAACCGCGTTGGCCTCCTGATCCTCCACCACCAGAATGCGCCCGGTGCGCGCTCCGCGCAGAGGCTTCGCCACGTCGGGAGCAGCCGCGCCCGCATGCAGCGGCACGGTGAGACGGAAGATGCTGCCTCTGCCGAGCATGCTCTCGACCGTAATCTCCCCCCCCATCAACCGTACCAGGCTTCGGCAGATCGCCAAGCCCAATCCGGTCCCGCCGAATTTGCGCGTGATCGAAATATCCGCCTGGTTGAATTTTCCGAAGATCGCTTCGAGTTTGTCATGGGGGATCCCCACACCCGAATCGGCGACGGCGATTTCCATCATCTGCGCGCCGACGGGCCGCGCCGATACCTCGATCGAGCCCTGCTCCGTGAATTTCACCGCGTTACTGAGCAGATTGAACAGGATTTGCCGCAAGCGTGCCGGATCGCCGCGCACCCATCTCGGCAAATCTGCCGAGATCTCGCTGCCGATGTAAAGACCGCGCGCCTGCGCCTGCGTGCGGACCATGTTGATCGACCCGTCGATCAGCAGGGAAAGGTCGAAGTCGATCGACTCGAGCTCGATCTTCCCGGCTTCGATTTTCGCCATGTCCAGCAGATCGTTCACCTGGGTGAGCAAAGCGCGCCCGGCGTCGCGCGCGAAGTTGAGGTAACGCCGCCGTTCCTCCGAAGTGCACTCCTTTTCCAGCATCAGGGAGTTGAAGCCGATGATGGCATTGAGCGGGGTGCGCAGTTCGTGGCTGACCGTGGCCAGAAAGGCGTCCCTGCCGCGCGCCGCGTCTTCCGCCTGGTTCAGCGCCCGCCGGAGCTTCTCCTCCGCTCGCCTTTGATCGGTCACATCGATGAGCAATGCGTAGCATCCGAGCACGCCTCCAGCCTCGGATAAATGCGGCACCAGCCTGATCAAATCGGTACGCCGCGCCCCGTCGCGGGATCTGTAGGTGGTCTGATACGACACTTCCGTTCCATCCAGCGCGAGCCGCAGGTGCTTGCGCGTACGTCGGTAGAGCGGCTCGCCCAGTATGTCCCGCAGCCTGCGTCCGATCGCCGCCTGCTCCGTCTGGCCGAACCTGGTGTAATAGGCGCGATTGTGAAATGTCAGCGTCTCCGCCGCGTCCACGTAGGCGATCAAAGCGGGAACCGAATCGGTGATCAGCCTCAGCTGATAGTCGTAGTGTTCAAGGGTTTCCCGGGCTTGCCGGTGTGCGTCGCGCTCGAGCAGGAGCATAATGAGATTGCTGATCATCACACCATACAGGCGCTCTTCCGTGGCCCAGCCGTTTGTCTGGCCGCTGCGCGCGATCTCCAGCACGCCGATGCGTGCGCCGGATTGCAGGATTGGCAGATACATCGCGTCGCGCGCCGCAGCCACCAGCTCGTCGACGAAGAACTCCCCACCGTTCGCCAGCGGGCGCCCTTTTTCGCTTCTTGCCGCGCCGCCGGGACGCGGTTTCCTCATATCGACCGGCAGATGCGCCGCGTCGCGCGCCACGGCGCAGGCATGGCATTCGCCCGACGCTTCGTAGCTCTCGGCGCAAACGAGCTCATTTTCGCCCTCGCCGTAGTACCACAGGTCGACGCGGTCGGCGTTCAGAGCCTTTGCCGCCAGTTCGACGATTTGAGGCAATACCATGCAGGCATTGCCCCAGTGAAGGACCCCGCTGTGAAAGCATTGCAGGATGTCCGCCTGTTGCGACAGCATCAGTGCGCGGCTATTGCGCTGCGCTTCGGCCAAAGCGACCCGATCGCTGATGTCGGCAGCCACACTGAGGACGCGCTGCGCCCGGCCGTCCGGGCCGCGATCGAGCACCTTGCCGCGGCTGCGGACCCAGATCGAGCTTCCCTGCTGCGTGTACACGCGGTGCTCGACATCGTATGTCTGCGTTTTTCCGCGCAGCATATTTCTTAACGCCGGAAGCACGATCCCGCGATCGGCGCGATGGATCGACGCCGCAAATTCCGCGGTCGTTAGCGTTCGCTCACGCGGTTCCGCGCCGATCAGCGCGAACCAGCTGGCGTCGCAATGCACCTGGCGCGCCCCGACGTCCCACTCGCACACGCCGAGCTGTCCGCTCCCGACTGCATAGGCCAGCCGCTGCGCCGTTGCGACAAGAGAACCGAGGGTTGCCGCCTTTCTCCGCAAATCAAGCCGCAGCAGGACCAGCATCGCGACAACGATCACGATCCCACCTCCCGCGAGCAACACCAGCGGCGCGTGCATCCCGGCATTACGCAGCTGCAGCACGCCCAGCGCACTCGCCAGCACCGATGTCGACGCGGCGGCTGCGACCAGGGGGCGGGATCGATTTCGCGCGCGCGCGCCTTCGGCGCCAGCTTTGCCGTCCGCGCCGTCCAAGCTCGCCTCGATTCTTGATGCCTGCATTGTGCCGCCTTTCGCCTGTACGCCTTTGCCCTAGCCGGACGCGCCGGCCATCGCGGACCCGGCGCGCGTATCGTCCTTGTCGCCGGCCGCGCTATCGGGCGTGAAATCCAAATCGTGGATGCCCTCGAGTTCGTCGGAAATGATGTTCTTCACCTCGATCATCCTGTGCAGCTTCCTTTTGAATGCATCGACGATCTGCGGATCGAATTGTTTGCCGGATTCCTGCAAAATCCGGGCCGCCGCGGCCGACACCGGCAGCGCTTGCCGGTGCCGCTGGGTGCTCGTCATGGCCTCGAACGCGTCGGCCAGCGCCATGATCCGGCCGGCCCAGGGTATCGCCGGACCCGCCAGTCCCGCGGGGTAGCCGCTTCCGTCCCAGCGCTCGTGGTGCGTGAGCGCCATTACCCGCGCGATCGCGAGCAGCGAATCCTTGTGCTCCCCGATGATGCTGGCGCCGATCTCCGGGTGGCGCCGCACCTCTTTCCACTCGCTCGCCGACAATTCGCCCGCCTTGCACAGTATGGCCTCGGGCACGCCGAGCTTTCCGACATCGTAAAGGGGTGCTGCCTCCGCCAGCAGTTCGCAGTCCGCCGCCGGCGCGCCGCATCCCGCGCCGAGCAGCTTCACGTAGCGCGCCACTCGCGCAACGCGATGCGTCAGGCCGCCCTCCCGCCATTCCATCGCGCGCGCCAGACGTTGAATAATCAGTCGCCTGGTGCGCTGCAGCTCGCTGCGCGTTTCGGCCACGGCGTTCTCGAGGATGCGTCCGCGGTCGCGCAGCGCAAGCTGCGCGGCGATGCGAAGCAGGGCACTCGCAGCATCGATAGGCTTGGTGATGAAGTCCGCCGCGCCCAGCCGCAGTGCACAGATTTCGTCCTTGGAGCCGGTGCGCGAAGTGACGAAAACGACCGGAATGTCGGCCGTGGCCGCAGTCGCTTTCAGCCGCCGGCATACTTCGTAGCCGTTTATGTCGGGCATGACCACGTCCAGAAGAATGAGATCCGGCCGCGGCTCCGCATTGGCCGCGTACAAGGCCTGCGTCCCGCTGCTTACCACCCGCGTGTCGTAGCGCGGCTTCAACATCATGGCGAACAGCGCGCGCGCATCTTCCGCGTCGTCGGCGACGAGCACCAAGGGGCGTTTGCCGGTGCCGGTATCACTCATAGAACAGCCGATCGATGAATTTCAGGGTCTCCTCGGCTGATGCCGGGCGCGAAGCGGGGTCCTTCGCCAGCAGGACGTCGACAAGGGCCTGGAAGTCGTCCTGCGAACGCGGCAGCGGCGGAACCGGCGCGCTGACGTGCTGCACCATGATTTCCTGCGCCGAGCTGCCTTGAAACGGCGCCGTCTTTGCGAGCATCTGATAAAGCATGATTCCGGCGCCGTACAAGTCGGAACGCGGGCCCACGACGCCTCCGGCAATCGCCTCGGGACTCATGTACGTGGGCGTCCCGAGGAGCGTGCCCTGCTGCGTCATGCCCGGGTCGCCGAGGATCTTCGCGATGCCGAAGTCGACCAGCGCGATACTGCCGTCGCCGCGAAACATAATGTTGTGCGGCTTCAAATCGCGGTGCACGACGCCGGCCGCGTGGATGTCGGCAAGCGCCATCAGCACCTGACGAAAGATCGCCAGAATGCGCCCCTGGTCGACCATGCGCGAGCTGAAGTACTCGCGCACATCCCCCCCGGACAGATACTCCATGAGTATGTAGGCGCTGTTGTCGCTGAACCCGTAATTGAAGATCTTCGCTACATGCGGGCTCTTGATCTTGCCGACGATCTGATACTCCCTGAGAAAGCGCGCGAGACTATCCCGATCCTGTATCAGTTCCGGCAGCAGCACTTTCGCGACCACCGGATCGCCACCGGCTTCGGGCACGACCAGGTGTACGTGAGATACCGCGCCCTCGCCGATCTCCCTGATCACGCGATAGCCTTCGATGCGCAATGACTTTTCCGGCTCCTCGCCCGGCGGCGGCACGTCCATGCGCACCGTGCTGCCTGCCTGTTCCTTGCGCGCGTCCATTGCCTCCTGCAGGATGCGCGTAATCACTTCCCCCGAGATGCGCTGCTTGGCCAGATAGTCGGCGGCGCCGAGTTTCATCGCACGCACGGCCACCGTCTCGTTTCCTTCGCCGGTCATGATGACGGTCGGCGGGCAATCGGGTCTGCTTTTGAATTCGCGCAGCCACTCCAGGCCGTCCTCGCGGCCGAGGCGGTAGTCGAGGAACACCAGGTCGAACGCGGCCAGCCCGAACCCGGCGGCGGGGCGGCCCTTTGCCGCCGGGTCGTATTGCTCGACGTCGGCCCCGGGACAGGCGAACGCGAGCATTCCGGCCATGAGGCTCCGGAACGCAACGTCGTCGTCGATCAGCAACACGCGCATACCAATTCCTAAGCTGCTCTCCCGGCACGCAGATGCGACAACTGCAACAAGCGCGCCCCGATGACCTCGAGCGGGAGTATTTCATCGACGGCCCCCAGCTGGATCGCGTCGCGCGCCATGCTGAACACCACCGATGTCTTCTCGTCCTGGGCCAAGGTGTGTGCGCCGCGGCGCTTCATTTCGAGCAGTCCCGCCGGACCATCCTTGCCCATGCCGGAAAGGATCACGCCGATCGCGCCGCTGCCGACGCATTTCGCGGCGGTATGGAATAGAACCTCGATCGACGGCCGCTGCAGATTCACCGGTTCCGCCTGCACCAATTCGACGCAATAGCGCCGCGCGCCGCTGCTGCGTATCGTCAGATGGCTATCGCCCGGGGCGATATAGGCATGCCCCGGCAGGATGGGTTCACCGTTCTCGGCTTGCTTCACCGCAATTTCGCAGAACCCGTCGAGCCGCTCGGCGAACAGGCGCGAAAAATTCTCGGGGATGTGCTGCACGATCAGAATAGGCGGGCACGATGCCGGTACCGATTCGAGAATCGCACGGACCGCCTCGGTGCCGCCGGTGGATGCACCCATCACTACGACGTCCGGCGTATCGACCGGCGACCGCTTTACCGACCCCTTGGGCCTGGCAGCCGACGGCGGCCGCTCCGGCGCGCCGTTTCGCGCGCGGACATTGACCCGCGCACTCGCCGCCGCGCGTATCTTGTGCGCGATCAGATCGCCGTAGTTCTGCCCGTCTTTCACATTCAGCTTGGGCTTGGTGATGAAATCGACTGCTCCGAACTCGAGCGCGCGAAAGGCGATGTCCGAACCGGTTTCCGTGTGCGAGGAAACCATTAGCACGGGCCTGGGCGCCTCCTCCATCAGTTGCTGCAGGAAGGTGAGCCCGTCGACTTTGGGCATTTCGACGTCCAGCGTGATTACATCCGGATCAAGTGCGCGCACCAGGTCGCGCGCGACGAGAGCGTCGGGCGCCGACCCGACCACCTGCATGTCTGATTGCTCGTTGATGATCGTCTGCAGCACGTTCCGGATGAGCGCGGAATCGTCCACAACGAGGACGCGAATCGTCATGCCTAGGTCTCCGTTAACTCATATCGTGATCGGCGCCGCGTGCAAATGCGCGCCAGTGCGCCGGGATCGCGCAAGATCCTGCGTCCCTTGATCGGCAGGACGCCAGGGGCCCGCTTCCCTATGCATGCAACGGACATGCATATCGATTTATCCACAGGTCTGATAGTAGCGTGGACCGCTCCGGTTACGAAATTAGACCTTGGTCTAACTGGCCGGCCGCGCCGCGATATGCGCGACGCCCCGCCCTTCCCGGACTGCGCGTCAGTGGGTCGACAGGCGCGCCGAACCAGGCCCCATGGCAGCAAGCCGCTGCAACAGCAGGCCGGGTATATCCTCGATCGACGCGACCGCGTCGACCGCCCCGATCGCAATCGCCTCCCTGGGCATGCCGAACACGACGCAACTGGCCTCGTCCTGGGCCAGCGTATGCGCGCCGGCAAGGCGCATCTCGAGCATCCCCTGGGCGCCGTCCTTGCCCATGCCGGTCAAAATCACGCCGATCGCATTCGCGCCCGCATGCGCCGCAACCGAGCGGAACAGCACGTCGACCGACGGCCGGTGCCGGTTCACCGGCTCTGACTGGCTCAGCCGAAGCACGTAATTCGCCCCGCTGCGCTGCAGCAGCAGATGCGAGTGGCCCGGCGCGATATAGGCGTGCCCTGGAAGCACGCGCTCGCGCTCCTCGGCCTCCTTGACGCGCATCCGTGCAAGGCTGTCAAGCCGCGCCGCAAAGGACCTGGTAAATCCCTCCGGCATGTGCTGCGCAATCAGTATGCCCGGTCCATCCGGCGGCAAGCTCACGACAAGCTGCTTGATCGCCTCGGTGCCGCCGGTGGAGGCGCCGATCGCGATCAGTCGCTCGCTCGATATCGACGGATCCCAGATTTTCGCCAGCGGCAGCAGCGGTCCGCGCGCGCGTTCCGGGAAGTGCGCCTGCGCCGCGGCGCGAATCTTTTCCGCAATTTCCTCGCCGTACGCCTGCAGCGTGTGCGCACTGTCCAGCTTCGGCTTGGCGATGAAATCGACGGCGCCGATCTCAAGCGCACGCAGACCGATTTCGGATCCCTTTTCCGTGAGCGTTGACACCATCAGCACCGGCATCGGCCGCAGCCGCATCAGGTTCTCCAGGAACTTGAGCCCGTCCATCCTGGGCATTTCCACGTCGAGCGTGATCACGTCCGGATCGCGCGAGCGAATCATCTCGCGCGCGACGTAAGGATCGCACGCGGCGCCGACGACTTCCAGGTCCGCCTCGGCCTCGATCAGCTTGGTAAGCAGCTGCCTCATCAGCGCCGAATCGTCCACCACCAGTACCCGGATTTTCCTGCGCGCGTTCATCGAAACAGGCTGACCTCGCCGGCGACTTGCGACCGCTGCAGGCGCGCCAGGTATTCCGCATCGCGCCGGGACACGGTATCGTTTTTCAAGGCGCGCAGCTGCCTTACCCTTACTCGCCCGCTTGCGCCGTAAAGGTAGATCTTGCGCGCGTACGCGCCCTCCAGGTCAGCGGCCACAATTGGAATACCCTCGGTGTTGAGATAGTCGACGACGAAAGCGGCGTTCCTTTCACCGACATTCAGCGACTTCATGTCCGGCAGCACCGCTGCGCCTCCGGTGACCTTCGCCTCCAGCCGTTCGCGACGCGCGCCGAGCTTGAACATCTCGTTGAGCAGGACCTCCATCGCGTACGCGCCATAGCGCATCGACTTGCTGGCCTCGCCGTTGCCTCGCGGCAGCATAAAATGATTCATCCCGAACACTCCGCTGGTGCGGTCGTAAAGGCACGCCGCCACGCACGAGCCCAGCACCGTGGCGATCACCACTTCGCGGGCACTCGCCAAATACTCCCCCGGCAGCAGTTTCGCCACCCAGTGGCCGATGGACGTGTCGAAATAGAGGTCGTTCACCGCCTTCGGATGCGGCGAGCTGATTACCGAATCAATCATCGCTGCCGCCGCCGTTGTCAGTCCGCGCCACGCCCGCAGGGCGGTGATCGACGCGCCGATAGGCCGTTCGCCCGAGCGGTTGGAACACCTCCCCCATGTCGGCGACGTTCTCGGAGTGCCCGAGGAACAATAGCCCGCCGGGGTCGAGCAGTGCGCCGAAACGTTCGAGAATCCGCCGCCTCGCCGGCGCATCGAAGTAGATCATCACGTTGCGGCAAAAAATCACTTTTACCGGCGTGCGCACCGGCCAGCGGGTATCGTGCAGATTGATCTGGCGAAAGGCGACTAGCCGTTTCAATTCCGGCCGCACCTTGAATAACCCGGCATTCCCCCCCCGTCCTCCGAGAAAAAAGCGCTTCAGGTCAGCGGGTGGGACGTTCTTCATGCGCTCCCCGGGATAGATTCCGCGTTCCGCGTGCTCGAGCACGGCGGTATCGATATCGCTCGCCACGACCTGGCCGATGTGCAATTGCGGCCGCGGGGCGGACGCGAGCACCATCGCGATAGAATAGGGCTCTTCGCCGGTCGAGCAGCCGGCGGACCAAATAGTCGAATCCCACGGCAGGTTGCCGTTCTGCACAAACTCCCGCAGGACCGCGAAGTGGTGGGCTTCGCGATAGAAATAGGTGAGATTGGTCGTCAGCGAATTGATGAACGTGGCGAGTTCCGCGCCTGCCTCGGATTCCATGCGTTCGAGATATTCCCGAAACGAGACGATACCGAGCTTGCGCAGCCGTCGCCCGAGCCGGCTATAGACCATTGCCCGCTTGTTCTGCCCAAGATGTATGCCGGCGTGGGACTGGATCAAATCGCGTATGCGATAGAAATCGTCATCGGTAAATTCGAAATCGACGCCTAGCGCTTCGGCGCGATCGGTCCGGCATTCCTGCTGTTGTGGCACGGCATTCCTGTGGTCGAATTCGGGAACCTGATTGCGGATAATCGTCGCCGGTCTTATTGCAGCGTCGCCTGTTCGACCAAGGCCATGTCCGCCCCGGACATCAGCTGCTCGATATCCACCAGAATCAGCATGCGCCCTTCGATGGTCCCCAGCCCGGTGATGTACTGGGTGTCGAATGCCGAAGCGGAAAAATCCGGCGCCGGGCGAATTTGCTCGGCCGTGAGTTGAATTACGTCCGACACGCTGTCCACCACCATGCCGACAACGCGCCCGGCGACATTCAGAATGATCACCACCGTGAATTGGTTGTATTCCGCCTGGCCGAGCTTGAACTTGATCCTCATGTCAACGATCGGCACGATAATGCCACGCAGGTTCACCACGCCCTTGATGAATTCGGGTGCGTTGGCGATCCGCGTCACCGCCTCGTAGCCCCGTATCTCCTGCACCTTCAGTATCTCGATGCCGTACTCTTCATCGCCGAGTTTGAATGTCAGATATTCATTGCTCGCCTGCGTGAGCGCCGCTGCTGCTGCACCGGCGCCCTCCCCTGTTGGTGTCCGTGACATATGCGTGCTCCTTGTTTAGCGATACCGACAGACCAAATTACCGCCCGCCGGCCTTGATCGGGGGCCGTGCCGCGCCGGCATCTCAGAGCTCGGTCCATTGGTCGTCCTCGGGCTTGCCCGCCAGAGCCCCGCTTTGCAGCGCGAATGCGCGCCGCGGCGCCTGCGCCATGCGCAGCCGACGCTCCGGCAGTACGGCGTGCGCCGCGCCCACCGCCTTGTGCGCCGGCGCGTGCGCGCTGACCGCCCGCGGCTTGGGCGCTTCGGGCTTGTGCTCCCACACCGGCGCAGCCGCGTGGTCCGCGCCCTCGGCCAGCTTGAACACCGCCACCGCCTGCACCAGGTTCTGTGCCTGCTGCTTCAGCGACTCGGCCGCCGCAGACGCTTCCTCCACCAGTGCCGCATTCTGCTGCGTCACCTGGTCCATCTGCGTGATCGCCTGGTTCACTTCCTCGATGCCCGCGCTCTGCTCCTGCGAGGCCGCGGCGATCTCGCTCATGATGTCCGTCACCCGCTTCACCGAGGACACGATCTGGTCCATCGTCCTGCCCGCTTCGTCAACCAGCTTGGTGCCGTTGTCGACCTTGTGCACCGAATCGCCGATCAATTGCTTGATCTCTTTCGCCGCCGCCGCGCTCCTCTGCGCCAGCGTGCGCACCTCCGCCGCCACCACCGCGAAGCCGCGCCCCTGCTCTCCCGCCCTGGCCGCCTCCACCGCCGCGTTCAGCGCCAGA
>Ga0307377_10001618_pt1 | contig 27968 bp, 25 predicted proteins | sample TR3MG_FD_202535 | JGI IMG/M metagenome (GOLD analysis project Ga0307377, IMG submission 202535) | Soil microbial communities from Risofladan, Vaasa, Finland - TR-3 | ecosystem: Environmental > Terrestrial > Soil > Coastal area > Acid sulfate soil | place: Finland: Risofladan, Vaasa | collected... | reverse complement strand
AAGTCGTCGCCGAACGGAACGTGGCCCTGCTGCGCGGCGAGCAGTGCATCCGGATTGCTGTTTGCCTCGTCCACCATGTGAATCTCGAGTGTCGCGGTGCGGCCGAGAATTTCCTTCGCTTTGGCCGTGTCCTGGACCCCCGGCAACTGCACCACGACGCGGTCGGCGCCCTCCTGTTGGATGATCGGCTCGGATACGCCCAGTTCGTTGATGCGGTTTTTCAGCGTGGCGATGTTTTGCTGCAGCGCCGATTCCTGAATGCGCTTGACCGCGTCCGGTTTGATCACGGCGGTCAGACGGAATTGGTTCGTGGGGAGATCCTGCTCGGTGAACATCAGATCCTTCTGGTTGTCCTCGATCACCTTGCGCGACCTGGTGCGGGTGTCGGCGTCGTGAAAATCGAGCACAATCGCGTCGCCTTTCAGGCGGATACCGGAATAGCGCAGGTCTTTGTCGCGCAACTCGACGCGGATGTCCCCGGTCATATTCTCCAGCCGCTTGGTCAGCGCGGCCTTCATGTCCACCTCCAGCGTGAAGTGAACGCCGCCGCGCAGGTCCAGGCCCAGGTACATGGGCAGTGCACCGATGTCGGTGAGCCAATTAGGCGAGGACGAAAGCAGGTTGAGGGCGACGATGTACGAGGGGTTGTCGCGCTCGGGATTAAGGCTCTCGCTGAGAACGTCCTTGGCCTTGAGCTGGGTGTCGGTATCGGCGAATCGCACCTTGATGCCGTTCGAGTCGAGGTAAATGCCGTTGTCGGCGATATTGGCCGCTTTCAGCGCCGCCTCGACGCGCGCAAGCACATCCGAGTCTACTTTGACGGTGGCCTTGATGCTGGATACCTGGACCGCGGGCGAGTCGCCGTAAAAATTCGGCAGCGTGTAGATGAATCCGAGCACCATCGTACAGGCGACGATGACATAGATCCAGGTCGGATAGCGGTTCATATCGGATGACCCGTAGAAACTGAAGCGTTAAGGGCAGGCGCGCGGCCGCGCTGCAGACTTCACGGCTTACAACATCGCTTTGATCGAGCCCTTCGGCAGCAGGGTCTGCACTGCCGCTTTCTGCAGCTGAATTTCGGTGCCGGAGGCGATTTCCAGGCTGATGTAGATTTCGCCCACTTTGGTGACCTTGCCCACGATGCCGGAGGCGGTGATCACCTCGTCGCCTTTTTGCAGCGCGTCGGTCATGGCCTTCTGTTCCTTGGCGCGCTTCATTTGCGGGCGAATCATGAGAAAGTACAGCAGCGCAAACATCAGGATGATGGGCAGCATGCCCATCAAGCCTTCGCCGGACAATGCGCCCGAGAGGCCGCCAGTTGCCGCCTGGGCATGCGCGGAAGAAATCAGCACGGTAACTCCGTTTTCAGTCTGGACAACGGCAAATTATACCAGTATTGAGCGGCCCGGCGCCCGCTTCTTTTGCACTTGCGCGTTGCTCGCGGAACGCCGTAGCGTATGCGTTAAGCCCTCCGGCGGCGATGGCGGCGCGCAGTTCTCGCATCAGTTCCAGATAGTAGTAGAGGTTGTGGATCGTGTTGAGGCGCGCACCCAGGATTTCGTTGACGCGGTGCAGGTGATGCAGATAAGCACGGGTGAAATGCGTGCAGCAATAACAGCCGCAGTCCGCGTCCAGCGGTCGCGTATCGTGGCGATAGGCCGCGTTCTTGATCTTGATGTCGCCGTGGCGAGTAAACAGCCAGCCGTTGCGGGCGTTACGCGTCGGCAACACGCAGTCGAACATGTCGATCCCGGCCATCACGCCATCGACCAAGTCCTCGGGCGTGCCCACACCCATCAGATAGCGCGGCTGGTCCGCGGGCAGTCGCGGCGCGGTGTACGCGAGCATGCGCCGCATCTCCTCCTTGGGTTCGCCCACCGACAGCCCGCCGATGGCGTAACCGTCGAAGCCGATGCGCCGCAGTTCGGCCAGCGACTCGTCGCGCAGGTGCTCGTGCATTCCGCCCTGGACGATGCCGAACAAGGCGTTCGGGTTTGCGGCGTGCGCGCGTTTGCTGCGCTCGGCCCAGCGCAGCGACAGGCGCATCGATTCGGCCGCTGCGCGTTCGTCCGCGGGGTAGGGTGTGCACTCGTCGAATATCATGGCGATGTCGGAATCGAGCACGCGCTGGATGCGCATCGACTCCTCCGGCGTAAGCAGCATCCGGTCGCCGTTCACGGGCGAGGCGAACTTGACGCCTTCCTCGGTAATCTTGCGCAAGGCGCCGAGGCTGAAAACCTGGAAGCCGCCCGAGTCGGTGAGTATCGGGCCGTCCCAGCCCATGAAGCGGTGCAGCCCGCCGTGTGCGCCGATCACCTCCAGCCCGGGACGCAGCCACAGGTGAAACGTGTTGCCGAGCACGACCTGGGCGCCGATTTCGTGCAGTTCCGCCGGGCTCATCGCCTTTACCGTGCCATAGGTCCCGACCGGCATGAACGCCGGCGTCTCGATCTGTCCATGGGCCAGCGTGAGCGTGCCGCGGCGGGCGTTGCCGTCGGTGTCGTGGATGAGGAATTTCATTTGTCTAAGGAGGTGAACGGCTCGCCGCTTGCGGCGAGTCCGTTCCACCGGGAATCAGTCCAGGGTTCAAGGAGCGCGCTCAATTCTATCAATCAGCGTGGCGTCGCCGTAGGAAAAGAAGCGATAGCGCTGCGCGATCGCGTGCTGGTACGCGGCGCGGATCTCCTGCATCCCGGCGAACGCGGCGACCAGCATCAGCAGGGTGGAGCGCGGCAGATGAAAATTGGTGATCAGTCGGTCGACGACGCGAAAGCGGTAGCCCGGCGTGATGAACAGGTCGGTCTCGCCTGCTCCCGCAGAGAAATCACCATCGGTTCCGTTGCGCAGTGCGCCCGCGCGTGCTGCCGATTCGAGCGCGCGCAGGCTCGTGGTGCCGACCGCGATCACGGCGCGTCCGGCCGCGCGCGCGCCGGCGACCGCCTGCACGGTTGCGGGCGGGATGTCGTAGTACTCGCTGTGCATTTTATGTTCGGCCAGATTGCTCACGCGTACCGGCTGGAACGTGCCGGCGCCCACGTGCAGCGTAAGCCAGGCGAGCCGCACGCCCATCGCGCGCAGCCGCGCCAGCATCGGCTCGTCGAAATGCAGCCCGGCAGTGGGCGCCGCCACCGCGCCCGGGTGCTGCGCATATACCGTTTGGTAGCGCGCCTGGTCCTCCTCGCTGTCCGCATGGGTGATGTAGGGCGGCAGCGGCAGATGGCCGTGGCGCTCGAGCAACTCGAGTACGCCGGCGGTGCCGGCAAAGCGCAGCAGGTAAAGATCGCCGCGGCGCTCCAGCACTTCGGCTTCGATCGCCGCATCGAAGCAAAGGCGCGAGCCGGGCCTGGGCGGGTGGCTCGCGCGCAACTGCACCAGCGCCTCGCGCACGCCGGTGATGCGCTCGACCAGCGCCTCTATTTTTCCGCCGCTCGCCTTGACGCCGTACAGGCGCGCCTTGATCACGCGCGTATCGTTGAACACCAGCGCGTCGCCCGGGCGCAGGAACTGGGGCAGTTCAGCGAAGCGGTGATCGGACAGGCCGGCGCCGGAGAGGCGCAGCAGGCGGCTGCCACCGCGCTCGGGCGCAGGAAATTGCGCGATCAGATCGCCCGGCAGGGAGTAGTCGAAGTCTTCCAGCGTGAGCGGCATTACGGGGCCGTCTCGGTTGAGCAGAGGCGCCAATTAGAGCATAATTCGCCTCCCTTGCGCTCCGTTCGGTGCGCGCGGCCGGGATGGCGGAATTGGTAGACGCACGGGACTCAAAATCCCGCGGTGGTGACACCATGGGGGTTCGATTCCCCCTCCCGGCACCAAGAGGTAGTCCGAAGCAGTCCGATAAAGGCCGGTTTCCTCAAATCTTCATAGGGAAATCGGCCTTTTCCTTTTCCGAAGCCGTCCGCGATGAGCCGTTGCAATCCGGGGGTATTTGGGGGTATTCTGCGGGGGTATTCTTCCCCCGTTGGGGTATTTCAACCCTCGCTAGAGGTGCCCAAAATGCCGCTTTCTGACACCGCGATTCGCAAGGCCAAACCGAGCGCAAAACCTGCTCGATTTTTCGACGGCGGCGGACTGTATCTACAGGTCTCGCCAGCGGGTGCGAAGCTGTGGCGCTTCAAGTACCGATTCGACGGAAAGGAAAAGCTGCTCGCCTTCGGCGCCTATCCCCATGTGACGCTCGCCGCGGCCAGAAAGAGGCGCGACGATGCCCGCAATCTGCTCGCCGATGGCATTGATCCAAGCGAACAGCGGAAGGCCGCGAAGGCGACGCGGGCCGGGCTGGCAGCAAACACGTTCGAGGTGATCGGGCGCGAGTGGTACGCAAAGACTGCGCCGATGCTGGCAGACAACACCAAGGGGAAGCTGTTGCGATTCCTTGAAACTGATGTGTTCCCGTGGATAGGTGCGCGACCTATTGCGAGCCTTGCGGCGGCTGATCTAATCAAAGTTATCGAACGGATAGAACAGCGCGGCGCAATGGACATAGCGCGGCGAGTGCATAACTACATGGGGCGCATTTTCCGCTATGCCGTTGGGCGCGGGCTGGTAAGCCGTGATCCTTCGCGCGACATCGAATTGAAAGACATCCTGCCACCCGAGGACGTGCAGCACCATGCTTCGGTGACTGATCCTAAGGCCGTAGGCGGCCTGTTGCGGGCCATCGAAGGCTTTACGGGGGCATTCACCACGCGGTGCGCGCTGCGCCTTGCTGCGCTGGTATTCGTGCGGCCTGGTGAGCTTCGTCATGCCGAGTGGACAGAGTTCGATTTTAAAAAGTCGGAATGGCGCATTCCTGCCGGCAAGATGAAGATGAAAGAGCAGCACATTGTGCCGTTGTCAGTTCAGGCCGTCGGCATTCTGCGCGAGATTCAACCGTTGACCGGCAGCGGGCGGTATGTTTTCCCGAGCGAGCGCAGCGGCATTCGCCCAATGAGTGAGAATACCGTCAACGCGGCGCTGCGCCGATTGGGATACGCCAAGCACGAAATGACGGGCCACGGCTTCCGAAGCATGGCATCAACGCTATTGCATGAGCTTGGATTGCCTCATGCGGTGATCGAGCGGCAGCTAGCGCACGGCGAGCGCAACAAGGTATCGGCCGCGTACAACTTCGCGGAACACCTGCCCGAGCGGCGCAGGATGATGCAGCAATGGGCTGACTATCTCGACAAGCTCAAGACCGGCGCGGACGTGATCCCGATTCGCGGACACGTCGCATAAACGATTGCTGCGCCTAGCCCGAGGCTGATCCCCGAGGGCGAACACCGGGACACCCTTATCCGGCCGGCGCGGCATCCTGATTCAAGGGCGAGCGTGAAGGGGCGTTATGGGTTCCTGGATTCAATTCGCGAAATTCGATCCAACATCGGGCTACGTTCCAGCTCACCCGTTTCACATATTACCTACAATCGCACGGCGAGCGCGTATCTTGCTGACATCGCGCACAGCGGGTCAAATCCGTTCAGCGGCAGAAGGAATTGCTTGGGCGATTGACGAGTATTTCCGCAATGCAAGAGAGACGGAAATTGCCAGGCTTCGGGATGCGCTTGACGAACGGAGAAATTGGGGGCAAATGTCGCTGGGCGATAAATACTATTACAACCATGCACAAAAGTTTTTTGAGTGGGACGGTGGGAGTCGCGCAAATGGGCATTGGATTTTCAATGATGCCATGGAGGGCCAACTAGAAATCCCAACCACGGAAAACACGGGGGAAGTCGATGCTCTGAAAGAGTGCATAGAGTTGTGGGACGACATTGGGGGCGAGTATTTTGCAGACGCCAAACCATACGAGGCTTTCGCGGTGCTCTCTCTTTGGATGTTAGGGGATGCGATTGAATGGCTTCAGCACAAGGACGACGGTGGGCTAGACGAGCCTGTGGCCGCCATCTTGAAGGAACTTGGGATAGGTGCGTCACTAGCTGGCGAGTACGCATTGAAGGCAATGGACGCGGTTTGCCACGCAGAACACTTACATGAAATGGCAAGGTTGAAAGAGGAGCACGCCCTAGATCTTAGCAAGACGCATGAGAGCTATCTGGTGAAGGCAGTGAAGAAGATAGCAAGCGAAGGTAAGCGCCGATCAATCATCGCTGAACAATTGAATGTAAAGCGGCATTGCAAAACGAGGGAAGCGAAAGCTAAAGCAATCGAGGAATGGAACAGGAGCCGCTCAAAATGGCCAAGTGCGGAAAAGGCAGGTAACGAACTTGCCAAGTGGGTGGTGACCCAAGGCATTGTCGAATCAATCGAGCCCCGAACGGTAACGAACTGGATTCGTGAATATGCAAAGCAAATAGGAGTGCGATTGAGATAGACAGTTTCCGTGCGGAGACTGCACGCTCTCCGTGCGGGCAATGTACGGCGTCCGACCGACAAGCGTTTCGCCGGCATTTCTAGGCATCCAGAATGAACGTACCGGCCTGCAACGGCCATTTACGGAGCGCCTAGATGAATCAAATACCCGAAACCGGCTTTCTGCGCTTGTCGCAAATAATCGGCAATCCGAAAGCAGGAATTCCGCCGATAATTCCTGTCAAAAAATCCTGCTGGTGGAGTGGCGTCAGATCGGGGCGCTTTCCTCAGCCTGTCAAACTTGGTGAGAGAATTACAGCATGGCGCGTTGAGGACATCCGCGCGCTGATTTCGTCGGCGCGGGGCTGAATCGTGGCCCCCAAAAGAAGACGCCCGGCAGGGAAGGCCGGGCGCGGTGGAAAATCACAATCAACACGCAGCAATTCTACTAAGCTGGCCGACCACGTCAGGACTGACAAATCTACGCTTTATCGTGCTGGCACGTTAAAACGGAATCGGCGGACTGCCGCGCAGACCGAGCAGCTTGACGCGCAGATAATCGAGGTGCTGGTAGACGATCATCCGCAATCAGTGAGGCACATATTTTACCGCATGACAGATCCGCGACTGCCCGAGCCGGTGGAAAAGTCGGATCGCGGCTATCGGCATGTGCAGGCGCGCTGCGTCGCGCTGCGCCGGTCCGGTGCAATCCCATACGGATACTTTGCTGACCTATCCCGGCGGGGTTACTTCGTCAACACATTCCGCGACGCAAGCGATTTCGTGCGCCGCATGTCCGGACTATACCGCGCCGATTTATGGCGTGATGCCGATGTCCGGTGCGAGGTGTGGGCCGAGAGTAGATCAATCGCGAGCGTCATGCTAGACGATTGCAGGGAACTGGCCGTTGACCTGTATCCCTGCGGCGGATTTTCGAGCTTGAGTTTTGTTCATGAAGCTGCGGAAAGCATCAACAATTCCGGCGACGACCGGCCGCTACAGGTTTTCTACATCGGCGACTATGACGCGGCGGGCGTGCTGATCGACGTGAGCTTGCAGCGTGAGCTACGCGAGCACCTGCGCGCCGACATTGACCTGATTTTCGAGCGCATCGGCATCAACGCCGACCAGATCGAGCAATACGACCTGCCGACGAAGCCGCGCAAGGAATCCGACCGGCGTTCCCTGCACATTGATTTTTCGGTAGAGGCCGAATCCATGCCTGCGAAAATCCTGCGTGGCATCTTGCGGGACAAGGTTGAGGCGCTTTTGCCAGTCAATGCATTGGCGGTCGCAAAGGTTGCGGAACAGTCGGAGCGCGAACATCTTGCGCGCATGGCTGCAAAACTCGGGGCGCGGCGATGAATACGACACCGCAAATGCACCAAACAGCCAACAGGAGCAGCGATCGCACCGAGTGTGTAGGGGAGCATCACCGCACGCTCGATAACGCGCAGGAGGGCCGCTGACGTGGACCAAAACGAAGCCAAGCGCCGACGCACCGTTGATAAGCGCCCGCTATCGGGCAAGCATCCAATTGCCGCGATTGAAAAGCGCGTCATAGACAGCGACGCCTTTGCCGCCCTGCCGCCATCGGCGATTGCCATTCTGTTGCTCCTTGCCCGGAATCTAGAGAAAGGTCGCAACGGACACGTATTCCTGCCGCAAGAGAGCGCGCAGCGGCACGGCATCTCGAACAAAACGTTATATCGACAGCTCAAGGCACTCGCGGCAAGCGGGTTCATTTTGCAAACAAAGCGAGGTGGGTATGGGAACTGCGCTCGATATGCCCTGACCTGGCTGCCCTTGAGCAAGGATACGAAGGGCCTACATGTCGATAACTTCAAGCCCTGCCCATGGCGCGACTGGACACCTAACGGGGAAAAAAAGCCGAGTGAAAAAATGTCCACTACTATAGGACAAAATTACCGTTTCACCGTCCCTAAAGTGGACAAAAATACCTTTCTGCAAGGGACAAAAATACCCAAGTTGAATTTAATACCAATAGGGGGCGGTCTGTCTGCAGATACCGCCACGCCAAAAGCAATAGACGGTGCAAGACTGATGCTCTGCCAGTACGCCGACTGCGACACTCCCGTAGTGGGGCGCGAGTACTGCGCGAAGCATCGGCACCTGCCAAATGCGCACACGGCGGCGCAACGGTACATTGACGCAAGAGGCACGCAATGACAAAAACAGCGAAGAGGGCGAGCAAGGCGCTGACAAAGCCAACGAAGGTTGATGCCAAGACACCAAAGCCAGATTCAAACGCCGTGTCTGTCGCTGCCAAGCCCGGCGATGATCGAGCGGCGCTACTGGCGCAAACCTATTCGAATTATGAAGACTATCTCTGACTTCATATGCCGTCGTTTCCTTCTCCTAAATGATGAGCGTAGACTGATACCGTGGCTCTTTGAAAGGGGACCCTCCTATGAAAGCTCTCATGCGCCGCATCACAACAATCACGGGGTGCATCGTGCTTACCGCCTGCGCGAGCGGTTTTCAACAGTTCTACAAGCCATTTGTCGATGCGAGAACGATTCCAGGTGCTCAATTCTTGGGAAGTGGGGAAGCGCCAAAGGTGTATTCATCAAACGATCTGCGACGTGATATCAGGATCGCAAAATCGAAAGGCTATTGGCCGATAGGCGCTTCATCCTTCAATGGTCAGCTGGAATCTGAACAAGCCGTGATCAATCAAGCCAAAGCGGTTGGAGCGGTTCTTGTCTTAGTCAACTCGAAGTTCGCTGAGTCCAGAACCATTACGACCCCGCTCTTTCTGCCAAACAACCAGACCACCTACAATTCGGGCTATATCAATGGAACATATGGCAGCGCGAACTACTATGGCACCAGCACGACATACGGCACAACTGTCGTGCCGCTCACCACGACGCAGCAACGATACGATCAAAGCGCCGTGTTCTTCGTGAAGATGACTAGGAAGCTGCGGGTAGGAATATACCTCGTCGATCTATCACCTGAGATCAGAGCCAAATTGGAACGAAACGTAGGCGCTATGATCGATGTTGTTGTGGAAGATACGCCAGCTTTTGTAGCCAACGTCCTACCCGGTGACATCCTTATCGAGATAAACGGCATACAAGTAATCGACGTAAGGCAAGCTGTGGAGCTAATGCGGTCTGTTCCACAGGGCAAGTGCACCATTAAGGTGATTCGCAATGGGGTAGAAAAGTCGATTGAATTACAGCTTGGAGCCTAACTAGGCACTTTGCGCGGCTCTCCGAATGGTCGTCATGCTTCGTGTCTATGGCCGACGGCGATCTGAGTTGATTGACCAAGACCGGCCAGCGGAAGGCCGGCGGCGGCAAGCGCTTACCATTCCGGCGGCGAATGAGTCTGAATTATTCGACTTCAACCCGCCTAACGACCCTGCCAACGACGACGAAGCGCTGCAGGAGCGTGCGGGGATCATGGCCGAGGCGAACGGCTGGGATGAGGCGACGGCGCTACGGGAAGCACGCTGGCAAGCCGACCGGGAAAGGTGCTGGCGCGGTTTTTTGCGCAATGCCGAGCGCATTCTGGACGCGCCGGCACACACACGCGCCGTGCTGCTCGCACAGTACCAAGCCGAGGCCGGCCGGCGCTACGGTCAAGCGGCCGGCGAGATCATGGCCGGAACGATGCGAAACTGGATCGAGGTGCGGGGAGTCCATTGATGTTGAACATCCTCGCCACTGGCACGCTGGTATCCGATCCGCGAGCGCACCACGGCGGCCGGCAAAGCCTACGCTACCGGCCAAATGCGCGCGCCGGCCGCCGTTGCGGAAATTGCCGCATTGGAGCTTGCCAGGCGCGGGAGACGCCAGATCATATGCTTCTACTTTGCTTTTATTAACAGGCAAATATGGCTGCGAGAAAACGGAAAACCTTGCTCACTTCCGAATGGAAGGCGCGGATCAACGTCGCCAACATGATGCGGCGACTCTTGGATCATTTTGAAGGAAAGGTAGAGTTGACGCGGACTCAGATCAGCGCAGCCAAAATCGTGCTGGCCAAGCTTGTCCCCGACTTGAGTAAATCGGAACTTACCGGGGCTGACGGCGAGCCGTTGTTCGGGCAACCAAGTCGCGAGGAACTCATTGACAGGGCTGTAGCGCGAATGATGTATAACGGTATCCCCGCGGACCAGACTTTGGACGCGGTGCGCGCCCTTATCGGAGATGAGCCTGCAGTCGAGCAGAAAGGCGATGAAACGCTCGGACGCATCCACTGACCGCGGCGCAATCTCGCGCGCGCGGAGTTAAGGGGGGGGACTATGACCGAAAGCGTGGTGGATTTCACTATCGTTTACGCGCGCCTGGCCAAGTTCGAGCGACAGAATCGCCGACTGACTGCTGGACTTGTTGCGGTAGCACTCGGCTTGGCGTTCGGCTTAGTGGCGGAGACGGCACAAGCGTGGATGTGGGCGAACGAGGATCCGGCCTTCTTCGCGTACCGATTAGCGCGCACCCCGCAGCAAAAATCGCTAGCCCTCTGGGCAGAACCGCCCGGCACGCCCCCGAGTGGATGCCCGCCGGGAACGCTTGGGGGATTCGCCAGCTATTCATACACGGCCTCGGATCCTGTAACTGGCGAGTTCGCCCTTTTGCAGCGAAAGGGGGCAGAGTCATCCATGGAGGCCTTTTGCTGGAAGCAACGCGGCGAAGAACTTTGGGTCCAGTTCGAAGGTCGCCCACAGTGGCAGATCTACCCAATGGACAACCAAGTGATCCTCAACACACGCTACATGGACTGGCAAAGAAACTTGCAGCGCAGGGGTAGGCAGTGAACGCCAAGAGCGCCGAACTGCCGTAAAGCAATTGCTGCGGAATGCGCCTTCGACCGGCATTGGCCAGCGTGCATGATCTGGGGGTATATTTGGGGGTAGATTCCTAAACCGTAAAACGTAGATCAAGCATTCATGCTGGTTAGCGGGCTATTTGTGGTTCCCCCTCCCGCACCAAGAAGTAGTCCGAAGCTGTCCGCAACGAGCTGTTGCAATCCGGGGGTATTCTTCCACGGCTGGGGTATTTCAACCATCGCCGGAGGTGCCCAAAATGCCGCTTTCTGACACCGCGGTTCGCAAGGCACAAACTAAGTGCAAAACCTGCGCGTTTTTTCGACGGCGGCGGACTGTATCCGCTGGTCTCGCCAACAGGCGCGAAGCTGTGGCGCTTCAAGTCCCGATTCGACGGAAAGGAAAAGTTGCTCGCTTTTGGCGCCTATCCCCACCTGACGCTCGCAGCGGTCAGAAAGAGGCGTGACGATGTCCGCAATCCGCTCGCCGATGGAAAAGGCTAGGAGTTCGCGGAAGCAAGCGTACAAAGCGATTCAAAAAAAGGCCTCAGCCAAACGTGACGCCGCCGCGTTTTTAACAAGCGCTTGTGTCACGCGCTGGCGACGAGCGAATAGCTGGTGCTCCGTCCGCCGGCAGCGTCTTTGACCAATATCCCGCGTTTAACGAGATCATCAATGTCGCGGGACGCCGTGTCCTGGGAGCACTTGCCGAGTGCGGCCCATTTCGATGAGGTCAGCTTTCCCTCGAAGTCGTCCAGAAGGCGATTGAGGACTTTTCTCTGCCGCTCGTTGAACTGCTCGCCACTTCGCGTCTCCCAAAAGCGCGCCTTCTTGAGCACGCTTCCGAGGATTGTCTCGGCACCGTCGAACGCACGACTGAGGCAGCCCAAAAACCATTCGAGCCACTTTGTAATGTCGAGGTCGCCCTTTTGGGTTGCCTCCAGTACGTCGTAATAAGCCTTTCGCTCCAGGCGTATTTGAGCGGACATGCTGTAGAAGCGTTGTGGACTGTTTTCTGAGCGCGCCAGCGCCATGTCAGCGATCGCGCGCGCGATACGTCCGTTGCCATCCTCGAAGGGGTGAATGGTGACAAACCATAGATGCGCTATAGCGGCTTTCAACACCTCATCAATGGATTCCTTGCCATTGAACCAGGTGAGGAATTCATGCATCTCGTGATTCAATTTCTCGGCCGGAGGCGCTTCATAATGGACGTGCTCGCGGCCGACCGGGCCCGAGACCACTCGCATGGGATTGGCGCCGGCTTTACGCCACGCCCCAACTGTTATCTGTCGCATGCCGCTACGTCCGGTTGGAAATAGCGCAGCGTGCCAATCGTATAGTCGTTGAGGCGTGAGCGGCGCGCTGTAATCCTGCGTTGCATCCAGCATCATTTCGACCACGCCTTCGACGTGACGGTCAGCCGGCGTTATCGCGCCTATGTCCATGCCGAGACGACGGGCGATAGAGGACCGCACTTGATCCTTATCGAGGACTTCGCCCTCGATCTCGCTGGATTTGAGCACTTCTTCCGTGAGCGATTGAAGCATTGCCTCAGCCCGCAGCGTGAAGCCGAGTGCTTCCATGCGACCGATCAAGCGGCCCTGACGATGGCGTACAGCCGCAAGCTGTTGGGCCAATTGCTCATGACTCCAACGAAACTTAGGCCAATCCTTGCGCTGATGAATGTATTTTGCGGGCATAATCTCCGTACCTTATGCGGAGATTATGCCGTTTATTCTCCGCAGAAACAATAAAATTCTACGCGAAACATGCGGAGAAAATAACGTCCAATCTCCGCACGGCGCCTATAATGTTATGTAAATATTGAAGTTTCCTAAAAGGATAGCGATCGCTTCTACGAGATCCAGCAAATCGTAATCCGATGGCTACGGGCAAGCCCTGCAAGTCGCCAGCAATGAAAAACGGACGATGCCGGATGCACGGAGGTAAGGCCGGGAGAAAGCCGACAGATGGCCGTCACTCAAAGGCAGCAATCGGGCAGCGGCGCGAGGTGCGAGAGTTGCTGCGGGCGCTTCGCAGTTTGATAGATTGACCAGCGCGACTGTTGCGCGAAAACTAAAGAGAGGGAGGGGCGCCCCCACTGCTCCCGTTGTTGTAGGATTTTCTAATTTCAGCCTGCGCCTTGAATCTGCGCCAACTCCTGCGAGCACTCCTAATGAGCAACAGAAGCAAACCTACCACAATCGCTCCCAAGAACGCGATTGAGGGCCACCTTTGCGAAATTGCATCGCTTTCGTTATACATGTCCCACGCCGAATCCACGAGCACGAAAAGCAGTGCAGCAAGAACCAGGCCTGCCAACAAATGTGCCAATAAGTCGCCAACAGGAAAAGATGTTCGCTGCTCAATCTTATCGAGTAGGTGTCGCGCTACGATAAGCAGAAAAATGAATCCGGCAATCCATGCCAGCTCACTAGGAATAGGAATCTTTTGAAATTACCCAGATCACTGCGGCAACCGCAACCAACGCAAGGATGGCTTGCAGCAGGAACTTCGCTCCGGCTAATATGTTCGGTAAGTAAGCTAGAATTAGATAGCCGGCAACAATTCCTAGAGCAATCTGTAGGATCAACAGCATCATCTCCCCCTTTTGCCCGGATACCCCAGCAGACGTGCACTTAGAGACGATAGGCCGCAGGGTGGCGGTTGCGTGCGGCGACGCGCGGCATCAAGGCGCGGCGCTTCGGGCCGTCGTCAGATTCGTCTGACCTCGTCCTTGATCTTGATTGAGCCCCCGCCGCTGGGATAGAACTCGCGGATGACCTGCGGGCGCGAAGCATCCTGACGCATCATGTAGATCGTCTGCGTACGCGAAAAGGGGCCGAACACTTTTTGCTTGTGGCTTTCTTCGGTTACGGCTTCCCCGGTTCCTTTCATTTTCCGTTGGGTGCGCGCGTCGTTGACCCTTACAACCTCGGTCTGATCCTTTTTCACGTAGCGTAGCAGCGAAACGGTGGCGTTTTCCTGCAGGTAAAACGTCCAGGCCCTGCCGTAGCGGATGCCGAAAACGCATGCCCACGGAGAAACCATCTGGACGCGGAACTCGCCTGCCTGATTGCTCTTCAGCCACGTCTCGTACGCCATGGCCGTCGCAGTGGTCGAAGGGTCCGAGTTGCGCGGGTCCCGGATATAATCTCTTTTGTTGACCTCGCGCACGGCCCCGATATGTCCGCCCCCCGGACCCTGACGCCGGAGGATCGTTGTCAAACGCTCCCGCCAAAACTCGACCGCATCGACGCTGGCCGAGAAGTCGCCGTTGATCCCGGCATGAAAGATCTCGGGACGATGCGGAGATCCCTTGACGAATACAGAGCATCCGTTGATCGCGGCGGTGAAGAACAGGCCCGGAAAGTCGGGATCGTCAGGATCGTAGAAGGCTCCCCCCGTATCGGGGATGGCGAGGCTGACCAGACTGAGCGACTCCCACGGGAGAAAGTAGATCGGTACTCCGGTTTGGCCGGCCTTGAAGGTGATCGCTCCCTTTTCGTTGCCGGAGACGACTCGCTCGAAGTTGATCCGGATGATGCGCTGCTCGTTCGCCACCCTCTTCCACAGAACTTCCGCGGTGGCTCCCCGCGCCCCCCCGGTCACCGCCCTCGTGTTCACGTCGTTGACGTCGGTCCAGATGTTCCCCTGGTTCTGCAGAGTCTGTCCCCCGGTGTCGCTCGGCGGAACGACGGCGTAGCGGCGAAAGAACTCCAGCGGCTTGGTGGCGAAAAGCAAATTGAGGTCATAGCTCCCTGACGTGTATCCGCGTTGCGGTTCCGACGCTTTCAGCGCCTGGTACCGTTGCAGTGCCTCCGGGCTCAGGCGTTCGGCCATAGTGCCTCCTTGCTGATTGCGCTGCGCGAAACGGACAACATCACCCCAAGGCCGTGGCAAAACAAAGTCTGAGGTCTCGACGACAATGTGCCCCGGACAACCCTGGACGTCAAGTACGCGACGTACGCGACGGTGTGTGCGACGCCGTGCCCAGTGCTGCGTCCTAGGCCCCTTCACTTGCGTTTGCGGGCGGTGCTGGCCATCGCAGCGAGCGCAAGCAGGAAGCGCACCGCGAAGAAATAGACTAAATCCAAAAGAGGGAAACTTATCCCGCCAATTTTTTTGAAAATCCCTTCCCGTATTACCGTTCCACAAGACAATGATCTATGATTGGACCAGTCCAACGGTCAGACCTTTCCGCTAATCCCCAATCCACACAAGGAGCAATGATGAAAAATTCGTTTTTCACTCGCATGTTCGTAATCGCCGGCGCAGCCCTGATGATCTGGGGCGTCGGAGTTGTCCCTGCCGCGGCTAAGGATCTCACGATCCGTTTTGCCTGGTACATGCCGCCGAACACGGCCACAGCCAACCAGGGCAATACCGTCGCCAAGGAAATCGAATCCCTGAGTCACGGCAAGATTCACGTCGAGACCTATCCTTCCGGCTCGCTGCTCAAAGAGTCCAACATCGCCGAAGGAATCGCCAACAACACGGCCAATATGGGGATCTTCGCCATGCACTGGTGGTCGAAAGTGGAGCCCTCCCTGGAATGGGACACCATTCCCTTTCTCGTCGACGACGCCAGCGCCCTGCTGAAGACCCTGCACGGCAAGCTGGGTGAGGACGTCAACAAGACCCTCAACAAACACGGGGTCACGATCATCGGCTGGGGTTTCTACGGCTATGCCATGAGCTACATCAACGCCAAGCACCCGATCAAACTCCCGGCTGACTTGAAGGGCCTGCGGATGCGCTCGGAAGGGAAGCTCTCGGCGCTGTTCCTGAAGTCCCAGGGCGCGACTCCGGTCGCCGTCGACTCCAGCGAGGTCTACACGGCCATTCAGCGCGGCACCCTCGACGGCGGCGTGTCCGGCCTGTCCTCCATCGTGTCACGCAAGTGGTTCGAGGTGGGCAAATACATCACGGCCATCCATTACGTCCCTCTGGTCTACCCCATCCAGGCTAACCTCCAGTGGTGGCAGGGGCTGACTCAGGAGCAACGCGACATCATTTCCAAAGCCACCTCCACCGCTGAGCAAATGGCCGTTGCCGATATCGAAAAGGAATTCAACCACGATATCGATGTCGCCCGGAAAAACGGCAATCAGATTTACCAACTCACGCCGGCCGAGCGCCAGCAGTGGCAGGGGATCGCCACCCCTCAGGCGGAAAAAAACTACGTCGCCGAGGCCGGGGAAAAGGGTCAGCAGATCCTCAACGACGTGAAAGCAGCCCTCGGCCACTGATTGACCGGGGACAACAATGGGAGGGCGAGTTGTGAAGAACGCTGAAGCCATCGAAAAGCAGCCGGTCGAACCGCGCGACGGCATCGCTCTGCGCCTGCAGGCGGTGACGGGGCGTTTGGCGGACGGTGCCGGACACCTGGCGGCAGCCGCGCTTCTGATCCTCGCCCTTTCCATTGTGCTCGGCATCACGCTGCGCGAGGTGCACATCGACAATTCCTGGACCTACGACCTCGACCTGTACATGCTGGTCTGGCTTTCCTTCATCGGCGCGGTACTCACTTCTCTGCGCGATCACCACGTCACGGCCGGCATCGCCCTGGAGAACTTCCTCGGTGGGCGCAGAAAGCTCTTCGGCATCCTGCGCTTCGCCATCGTGGCGACGTTTCTGGTGATGTTCACGATCTCCGGTTTCCGCCAGGCGTACTCCAGTTTCATCACCAACGAGACCACCCTCGACGTCGTGCAGTGGCCGGTGTGGGTCGCAAAGGTGGCCCTGCCGCTGGGAGCGGCGTTCTGGCTGGCCGCCGAAGTCCACAAGGTTCTCCGCCGCTTTACCGGCAGAAGGGAATGAGCGCCCGGGGGCGCCCGCGCCATGGCCGTCCCCGATCGCCCCTATTTCGCATCCTGCCGTTTCGATTCAAAACCGCATGACGTAGAGAACACGCTCTTATGACTTTCACCGTGACCTTTGCCGCCTTGGGACTGTTGCTGATTCTGGGCATCCCGATCTCGATCTCGCTGCTGTTCAGCGGCACTCTCGGCTACATGCTGACCATCGGTTTTGAGCCCGGACTCACCGCCCTTGCCCAGGGAGCCTACTCCGACCTGGACTCCTTCGTGATCATCGCCATCCCGCTCTACATCCTCATGGGCCAGCTCATGCTCAAGGGGGGGGCCGGGCACGACCTGTTCGACTTCGCGCAGCGCATGCTGGGCAAGCTGCCCGGCGGACTCGCAATCGCGGCGATCGCAGCCAGCACCATCTTCGCCGCCATCTCGGGCTCCTCCACCGCCACCGCGGCGACCATCGGCTCGATCAGCATTCCGGAGATGCTCGATCGCGGCTACGACCGGCGCATGGCCACGGGGTCGGTGGCCGTGGCAGGCACACTCGGCATCCTGATCCCGCCAAGCATCTCGTTCATCCTGTATTCGCTGGTGACCGGCGCCTCGGTCGGCAAGCTGTTCCTCGCCGGCGTGCTCCCCGGGATCATGCTGGCGCTGCTCTTCTCCCTCTACACGGTGCTGGCGGCCTGGCGCCAGAAAGACAAGGGCGGCGCCGTGCACCAGGGCTCCGAGCGCAAGATTCCCCTCACCTGGGGGATGCTCGGCTCTATGCTGATGATTCCGCTGGTTCTCGGGGGGATCTACGTGGGGTGGTTCACGCCCACCGAGGCGGCGGGGGTCGGCGTCGTCTATGCGCTGCTGCTGACGGTGGGATTCAAACGAACCATGACGTGGGGGCTCTTCTGGGAGGCGACGCGCGACAGCGTGGTGACCAGCGCCATGATCCTGATGCTGATCGCCGGCGCCTCGGTCTTCGGCAACACTCTCTCGCTGCTGCGCGTCCCGCAGGATGTCGCCCTGTGGCTCGAAGGGATGCATCTGGCCAGCTGGCAGTTCCTGATCGCCGTCAACATCCTCTACCTGATCCTGGGAATGTTCATGGACGCCTCGGCAGCGATCCTGGTCACAATCCCGATTCTCCTTCCCGGCCTGCAGGCGCTGCACATCGACCTGATCTGGTTCGGCGTCATCCTGGTGATGAACATGGAGATCGGTGCGGTCACCCCGCCGGTGGGAATGAACCTGTTCGTGGTGCAGGCGATACGCGAGGACTTCACGATCCGCGAGGTGCTGATGGGGTCCCTGCCATACGCCTGCGTCGCGTTGCTCGGCCTCGCCATCGTCATGGTTTTTCCTCAAATCGCCCTGATGCTTCCGGGCCGCCTGGGGTAACGGGCCGGCGGCGTGACATGCTGAAGGACAGCGGGCGGGATGTCGGGGTAACTCCGTGGGTGAGATCAACAATGACAATTACAAGCCCCAGAGCTGGCGCCGCGCTTCAGCTGTTCTGTGGTTCCACCTGCACCAAGATGCAGTCCAAGGCGCTCCGCTAAAGGCCGCTAAGCCAGGCAAATTTCCGTCACGCCCTTAGTCGGCAACGATCGGCAGGCTGTTGGCGATTCGCAGGAGGTCCAGAAGGCGGGCAGTGCTTTGCCGCCGATACTCGCCGGTATCGGTGTCCGACCAGTCGTAGAAGCCGTTGCCGCTGCGCAGACCGTTGCGCCCTTGCGACATGAGACGAGCGACGATCTCCGGACTCGCGTAGCGCTGATTGTCGAGCGCCACGCTCAGATAGCGACTCGCGTAATACAGGATGTCGTTTCCTCCCACATCGATAAATTCGACGACGCCCATTGCGGCATAGCGAATACCGAATCCGTAGCGGGTGGCGCGATCGATATCTGCAGCAGTCGCCACACCCTCCTCGATTATTCGGGCAGCTTCGTTCATCAGCAGCGCTTGCAGGCGCGGAACGATGTATCCGGGAGAAGGTCCACAGAGGACGGTGACCTTGCCGATTTTCTCGAGCAGTCCTTGCAGTCGCCGTGTTATTCGCGCATCCGTTCCCGGATGGGGCGAAAGTTCGACCAGGGGAATCAGATGAGCGGGATTGAGCCAGTGGGCGTTCAGAAAACGCGATGAGTTGGGCACCATCGCTGCAAGTGCGGTGGACAGAAAGGTAGACGAAGTCGACGCAACGATGGCTTCATCGGACAACCACCGGGTCGCAAAGCCAAAAACCTCCGACTTCGCCTCCATCACTTCCGGCACTCCTTCAAAAAGCAATTCCACATGCGGGAGGTACTCGGCAGCGGCCTCGCGATGGCAGATACCGATTCGTGCCAGGATCTTTTGCTTGGCCGCTCCAGGAAGGAAGTCGAGATCGACCAACACTGCAATCTGATCTTCGATATCCCGTACGGCTTCGTCACGCAGCCTCTCAAAATCGGCGCTGCTGCGCTCCTTGGCGTCGACAAGGATCACGTTCTGCCCGGCGCAAGCGAACGCCAAGGCGATACCGCGCCCCATTCGACCCGCTCCGAGCGCAGCGACCGCCGGGTGTGTCACAGGACGTCTCCTCGCGCCAGGAGCACAGCCATCCCTTCGCGAGTAAGGCCAGCCAGTCCGAGGGCCTCCAGCGTCCGTTCGCCCCTGCGCAGATCCTTGCTGCAGATCGCGGCGGCGATGGACAGCAAGCCGGTCGCCACGGGCGCCTGCACGCCGGCCCAATCCGCGACGGAAACCAGAAAAGCAAGTCCGCAATGAATGTCTTCGGTCATATAGCGGTGCTCGGTCAGGACGATGTGCTCACGCCAGTCGCCGCTGTTCACCAGCCGGTTGTGCGCATCGCCATACATCCATCGATCGTTGTTGTAATGATCGCTCAAGGGGAAGTGTTCGCCGGTATATCCCAGGGCTCGTCTTACGGCGATCCGTTCGTTGTCGAGCGCGTCGGTAACCCGCCGGATGGACGGCTGCGTGCCCTCGTTGTGAATATCCCATTTCTCGAAGTGCTCGAGGGGCCCTGCATTCATCAGAATCAATGGAGGATGAATAATTGGGCCCGCGTTCATCAAGGCTCCGGCCAGCGCGTCTTCGATCGGTTCCACCGACGCAAACGCGGCCTGAAGTATCGGAAAGGCATGCGCACCATTCAGGGAGGGAAATACTCCGGTCGGCAAACGAGTGGCGCGCATCGTGACGGCAACTTCGGCAGGGCCATGCTTTCGCGCCAGCCACGGCAGCGTTCCGGTCTCGGCGATCGAAACGTCGGCCTCGCAACCCGCGCGCCTGAGCGCGCGCATCATGACGTAGCTGCCGAAGGTGCCGGGCGGCAGGAAGATCACTTGACCATCGTTGAGGTGGGGCGCAAGCGCCCGCGCGATTTCCTCTTGTGCAAACGCGGGAGTCGGAACAACGATCAACTCGGCGCCAACGACTGCGTCGCCAATATCGGCGGCAAGCTTGGCAAGGACCACCTCGCGAACCCCGGATGCGTCTTTCATGGTCAGACTGCGCGCGGCCATAAGCGCGTGAAGCTGACGATGGTCACGCCGCCACATACGGACCTCGTGTCCGAGACTGGCGAGATCGGCGGCAGCGGCGTAGGCGCCGTTGCCGCCGCCGAGCACTGCAATTCTCATGCGCCTTCCTGCGGCTGGAACAGACGTTTCGCGGGCGACAGGGGCCCGATCCCACGGGCCGCGGGCCGTTCTGCCGGGAACGGATCGCGGCGAACCCTGCAAAAAATATCAGCCGAGCAAGGCATTGGGCAGGTAGAGCACGGTGGCGGGGAATAGCCACATCACGGCTATGCAAATCACGTAAGAGAGCATGAAGTAGGCGACGCCGCGAAATATCGTATTAAGCGAGATGTCGGGCGCGAGGCCGTGCACGATGAAGACGTTCACGCCGACCGGCGGGGTGACGGCGCCCATGGTGGTGACGATGGTCAGCACAATCGTGTACCACACCGGGTCATAGCCCAGCGCCGCCGCGAGAGGAAAAAAAATCGGGAGCGTGACGACGAGAAAACCAAGCGCATCCATCAGTGCGCCGCCGACGATGTAGATCAGCAGCACCACCATCAGAATCACGCCCGGCGGCACCGGCAGGGAAGCAGCCCAGCCCGCGAGTTTGAAGGGAAGGCGGGATACGGTAAGAAAGCGGCCGAACAGCACCGCGCCGGCGATCAACATCACCACCATCGAGGATATGCGGACGCTCTCGATGATCGACTGGATGATCCCTTGCAGTGAAAGACTGCGTCGCACCAAGCCGATCACCATCGCGCCGAAGGCTCCCGCCGCACCGGCCTCGGTCGGCGTAAACCAGCCCAGGTAAAGCCCGCCGATCACCAACGCGAAGAGGATCAGTGTTTCGATAACGCCGGTCAGGGAGACCAGCTTCTCTTTCAGGCTGGTCACCGGACCCAGCGGGCCGAGCTCCGGGTTGCGCAGACACATCGTCAGAATGGTCAGCATGAACAGCAGCGTCAGGATCAGCCCCGGAATGATGCCCGCGAGAAACAATCGCAGCAGCGATTGTTCGGTCTGCACGGCGATAACGATCATGACCACGCTCGGCGGGATGACTACGCCGAGGGTGCCGCCCACGGCGATCGCGCCGGTGCTCAAGGCGGAGTCGTAGCGGTAACGGCGCATTTCCGGAAGCGCGATGGTGCCCATGGTCGCCGTGGTCGCCGAGTTGGAACCGCAAATTGCCGAAAATCCGGCGCAAGCGGCGATTGTGGTGCTGGCCAAACCGCCGGGAAGTCGTCCGACCCACTTGTAGGCTGCATCATAGAGCCGCTCCGTAACGCCGGCTCGATAGGCGAACTGTCCCATCAGGACGAACAGCGGAATGACGCTCAGGCCATAGGAGGAGAACTGTTCCCAGACATTCGTCGACAGCAGATGGGTCGCGGCCGGGACTGAGAGCAGATAGGCATTGCCGAGCAGGCCAGCCAGCAGCATGGCGAACGCGATTGGCATGCCGACGGCCATGAACAGGAACATCACTGCCAGGCCGACAAGGGCGGCGTAAGTCGGATTCAAAGTGTTTTTCTCCTGATTTTCCGGAAAGCAGCTAAGGGCGGGACCGCTGCAGGTCGAGCAGCTTTCCTGCGGAGCGGAGAAAATCGATAAACAGCGCCAGGGTCAGACCGGCGCAGCCTGCGGCCACGAGATACACCCAAGGGTAGACAATCGCCCGCAAGGTTTCCGACAGAGACCCGGTTTGCTGGAGCACGCGGCCGTAACACACCACATACCAGGTGACGGCCGCGAACAGCAATAGCGACAGCAGGCTTGTCAGCAGTTCGACCGCCGCTCGCCACCGCCGCCCCAATCGAACGATTATCAGATCCATGGCGACATGGCCATGGTGCTGTTGCACCGAGCCTAGCGCCAGCGCTATCGCGGCGGCCGATAGCCAGCCGATCACTTCATAGGATCCGGCGACGGTGTGTCCAAGCGCGCGCAGCACCATGCCGGCGACGGTGAACAGCATCATTGCGGCCAGAGTGAGGCCGGCAGCCCAGGTCAGCACCCGGTTGACGAGCGCGCTCAGCGCTTCCAGCGCTCTCATGGCCGAATTCGGCCCGGGGCCGGGTCCCGCCGGCTGGGCGGTCCCGTCCCCTGCGGTTTGCTCCATGGAAGCTCCTACTCCTTCGAGAACTGGTGGCGCAGTTCGCGCAGCCGCGCCAAATAGCGCGCCGCCGGCAGACCTTTGGCGCTCATTTGCGTGACCCATTCCGCCGCCATCGGCTTCAGCCTGGCGTCCCATTTGGCGCGCTCGTCCGGAGTCAGGGAAATAATCTGCAGGTTGTGCTCTTTCTTGGCCCACTTCAGCGCGGCGCCGACGTTCTGGTTGTCGTGATACTGGCCGGTCCAGGTCGGCATTTCCGACGCGAGTTGATCAATCACCTTCTGCACATCGGCGGGCAGTTTGTCCCAGCGCTTGCGGTCCATTACCGCCGCGAAAGTGACGACCACGGTCGGATAGTCGGTGACGAACTTGAGCGATTCGGCAAGATTGAAGTCCTTCAGCACTTCGCGCGAAGTCATGGTGCCGTTGATGACGCCGGTCTGCACCGCCTGCGGAACTTCCGGCATCGGCATGCCGACCGGCGCGGCCCCCAGGGCTTTGAGCACGGGAACGCCGGTGCCTGCGGCGCGCAACTTCATGCCCTTAAGGTCGGCCAGACTGTGCACCGCGGTGTGCGACATGATGTAGCCGGGTTCGGTGGTAAACATGGCGATCACCTTGAAATTCTCGTACTCCTTGGGGTGGAACTCCTGCGTAAGTTGCCACAGCGTCCGGCTGGCCACGGTGGCATTGGGAAAGCCCACCGGCAGCGAAACCCCCGATGTCAGCGGAAAGCGGCCGGGGTCGTAGGATGGAGAACCAAGCCCGATGTCTGCAACGCCATTGCTTACGCCGTCGTACATATCCCTGGCGCCGAGCAGGGTACCGCCGGGAAACAGTTTCACGCTGACCTTGCCGTTGGTCCGCTTTGTGAGCTGTTCTGCCCAGTACGCCATTTGCTTGCCAGGGAACGTATTGGCCGGGGCGAAGAAGGCGTAGGTCAGGTTGATTTCTGCGGCACACGCGGCAATCGGGCTCGCGAGTACGAGCAGACCGGCAGCCAATGAAACGAGGACACTCGAAGTCGATTTGCGACGGCTCATGGTCTCACCTCTCAGTCGGGAAAAAGATGGGGTTTGCGCGAACAACCGGCCGCGCCGCGGACTTGCCTATTCATGCAGCGAATCGGGAATGACTATGTCAAGGCCATCGAGGCTCGCGTCCCGCAACTTCGCCCGGTTGTACTCGGGCGTGTGCGGAAACGGTCGCGTCGCATCGAAACCGACTTTGCTGCCGAGATAGTCGGGGAACGAGGGATTGAGGCCGTGGCCGAAGACGTTGTCGATCACCATGATTCCCCGCTTCGGATCGAGTCGCGTTGCCATCGCCCACTCGACATCGCCGGGATTCCGGATGTCGACGTCGTCGTCGACGACGGTGACCATTTTCAGGGGAGGGAAGGCGGCAAAGGCCGCCATCAGCGCCTGCTTGGCCCAACCGGCGCGCGTCTGCGCAATCTGCACCACGGCGTGATAGAAACCGCAGCCGCCGTGGGAAAAATAGACATCCTTGACGCCGGGTACCTGCTTTTGCAGCAAGGCCAGCACGTTCGCTTCACCGAGCAAGCCCACCGAATTGAACACCTCGACGCCGGAAAGGATGGTTTGGAATATCGGCTGGCGCCGCCGGTGAATCTTCTTGACTCGTACCAGCGGACGCGGGGCGACGGTCGCGTAATAGCCGGTGACTTCGGCAAAGGGACCCTCTTCGTGCAGTTCCCCCGGCACAATTTCGCACTCCAGAGCAAACATGGCGTTGGCCACCATCTCGACGGGGGAAGTTGTGCCTGGCACCAGTTCAAGCGGGCGGCCATGAAATTGGCTGGCAATCCCCAGTTCGTCCGTCTCTATCGGCGCGGCTTCGGCAGGTGTTGCCGCGGCGAAATGGAGCCCGGGACCGACGCCGACGTTGAGCGTCAACGGCAGGTTCTCACCGCGCCTGGCCGCCTTTTCGAGATACGTCTCAAGGTGGCGGCCGGCGTCAATATTGACCGCCAGCCGGTCCTTGCCGACGACCATGAAGCGCTGGATCGACGCGTTGCGCACTCCGTTCTCCGGATCCCTGGCGATGACCACTGCGGCATCGAAATAGGGTCCGCCGTCGAGTTCGGCATGAGTCGGGATCGGCAACAGGGACAGATCCACAGTCGACTCGCTCACCTGCAGCACGGGTCCCTGTTCTACTACGACGGGCGCAATCGGCCGCTGCTGCCAGTCTCGGATACATTGCGAAACATGCTGAGGCAGCGCCTGCTGCGGACGATCGAACAGGTCGGCCAATAACTCGCGCGACCAGTACAGCCCGGTGAAGACCGGGTAGCGGCTGCCCTTGACCTTCTCGAAAAGCACCGCGCGCGGACCGCGCTCGAATTTGGCTGCGATAGAAGCAAGTTGGTAGGCCGGATCGACCTCGGAACGCACGCGAATCAGCCGTCCGCGCCGGTCCAGCCATTTGATAATCGCGCCGAGATCGGCGACTACTGCCTCACTGGATCGGCTCCCGCTCATGAACCACCTCCTCAGGTGTCGCCACTGCTCTTTTATTTATGCTGCCTAAGCTTTGGCTGGGGTGTTCGAGCCAAGGCTTGCGCTTCGTTATTGCGCTCAGTATACGGTATACCTTGGCGAAGGAATAGAAAATTCAACGGCACTTCCGTGGGGCTTTTGTGCCCCTGATTACCGCCATTGCGGTGCCAAGCGACAGCGCCGCGCTGGACGCGCGGACGCTCAGCGCTTGGTGCGGTATTTGGGAATTCCTTGACTAAAGTCACACCTCCCGGGCAGTGGAATGGCTTCAATGTAAATGGATGGGTATTAGCCGTTTCACGCGATATCCCGCACAGGAGAATAAATGGCCATTATCGGCATCGATCTCGGCACTTCCAATTCCGCCGCGGCGGTGTTGCGCGGCGGGCGTCCGGTCATTATCCCCAGCGCCGAAGGCATAAGTATCGGCGGCAAGGCGTTTCCGAGCTATGTCGCGCTCATGGCGGACGGCCAGGTTCTGGTGGGCGAACCGGCGCGGCGTCAGGCGGCGGCGAACCCCGAAGGTACGGTCACCGCGTTCAAGCGCAGGATGGGGAAACGCGAAAGCCTCCGCCTTCGGGAGCGCGACTATTCTCCCGAGCAGTTGTCGGCTTTCCTGCTGCAGAAAATCAAGCGCGACGCCGAAGCCTTCCTGGGCGAGCCGGTGGAAAAGGCGGTGGTGACGGTGCCGGCCTATTTCGACGACAACCAGCGCGCCGCGACGAAAGATGCCTGCCGCATCGCCGGCCTGGAAGTGGTGCGCCTGGTCAACGAGCCTACCGCCGCTTCGCTCGCCTACGGCCTCGACCGCCTGGGCCAGGAACTGCGCATCGCGGTGATCGATCTGGGCGGCGGCACGCTGGATGTCACTATCATGGATTTCGGCAAGGGCGTGTTCGAAGTCAAAGCCACCAGCGGCGACACCCAGCTCGGCGGCACCGACATGAACCAGCGCGTATTCGAGCACCTCGCCGAGCGCTTCCAGATGTCCACGGGCGTGGACGTGCGCGCCGACCCCAAGGCGAGCGCCCGTCTCATGGAGGCGGCCGAGGCAGCCAAAATCGAACTCACCGCGAGTCTTAGCACCCACATCAGCCTGCCCTATCTCGCCGCCGTGCAGGGTGAGCCGCGCCATCTGGAACTCGATCTCAACCGCACCGAGCTGGAACGCCTGGTGCGGCCGGTGATCGAACGCTGCCGCGCACCCGTGGAGCAGGCCCTGCACGACGCCGGCATCGCCCCGCGCGACGTCGGCCGGGTGGTGTTCGTGGGCGGCCCGACGCGCATGCCGGTGGTGCGCGCCTATTTCGAGGAACTGTTCGGGCGCAAGGCCGAGATGGGCGTGGACCCGATGGAATGCGTCGCCGCCGGCGCCGCGATTCAGGCCGGCGTGCTGGCGGGCGAGGTCGGCGGCATCGTGCTGGTGGACGTGACGCCGCTCACGCTGGGGGTGGAGACGCTCGGCGGCATCGCCACGGCGCTGATCGCGCGCAACACCCCGATCCCGGTGAAGCGCAGCGAGACCTTCACCACTGCGGCCGACATGCAGACCAGCGTCACCATCCACGTGTTTCAGGGTGAGCGGCCGATGGCGGGCGACAACACCAGTCTGGGCGAATTCAACCTCGACGGCCTGCCGCCGGCGCCGCGCGGCATTCCCAAGATCGAAGTGAGCTTCGACATCGATTCCAACGGCATACTCAGCGTCGCCGCGCGCGACACCGCCAGCGGCAAGTCGCAGTCGATCCGCATTACCGGTTCCGCCCGGCTGTCGGAGGAGGACAAGAAGCGCATGGTGCAAGACGCCGAGCGCTACGCCGAAGCGGACAAGAAGCGGCGCGAAGATGCGGAAAAGCTCAACGCCGCCGATGCCGTCTGCTACGAAGCCGAGAAAACGCTGGCCAATTTCGCCGACAAGCTCACCGACGATTTGAAGAAACGCATCGAGACCGCCTCGCGCGAGACCAAGGAGGCGCTGCTGAAGAAAGACGTAGCCGCCGCCACGGAGCGCGCGGAAGCGCTGAAGAAAGTGCTGAAGGAGGCCGGCGCGGTGCTCTATGCGCAGTCCGAGAACGCACCCAAGAGCGGGCCCTATGCGGAAACCCGTTCCGACGGCCCGCAGCCGCGGCCCGACGTGCGCGAACCGAGCGGAGAGGCGCGCGCCAGCGGCTCCGGGCCGCGCGGCAAGGTGGTGGACGCGGAATACAAAGAGAACAAGTGATCGCGCCTGAGCCGGGAGCATCGACATTTCCGAAACTGCACAGCGCGACTATTACGAAGTGCTTGGCGTCGCCAAGGACGCCGAACAGAAGGCGATCAAGGACGCGTTCCGCAGTCTCGCCCTGAAATATCATCCGGACAGAAACAAGGAACCGGGCGCCGAGGAGCGCTTCAAGGGCATCGCCGAGGCTTATGCGGTCCTGTCGGATCCGAAGAAGCGCGCCGAATACGATGCCCGCGGATTTGCCGGCGTGTCCGGTTTCAGCCAGCAGGACTTGTTCGGTGGCATCAACTTCGAGGATATTTTCGGTGGGCTCAATTTCGACTTCGGCGGCGGCAGCCCGTTCGAGGGGTTTTTCCACCGCCGCCGCAGCGGACCCGCGCGCGGGGCGAATATCGAAGTCGATTTGCTCATCCCGCTGGAAAAAGTGGCGGACGGAGGCGAAGAAAAGGTTCGCTTGAGCCGCCCTGCGCCGTGCGCAGCGTGCCGGGGCACGGGTGCCGAAGGCGGGGCGGCGCCGCGCGCGTGCGAGACGTGCGGCGGCAGCGGGCGCCTGACCCGCAGCCGGCAGGAGAAAAAGCAGCACGTCCTGATTCAGCAAATCACCATCTGCCCCACCTGCCACGGACGCGGCAGCGTCATCGAGCACCCCTGCCC
>Ga0307377_10001617_pt1 | contig 27989 bp, 27 predicted proteins | sample TR3MG_FD_202535 | JGI IMG/M metagenome (GOLD analysis project Ga0307377, IMG submission 202535) | Soil microbial communities from Risofladan, Vaasa, Finland - TR-3 | ecosystem: Environmental > Terrestrial > Soil > Coastal area > Acid sulfate soil | place: Finland: Risofladan, Vaasa | collected... | reverse complement strand
GGTGCCGGGTTAAGTACTGGTCCTGGTAAGTGGCTCAGAGTCATGCAAAAAGCATGACAAACAACTTACCTTTATTGTCCGTGTTATATGTAGGGTTAATTTTAAAATAGCCTAGATGTCTGTTAATTTTCACGTTAAGTACTCAATCTCATCAAGCTGGTCGGGTCGGGTTGTAAACCTCTTTTGCTACCTTTGGCTTGTGTAAAGGCCAGAAGGTGGTAGCAAATGTGGTTTACAATTAATGGACGGTTCTTAATGGAAAGTCCTTGGTCTAGATGTATTTAGTTAATTTTTACTTGCAAGAAATTTTTAAAGTTAGGATCGTCAGAAAATCCAAAATTCACGAAGACTTCACCATCAGAGTTTGTTGACAAACATTTTCTTGATTCGCTTGTTCCATTTCCTTTATGAACAAGCCACCCCTTACTTTTTTGAGAATAGCGATTATTTGCACTTGTATCGACCAATTTTCCATCTGAAACCACAGATAAATATGGATTAACAAGATTTACAAAATCATTGTTGTAACCAGACAATCTGCCATGATGAGGAGCCAATAAAACATGAGAATTTTCAACAGCTTTTTTAAATGCTTGATTTTGCATAAGTACTTCATATGATCCATTTTGATTATCTCCTGGGATTACAATTTTGATTTCTGCATATTCAATTACAGTTACTACGCTGTGGTTATTAAAGTTGTCGTGTGGACAATAGGGTGAAGAAAAAAAGGTCATTTTCATTCCTCCATAATTCTCTGCATTACCAGGGTCGTTACTAGTGCCTGCTAAGTCTCCATCATAATGGGTATTGAGGTCACAATATTTTTGGAACTTAGCTCTGTCTTGTTGACGAACATCTTTCATTACTTCCGCATTAGTCAATTGCCGTGGCCTGTGAAATACCTTTGGAGAAAATAAATCAATGTTTAAAATATCATCTATATGATCTAGGTGAGGGTGAGTAACCACTAAATAGTCAATTTGTGTTAATGCGTAATTTCTACGCAGGTACAATAGTGGACTGAAAGACAAATTTTTTCCAGAATAGTCACCTGTTCCCATATCAATTTCAACAGTCCTATTGTTTGGGGTTCTTATAAAAGTAGCAAGTCCATGTTGGACATCCCAGAAAACTAATTCAACTTGATTGTTCATTATTTTATTGATAAAAATTGTTCATAAAGTACTTTTGAATAGTAGTTACCAAAACGCTTAATTATCGGGTTACTGAAAAGAATTGGAATTAAATAGACAACTGTTAAAACAATTCCTGTATTTATAACTGCAGATTCAATTTTAACTAAGCCATAAAGAAGGATTACAATTGAAATCACAGTTGCAATTAAACAACCTCCTAAGAAGTTTCTAAAAAACCCATATTCAATATTATGCTGTAAAAGAAGTTTATTATCACGAAGACAATTCCTGATCTGTGAAACAGCAGTTACAATTTGTTTTCTTGATTTTAGTTCGTCTAAATCTTCTTCATCAACTGTCAATAATATGATATTGAATTTTTGTTGGATTTTTGAACGAATTTTTTCCTTAACAGAACTATCAAAAAAAGTATTTTTCCAAAGCAAATGATTTGTTGTAGGCATTTGAATTTCATCTTGAAAGTAGAAGCGTTGAAATGCTTCCTTAGCAACAAAGCGGTTAATTTGCACCATTAAAAATAGCAAGGCGGCAGAGAGACCCAATCCTGAAATCAAAGGAAGGACAATAGAAACTTCTTTCAAAATATCATTGTAATATTTTGCCACAATTGTATTTAGAAAAACCAATAACGGAATCACTGTTAAAATTGTTGGGAAAAGTCGTGCTTTTAAGTAGTAAGCTGAAATTTTCATTAGTTTTCGTCAGTTAATGTGGTAATTTATAATAGGTTAATTTTATAAAATTCAATTCTCGAAATTATTTTTTTCTCCTCTTTGCTATTTCAGCTGGCATGATGTACACATATTTGATTAACTCCTCAATAAACAAAATTATCTGATTTGCATCTTTCTTAGCAACATCATTGATTGGATCAAAATGGGCACCAGCGTTTCCTATTAATCTAATTTCCGTGGACCAATCAGCTAAATTCTTATCCAATATGCCTTTAGCTTTCAAGTTTTCTATCCTCTTAGCTAATATGCCGTTATCCTCACCTTTTTCTACTGTTATTGCTTCTAGGGTTCTTCTCGACATAACAGCAGACGCTCTGTAACATTGAGCTGAATAGGCTATTTTAGCTTCTATTAGGATCTTAGAAATGTCAAGAGGTATCTCATTTGAAATATTCATATTTGAAAATGGCCACCAAAATATTCCTTTCCAAGTTACTGATCCCGAAGAATGCTTTTCTCTAGCGGGTATACCTCCAACAAATTCCTCTTCAATGACGATAATTGGTTGATTGCAATTTCTGCATTCTAATGATGTTACCTGATCAAAATAAGGCTTTCTGCTTTTTCCGTCTGGAGAAATTATAAATCCTGAATCATATGTTGCTGGTAAACTTCCTAATATTTCAAAGCTTGATTGCTTATTACATCTTGGACATAAACCATATGGCATAGTTGAATCAGGGAGTCCATTATTATTTTCTGGCAAATCTTCATTTCTTTGACCTTTTACGGTCTTTTTATCTGAGAAGAAATTAAACATTATCTTAATATTTAGATTAAAATCTTAAAGTTAGAGAATCGATATCATATTTCAGTCCTCGTGGTATAAAAGCATGTGTTTGGCAGCAGCGTAGGCTGTCGCGGTGGCGGCTGCCAAGCTCTTGCTTGTGCTTTGGCGTCCTGGCATATGTATAGAAATTCTTGCTTTTTCAGTTATATGTAGGGTGATTGTCATGCCAGTCTAATTGTCTAGTGTCTAAACCCTTACATATAACTCGTTATATGTCATCTAAAGGTATCCATTATTGATCTCTAAGGTAGTTATTGTCTACCATTTGTTGTTCTATATATCTAATCTTCAATAATTTTTTCATATTGATTCATTACTACAACTTAATGCACAGCCCCGTCAGTCACATAAGCATAATACCAACAATCCGCTAAATACACTAATAAACAATGCTTATGCCTGACTCTCACTCTTTACAATTCATATTAAAATTAAACAAAAAATGAGATAACACATGAAGATTTGCACAAATTTTTCAAATCACTAAATGATTCTGAGAGATCATGTTCTGAAAGCCCGATCAAATCCCGGCAAGAATCACAAATAAGAGATAATTTATAATTGTCTCTTTTTTGTTTTAAAACCTGATACAATGATTATTGAATAACTGATATTCTTTGCTCCGGATTATTCCTTTAATCAAATAATTCCTCGTGGCTTGCCACGGGGTTTCCTTATAATCTCCCCTGAATCAGGGGAGATGTCAGTCGAATGACTGACAGAGGGGTAAAATAATGAACCGAGCATGTTATAAATTATCGCAAAAGAGGATGATTATATTCCATGCGAGTTCCATGAGTTACCGCTGAAAATAAAAAATATAAACGAATGAAAATTCGGTTTTCAGTTTTTCAGCTGAAATAAAGTTGGCGAAATACTCCTTGGCTTGCCACGGAGATAGTCAACTTTAAGAATTTTCTTTATTTTTTTGATCTCCTGAACGGAACAAACCTGACAAATGTAAGCCGGCGTTTTTCTATTTTACCATTCTTCTTAACAAGCAGTATTAACTCCTGTATTGTACCGGGTGCACCTACCGGAATGACTAACCGTCCGTTTTCCGCGAGTTGATCAATAAGAGGCTTTGGAATATCTTTTGCTGCAGCAGTAACAACAATAATATCAAAGGGAGCATATTCAGACCATCCATTGTATCCATCACCTGCTTTCCCTATAATGTTGCTGTACCCCAAAGTCTTAAATCTTGCAGCTGATTCCTTTGCCAGCTCCGGAATAATCTCTATTGTGTATACTGTGTCCACTATCTCAGCAAGAACTGCAGCCTGATAACCTGATCCTGTTCCAATCTCAAGTGCTTTTTTCTTCTTTCCAGGTCTTACAATCTCTGTCATATAGGCCACAATATATGGTTGAGATATGGTTTGCCCATAACCTATTGGCATGGGAAAATCGCCGTATGCATCACGTTCAGAATCCTTTGGTACGAAAAGATGGCGGGGAACCTTCTTCATTGCTGCTATTGTTGAACTGTTTGTAATTCCCCTGTCAATGATCTGGCTTTTCACCATGTTGTTCCTCGCATCAACATACCTGTCAGGTTGTGGAAAAAAAGATTTCCCCAAGACAAAAAATGATATAATCAAAAACAGCCTCATAAAACACTTGTTTCCTGCAAGATAATCAATTCCAGCCTGTTTTCAAATATAAACTGAGGACATTTTGTTAATGACTGAAAGGTAAAAACTTTTACACCTTGATTACCGTTATGCCGTTATGCCGTTATGCCGTTATGCCGTTGCGCCTTTGTGCCTTTACACCCCATATCCAACCAGGGAAAGAAATCCTTCTCCAAGAAATTGAATCAGTGGCCATATCGGTAAAAGGTTTATCTTAGTTATAGCAGTAGCAATAAGAAGACCAATCAAAAGAAAGGAGCCGTATTTAAATAAGCTGCTGTACAATGCCGGATACCTTCTTAAGCGATGGAATAAGAGATGTGAACCATCGAGAGGAGGGAGGGGAATGAGATTGAAGATAAAGAGACCCCAATTAATATAAATCGCATAGATAAAAACTTCGGATAATATTTGCATACCGGAACTCTGATGGAAAGAGATAAAGGATGACAGGATAGAAAATAAAACAGACAAAATCATTGCAAGTATTGCATTAGATAACGGTCCGGCAAAAGCAATTTTTAATACATCTGATTTAGGATTACGGAGATTCTGTTCATTAAACTGAACCGGTTTTGCCCAGCCAAACCCTGCAACCAAAAGCATTATAAAACCGTATATATCAATATGTTTCAGTGGATTAAGAGTAACCCTTCCCTGTTCTTTAGATGTCATATCGCCACATAACTGAGCTACCAATGCATGACTGTATTCATGAACAGTCAGGCCCAGTACAATACCAGGTAAGAACTTAAGTATCCTCTCTATGTTAAGTAAATCCATTATATAATTTCGATTTTATACCATTTTATTATTAGCGGAAAGATAAATCATGCAATAGTACGAAATCAAAATTTGTTAACGACACAATATTATTTTTTCTTAAGATGAAGGTCTGCAAAATCGAGGTATTGTTGCCAATCAAATAGTTTCACATCATGGCCTCCTGATCGTATATGATAGCCAATAGTGCCAATAGCAGGTTCGTTTACCGGGGGCATTTCTTTTACCGGTAATCCTTCATATCCTGATAGATTGTAAACCTGTGATGCATTAAAGCATGACAGAAATTCCCCTTTAGGATCGGCCCAGGTGTCTTCTTCTGCACTGGCGACATAAACCGGCCTGGGTGCAATTAATGCAATCAACTCATGCTGGTCAACAGGTAGTGTCGCTTCCTTATCATTATATTTATTAAAATTATCACAGAACCAATGAGGAAAAGATGTATTGATCCGGCCAACTGTTTCGCCAAACCTTCTCATTGATAATGCTGCCCCTCCACAACCTGAGTTGTTTGAAATAACAATAGCAAAACGTTTGTCTGTCGCACCTGCCCAAAGAGAGGTCTTACCCAGCCTTGAATGACCTAAGACAACTACTTTCTTTGAATCAATTGATGGAATTGTTTCAATATAATCCATTACACGTGATAATCCCCATGCCCATGCACCAATACTGCCCCAGGAAGCAGGAGTAGGCTGCTGTTCAAATAATCCATGAACACCGTTCTTAAATCCATCATCAAAGTCAGGATCAACATCTCCATAATAGACGGTAGCCAGACCATACCCCCTCGAGATAATCTCCTCTGTCTGCCATCTTGAAGAGGCTTTCCCTCTACCTTCTTCTGTAGCTTTATGATCGGTGATACCTGTTGAACTATTGTTTCGCATCCAGGAGGAAGTGATTAATATATCCTGGTCTCCGGAAACAGAATGATTTCCTCCGAAATTATAACCCAAAAATACCGGTACAGGTTTTTGTGAATGAGGCAGATAAAGAAGAACTATTATTTCAAGCTTTTTATTGCCATTTTGTAAAGTAAGTTTTATCTCCTTACGTATTGCCTTACCATTAACTGCATTTTGATTAACTGATAATTCAGAAGAAGTCATATTGCCCTTCCACTCAGGATTGATACCATAAACCTCATTTTCAAAGATTGTAAGGATTTCAATACGCCGTTTAGTCCAATCATTTATATTCACGACTTTCGAACCATCATTAAAAACAAGAGGATCTGGCAGGTCATAAGCCGGTACCTTGGATTCATCTGTATTAGCAACAAATTCTTGTGCTGATATCAAAAGTATCATATTGAGGAATATTCCCAGGAAAAATGCTTTTTTCATGATAATTGAATTTTGATATGAAAAATATATTTCAGAAATCTAAACAAATGTATATAAGATTCAAACATTGATTTGTATATTGAACAAATATATAAATTGTTTTTTAGTTCTTCTACTTATGAAGTGTGCACATATTATATATATAGGTTTTAAAATCAAAATTATTTAAGGCATAACAAAACTTGAAACGAATGAAAAGAAGATTTTTTATTAAGACGGCTGCTATATCTACCACGGCATCTGTAGTTCCTTTATCCGTTTTTTCTGCAACGGAAACACAAAGGTGCAAATCAGAAGTTTTGAACCCCGATCCACTTAAAATAGGAGTAATGACCTATACCATTGCTAAGGATTGGGATATTGAAACAATAATTAACAATCTTACTGAAGCAGGATATCAGAGTGTTGAACTTAGAACTACTCATGCCCATAAGGTAGAAGTCAATCTCACTAAAGAACAAAGAGCTGGAGTAAAAAAACGGTTCAAAGATTCATCACTTGAGGTAATAAATCTGGCCAGCGGATTTCAGTATCACTCACCTGATCCTTTGGAACTAAAGAAGAATATTGAAGGGACAAAAGAATATATATTGTTAGCCCATGATATAGGAGCCCTTGGAATAAGGGTTTTTGGAAATGCCCTGCCTACTGATGTTCCTGAAGAGGTAACAGAAAAACAGATTGGTAAAGCCCTGGCTGAAGTTGGGGAATTCGGATATAATAATGGTGTTGAGGTAAGGATTTGTGTCCATGGAAGTAAAACAAACAAACCTTCAGTTATAAAGAAAATTATTGATTATTCACAAAGTCCGCATGTATATGTAAATTGGAACTGTAATCCGGAAGATACAGAAGAAAACGGATTAGAACATAATTTTAACCTTCTTAAAGATCGTATCAGGGGAGTTCACATGCATGAGTTATGGATGACAGAATACCCTTATCGTCAGTTGTTTAAATTACTCTCAGGTATTGGGTATCAAGGTTATTGTAATGCAGAAATAGATGGAAATGCTGACCCTGTCAGGCTCCTTAGATATTACAGAGCTCTTTTTTTAGCTTATCAGGATGCCATATAACAGAATCGAACCTAATTGCAATGTAAAAAGACTAAATTTAAACCTGAATTTCGTTTGCAATTGGTTCGGCCTTTAGCACATTAATATTATAATACTAAGCTATTTAGCTCTTTTAGTATTAATTCTGAACCGGCTATTACGGCGAAATTTTGGCTAATAACGCTTTCATTCAGGAAATATTGAATTTCCCGTCCATTTATGTCATTCATAACACCACCCGCTTCTGAAATTATTAACCCCAGAGCCGAAATATCCCATATTTTTGTAAAAAGATTAACACAACCTCCGAATTTTCCCTCTGCTACATAAAGGAAATCGACAAGAGAGTTGGTAGATCTTATATTTCTGACAGCTTTAACAAGGTTCTTATATATGGTAATACTCTGACTTAGAACAACTTCATCTTCAATGTAATCGACTGAAAATGAGAACAGGGAGTTTTTTAATTCTTTGTTTTGTGCCATTTTAAAAGGTCGGCCGTTTTTAAAAGCACCCTTACCTTTTTCAGCGAAATAGAGCAGGTCCATTGTTGGTAAATATGCTCCACCCATTATTGGTGTATTATTCTCAAAAAGAGCAATTAATATCCCAAACCATGGAAGTCCGGATACAAAATTAGAAGTTCCGTCAAGGGGATCAATAACCCATGTGTAAATTGAATGCATATTGTAAAAACCGCTCTCCTCTGAGAGTATGTTGTGTGAGGGGAAACGCTCTTTTATTAATTCAATTATCAGAGCATCACTTTTCATATCAGCTTTTGTTACAATATTACTTTGAGATTCCTTAATCTCAAAATCAATTGATTGTCCAAAATGTTTCAGGAGTTCTTCTCCTGCTATCTGTAATGCTGTAAGTATTGTTTGTTTCATGAAAATATTTTTAACCAACCTGAAAATTGGATTTTTGATGATTCATAAGAAGCATATTTGATGCAATATAATGAAAATTTAAAATAGATATTTCTATTTGTTAATTAGTGCCGTTAAATGAATATATAATCATTTTTCATCAATCTTTTATATTCCCAAAAAATCTCTTACGTTTACAGAAAGAGAATAATTATGAAAAAGATCCTTTTAACTCTCTCATTTCTATACCTGGTAAATCTACCGGGATTATATTCGCAAACAACTAGTGATATTGAAGTTTATCTTTTAACTTGTGGTCCGGGAACTGAAACATATTCAATATATGGTCACAGCGCTCTAAGAATTGTTATACCTGATAAACATAGTGATATTGTTTATAACTGGGGAGTATTCGATTTTAGCACACCTAATTTTGCATGGAAATTTGCCAAAGGACGTCTGGAATATATGCTGGGAGTTATGTCACCTAAAGGTTTTCTGTCTGGTTATGTATATGAACAAAGATTTGTTTTTTCTCAAAAAATAAACCTGACTCAGGATGAGATTGAGAGTTTACTTGTTCTGATTAATGAGAACCTTAAACCTGAAAATGTGAAGTACAGGTACGATTTCTTTTATGACGATTGTTCTACCAGAATCAGGGATTTGCTTGAAAAAGCTATAGGTAAAGCACTCCTGTATCCTCCCGGAGAGGATGAAACAATACCTACTTTCCGGGATATGGTTGGGAAATATCAAAATCCCTATCCCTGGTTAAAATCAGGCATTGACTTTATTATGGGTTCCCCCGGTGACAAAGATGCCCAATACAGAGACAGAATGTTCCTTCCAATTGATATGCAAAATGAATTGGTTGAGGCACGTATTAACAGAAGTGGTAAGATGATACCACTACTTCAGAACCCGGAGATTATCCTTGATTTTGTTACACCGATACACAAGCTAAACTTTTTTTTAACACCCATCTTTATTTTTACACTCCTGTTAATTATAGTTATAATTCTGTCTGGTTTGCTTATAAACAGCAAGATTATCAACCTAATAGATATTATAATCTTTTCTGTGTATTCGATATTAGCTTTATTAATGATCTTTTTTAACTTTTTCACCGATCATCAACAGATGAAATGGAACCTTAATATTATCTGGTTGAACCCAATAATATTCATTTGCCTCATTTCACTAATTTTTAGCAAAGCGGGAATCATCTGGTTCAGGTTTGTATTTTATATTTCAACTCTATTTTTTGTTATTCAGATTGTTTTACCGCAAGAATTCAATGGTGCAATTATTCCCCTTGTCGTTATTCTTATATTCAGGAGTTCTGTAAGATCTGATTTTGGCTGGAATCCTTTCTCGCGAAAGGAACTACCTTGATATTATAATTTTACGTCTATTTAGTCTATGTCTGAAATGTCGTCGAATCAGCTCCATTGAAACATCAACAACCTTTAACAAAAGTTTAACACTCGTTAACATCATTTTAAAAATTGCCGGGCTTCCTTTGTAAATTGAATATTTGAAATTATTGTGTGATTATTATTATTACTCATTTTATTATATTTGCTACTTAATTTTTTATGCCATGGAGCAGACTACAGATATTAGAATTTTAAATGAAAAAATTGAAAAAGAGAGCGCTTTCGTTGACATTATAAGAATGGAGATGAATAAAGTGATCATTGGGCAAAAACACCTGACTGACAGTCTGATGATAGGCCTTCTTGCAAATGGTCACATACTTCTTGAAGGGGTTCCCGGTCTTGCTAAAACTTTAGCTATAAAATCACTGGCTTCTATAATCGAAGCAAAGTTTAGAAGAATCCAATTTACTCCGGACCTTCTTCCTGCTGACCTTATTGGAACCATGATCTATAGTCAGAAAAAAGAAGAGTTCATTGTAAAAAAAGGTCCGGTATTCGCTAATTTTATTCTTGCTGATGAGATTAACAGATCTCCTGCAAAAGTACAGAGTGCATTACTTGAAGCGATGCAGGAACGACAAATAACAATTGGTGAAACAACATTCTTTCTGGACGAGCCTTTCCTGGTCCTTGCAACACAGAACCCCATCGAACAGGAAGGAACATATCCTCTTCCTGAAGCCCAGATTGACAGATTCATGATGAAAGTTCTGATTGATTATCCCACTATTGAAGAAGAGAAATTAATCATCAGGGAGAATATGGAAAAAGATTTTCCAAAACCAAATACTGTTCTTAAAACTGCGGATATCATCCGGGCACGGAATGTTGTAAGGGAGGTATATATGGATGAAAAAATTGAAAACTACATCCTTGATATTGTCTTTGCAAGCCGTACCCCTGAAAAATATGGCCTCTCAATCTTTACCAATATGATCTCATATGGAGCTTCCCCAAGAGCTTCAATAAACCTCTCTCTTGCTGCTAAAGCATTCGCTTTTATCAAAAGAAGGGGGTATGTAATACCTGAAGATATCAGAGCTATTTGTCCGGATGTTATGCGTCATAGAATAGGCTTGACCTATGAGGCTGAAGCTGAGAATATTAATCAGGATCACATAATATCAGAAATACTTAATGTTGTTGAAGTCCCCTAGATTATATCATCAGAGAATTATCATACTATTTGCAATTCTGCTCATGAATAGTGTCTTAGCTTTTAGTCAGAATCTTATTGATCACAATAAAGAGTATATTATTAAGTACATGAAGGAGAATCACAGGGAGATGAGTTTTAATAATGTTATTAATAAAAAGCACACTTATCTTAAGTACTCAGATAATTCGGATAACCAGACTTTATTGTTTTTTTTAGATCAGAATGAAGTTTGTACCAGTATCCGGATGATCTGCAATTTTAGAATAAAAAATGAGAAGACAAATGAGTTCAACGCTATCTATCAAAGTAATGGCAAAAATAAGTGGGTAGACAGACGAGATGGTAAAAATTACTTTATTGAAATGAAAGAGGAGAAATGGTCTTTCATTATTACTATAGAACCTGAAAAATAATATGTTGTAAGGTGGAAGCAATTGAGTTATTAAAAAAAGTCCGTAGAATCGAGATTAAAACAAGAGGATTAAGCAGGCATATATTTGCAGGCGAATACCATAGTGCTTTTAAAGGACGAGGGATTGCTTTTAGTGAGGTGAGAGAATATCAGTATGGTGATGATATCAGAAGTATAGACTGGAACGTAACTGCTCGTTTTAACCATCCTTATGTCAAAGTGTTTGAAGAAGAAAGGGAGCTCACTGTAATGCTGCTTATTGATGTTAGCGGATCAGGTAATTTTGGTACTTCTGTCAGCTTGAAAAGAGATTTAATGACCGAAGTAGCTGCAGTTCTTTCATTTTCTGCAATATTCAACAACGACAAAATTGGAGTACTCTTTTTTTCTGACAAAGTAGAGAAATTTATAACCCCTCAGAAAGGAAGGAAACATATACTAAGGATTATCAGGGAACTACTGGACTTTAAGGCACAAAGTCAGAAAACAAGTCTGGATGAGCCGCTGCGCTTCCTTACTAATGCAATTAAGAAAAGGTGTACAACATTTGTGATATCCGATTTTATTGTGCCTGATTTTGAAGAGGCATTACGAATAGCATCAAATAAACATGATATTGTTGCATTGAAGATATTCGATCCGGTTGAACAGGCAATCCCAAATATCGGATTAATAAAAGTTTCAGACTCAGAATCTGGAAAGGAACAATGGGTTGATACCACATCAAGATCAATAAGAGAAGCCTACGAAAAATGGTGGGCTACTCATATCGAAAACATAAAAGGTATTTTCAAAAGATGTGGTGTCGACTCGACTGAGTTAAGGACTGATATTGATTATGTGAAACCACTTATAAAGTTGTTTGAGAACAGATAATAGTTATGAAGAGGTTTAAGATATTTATTTTTATATTTATATTTCTGTTTACTATTACCTTGTCTGCTACGCAAGGGCAGGAGGTAAATATATCTTCATCGTTCGATACTTCAAGAATATATATAGGTGATCAGATATATTTTACAATAACAGTAGATCAACCTAATGATATTGAAGTTGTCCTGCCGCAATTGAAGGATACATTATTTAAGAGCATTGAGATTCTTGATGGTCCTCTTGTTGATAGTACTTTTAATCAGGATGGAAGAATTAAAATTATTGAGAAATATTTGATAACATCTTTTGATTCCGGGTTTTATGAGGTTCCTCCTGTCTTCGCTGAGACCAAAAATGAAAATGGTATTAAGAGGTATTTTTCTGACTATTCACATTTAAAGGTGATCAGAGTCAATATTGCACCGGCCGATACGACAGCACAAATATATGATATAATTGGACCTTATAAAGCTCCTTTGACGTTAGGAGAGATACTTCCGTGGGTTCTTATTATTATTATTTGTGGAGTAATCATTTGGGGCTTAATGAAATATTTACCCTTACTTAGAAGAACAAAAACAATTGTCGAACCAGTTATTGATCCTGATCCGGCACACATAATTGCTTTCCGTGATCTGGAGAAACTAAAGGCAGAAAAACTTTGGCAGAAGGGTGAAGTTAAAAATTACTATACAAGTCTTACAGAAATACTACGACAATACCTTGAAAACAGGTTTGGGGTTTTTTCTCTTGAACTAACAACTGTCGAAACACTTAAAGAACTTCTGAAATCTGGATTTAAAAAAGATAGCTCTTATAAAATACTTAAAGAAATCCTGTCTGGTGCTGATCTTGTTAAATTTGCAAAATATACTCCTGACGCTTCTGAGAATGAAATTCATTTTCAAAATTCATGGGATTTCATAGATATTACAAAAGAAGTTGAAGTAATCGTTGTTGGAGAAAATATAAAAGATATAGGTAAGGAGGGTAGTATATGAATGGAATAACCTTTGCAGAACCTCTCTTTCTTTACATGCTTGTTGTGATACCTGCAATGATTGCATTTTACATTCTTAAACAACAAAAGGCAACAGCATCACTTAGAATGCCTGGTCTTCAACCATTTGCACAAGCAGGAAAAACATTCAGACACTATCTGAGACATATTTTCTTTGCATTTCGTACAATATCTGTAACCTTATTGATTATTGTACTCGCCCGTCCACAGGCCACAGACAGGTTTCAGGACATTTCAACTGAAGGTATCGATATAGTGCTAACAATTGATATCTCAGGTAGTATGCTTGCACGTGATTTCAAACCTGACAGACTGGAAGCATCAAAAAATGTAGCTACGGAGTTTATTTCAGGAAGACCATACGACCGGATGGGATTGGTTGTCTTCAGTGGCGAAAGTTTTACACAATGTCCTCTGACAACTGATCATGCAGTATTGATAAACCTGCTTAGGGAGATTCAAAGCGGAATGATTGAAGATGGTACTGCTATAGGTATGGGTTTAGCAACAGCTATTAACAGAATAAAAGACTCGGAAGCCAAAAGCAAGGTAATAATTCTATTGACCGATGGAGTTAATAACAGAGGAGCAATTGCACCCACTACAGCTGCCGGGATAGCTAAAACTTATGGTGTAAGGGTTTATACCATAGGTGTAGGCACACAGGGTGTTGCGCCATATCCGGTACAAACACCTTTCGGAATACAGTATCAGGATATGCCTGTTGAAATCGACGAAGCAGTACTAAGAGAGATTGCACAAACTACCGGAGGTCAATACTTCAGAGCTACTGATAATGATAAACTTATTCAGGTCTATAATGAAATAGATAAACTTGAAAAATCTAAGATCGATGTGAGACAGTTTAGTAGAAAAGATGAGAAATTTTTTCTTCCCGGACTAATCGCTTTTTGCCTTTTGGCATTTGAGATATTAATAAGAAACACTATATTCAGAAATCTAACATAAACGGATTAGATATTATGCAATTGTTCAGATTTGCAAATCCCGATTTTTTATACTTGTTGCTACTGCTTCCGGTATTAATAATAATATATATTGTTAATGAAATAAGAAAGAAGAAGGCGCTGGGAAGACTAGGTGATTTAAGCCTTGTTGCAACTCTTGTTCCTGAATTATCTAAAGTGCGCTCAGTAATAAAATTCATGCTACAGTTTACAGCCTTTACAGTAGGTATAATTATGCTTGCCAGACCACAGTTTGGATCAAAAATTGAAGATGTTAAAAAGCAGGGTGTGGAAGTAATAATTGCACTGGATGTAAGTAATTCCATGCTGGCTGAAGATATTCAACCTGACAGACTTACCCGAGCCAAACAGGCAATATCACGTCTGGTTGATCACCTCGAAAACGATAAAATAGGACTGATTGTCTTTGCCGGAGATGCATACACCCAGATACCAGTTACAACTGATTATATCTCTGCAAAAATGTTCCTCTCATCAATAGGACCAAATATGGTACCAAAACAGGGTACTGCAATCAGTACTGCAATTAATCTGGGAATCAGATCATTTAGTCCGGGCGATGGTAAGAGCAAGGCAATGATTATTATTACTGATGGAGAAAACCATGAAGGTGATCCGGTTGTAAATGCGGAAGAAGCATCAAAAGCCGGAATCGTGATACATACCATCGGGATAGGTTCAACGGATGGAGTACCGGTACCTGTAATTATTAATGGCAAAAAAGATTATCTTAAAGATGTGGAAGGCAATACTGTAATCACAAAGTTAGATGAAGACATTCTAAAAAAAATTGCAATAAATTCAAATGGCAGTTATGTGAGAGCAAGCAATTCAAATATCGGACTTGATCAGATATATAGTGAAATAAAAAAGATGAAAACAGAAGAATTGGAAAGTACTATGTATACAGAATATAATGACCAATTCCAGGTTTTTGCAGCATTGTTTCTGTTTTTAATATTTTTTGATTTTTTGATTATGGACCGAAAAAACCGGAAGCTGGCCAATATCAGATTGTTTAAATTTAAAGTGTAGCAGAGATATGTTTATGAACTTGGTTATAACAAATCGATTACTGGTTAATAGCCTGTTTGCCTGCCTGTTATTGATGTCTTGTATGTCAACTAATGCTCAAACAGACAAAAAATACATAAGACAGGGTAACAAAGAATATGAAAAAAATAATTACCCTGAATCCGAAGTATCATATCGAAAAGCTATCGACAAGAATAAACAAGCACCAGACGCAGTATTTAACACTGGTAATGCACTTTATAAACAGAAAAAATATGAAGACGCAGGGAAAGAGTTCATAGAGAATACAAATATGAATGAAGACAGGGTAAAAAAATCAGCCGGTTTGTATAATCTTGGGAACTCCCTATTCATGGCTAACAAATTAAAGGAGTGTATTGATGCATTTAAAAGTTCGTTGAAATTGAATCCTGATAATATAGAAGCTAAGTATAATCTTGCCTATGCCCAGGATCTCCTGAAACAACAGGAACAACAACAACAAGATAAGAATAATCAGGATAAAAATAAAGACGAGAATAAGAAAGACAAAAAGGATCAGAACGAAAAAGGAAACGAAAAGGACCAGCAGAAGGATCAGGACAAAAATCAGGAACAACAAAAGCAGCAGGAAAAAGAACAACAACAGAGTATTTCAAAGGAGGATGCACAAAGGATACTAAATGCTTTGGCTAATGATGAAAAGAATGTTCAGGAAAAGGTTAAACTTGCAAAAGCAGCAAAGGATAAAGTTAGAACAGTAAAAAACTGGTAACCGGAATTAAGTAAAAATGAATAAGGCGATTATATATCTGTTTTTTTTATTAATATCATTTGCCGTTACAGGTCAGGATATCTCAATTAAAGCTGAATACCCTGCAGTAGTGAATGTGGGTCAACAATTCAGTGTATTGTGGACAGTCAACTCCGGGGGAGGGGAGTTTTCAGCTCCATCTTTTAACGGATTCTATAAACTAATGGGACCACAGACCTCTTACAGTTCAAGTACACAGATTATTAACGGAAAGAGGACGCACCAAACCACTTATACCTATGTCTATTATTTACAGGCTGTCACGGAAGGGCATTTTGTGCTTTCTCCTGCTGTATTTAAGCATAAAAACAGTACTTATGTATCTGACTCTATGTATATTGAGGTAGTCGGAAACTCATCTCAAAATACAAATACTGCTCCTGGTAATAACTCAACTACTGATAATTCTGATGTGGAATCTTCAGGGAGTGATCTGTTCGTTAACCTTTCATTAAACCGGAAAGAAATCTATCTGGGTGAACATGTGGTAGCAACAGTTAAACTCTTCACACGAGTTAACATTTCCGGTATTAACGAAATAAAATATCCCTCATTTGAAGGTTTCCTTAAATCAGACATTGAAACGCCTCCTCTTAAAACTCTTCAGCAGGAAAATGTTAATGGAACAATATATGGAACCGGAGTGGTTCAACAGTTTCTCCTATATCCTCAGATGGCCGGAGAAATTAGCCTTGATCCTGTTCAACTATCTGTTCTCATTCAGCAGAAGTCAAGCCAGTCAGATCCGTTCTTTGGAGACTTCTTTTCATCATATCAGACTATACCAAGAGCAGTTGCAAGCCGAAAAGTTAAACTAAATGTTAAACCTTTACCAGGGAGTAAACCAGGTGATTTTTCAGGGGTAGTAGGATCACTTAATCTCAAAACTGAAATAAATAAGGATACTGTAAATGTAAATGACGCAGTTAATTTCAAAATTACTATCTCAGGTAGCGGGAACCTTAAAATTGCTTCAGCACCTATGTTTAAACTGTCACCCGATATTGAAGTTTATGATCCCAGGATATCCGATATAATAAAGAATGGTATAAATGGTACAACAGGACAAAAAAGTTTTGAATATTTGTTGATTCCCAGACATTATGGTGACTTTACTATTCCGTCATTAACCTATTCCTATTTTAATACCTCCTTAGGTAAATATGAGATACTTACATCTAAGGAGTATCATATTTATGTCAGGAAAAGTGGTGATCAGAATACTGGTGTCACTGTTTATGGTGGAGTTTCAAAAGAAGATGTAAAATACCTTGGGAAAGATATAAGGTTCATTAATTCAAGACCAGGAAAGTTAGCTAAATCAGCTGGCTTGATTATATCAAAAAGATCATTCCAAAGTACCTATGCATTTGCAATTATAGCTTTTCTTGTTGTATTATTTATAAGAAGAGAACATGTCAGGCGCAATTCAGATCTTTCACTGGTAAGAAACAGAAAAGCAGGAAAAATTGCTACCAAAAGGTTACGTACAGCTTCAGTATGTCTTAAAAATGAACAAATTGATAAATTTTATGAAGAAATTCTCAAAGCAATATGGGGTTATCTTAGTGATAAACTGAATATTCCGGTTTCTGATCTAACCAGAAATAACGCAGTTGCCTCATTGTCAGAAAGAGGAGTTGATGAGACCAGGATTGAAATCCTTACATCTATCCTTGATACATGTGAATTTGCAAGATTTGCACCATCTGCATCTGGTACCGAAGCAATTACAATTTATGAAGGAACATCAAAATTTATTAAGTCAGTTGAAAACTCAATAGGCTAAAACATGAATTCATTAAAGCGATATATTATAACACTATTTGTAGCATCTTTCTTTACACTCCTGGCTACATCACAGGAAATAGTTAATGAAAAATTTGATAAGGGAGTAAGTTACTTTTCTACTGGAAAATATGGGGAAGCATTACAGGTCTGGTCCGATTTGTATAATACCGGATACCGGTCCGCAAATCTGAATTATAATATTGGAAATACATATTTCAAACTTAATAATATACCTGAGGCAATATTATTCTACGAACGGGCTTACCTGCTCAATCCTACTAATGAAAATATTAATTATAACCTTCAGATTGCAAGGTCACTTATAATTGACCGGTTTCAGGAGATACCTGAACTCTTTTTTATTAGATGGTATAATTTTTCAGCACTTATTTTAAGTGCAAATAGTTGGGCAAAAATTAGTATTGGCTCATTTATTATCAGTCTTCTGTTTCTCTCACTATATATATACTCTACCAGGTTCAGGCATAAGGTAATTGGATTCTGGCTGGCATTGTTCTTATTTATTATTACCTTTTTATCATTAGCTTTCACAATCAGAAATAAATCACAGGTTTATAATAGTAATAAGGCAATTATTTTCAGCCGGATTGTAAGTGGTAAAAGTTCTCCCGACATTAGTGGCACTGATCTGTTTGTTCTGCATGAAGGAACAAAAGTGTCGATTAATGATGAAGTAGGAGAATGGTATGAAATAAAACTCTCAGACGGGAATAAGGGATGGGTGCCTTTAAATAGTCTTAAAATAATATAAACTGTGTGCAACTAATTTATTATATTACGGGTCAGATTATTTAGGAATTACTTATTAGATCCGGTTATGAAAAGACTATCATTTATTGTAGTAATCTTTTTGCTTGCTATCGCCTGCAAAGAGAAATCGTTCTCGCCTGAAGGACCAACAGATGTTAGAATCAGTAATTTGTCAGATTTAGCTTTCGAAGAAGTAATCATCAATACTTCGGAGAATGAGGAAGATACAGATACTCTGGGAACTATCAACGATCATGCAATATCTGATTACTTCCGTTTCACGAAAGCTTATCCAAAAGCGGAAGTTTCTGCAAAAATTAATGCCGGAGGATCGTTAGTATTGTTTTCAACCGGTGATGTGGACTTCACATACATGCAATACATAGGCCAAGACAGGATAACTTATGAGGTTTGGATATCAGATTATCCTAATAGAGTACTTGCCATAAGTGATGTTATTATCGAAGAACCTTTGGTCTTAAAATAGTTTTCCCCTCTTTATCGGTTTATGGACTTCTACTGCCAGTTAATTGAACCTATCCCATTCTTTTCCAGGTAATCATTACATTTGCTGAAGTGCTTATTCCCAAAGAATCCTCTTGAAGCAGATAGGGGAGATGGGTGTACTGATTCCAAAACAAGATGCCTGGTTCTGTCGATTGATTCCCCTTTTTTTTGAGCATATGCACCCCAAAGGAAAAAGACTAAATTTTGCTTTTCGATATTAAGAATTCTAATTATACTATCTGTAAATTCTTCCCATCCCTTTTTCTGATGAGAACCTGCCTGATGTGCCCTTACCGTAAGTGTTGCATTTAGAAGCAGGACTCCTTGCGAAGCCCATCTCTTTAAGTTACCGTCTATTGTTCTGGGAATTCCCAGGTCTAGTTCAATCTCCTTAAAAATATTTATCAGACTGGGAGGAAAAGCAACTCCCTCGCGAACGGAAAAACACAGACCATGTGCCTGTCCTGGACCATGATAAGGATCCTGACCAATAATGACAGCTCTGACATCACTTAATGGACATAGGTTGAATGCATTGAAAATCATGTTTCCAGGAGGGAAAACAGTTGTTGATTTATATTCTTTTCTGACGAATTCTGCAAGATCAATAAAATACTTCTTTTCAAATTCATCCTTCAGTTTTGACTTCCAGCTGGTCTCAATACTAACCTCCATTGTATTTTTCTTTGAAATATTTTTAACATCTGCTAATGTAGCAAAATAAACATTTGATAAAAAAATGGACTGACGTCTACTATCGTCAGTCCATAATAAAATAAGTTCACAATTGTACCCTAAAACTACATAGAAAACGACTATAAACAGAACTTACTCTAAACTATTTATAAAGTTAAATTATAAATATTGTATCAAATTTATGAATTATTCTGATAATAGCCTAATAATATATATACAATTCACTTAACCATTGAATGTTTTCTTTTCTCATAGATCTGGTTTTTATAGATTAGGTTATCTGGAAAGGAATCCTCCACATTTACATTTTGGATATAAATATTAACTTTACAAATAAAAATGGCTACTGAAACAGAGCGAAAATTTCTTGTTAAAAGCGCATTTAAACACTTGTCTGTAGAAAAGAAAGAGATTTCTCAATCGTATATCTCCATAGATCCTGATAAAACAATTAGAATAAGAGTTGAGTCCGAAAAAGCATTTTTAAATATTAAAAGCCGGATAAAGGAAAAGTCTATTACCAGAAATGAGTGGGAATTTCAAATTCCATTGAATGACGGAATAGAGATGATGAAAATATGTATACCAGGTAAAATCATCAAAACCAGATATTTAATTCCAACTGGGAAACATGTTTTTGAGGTTGATGTTTTTCACGATAAAAATGAAGGCCTTGTAATCGCAGAAATTGAACTTTCCCATGAAGATGAATTATTTGAAAAACCTGATTGGTTGGGGGAGGAGGTGACTGGTATGCCTCAATACTATAATGCTAACCTGATCAAGTAATGTGCTTAATACTTAGAAAACAGGTACCTTATAAGACTTTTGAGTATATTTGTTTGGGATCTCCTGTGTCATAGAAGTCGTTTAGACTTGCCTGTAATGAATATCCTTTGTTTCTGTAAAATTTTTCAGTTAATTCGTAAAGCGGTCTTCCGGATGTTTCAATCCATAGGATCTTCCCTCCTGATTCTCTAATATCATCTTCAATTGCTTTGAGCAACGCCGAGCCTAGTTTCTTATTCCTTGCATTATGATGAACAGCTATCCAGTAAAGGTCCCATGAGTGAGTTGAAAAAGCATTTTTACCATAATTGGCAAACGCAAGTATTTCGGCGCCATCAGCAACTTTTAGCCATCTATAAGCACTTTTGTCGGGACCCACGGCAATGGTTTCATCTGCGATCTCAAGTGCTGTTTGAATCTCAAATTCATAAAAGTAGCCTGTTGATCTTAGTATTTCCTCAATATTATTTCTATCATTCGCAGATATTCCCTTTGATACTATTGCCATCCCATCACCTGTTTAAATCATTAATAATTCTTTGCAACACATCTGTAAACGAGTAACCTGCTTGCATTGTAGCTGCTACAAATCCACTATCTGGTGATATACACGGATTGGCATTGACCTCAATGACATAAACATTATCGTTCAGGTCAGTTCTAAAATCAACGCGTGCATATCCCTTCAATCCAAATAATTTCCAACAGGCAAGGGCAGCCTTTTTTAGATTTTGATCCAGTTGTGGTTCAAGGTTTCTTCCTGGAAATTTTCTAACTGTATTTTTATATTCGAAGCTATCAGTTTCCCATTTTGCCTTGAAATCAACTATCCTTGGTTTATTATTATCAAAATTTTCAAAGACTATTTCAGCTGATGGCAGTACTTCAGGCCCATTTTCATCTGCCAATACGCTGATATTGAATTCTCTGCCATCAATAAAATCTTCAATAAACCAATGTGAATCATCAAGTCCTTTCAATTTTTTATCAAAACCTGGTTTGCACTCAAACACAGATTCTTCTGTAATCCCAAGTGATCCATCTTCCCAGATCGGTTTGACAATATATTTTTGACCCGTAACAAGTAGTTTTTTTTCAGAAGGTGTAAAAGCATTCGGGATCTTTATACCTGCATTTAACATTGTTTTACCAGCAAGGGTTTTACTGGTTGTAATAAACATTGCTTCAAGCGGATTACCGGAATATGGAATTGAATACATATTTAGTAGAGCTGGAATGAAATAATTTAGCTCTCCTTTATTATTTATCGATTCAACAAGATTAAAAACAAAATCAGGCTTTTCAAGTGCTAAAGATGCTATCTCACCCATAAACCCTGTTGTAATACCCTTTCTGCTGACAGATATTCCTAGTTTGGTAAGATGATTCTCAATATGAGTAACCTGATCGAGAACATCAAGTTCATCGGCTAACGCTCCTTCACGGGGTTCATTATAAATAATACAGCAACTTTTCATTTTCAATCTTGTTCCTTTATTCTCCTTATTGCAGCATCCATTATTATTTCCATTAATTCCTGGTATTCAATGCCATACATACGGGACAATATTGGCAGATCTGAATGAATAGGATTAAGGCCGGCAAGCGGGTTAGCCTCGATAAAACAAATTCTTCCATTTCTGTCGGTCTTAAGATCAATTCTACCTGCATCTACTGCCTCAAGAGCATTCCATGCCCTTAAAGCTACTGACTTACACTCGTCAGCTATATCAGCATCAAGAGGCTTATATTTACAATAATCCTGGTAATTCTCTTTTACTTCGACCGAATATGGAAGGTTATTTAGACATATAACTTCCATGCCACCAATAGCTTGTGCATAGATGCCTGATCCAGTAATTCCGACGGTAAACTCCCTGCCTGGAAGATATTCTTCAACCAGGACAGGCTGTTTGAACTCTTTCAGTATCCACTTAACCATAAGCTTGAGCTCTCCTGGAGTATTTACAAGACTTTTTTCAGTAATGCCTTTTCCTGTACCTTCAGAAACAGGTTTTACAAAAAGAGGAAAATTTAATTTATACTTATCTGAATCTTTAACATCAGCTATTAAATAACCGGGGCTTACCGGAACCCCTGCTGCTTCGACCACAAGTTTTGCTATATGTTTATTAAGTGATAGTCCCATTATTACAGGACCGCTGAAAACATAAGGTATTTTATACTGATCAAGAATAGCAGGAACAACTGATTCTCTACCTTCTCCATATAATCCTTCTGCAATATTAAAAACAAAATCCCATCTTTTACCAGCAGCCAGAGCTTCAATTAACTGAAAAGTATTTCCAATTGGTTCTGTTTCATGCCCCATTATTTTTAATGAATTCTCAAGGGCATCGACAGTTTCCTGCTTATCAAATTCAGCGGTTTCATCCATGGAATATCCCCGGTCTAAATACCATGACCGCAAATCAAAAGTTAAACCAATTTTCATTATTAAGTCTTATTTTTCAGGATATTCGCACAATTCACCCTTATAGTTACGTAATACGATTCGTTCATCTGTATGCTCAACAACATAATCTGGAAGCAGAGGTATTTTTCCGCCACCACCGGGAGCATCTATAACATACGTAGGCACTGCATAACCACTAGTGAAACCTCTAAGTCCTTTAATTATTTCAAGTCCCTTTTTTACGGTGGTCCTGAAATGTCCTGAACCAGGAATAAGATCGCATTGATAAAGATAATATGGTCTTACCCTCATTTTAAGTAATTTATGCATAAGTTCCTTCATTACAGGAACATTGTCATTAATGCCCTTAAGCAGAACCGTCTGGCTTCCAAGAGGGAACCCACCATCAGCAAGTTTATTACAAGCTTTAACACATTCCGATGTTACCTCATCTGGATGCGAAAAATGCAGGCTGATGAAGAGAGGGTGGTATTTCCTGAGTATTGTAATCAAATTATCTGTTATTCTCTGTGGCAAAACCACTGGAATTCTTGTCCCAATTCTGATAATCTCAACATGTTCTATACTTCTGATTCTTGAAAGAATATAATCTAGTGTAAGATCGTTTAATGTAAGCGGATCTCCGCCACTTATAAGTACATCCCTGACCTCTGTATGATTGGTGATATAATTAAAAGCTTTTTCAAAATCTTGTTTTCCGAGCCTGTCAAGGTTTCCTACAGAGTGCGAACGTGTGCAATACCTGCAGTAATTTGAACAAACCTGTGTAACTGTAAACAAAACCCTGTCGGGGTATCTGTGAACAATCCCCTTAACCGGAGAAAAAGAATTCTCATGTAACGGGTCTGATTGCTCATTAGGGTGCAGTACTAATTCTTCTACAACCGGTATTACATTTCGCCGTAATGGGTCTGATAATTTACTGTTATAAATCAGTGAGGCAAAATAAGGAGTTAACCTCAAAGGAAGACGACCTTTAAGTTTATTAATAGCCATTATCTCCTTGTCGGATAATTTCATGATTTTATTTAGCTCTTCTATCTTTGTATAAGCATTTCGAAGCTGCCATTTCCAATCATTCCAGGAATTGATAGTTGTTAGGGGGAAGTAGCGGTGCATGAACTCCGAACTTCGGTTGCTAACTAACTTATTTGGGATTTCGTTTTGCGAAAAAAACGTGGTTTTCGCGCCAGGTTCTTCATCAGAAGAACAACCCACGGGGCGACTCTCACTATGGAGTGTCGTAGCCTCATTTTTGTTAGCATTCATTGTAGATGATGAAAATATTCACCTTTTCTTTTTACGTTAATTTGTTTTAGATTATTAAGCGTTTTTCAAATTATTTAGGGGCGAAATTAAATATTCTTTAAATACAAATTATCATTCGACTTTATAAAATATCAACATAGTTTTTTTTTTTTTAACAACTGGTACCTAAACCAGGTTATCAAATATTATAACTGCATATATACCTGCATGTTATGAAATTTTATTATTGTAACATGTTCATTATATTTTTACTCTTTTTGTTTGATTATTTTTATCGAATACAGTATTTTTCTCTTTTACATATATCTACTATGATTAATATCTTCCCAAAACACAGTTTCTACTAGTATTTATACCAACTTACTGTTATCATAAAAACAGTCATTTAAACAAAATTAAAATACATATTAATAATGTATTCAATAAAAAAGATAGCAAGGTTTAAGTCATTCTTTAAGGATGTTGCTGAATCTGTATCAGGCACGGAACAGGATTTTACAGAAGGCAGATTAAGCCGGGCAATCTTGTTGCTATCAATTCCTGCTCTGCTTGAGATGATTATGGAATCATTTCAGGCAATTATTACGGGATTAGTAATATCAATTGTAATAGGAATACCCGGAGCACTTTTTGCCAGCAGACTTCTCGAAATAATGGGTGCTTCTCAACCTATTATTGATAATATGGCTGGATATACAAGACTAATGCTTGGTGGAAACATTGTTATCATGATGATATTCATAATCAATGCTATCTTCAGAAGTGCAGGAGATGCAGCGTTAGCAATAAAGGTCTTATGGATTGGAAATTGAAAAAAGTTTAGAAGAATTGTCTTTATTTGGATAATGGACTAATTATAAACCGCCATTCGATTCGCCTGATTTTCCTCTCATCTTCTTTAGAACACCACGGATTCGTTTTTCATCAAGTCTTTTTATCTTTGATAAACAGCTTGGTATTGTAGATCTTCGTTTTACAGGTTCAGTGAGGGTTTTGGAAATAATATCAAAGAACTTATCTGTTACAACATTCTTATTTAATAACTGTGTGCGTTCTGATTGTGATACCAGTATCAGTTCCCCCTCATTATTGATCTTATTCTTAAGTTCTCTAAAGATTTTCTCCTTTTCAATTTCAGAAAACAATAATGTTTCAGATAATTTGAATCGTAATTCTACTTTAGTACTCACTTTATTGACATTCTGACCACCTGGTCCACTGCTTCTTGATGTCGAAAAAATGAACTCACCTTCAAAATGTCTCTCCTTTAATTCTTCGCTTTTCATTTGTCCGTTTTCTTCTTACAAAATTACAATCAGCCTGCCTATTAAAAGAATCAAATTATTAAAACAACTAAACCGTCAATCTTCGGTATACTCAAAAACGTAATTACCCGAACCTGCTTCAAATAATAGATTTTCTCCTTCCAATCTTATATCAGAAAAATTCTTGTTTTCGGATATGCTAATACTATTCTCTGTAACGCCAGCGGCTGAATTTACAGGCAACTTAATTGTTGCGGTAGTATTCGCCGGAATTTTAACAGTTACAATTAGTTTAGTATCTTTTCTTTCCCAACCCGAAGCAATCGTTCCATATGAGCTTTCAAATGAAGCTTTTGAATATGAAAGTTTTTTTGTTGGGTGTGGTTGTATCATTATTTGTTTATAACCTGGCTTCTTGATCTCTAAGCCTGCAGAGACTCGGTACATCCAATCACCGATTGCACCATATGCATAATGGTTGAATGAATTCATTCCAGGATCCTGGAATGTACTATCAGGTTTCTGACCATCCCAACGTTCCCATATTGTTGTCGCACCCATCTTTACCGGATATAACCATGAAGGATAAGATTCCTGCAAAAGCAGATCATATGCAACATCGGTATAGCCATTGTCTGATAAAACATGACACAGGTAGGGCGTTCCCAGAAATCCTGTAGACAGTCTGTTCCCTCTGCTCTTTATATCATCTACCAGAAAGCCAGCGGCTTTTGCACGGAGATTCCCGGGTAACAAATCAAACATTAATGCAAGAACATATGATGTCTGTGAATTTGTACCTACTCTACCTGCCTTTGTAACATACTCATCAACAAATACATTCTTGATTTTATTATGTATAGCATTATAGACCCCTGCATCTTCAGAATTACCAAACAATTGTGCAGCTTTGACAAATAATTCTGTTGAATAGGCATAAAATGCTGTAGCAATAAAGTCATGATCGGTATGACCATCTGGTTCTGTGTGGTTATTGACAGGTGGATGATAGAATAACCAGTCTCCATATTTACTGCCATTATTCCATATGTAATCATCACCGGCAGTCTTTTTTATATATTCAACCCATGCTAACATACTGGGATATTGACTTTCCAGCAACTTTTTATCTCCATAAACCTGATACATTGTCCAGGGAGCAATTACAGCAACGTCTCCCCATCCGGCAGAAGGTTTAATTGTCAATTCATCCTGTTTATTTAAGATGTCAGGAATGACGTCAGGAACTTCTCCTCCAGGTTTCTGATCTGCAGCAACATCCTTCAACCATTTGGTGAAAAAAGATGAGACATCCATATTATATGCAGCAGTTCTGCAAAATGCCTGGGCATCACCAGTCCACCCGAGACGTTCATCCCTCTGAGGGCAGTCTGTAGGAACATCCACAAAATTACCTTTTTGTCCCCATTGGATATTATGCTGCAACTGATTTATAAGTGGATTAGAACATTCATAACTACCAGTAACTGCCATATCAGAATGGATAACAATACCAGTCAGATTATCTGTCGTCAGCTCGCCAGGAAATCCAGTCACTTCAACAAATCTGAATCCCATAAACGTAAACCTGGGTTCATATATCTCCTCTCCTGAACCAGCAAGTGTGTAGTTTAACTCACATTTGGCAGCACGAAGGTTAGTTGTATAGAACTCACCAAATTTATCCATTACCTCTGCATGACGTAAAGTGACCACATCTCCTTTATTACCTGTAACTTTCAGCTTTAACCAGCCAACCATATTCTGACCCATGTCAACGATTAATTTGCCATTAGGAGTCCTGAATATCTTAACAGGTTTAATCTCTTGAATTTTTCTTACCGGGGCCCCTTCTGAAGCAATCAGGTTGTTATTATTATAGATCCTTGTTCTTACATTAACCCAGTTCTTATCATTGTAACCCGACTGGTTCCAGCCTGTAAGCTTTTTCGTTGCATCATATGTTTCTCCATCATATATGCTATTCATCCTGATAGCTCCATCATTTGAAGCTTTCCACGACTCATCACTGGCAATTAGTGTTTCTGATCCATCAGTAAATGTAATTTTTAGCTGTAACAGAAGACCAGGACTTTTTCCATATACTGCCCAATTATTACCCCAGGCAAGAGTTCCCTTGTACCAGCCATCGCCTAAAACAGCTCCAATGGCATTATTACCTTTGTTTAACATGTTAGTTACATCATATACCTGGTATTGAAGCCTTTTGCCATAAGAGGTCCAGCCTGGAGTAAGGACCTGATCACCAACCTTCTTGCCATTAAGATGTAACTCATAATATCCATGAGATGTAACATAAATCCTTGCGTTGGCGATATTTTTGGTCAATG
>Ga0307377_10001614_pt1 | contig 28058 bp, 27 predicted proteins | sample TR3MG_FD_202535 | JGI IMG/M metagenome (GOLD analysis project Ga0307377, IMG submission 202535) | Soil microbial communities from Risofladan, Vaasa, Finland - TR-3 | ecosystem: Environmental > Terrestrial > Soil > Coastal area > Acid sulfate soil | place: Finland: Risofladan, Vaasa | collected... | reverse complement strand
TCTGATCTATAGAATGCAAGATCCTAAAACGGTTTTTTTAATTTTCAGCACGGGTAGGATAGTTTGCACCGGAGCGAAGAAAAAAGAAATAGTTAGAGAAGCAGTGAAGAGGTTAAATGTGCAAGTACGCGAATTAGGTGTAGCGAAAAAGGACTTAGGAGATACCAACTATGAAGATATTACATTTATTTAATTACTTTTATTTTTTTTAAGGATTCTTTTTTTTTAAAAGTTGTAATAGTTATAATTCTAAAGCTATCTTTATTTTAATCTAAAAAAAAGATTATAAATACCATTATTACTTAATTGCTAAGGTCTATCTATTTTTTAAAACAACTAATTGGGATTGGAAATTATTGAAAGATTAGGTCCTAAAAATTAGTCTTTTTGAAACACAATCATAAATTCACAATGATCTTTACCTGATTGTAAGCTACAATCTACCTCTTGTGCAAAACAATGATTATCTGTCATTTTTTCAACGAGTCCTGCCAATAAACCTGCTTCGAATGAACAAAAACTTCCCTCTGTTTTTATTCCTCTATTAATGAGATCCTTAATTGAAGAATGCCCTTTAAGTTTTAACTGTACAATTTCTTCGGTACTTTCTGTAATCTCTACCTCACCTAAGTTAAATTCAGAGATTATTTCTTTTAAAGCAGCAGGAATGTTTTTTGCATCATCAATTTGTTTGACTTTTAAAATTGTTCCTAATTCATGACCTAAATAGTAGAATATAGCTTCTAACTGATGACCTAGAGCCAACAAAGCTCCTACTTTCATATCTCCAATCTCTTTTCCCACTTTCAAATGTTTCCTCATTTGTACTAGAATTTTTGAAAGCAATTGTCTATCCATTTTTTTATCCTCACTCTCTGTCTAAATATTTGTAATTATAATTTTACGGAGGAAATAAACCCATATAATATTGCATCTATGATGTCTTCCTCTTGAATATTTACAGATAACCTCCTATCTGCCACAATAATTGTAGGTAATGAGGTAATCTTATATTCATTAGTCAATTGGTAATTTTTTTCTACATCTATTTTTTCTATATACAATTTTTTTCCAAACATAGAAATATTTATTCTTTTTAACATCTGTTCAATTGGAAGGCACGGACCGCAATGGGAAGATGAAAAAAATAAAATTTTCGGATAACCTTGCTGAAACTTTTCTAACATACATCACCCTATATGTGCCTGCAAAACTATTTTTCACTTCATACATCCTTGTATCTTTCATAAAGGTCTTTAATTATTGCTTGGAACGCTTTATACACACCATTACCTGTTTTTGCGCTTGTTTTGTAGTAACCTAGAAATTCTCTTTTATCAACAATTTCTTTTACTTTACTATCGTCTAGTTGTTCGTCATTCACTAAATCAACTTTATTTCCAAATAACACAATTGGAATATTTCCACAATATTTCATAATATCTTCATGCCATTCTGAAATATGCTTAAAACTATCATCAAATTCTTTTGAAGCATGAGAAAAAACTATAATTGCGGCTTTACTACCCTTGTAAAAAGTAGGCCTCATAAATGAGAATTCAGCTTGACCAGCAATGTCCCAAAAAAATAATTTTACTCCACTATCTTCTATTTTTTCATCGTATTTAGAGAATTGTGCTCCTAATGTCTTAATGTATTCTTTCTTAAAACTCCCTTTAGTATATTTTTTTATTAAGGATGTTTTCCCTACTCCACCGTCTCCAATTACTGTTATTTTGAAAACAAAATCCTTCCTCTCGTCACTTTCACTCATAAAATCACATTATAGTTTTAACTTGAATGTCTTTGTAATTTCTTTTACTTCTATAGAATATAAATTATAAATAGTACTTTTTATTTATATTGCTTTTTATTATTAAATGAATTCCTATAAGTTTTCCAGATTTTGAAGATATTAACTAGATAAAATATTAATTTAAATGTGATAAATTACTAATGGAATCTTTAGAAAAAATCAAAGACATTATTACCAAATTTACAACTGGTAAAATTACTTTAGCCATTGCAGAATCTTGTACAGGAGGGTATATTTCGAATATGATTACCAATATTTCTGGCGCCTCTAAAGTTTTTGAGAGGGGAATAATATGTTATAGCAATACCTCTAAAGTTGTGCTATTGAATGTTGATCCTGTAAGTATAGATCAGCATGGAGCAGTATCGGAAACGGTAGCAAAACAATTAGCTAATAATATTAGAGTCCTCTCTAATGTTGACATTGGAATTGGGATTACCGGCATCGCAGGACCTACAGGTGGAACGCCTGAGAAGCCTGTGGGATTAGTCTATATCGGGTTTTCAACTTTCGATGGAACATTTGTCGAGAAACATCATTTTGATGTAGATCGGATAACTTTTAAAGCTAAAATATTGGAAAAAATCCTGATATTATTACAGAATTTCATAAATTAACTCATCGACACTCATTCTATCTTCTTAATTATGGTGTCTTTTTAAAGATTGTATAAAAAGAATGAGTAAACAATATAAATGTTGAGTTAATCAGATTGAATCTTTTAAAATCAAATTATATGTCGTTTTTCTTAGTTTACTTTATTATTAGTTTAATTAACACTTTTATCATCCTATATATTCCTGTGTTTATGTTAATAGTTTTGAATGTGAATAGAGTTGAATTAGCGTTCGTACAATTTCTTTCGTATTTAACGCTATTTTTTGGACCTCTTACAGGTTTTTTGTTCGATAAGTATTCTCGTAAGAAAAAGAAGGTTATAGTGATTTCAAGCGTACTTTTGTTGTTCAGCTTCACTTTTTTTAATTTGAATGTTGATAACTTGTCGTTTTTCGGCTTATTTTTAGCCTTAAATTTTACGAGTAGAATAGTAATAAAAGCTGGAATGAGTAAATTGATGCTTGAGACCTCGCAAAAAAGGAACGTAAAAAAAAACATCATTTTAATCTTTAATATCAGCACATCTTTTGGCAGTATTGTTCCAATCATAATTTTTAACACCTTGGTTATAAATATTTATTCAATTGATCTGTGGACTTTATTTTTTAATGTGTGTTGGATGATGTCTTGTCCCATTTTATTCATTGTATTTTTACTCAAAGATCATTCTACTTACTCAGATATAAGACAAAATAATGAGTTTTTAGAACCAGTAATCAGGAATAATATTCCTAGTAACCGCATTGGGTTAATCCTTATATTTCTGACTAATTTTTTGATATGGGGGGATAAACTACTCGAATTTCCTTTAACGACATGGATTCTCACCAAGTTTGGAGAGGATGGATTTTTAAATTATTCCTACTTTTTTTTTGTTTTCGTTTATCTTAATATGGGTGGTTGGTTAATTTCAAGACGCCTTATTAATCAAAAGAAATCGAAGTCGTATTTTTCGATATCAATTGTTATTTACGGCTCTATATTGTTCTTAGTAATAAATACTGATTTAATCCAATTCTTATTGTTAATGTCTGCCAATCAAATAATCTCTGGAATTATGATGTCTCAACTAGCAGAAAGAAATATAGATATCTCAAAATTAAGCAAGAATTCGGCTCTATCGTACGAATTGATAAGAGGTTCAAGTCTATTAGCAGGGTTGATATTTGTGCCGTTAGGAACGCTTCTTAGCTCTTTTATATCGATAGATTTGTTGATTACTATAGTAGTATTGATGTCCTTGTTATCGTTAACGCCTTTTATTCTTTTAAAAGTCTAAACAGTGTAGAGTACTAAATTAATTTGCCATTCTCCATTATTTGCTTTTTTGTTCCATTTTTGTATTCAACAGTAATATTAGCCTGAGGGGCTGTAACAAAATCCCAATGAACTTGTGAAACCGAGGTGCCTCCCATCATTGTGTTTGAACCAAACGCTAAATGTATGCTTCCATTAATTTTTTCGTCGGTTAAAATATAACCTATTGCTTTTGTAATTTCTGGATTGCACCCAATTCCTAATTCAGCAACATTATAAGTTCTCACCTCGGGTACATTCTTCTCTCTGTCAATTTTTTCACCTTCCTTAAATGTATTAATTAAATCGTCTAGATTCTCATCAGCAGTAACTTCATCAAATAACAATTGCCCATCCTTAAATTTCAGATATACATTTTTGATTATTTTATTACTAAGTCTATCTCTCGTTAATGGACAAAATAGAGTACCTTCTCCCATTTTCTCGTGTGGAGGAAAAAATACTTCACCGGCCGGTAGATTTCCGCCCAATAAACCTAAAGCAATCTGATCGTCTGATAGTAAACCGTTATCCAGAATTTTAGCACGATCTTGGATATTTACTGAAAAATCAGTTCCTAAATCATCCGTAACATAAACAATCTTCGCGTTTTCGAAATTTTTACCTAGTTTTTCAGTAATATCATTCATTTGTTCTTGAGGGATGCTTGTACCACCTACTATGAATTTTTCTAATAATTCATACTCGATGTTATAATAATTAGCAGCTTTTATGGAAGGCCACCCTGCGTAGCACCATTTCTTCCCTGGAGCATATTCTTTTTTACCACCATAAAGAACATCTCTTATTGGTGCGAAATATTTATTTTTTGCATTCAATTTTTCTCTAGGTGCTCTGCTTCGAACTCCGGGATCCTCATCAGGTTCAATTACAATATAAGCGTCAATATTTTCAATCATTTTTAAATATGGAAGAGGTGTAATCTCTAAAATTTCACTACTAATACTCGAGTCTTGGAAAATAGTCTCATTGTAGTAGTCGCTATTAGACGTAATTACAGGGATTCCATTGTTTCTATAGACTTCCAACGCAATTTCTTCTAACAAATCCTGACTATAAATTCCCCCTCTTACTAATACATTTTCACCTTTCTTCTGAATATTTATAGCTTTAACGATGTTTTTGGCACATTCCTTAATTTTTTCTAATTCGACCATAATTCGATATATTTTTTATCTAATATTAATTTTAAACATCTTTAAAAAACACTAAAACAATATTATAGGTTTCTTTCTAAACAATAATAGTATCATTTCCAATAACAAGCCTATAACATGAAAAAACATCTTTAACAGCATTAGATTTATTACAACGAATTGTTTTAAATTAAATATCTATAGGTTGATTTCTAAATGAGACCAAAGTATATAACAGCTTTAATAAAAAGCAACTTAGAACTATGGTAATTCGAGAAGTAGGGTTATTATTTAGGGGATTTACTTTAGTAAAGAGAAGTTACCATAAAACTAATTTAGGAAAAATAGATGCTGATTTAAGAAGCGGTTTGCTCACAGCACTCTTAAATTTTGCTGAAACCGCATTCTCTACGGGATCTGTAGAGTACTTTCAAGGTAGTAGATTTACAATCGCGTTTATAAACGCAAGCATCTTAGCAGACGACAGTATTGACCCTGAATTATTAATTTCGTATGCTATTATAGATAAACAGAAAAAGATTGACAAATACGTGAACAAATTAGTCAATCCCCTATTAGTTAAGGTTGTGGAGAATTTTAAAACACAGAACGAAGGTAAAAATTTATCTGAGGTATCTCAGTTCAGATTTTTTAAAAAAAACCTGGATGAAATTTTCGGATCGAATACAAAAAAAATTGATCAAAAGTTAGACGGCTTGTTTTATTAAAATTATTAATTATATTTATTTGAATTAAAGAATCAATTTTAAAACGAACTTTTTTTTAAAAACCATAATATTAAAGGTAGAGCGATAGTTGCGTCTGAAATAACAGTAGAGAATTTAGCGTTTTGATGTACTTTTCCCCAAGAAATAGCTTCGTGTAAAGTCGCTCCACTAAGACCACCCTGTTCTGGACGATCCATAGTTATCTGAATCGCATATTGTGCAGAGTTCGGGCAGAATTGAAGCGATTGCATAATAAAATTTTTAGGCACACCCCCACCAACAATGCAAATGCCAGCATGCTTTGCATCCCAAGCCAAGTTAACCATATTAAGCATGTCTTTAAAATGATTAAGGTTTAAATTTTGAAAGTGGAAACCTAGTTGAAGTGCTAAACCGGAGTCAGTAAATGCAGGACAAAAAATTGGAATATTTTTTTCTGCACAAATCTTTAAAATAGATTTATTATCTGGGGGTAGATTATCCCCAAGGTATTTTAAAAAAGAACTAACGGACATATCATTACTAGGAATTTTTAGCTGGGATACAAAATCTTCGATACCCTCGTAAACTTTATTTGGTAAGTATACATCGTAGATTCTATTAAGGGATTGGTTGTGCAACTCAGAATCATTAACATCTTTAATGTTTAGTTCTCCTTGTAAATGGTGAAAACCAAGAGCTTCAGCTATATCATGAGTCAAGGAAGCACCTGTAGTAACAAGTATATCAATGAATCCTTCTTCTATAAAATCGTGAATAACTTTTTGCATCCCTGCTGGCACTAATGCCCCAGCAAGCCCAAAGAATTTAACACAATCTTCATCTCTAATCATTTCCTTATAAATTTCGCACGCAACGGCTAATCTCTTTGCGTTAAATCCTGTGTTTCCTAAAGATTGAATAAATGTAGTAATGTCTCCATTCTCGTCTATCTTAATTTGTTCTACCTCTTTCAATTTCTTTTTCAATTCGTCATCTGGCATTTTTTTCAACTCCTTTGCTGCTTAAAATAAAATACATTAATTCTACTATTATTTTTGCTGCCACATTTAAAGTTATATTGTTTGGTAAATCTAAAGAAGGTGAAACTTCAACGATATCAAAACCAATTATATTAACATTTTTAGTGACTTCTCTGAGGATTTTCCATACTTCACGATAAGTAAAACCTCCAGGAATAGCATAACCTGTTCCCGGTGCTATAGATGGATCTAATGCATCGATATCAATCGAAATATATATGTCCTCTATATCAGATTTTTCAAAAAATTCAATAATCTTCTCAGTAAATGAATTAACTCCTACATCGTGAAGCATATAAGAGTTGAAATAGGTTATATCGTTAGTTTTTGCGATTTTCAACTCAGGAATATCAATATCTCTTGTACCAATAATTAATAAGTTTTTATTTGAGATAAAATCCAAACTATAGATGAGGTGGGAAACAGTTGCATGAGAATAGACGCTTTCCTGATATTTTTCATACAAATCGAGATGGGCATCTAAGATAAGAACTCCTAACTTCTTTGGATTTCTAATAGAGTCTCCTATTGCCTTTATAACGGGATAAGTACAAAAGTGATCACCTCCAACCATTACTGGAATTATATCCTTTTTTTTATCAAATAACGATTTTACAAAATCATCAATTTCTAGGATATTCCTTTCAGTGTTGTTGGGATCAATCAAAACATTTCCAGCATCTATAAACTTTAATTTTGGTATTTCAAATCCCATTTCTGTTGTTAACGCTAAGTTTTCTGTAATTTTTCGTATCTTTTGAGGTGATTTGGAAGAATTTGTTTTTTTAATTGAAGTTAAATCGTCCCAAGGAATTCCAAAAAATACAAAGTTCGTATCATTTTCAATTATCTCCCCAGAATCAAAAAAATTCACTGCTAATACCTCTTTATTAATAAATTACATTTGTTCCAAAAAAGCTATACCCAAGATTTGTAAACCAATCCTAATTACGATTTGAACGCATTTAATTAATAACAATCTCGCTTTTTCTAATCCGTCATCATTAGATAATACTTGACAAGAAGAATAAAACGAATTGAACGCTTGGCATAAAGTTAAAAGATACTGAGGAATTTGGTGAATAGAATAATTTTTTCTCACAGAATTCAAAATTTCGGGAAAGTAGTTTAGTTGATTAATTAAGGTTAACTCCTTTTCGTGGTTGATTAAATCCCAATTTACATTTAAATCGAGAGTTTTTTTCGATTTAGTTATTATCGATTCAATTCTCGCATAGCAATACTGAATGTAAGGACCAGTCTCGCCTTCAAATGAGATGCTCTCTTTGGGGTTGAAAACAAAATCAGATTTGGGATTAAATTTAAGTATAAAAAAAGTCAATGCTGCCATTCCGATTGCGGTAGCTCTTTTCTTTTTTAAATTTTCTGTAAGTTCAGGATATCTTTTATTTACTTCCTTATAAGCTAAAGTTTGCATTTTTTCGATGATATTGTCAGCATCAACTATAGTTCCTTCCCTACTTTTCATTTTACCTTCGGGTAAATAAACCATACCATATGATAAATGAAATTTGTCTTCTTTAAAACCTATCATGTCTAAAACAGCAAATAACTGCTTGAAGTAGAGGTCCTGTTCGTTTCCAACTACATATATCGATTTGTTATAATCAAAATCTTCCTTTTTTTGATAAGCTAAGTAGATATCCTGGGTTATATATAAAGAAGTTCCGTCTTTTCTCATAAGGATCTTATTTGGCAAATTAAATTTTTCTTTTAAATGAGCAATAATCGCTCCGTCATCAGTTTTATTAAAAATACCACTCTCCAAGCCCTTTATAACCTTTTCTTTACCCTTCCAATAAATGTCCGACTCAAAATATTCTTTATCAAACGATATTTTCAGTACTTTGTAAGTTTCTTTAAATCCCTCCAATGCCCAAAAATTCATTTTCTTCCATAATTCTCTAGTTTCAGTATCATTTTCTTCCCATAATCTTAAGAGATCGTATACTTCTTTTATTATTTCACTATCCTTCTTTTCCATTTCAGTATATTTAACATAGAACTCCCCAACGAAGTGATCAGATTTGATATCAGGTTCCTTGTTATTACCCCAGTTTTTGTAAGCATACATAGATTTACAAATATGGATACCTCTTTCGTTGTTTAAGTTGACATCAAAAACAATGTCACCTTTATATTTTAAGCATCTTGAAAGAGAGCTACCCAACAGCATATTTCGTATGTGTCCAAAATGGAGTGGTTTATTTGTATTTGGTGAGGGGTATTCTATTACTATCCTTGAAGGTTTTATCTGATCTATCCCAACCTCTTCATAAATTCTCCCATAATTCTCTTTCAGTGTAAATATCTGCTCAAGAATTGGTTGCGGTTTTATTTTAAAATTGAGGTAAGAACCATTGGCTTCTATGACTTTTAAGTAAACTGGTAATTCTAACTGCTCTTCTAGTTCCTTGGCAATTAGGTGCGGTGATTTCTTTTTAATTTTAGCAAGTTGAAAACATGGAAATGCATAACTGTAATTTAATTCTTGAGGGGGTATTTCAATGAGATCTTTGATCTCTTGCTGCGAAAAATTGGGGAGATAATCGCTTAAATATTCGGCGATTGTATTCTTATCGATTATAATCATTTTTTTTTGGTTTCAGAGTATCAAAAAATTCTAATTATTGCTGATTGCAACTTTTATCTGTTTTGTTAAATATATTTAGTTTAACTCATAAAATTTATGATAGTGAATTATTAAGACGGTTGATTTGTTAATGTCATTCAAACAAGAAGCTAGAAAATTTTATCCTAAATGGCCTATCTACAATGATAAAGAGATAAAAGCATTGACTGAAGTTATAAAATCTGGAGAGTGGTGGTGTGGTGCTCCTGGTGCTCACCAAGGTAATAATGTTTGGGCGTTTCAAGATGAGTTTGCTCAGCTTCAAGGATCTGAATATTGCGTAGCAGTGTGTAATGGAACTGTTGCAATAGAAGCCGCTCTCATGGCATTAGATGTAGGATTAGGTGATGAAGTTATCGTTTCTGATTACACTTTTGTAGCATCTGCATCCGCAGTTATAGCAACAAACGCCGTTCCCATATTTTGTGACATAAATCCCAATACTCTCGTAATGGATGTGCATAAAGTTGAAGAACTTATAACTGAAAGAACTAAAGCAATTATTCCAGTACATTTAGGGGGTAACCCGGTTAATATGGACCATCTTATGGAGTTGGCATTGAATTACGATTTAAAAGTTGTCGAAGATTGTGCTCACGCTCATGGTTCAGATTTTAAAGGTAAAAAAGTTGGGAATTGGGGGGATGCGGGCACATTTAGCTTTCAAGCTTCAAAAGTTCTCACTAGTGGAGAAGGAGGCGCTATAATTTGTAATTCTGAAGAATTAACTGATAATATTTATTCTTATATTGACTGTGGGAGAAAAAAGAATCAATATTCCTATAAGCATTTCTCTTATGGAACGAATTATAGAATGACAGAATACCAAGCAGCAGTTTTAAGAGCTCAATTAAAAAAATTCCCAGACCAACATAAGCTACGAAATGAAAATGCCCAATACTTTATGAAAAAGTTAAACGAGATTAATGGGATAAAAACAATGAAACCTACCCCTGGAACCACCAGCTTAGGGTGGTACGTGTTTCCTATAGTATTTGAACCTAAGGCGTTTGGAGGTATTACCAAGCCAGAATTTTATAAAAAATTGAATAAAAATGGTATTCCTACTGACGATTGCTACCCGCCTTTACATAGTTTAGATTGCTTTAAATCTACTAATTTAAAAAAAGGAATTGATTATTCTAAGGCTAATTGGGGAGGAGAAAAAAGTAACAATAGAAATTTCCCAATTGTATCTGATATTTATTCAAGAAGTATAGAATTCCCCCAGGAAATGTTATTAGCTAATAAAGAAAAATTGGATAATGTAGTAGACTTTATCAGATCTTTAAAAGAGAAGGGTTAAGAAGTAAATTTAAACAACTTCTTCTAATTTTTTAGATTTTGCACTCTTATACATTGTTTCAACAATATTTAAAATTTTATAACCGTAATTGCTATCTGTAAGCGGTTTTTGATTATTTAATATACAATCAATAAAGTGAGTAATCTCTTGAGGATAACCAAAAGACCAAGTCTCAGAGGGTACAGGAAAGGTCCATCCTTTCGTTGTTTCAGCTTTTTCTACAGCATACCCATACCCGTTTTTACTGTAAACACTTAATAAATTAGAAAAAGTTGGTGCAACTTTGATTTGACCTTCAGTACCATACAGTTCAAATCGCATGTCATAGCCTCCCGGAGCTGTCCACGACTCTTCAATTACTATTTGCGCATCGTTTTCAAAATATAGGACTCCTATTGCGTTATCCTCAACTTCGCAAGTACCAAAAACCCCTCGATCTGGTTTAATTGTCTTAATTTGACAGAATACTTCTTTAACTTCACATCCAAGGTACCAAACCAAGCAGGCAATATCGTGTATTCCTAAATCTAATAAAGCTCCACCTCCAGAATCTTCTATCTTGTAAAACCATCTAGAATGTGGCCCAGAATGTTGTTCTTTTCCTCGCCCCATATATATCTCCCCTAGAGCGCCTTCCTTAATAATTTCCTTAACCTTGCTAAAGGAGGGAGCATACATGTTGTTTTCGCAATAAAAAATTGTTCTGTTCGAAGATTTTTCTACATCTAACATTTCACTTGCTTCTTTCATGTTTCTAGCTAAAGGTTTCTCTACAAATGCATGCTTTCCTGAGTTCAAGATGCTACAAGTTATTTCTTTATGCAAATTATTTGGAACACATGCAGAAACAGCATCACATTCCAATTTTAGTAAGTCTCTATAATCCTTAAAGTAGTTATTGATGATACTATACTTTTTCATTAAACTATTGGCTTCATCTTCATTATTTGATGCTATTCCCACAATTTCTACATTTGGTAGTAAGGAATATGAATAGCAATGATGGTCAGCAATAAAACCGGACCCAATAATACCTACTTTAATCTTATTCATTTTAATCCTCCCTTAATAATTCTGATTAATTATAATTTAGGTTTTCAAATTTATAATTATAGCTTGATTTTATTTCCAGAATTCAGCAGAAGAACTGAACCTTTTAATTTTGGAAAAAGGACAAGCAGCAATACAATTCCCACAATCACCTGAATTTTCGATCCAAAATTCAAAACACTTTTCTACATCGACATAGTATTTTTTAACACATGAATTGTTAGAAATCGTAGCTGGTTCAAAAGTCGGGTTGACTTCTTTTGTAATTGCGTCGGTTTCACAAGCCTCAGCGCACTTATAGCAAGTTTTACAGAATTTCTCAACTTTTTTAACAAAACCTAAGTTCATATCATCAGCTATTAAAGGCATGTCTGTAAAAACTTTACAAATTCTGACTCTTGGACCATATTCTGGTGTGAGCAATAATCCATTTCTACCTAATGCTCCTAAACCTGCATCAATTGCCAGCGGTATACTAAGTGCAGTATCGTTACCACATTGGATCGCTCGATATCCTAAATTTCTGATAAATTCACCTAAACATGCGATTGCAAAAGCCATTTTTGAATAACCTACGGCTGCTGCAGCTGAGGCTGGTTGAGCAGGAGCAGTAGAAATTGCCAGTTGGTCCATTTCGATAGCCATAACAATAACTTTATTAATCCCCGCTGGCAAATTAATAGGGCTTTCTAATATAGAATTAGCCATATCAACTTTTCTAATTCTTTCTTTTGAATCTGCTTCGCTCGTTAATGCTGGTCTTACAAAACCAGTTTTATAAATCCATCTCTCGTTAACATCTGCAATCCCAACTAGTGATGCTCCATAAAATTTAGCTGCTTTTTTCGTCTTTTCAGTGAATATTTTTAAATCTCTAACGGGATATTTTTCTCTTATCCAGTCCACGCCATATCCAAAGTCTATTGCTTCGTCTCTTTGCCAACTGAAAGCAAAAGGAAAATTTTCGTAAACAGTCCATCCTGCTGCAACCAGCGCAAAATCAATACGAGAATACCCATCTTCACCCGAATTAATATGATTGTCTATATTATACTCGAACATTTTTCCATAAGTAGGCAACGATTTATCCCATAATCTCCTATAAATCATGTTATACTTCTGCTCGAAGCGACGGTAAGAATTCTCGTCAATTTCATAGGGAGAATCTTTTTTTGTTTGCATCTCAATCCTTTTTCTCTATTAATTCTTTTTTTACTACTTCTTTAAAAGAGTTAAGTCAATTATATATTATTTTAAACCATGAAATATAAAATTTTAAGAAGAAATTTATAAGTTAAAGTATCATCATTTTTTCTATGCCCATATATATTCTTGCAACTAAACTTCAAAACCCCGATTTAGTAAAAAACCGTAAGGAACACGGTGAAAAATTCTTAAAATTAGTTAAAGAAAAAGTTCCGAATGTTAAATGGATTGCACATTACGCAATATTAGGACCATATGATTTTATAGATATTTTCGAAGCTGATAACGAATACGAAGCAGCGAAAGTTTCTTTACTTTCCCGAACTGCAGGAGCTGCTTTTGCAGAAAGTTGGACTGCTATTAAATACACAGAATTTCTTAAATTAGTGGAAGTTTTAGAGTAAAAGAAGTGGTATTCTCTTATGAAGAGGTTTATAGTGCAAATAGGATCAGGTGTAGATCAACACGGACATAATGATGATTGCACTAATGCCGCAATAAAGGCGGTTAAAAACGCAATCTCAAATAACTGCCTTACAGGTTTATTGGAGATTTGTGGTTTAAAAGAACCAAGCGATCTTCAAAAAATGATCGTACATGTGAAGATTGGAGCACCTTATCCCGAAAACATTAAAAAAGAAAAAATTTTACACGCTATTCCATTTGGTACCAAATCAATTGAGATAGAAAAAGGAGGATTAGTTGCTGCAGGGATAATGATTAAAAAATTAGGGGATACTACCGATAAAATAATTGTCTGTAATGCAGCCGTAACTGTTTCGATCCTATAAAAAGAAAAGTAAGTACAATAAAAGGAGAAACAATAATATGGTGAAAAGATGCAAATGGGCAGATTACAATGACTTGATGAAAGAATATCATGACAAAGAATGGGGGACCCCTCAACACGATGACAAAATACTCTACGAACTCTTGGTTTTGGAAGGAATGCAAGCTGGTTTAAGCTGGAACACAGTGCTTAAAAAACGAGACAATTTTAGAGAAGCTTTTGATAATTTTGACTACAATAGAATTATAAAATACAAAGAAAATAAAATCGAGGAATTGATGCGAAACGAGGGAATAATTCGAAATCGATTAAAAATTCAATCCGTAATCACAAACGCTAAATCTTTTCTCAAAGTTCAAGAAGAATTTGGCTCATTTAATAAATATGTCTGGGATTTTGTAAATAATAGGACAGTTCATAATTCTTGGAAAAAGTTAGAAGCTTTACCTTCATACACTGAACTCTCTGACAGAATTAGCAAAGATATGAAAAAAAGAGGTTTTAAATTTATTGGAACAACAATAATTTACTCCTTTTTACAAGCAATTGGAGTTGTAAATGACCATACGACAGATTGTTTTCGATACAGTGAATTGATTAATTCGTCTTAGTGCTAATTTAAATTCTCTAAACCAATTTCTTTTTCTGCGTATTCCTTTAATGCAATCCATTGAGCCTCAGTTGTTCCAAAATATTTAAAAACAGCAATTCCTAAACCAAAATTGAAACCTCTCATTTGTTTCAACATTTCATCAGTATTACATTCAACAGAATTTGTAATCGCTAGTAATGGGCTTTTAAATTCGTGGATTCGGTTTTTCATGTTCCTCAAAAAATACCAATAGAAAAAATTACCTACCTTGCCCCAGTACCATCCATCATCCCGAGTTCCCATCAAATATGGATATTCCATAGGTGATGCAACATCTAAAATTGAAGAAAGTTTCGTCCAATCTTGACCTAAGCGTTTCCGAGTAAACATCTTTTTAGGTCCAGGAAGACAAAACCATCCTGAAGTACAGTCTTTATTTCCTTTTTTTATGACCTTATGCAGTTTTTTAGCGTACTCCGCTATAGTATTTGATTTAAAATCGTACCAATCAGAGCTTTTCATCATTTTAGGCTTATCTCCATGGTTTTTTCTGAACTTTTCTAAACATTGATCACAACAGCATAAATCCTTAAAAGCACCGTCATACCTGATATAATCAGCAAAAAAACCCCTTATAGGATATTGATTTACTACTTCATCTGCTAGTTTTATAAGATAATCAACATGTTTGCTATTAGGGCACATAAAACTAGTAGTAGGGATATATCCTTCTCCTCTAGTTCCCCTTGCCTTTCCCTTCTTTTGATCAAACTTTTCGGTAAGAAAGGGCACCTTCTTCTTGTAATCTTCAAATGATACTCCCTCAGGCAAATCAATTCTCATCTCACCTTCGTTGTGGGTCGATAATTCCCCCTTCTTGTAGTGAATTCCGGATTTTTTACCCGTTGTCCCATGTATACTAACGCGCTTAGGGTGAATAACACCTTGGTAGGCATCGTTCATACTTGTGAACGAAGCCATTATCCTTATATTTCTATCTTTACCTGCATCACAGAATTCCCCTAAAATATCTCTGTTAACGGGATTCCATCCGACTTTCGTATCCCACATGCACGCTCCGTCAGTATCTTTAATAACAAGTCCAAAGACATTAAAATGGCTTTCTTCTATTTTATCCATAACTTCTTTTACATTCAATCCTTTCTCAGCGTACTCGTAATCTAACTTTCGAAATCCTCCTTTGCCCCTTACAGGCATTAAACCCATTGCATAAATTTTATTTGCCTTAAAAGCAGATTTTAACGCTGTTACTTTTTCTGGATCGGGTTTAAAATAATCTGTCCAATTAAAAACGCCTTTCATATTATCTCAATACTGATTTACTCTTTAATTTTCAAGCAATATCTTAAACAATTACGTAAAATAGATAATTTTACTCTTCTAATTCGATAATTATTTAAAACAATTCTTATAGTAAATTTTTAAGGTTATTAGAATTTTTAATAATACAATCATTTAAACATTTATAAATACTAGAAAGATAATTTATATTTGAAATCAAATTAAAATAAATACTTATTACATCAATTTACTAGAAAAGACAAAACAATCAAGATTGATACTTTTATTTGGAGAAAAATGAATAAAAATGTACGACGCCACCTTTAAAATCATTATTTTTGGAGACGCAGGATGCGGTAAAACCACTCTAACTCAAAGATTTTTAACGAATTTATTTGTATCAGATCAAACGATGACGATCGGAGTAGATTTTGAAGTAAAAAGCCTATCAGTTGACGAACAAAAAGTTAAATTGCAAATTTGGGATTTTGGAGGCGAAGAAAGGTTTAGGTTTTTACTCCCTACATATGTGAGAGGTGCTCGTGGCGGTCTGTTCTTATATGATATAACTAATTTTTCCTCAATTGCTCACATTGACGATTGGCTTAGCGTTATAAGAAAAGAAATAAGAGCTGAAGACATATTTCCCATCATAGTTGTCGGAGGAAAGGCAGATTTAGTAGAAAGCAGAGAAGTCGTATCTGCTGAAGGTATTAAAATTGCGAAATCAAGAAATGTGAATGGTTTTATTGAAACAAGCTCTAAAACTGGGGAAAATGTAGAAAAAACTTTCGAAGCATTAACGAGATTAATGCTTAATGACGCAAGATAGAGATTAAATAATTATACTCTATATATTAAACCATTTATTTGCAAAAAAAGCACTACTTCTTATAACAATATTATCTATTTATGATTTCAGTAATTTTTTCGGGTACTCTTGTATTAATCCTCCGATTTAGCACCATTGTTTGATACTCCATGTCCTTCTTATATTGGTTCGCATACCTAATTAACTGCTCGATAATTTCAATTTCTTCTTCTGCATCACTAATACGATACCCTCCAAAATTGGGTATTTCAGCGTAGCTCTTTTTTAGAATTTTTTGAAGCTCGCCTGGTAACACGTCAGTTCTATCTTTTAATGCTAAATTTATAGCGTCCAGTAAATCTCTATATCTTTCCTGTTTGCCGAACTGACATAAAACGCATTTTGAGCTTCTATTTTTAAGAATATATAGTATTATAATACCAATTAAGTATCTAAAAGATTCGACTATTTCATTTAAGATACCATTTTTCATGTATTTTTTCACGATAATTTCTGCAATTGAGTATAAACTTGAGAAATATGTGGCTCTGTAAAAATAGGCGGGGTCAACACAGAACAATCGTGTGAACCAAAATGGGCTAATTTCATAAGGTGGATCTTCATGAAGGATATAGTTTACTAACCTTCCGTCCCGTTCTTTATATAGCGTCGTTTCTTTTTTTAGGATATTTAAGTAGGTAGAAATAGTGGATCGAGCGATATTTTTAAAAAATTTCTTATACTCTAATTCTACTTCACGCGTTGTGACTTTTTTTTTACCTTCGAGAAAGAATTTAAGCATGATGCCTAAAATTCGATTCTCGTGAAGGCGTCCGGTCTTTATCTGTTGTTCTTCTGATTCATCTTCCCGTATGTTATAAATATCAATTAATTCAGGAGCGATTTCGTGAATTATTTTTTCTAATATATAAATGTTTAATTCAGTAATTTCTAACAATCCTCAAAATTGATATTTATTATAATTTATTAAAAAAAATGTAAACTTTTAATAATATTTATTCTATTTGAATAGAATATTAATTCTAACTAATAAAACTACTATAAAAATGGTAAGTTTAGGAATTTTTTCATAATAATATTCAAAATTTAAAAGATCTAAAAAAATTAAATAAATTCTAGTTTTTTAGGACTTCTTAAGTGGTGGCTATTGACCGTATTTTTCTTTCCAGATTGGATCGTTGATTTGTAATACCCTACGCTGAACCTTACCAAGGATATTTTTAGGAACTTCCGGGATAAACTCAATTATTGCTGGGCACTTCCATTTTGTTAAGTTTTCTTGAATCCATGTAATTAATTCCTCTTCAGTAATCTTACCGATGTATTCAGGTTTCAATTCAACCCAGGCTTTGGTAATCTCGCCGACTTTTCCAGCAGGATCGGGTAGACCAGACACTGCTGCTTCAGACACTGCTTCGTGCTTCATTAACATCGATTCCACCTCTTTTGGAAAAACCGAATGTCCTGCTACTTTAATGAGTTGCTTTTTTCTATCTCTTATCTCAATAGTTCCATCTTCATTCATAAAACCAATATCTCCAGTTAAGAGCCATAATTTTCCCTTATAAATTTTAATAGTGTCGCTGGTTTCTTCTGATTGATTTAAATATTCGTACATCACCTGAGGTCCATGTACACAGATTTCACCAGAATGTTCTTCTCCAAAATTCTTATCATCTGGGTTTCCTAAACAGATGGGTCCATCGTCAAAATTATCAGTTGGCCATATTCCCCATTCAGTGCCTGGTACAGGTAATCCAATAACTCCTATTGGACTTTCACCAAAGAGATTGCCTGCGCTAACAAGAGGCGAAGTTTCTGTTAATCCATATCCCTCTACGATATTACCTCCTGTGTTATTTACAAAAGCATCACGGACAGGTCTGTGTAGAGGTCCAGCTCCTGACGCACATAATTTTAATTTACCCATTACTTTAGGATATTTTCCTTTAATATCTGGAAAATCAGCTAATCGCTTAAATAAAATTTCAGCACCGGCATAAACTAATCCTTCTGGGGCTGGTAACTCTTCAATGTGTTCTAATAATTCTTCTGTGGGTGGAGGCGTTGGAAAAATCATTATCCATCCTCCGAATGCGATAGTTGCGTTCATAACTATTGTATGAGCAAAACTGTGAAAAAAGGGAAGTACCCCAACATTTCCTATTCCCGGTTTCTCACCACCAAGCCAATATTTGGACTGTTCCGCATTAGAAACTGCATTAAAATGAGTCAATACAGCCGCTTTTGGTAACCCCGTTGTTCCACCTGTCATAATATATGTAACTGGATGTGTTTTAACATCAATTTCAACTTCAGGAACGTTTGGTATGGTGTCTAATAAATCCATAAAATTAACCGCGCCGGGGACATTTACTTTTCCCTTAGGAATGATTCCTAGTTTCTTTCCTAATACACGTTTGAAACCTAAACCGTGAGCTAAATCAGCAAGATTAGTATAGATAACTTTTTCAACTGAGCTTTTACCAAGAATCTCTCCAATATAAGGTAAATTTTTCTTTATTCGAGATTTACTCTTCTCGTCAAAAAAAGCATCGTAAGCAATTAAGTATTTTGCGTTAATTATATCTAATTGGTGTAATATCTCTAGTGGTTTGTATGTTGGATTAATTCCCGATGCGATTGCTCCTATTCTTGTTATTGCGAAATAAGAAACTACATATTGAATGCAATTTCCCATAAGCATAGCTACAACATCGCCCTTTTTAACACCTAGGTCGTGAAGAGCTGTTGCAAGACTTAAAACATAATCGTGGAATTGACGATATGTAACCCATGTCTCCAAAAACCAGATAAAATTCTGATCGCTATATTTTTCCACTTGGGTGTCTAAAAATTGATTTACCGTTTTCTCATCGAATTTAACATTCTTTGGAACGTTATCAGGCCACCACTTTTTGAACCATAATTTATTTTCATTTACTTGATAAGTATCTTCTTTTATAATAGGTATTTTTACTCACTCTCGTTGCTATCTAAATTGTTTTAAATGTTTAAATGCATCATAGTATTTTATTTTCGTTATTATAGAAATTAAAAAATTATTTATTGACTATATTTAAAACCAAGAATTTTCTTTCTAGAAGTAGTTTAGAAACATCTTTTAAAATGAAAAGATTTTAACTATAAAGAAATTGAGGAGGGTATTTTTATTCCCCATATTTTTCTTTCCAGATAGGGTCGTTTATTTGGAGAGCACGCCTTTGAACTTTTCCTATGATGTTTTTTGGTAAATCTCCAATAATAGCAATACTTTGAGGTACTTTATAATGAGCCATATTTTCTTTAGCCCATTCTTTAATCGAATGTGGTGATAAATCAGAGTCTTCCCTTATCGAAACCCAGGCTTTTATCAATTCTCCTGACTTTTCATCAGGTAGACCCGATACAGCGACTTCTAGAATATCAGGGTGCTTCAATAAGAGTTCTTCTACCTCCTTTGGAAAGACCGAAAAACCTTTGAACTTAATCAACTGTTTCTTACGGTCCCTAATTTCAATTGTCCCATCCTCATTCATGAATCCAATATCACCCGTTAGCAACCATGTTTTTCCGTTGTATTCAATTAAAGTTTCAGCTGTCTCCTCGGGTTGGTCCAAATACCCTTTCATTATCTGAGGACCAAAAATACATATTTCTCCAGTATGCTCAACTCCAAAATTAGTATCATCGGGATTTCCTAAACAAATCGGTCCTTTAGAAAAATCATCTGAGTGAAAAATACCCCATCCTGTTCCTGGAAAAGGCATACCTATTACTCCAACCGGACTTTCCCCAAATAAATTGCCTGCACTTACAGCGGGACCGGCTTCACTTAATCCATATCCTTCCACAATCCTTCCTCCCGTGTTTTTAACGAAAGCGTCCCGTACATGTTTATGTAAAGGTCCAGCGCTAGAAATACATAATTTTAATTTTCCCATTACTCCGGGATATCTTCTTTTTAGATGTTTTAATTCGGCAAGCTTTATAAACAAAATTTCTGCCCCCGCGTATATCAAACCTTCTGAACATGGTAGCTTCTCTATTAGCTCACATAACTCGTCTTGAGATGGTGGTGATGGGAAAAGCATCATCCAACCTCCTATTGCAATAGAAGTGTTCATGACAATAGTGTGAGCGAAACTATGAAATAAAGGAAGTATGCCTATATTTCCTATATCTGGCATCTCCCCTCCTAACCATAGCTTGCATTGTTCTGCATTCGATACTACATTAAAATGGGTTAATACTGCAGCTTTCGGTAAACCTGTTGTTCCTCCTGTCATAATATATGTAGCCCCATCCTTTTTTACGTCAATTTTTATATTTATATCGGCATCTCTTGGTTCAGTTTTCATAAGATCTTTGAATTTGATTGCTCCTTCGCAATCACATTTTCCTGTTGGAATTTTTTTTAAGAACTTTCCAAGAACTTTCTTAGTTCCAAACATCTGAACTAAATCAACAAGGTTGCTATAAACTACAATTTCAATATCTGTATTTCCAATTATGGGGCTGATGTAAGGTTCATATAACGAATCCAACACGATTAGCATTTTAGGTTTAACAATATGTATTTGATGTAAAATTTCAATAGGCTGGTATGTTGGATTTATACCGGTAGCGATTGCTCCTATCCGCGTAATAGCATAGTAAGACACGATATATTGAATGCAATTTGGTAGATGGATAGCTACGACGTCACCCTTCTGTATTCCTAAATCCACTAAAGCAGTAGCTAACCGCTTAACATAATCTTGAAATTGCTTATAAGTTACCCACGTGTCGAGAAACCATATTAGATTGTGATCGGGATACTTCTCAACTTGGGCATCTAACATCTCATTTAACGATTTTTCCTCAAACTCTGCGTTGTATGGCACACTTTTTGGCCACCACTTTTGAAACCATCTTTTATTCTCGTCAATTTGGTATGATTTGCTTGTGCTAGTATGCATTTCGTGTCTTACCTTATTTTTTCTAATAATAATTGGATAAGATCACTTTGATAACTCTGAATTTAAAATTATCCTTAACGATTTTAAAGCCAGAAAAATAAAAAAATAAAAAAAAGAGTGTTATTTAATTTGATTGAGTGCTAAAATCTCGAATCTTTACGCCTTTTAATTAAAATGGTAGCAACACCAAGTAAACCGACACCAGCAATCAAGAGAATTAAAGCCCAGAAACCTGTGGCTTCAAAAACCATGAACACGCTGAATGTAGGATCGTGCCATATTCCGCTTCCGTCTTCGAACATTGGAAAACATACAGCGTAAACCATAACATTGAAGCTAATGTTCAAGCTAATATCGGCAGCAAAAGTATCAACCTCACCCGGAGTGCCTTCGAATGTTTGATGCGCATTTTTTTCAGCTTCAAATAAAGCAACTGGAAGTATGCTTGTTGATGCGGGTGCGCTCGTAGCTGTTCCTTCCGGACCATAGAGGTAATTTGGTCCAGCAATGTCAACAAAAGCGAGCTTATCTTTTATGTTAGGAGATAGATAATTACCAATCTTAAGCGAATGTGTTGTTTCATCGTAATCTTCTGCGGGATTTAACCCTTCGACTGGGTCGTCTCCAATTGTATCGATTTTAAGGTGGAAATGTAAGACTGTTGAAACATAAATTATAGCAAGATCTAATCCTAATATTTGATTATGAGCTCCGGGCGCTGTATCACCATTCCAAGGAGCAAAAAATTGGTCTAACTTAACAGCTCCATGTAAAACAGGCACTGTGCCACCATCATTAGTAGCTAAATTTATCTCTTTTGGTTCGAAAGTAAATCCAAAATGAATATAGGCAAGGGATTCTTCAGTAGCTCCTAGATAAGAATCTAAATCTACTCCAACTGGAACTGGAGTGAGAGTCGCTTGATCTAAAGTAAGACCCCATGAAATTTTATTGCCATCTTGAGCAGGTAGGGCAAAATCGAAATCGTTAACTGTTCCTAACATTATTTTATGGGTTAGCTCTGAACTGTGCGGAACCTCAACAGGATGTCCGTCTACTAAAACTGGATCACCAATAGAATTATTAACTTGTACGTAATTAGCTGAGAGTTTTTTATCAGAGTTACTGTCATTGTATAAGAACGCTCCTGTTAAGTGATGAGTGAATAAGAAAAATTCAATATCTAAACCCTGAAAGATTGCAGCAGGATTAATTGAACCTCCTCCACCACCACTTACTAAACTCAAAATCTCGCCCACATCAATATGTATTTCGAAATTTTTAACCCATAATTGGAATAAATCGAAAGTAAATGAGGTAAATTCCTTCTTGATATTAGCAACAACTTCAAGTTCGGTAAATAACCATTCCATATAACTATCTTGTTTCGCTTGAGCAGTGATATTCCATGAATTTAATATAGCAAGTCCCTCCGGAATAGCTGTTTCTAGAGTTACATCATACTCATCTAAAATTTCGTCATTTCCCGTAACTTTCCAAGTTTTACTAATACTAAATCCTGAGTCTGTTTGAATAACTAATTTCTGCCAAGTGATTGGATTTAATACAAATAATTCCTCACCCGTAAAAATGTCGTTAATATGAATTAAGAACCAAGTAATCAACTCAACGCCCTTTTGAATTAATTCTTCTGGAATACCACCAATGCTAGACGTACGAGGAGATTCGGTACTTGAAGATGAAAGACCCCCAAGGTAAGGTTGAATTTCAGTAAAAAAATCAATGATTTTTTTTACGGCATTAACAAAAGATCCATCCTTATCCCATATCACCAAAGTAACTCCAGCACCTACTGTTAGGTTATATTGATATGTTCCAGATGTTGCAACTTCGCAGTACGCATACCCATATTTACTTATATTATAAGTTCCTTCGATATAATCAAAAGGAACCATATAAGTTTGATTCCTTGGAGTGCTGAAATCTCTTAAATCAGAATAAGTATTTTCTTGAGTTGCGCTTATGGCATAAACGCCGGGTAATATCTCTTTACCACTAAAATTCGTTAATGTCTGCATAAACAACATTTCAAATACTGTTGCTAAAACATCACCCCCGGGACCTATCCCTCTAAACACACCTCCTAAAATGCTTCCAAAACCCCCGATAAGAGCAGATGGATCTGTGATTCCCATTTGGTCGTAAGTATAATCATTGTCGTAATCGTAGCCAGCTACCATCATTGGCGTGGCTGTAAAAGAAGCTACCACTAATGTTATAACCATTAAGCTTTTTGTGCATATTTTTTTCATTATTTATGATCACATTATTTTTTTTAAATTTAGTTAATTAAAATAAGAATAGACTTTTTGTTTTTAATTGTTTATATTCTAATTCAATAGAAAATTTAAAACTAAGAGTTTGTTCTTAACTAAATCTCGTGATTTCAGTATCATAAATTGTTTCGGTTAAATTAATTCTTAGTTTTGATATTTCTTTTAATTTAATGCATGGTCGATTTAATCTAATACTTAAATTTATTGTCCTTAATAAATTCTCTACATATGATAATTAAACGGAGTAAAAAACAAGAAAAGTTGAAAATAGATGTAATAATTAAAATTTATTCATCTAAAGTAATGAAAGTGTAAAATAACACGAATATGTATAATATCGCTGAAATCAATAAACTCGAGAACCTCAAAAATCCTGAGATTTCGTCAGTTGTTAAAATCACATTTGAACCAATAAACACCGCTGCGATTAAATACCCTAGAAAATAGCTTTTAAAACTGCCATACTTCGATCTACCCCTTATAAGATTAATGAGGTAAGTAAGGATTACGATTACTAAACCCGCAGTGTAGATAAGGTCAATGATGGGATAGTTATAATAATCCAAATAAAAAAAAAATCCGAAAAGAAATACCACTAAAACCTTCACATTTGTAAAACTCTTTTTTTGAGTGGTGTCTGTAAATAATTGCTCGTACTCGCTAATACCTGAATTAGAACACAAAATAATAAGAGAGCCGATTGATAAGGCTGTGAATAGGGAATAAGATATTTTAAAAAGATAATCAATGATGTTGAGCCAAATGTTATTCCATAAGAAAATAGGTAGTTCTAAAAATTCAGGTATTATACTCACAGTACAGAAGATCGGGATTAGAGACGCTAAGACCATTACAAGCTTTGTTAAAAAGGAGGTTTTTGTATCTTCTTCCCAACTCTCTTTTCTAAAAGTTGTTAAGCGCCATGCAAAAGAAGCAAAACTTAAAATAGAAATTACTGGGGTTATGATTGGAAAGACAAATATAAAGAGAATATAAATCGCGTTTAATCCATAAAAAAACTTTAACCTTGAAGGGACAACACTTATTTTATCGTCAAAAGATTCCATTGTGTTAGCAAATCGATTCGCAAATAATATTAGGAAAAATAACCAAGATACACTATAAACAATAGGACTTAGAATTTTTATGACGAAAAAATTCAAACTCGCATCGTTAGAATACCATAAATTAAAATCAACTAATGAAAATATAAAAAAAATACTCAATGGTACTAAAAAAATAGCAAGCAAAACAATTAAACGAGGGATTAATATTCCCTTAACAGTTTTCGTCATCGATCACATACACTTATCCGCTTTTAATAACTATATATATAATGATGATATGATATTTTAAAATCTCCGTTTTATATACTTACCTTTAAGGAATTTACCTTATTTAGTGATTAAAAAAAAATAAAAAATAAAAAAGTTAAAAGCTCTTTTTCTTCTGCTTCCTAATTGTTTTACATTTTCATACCACAATTAGTACAAAAATCATTATCCGCAACCAGTTTAGCTCCACAGTTAGTGCAAAGAGTACTATCTAAAGAGGGTTCTTTATCATCTTCTACTTTTGCTTTGGATTTCTTATTTTTTTGTTTACTTCCAGCTCCGGTTGGTTTATACTTCAAACTGCCAATAAATCCACCAAAAACAGCGCCTACAAGACAACCTTCTAATATAGCTGTAGATACGGCCAAAACATAGGGTAAATCAGTTAAACCCATTGTTATCCCGTTAATTATCCCCCCAATGATAGGGCCGATAACAGGGATCATAGGTAATAAGAAATATAATAGTAAAGCAATGATTAAATACCCAATTCCAATAGCAAGACATGTTCGAATGCCTTTACCTGGCGTTTTAGCGTTTATACCGCATATCATCGAACAAGCTAATATCCAAGGCAATGTAACGGAGATTAACAACAATACGTCATCGGGGCGATAAATTAAGCACCAATGAATAGGAAATATTAGGATTAATATGAGCCCCAAAAATGCTCCCGCGAGAATACCAAGAATACCGCCAATTCCTGGCAAGATTGACCCTAAAGAACTTAGGGCGACATTTAAATTTACGATTAAATCTCCTGTAACGCTTGCAGTTAGGTCTAAGAATTGAAAACTAATCCAGGATGTTAATAAAAGAAATATCATTCCTACGATTCCTGTCCAAAGTACACGTCCAAATCCCATGTGAAATTTCCTCGAATTCTTAATTCAATTTTATTTGATTTAATTATATTACATACTTATTATTTGAAACATGCTTCGATTATTTAAAATTTTGTTTTTATCATTTTTATAGAAAATCTACACAATATTTTATGTCTATTTTGAAAGTTCTGAACTCTTTTAGAAAGGGAGAAACACAAGGTCAATGATTTTAAAATTGGGATGATCTCTGGGTGATATAAATAAAATTTGAGATAAAAAAAGTTAAATAAAATTAGTTATTTAATGTTGATAATTGCTCCTTTTTCCATTTTAACAACTTTATCAGCATAGGAAGCTAAGGAACCTCTATGGGTTACAACTATTACAGTAGTTTCCATATCTTTATTGATATTCTTTAACAGGTCCATTACTTGCTTTTCTGATTCCGGATCGAGATTTCCCGTAGGTTCGTCAGCTAAAAGTACTCTGGGTCGATGGATAATGGCTCTAGCGAGACCACACCTTTGTTTCTCGCCACCAGACATCTGAACTGGATAATGATCTTTTCTTTCAAGTAAGTTCACGTCTCTTAACGCAGCTATCGCCCGGTTTTCAATTTCTTTTTCTCGTAAAACTGTTGGCCATAAGAGGGCTTCAACGTTTTCAATTGCTGTTAGAGTAGGTATTAAGTTAAAATCTTGAAAAACAAAACCGATTTTTTGTCTCCTTATCCGGCTTAACCTATCTTCTGTAGCCCTCGCTATATTTTCTCCATCAAATATTATTTTTCCAGAATCAGGTATGTCGATTCCGCTTAAAACATTAAGGAGCGTACTTTTACCACATCCCGTTGGACCCTGAACTAATACAAATTCACCTGCTTTAATAGTAAGGCTTACATCAGCTAAAGCTCTAATTATTGCTCCAGATCTTCTATATTCTTTATTAACATCGATTGCTTCAATCATGGTATCTTTATCTACTGGCATTTTTTAATCCTCCTCATTCACCTACTTTTTTTAATGCAATTATTGGCCTTACTTTCAAGATTTTCCGATTCGCTAAAACAATTGCTACCATTTGAACTACGATAAATATAAAACTCGTTAAAATTACAGGAATTAACCCAATTAGCGTCAATGGGAGAGATACTGATATAGCAGCAGATTGAAGATAACCAACTACTGCAGTATAGTGAAACAAGACTTCAATAACTATGATAAATCCCATTAATGTCGTAAATAGGATTTTACCTGTAACTAATGAATTGATATTTTTGTTTGTATAGCCAATGCATTTTAATGTTGCCCAGGTTCTCCTATTTCGAGACACGATAATCCACGCGTAAAGTAATGATAAAAACAGACTTGTTCCAAAAAAAATCAATACAAAGTATCCCGCAATTTCACCAATTTCACCTGTAATAGCCAATTCCCAAAATAAACTCGTGATGAAAATCAAAGAAGTATAAATAAGCGTAAAAACAGAAAATAATTTCTTTTCTCTCAGAGTCATTAGAACCGCTTTTTTCCACATTCTAAAAGCCATAAATTTCACCGTTTGCTAAAAATTAATTTTTTATATGAATTGTTTGTATAGTTATATAATAAGAATATTATTTTAATTTTGGGTATCATGTCTGTAGAAATTGAATCAATTATAGATGATCTCCTCTCTGAAGAAGAAAATATTTTTGGAGTAGCAATTATCAATAAATCTGGCACGCTTATCACACAAACTGAAAATTGGAATCTTAGCAACGATTTAGAAACGATTAACGAATTACTCGGAGCCAAATTAGAATTGGGACAACGGGGTATGACAAGCCTAACAATACAAGGAATTAAATTTATGATGGTCGAAAATACTGAAGAAAGAAAGATCGGAACCAGTATTGCGGGAAAAGGTCATGTTATTATATCACCAATTCCAATAGGTGGAACGGGTGCGTTAATTTGTTATATTAATCCTCAAGCCGGACCCCGAGACGCCTTATTTACCGTTCAATCTTACGCATTGAAACTACAAAATCTAGTATAAATTTTTTTATCCTTTTTTTATAGAATTGACTATGTTATCCTCATAATTAACTAGTCTGAAAATAAATCTCTAATAATAAATCTTTAATAATAAATATTGATTCATAAATTATATAAAAAAAAATTGACAAAAGAGAGAAAAAAATGCTAAATCAAATAGATGAGGTCTTAATCTCATATACTTTAACCTATGTACCGAACATACTAAGTATTACTTTCAATATTGTACTAC
>Ga0307377_10001613_pt1 | contig 28067 bp, 27 predicted proteins | sample TR3MG_FD_202535 | JGI IMG/M metagenome (GOLD analysis project Ga0307377, IMG submission 202535) | Soil microbial communities from Risofladan, Vaasa, Finland - TR-3 | ecosystem: Environmental > Terrestrial > Soil > Coastal area > Acid sulfate soil | place: Finland: Risofladan, Vaasa | collected... | reverse complement strand
AAGGGCTTATATTGATATAACAGGTGATGAATATATTGATGGAAATGTTGATATGAGTTCACGGAATAGCAGACTGCATGAATCTATTAAAACATCTGATTTCACTAAAATACTTGCCAATTCACAGACGAAGAGAATGGTAAGGGAGTACAACATTGGTGATGCATTGTACCGTAAGATAGCTTCAGTAGTACCGATTGATAATTTCAAGACACAGGATAGAGTTGCCTTTGGTGAATTTTCGAATCTTGCAACAGTAGCAGAGGATGCGGCTTATGTTGAGTTCACAAATCCAAGTGAGGAAAGAGCGCAGTATGCGGCAATCACTAAGGGGAACAACATAGGTATTTCAAGAAGAGCGATTCTGAATGATGATTTGAAAGCGTTCGGGAAACTTGTGAAGCATATAAGTCGTGCGGCTTTAAGAACAGTGAATCAGTTTGCTTTTGATAAGATGTTGAATTATGTTACTGCGGCAATCAATGATGGAACAATTTATGATACCACGGCTCTTTACACGGTTGCTCATAACAATATAACATCTGATGCGTTGACATTTACTTCTCTTGATGCGGCATTGGTAAAGATGTATAATCACAAGGACATGGATGCAAAACAGGAATTAGGTATAACACCTAAGTATCTTGTTATTCCGAGAGATTTGCTTTCAACGGCAAAAAGGATTCTGAATAGTGAATTGATACCGGGTACTACTTATAAGACTTTTAATGATGTGAATCCAGTTTATAAATCAGTTGAAATTCTTGTAAGTCCATTTTTAAGATCGGATGCAAACAATTGGTATCTTGTTGCAGATCCGATGATTTGGGATGGTTTAGAAATAGGATTTGTATTAGGCAGGGAAACACCTACATTGATAACAGCAAATCAGGAATCGGCAAGTTTGATGTTTACGAATGACAGGATTGTTTACAAAGTGCGCCATGAGTATGGTGGTGTGATTGAAGATTACAGACCATTCTATATGGGAACTCCTACTTAAAGTTAATTGAAGTGGCTTTCTTTCTTTGCTTTTTGTAAATAGTAATGGGGGAGAGTATAAAAACTCTCCCTCATTGCCTTGCTATAAATAAGGAGTTTCTATATGACGACAAGACGCAGAAATACTAATCCAAGTCAGGTTGCTCCATGCAACGGTGTGATAATGTGTGGTGAAACAGGATTACAGACAACAGGGGCGAAGGAATGGTTTAAAATACCTAATGCAGAAAGAATTACATTGCAGTTTTTATTTAATGGTGTTCTTGCAGGTGATGCGGCAGTAAAAGTGGAGGGATGTCTTGAGGGTGGAGAATCAGTACCCGAAACAATAACAACAGTAAATGCGGCATCAGGAGTTATTCATTATCATATTGTTGATAAAATATTTGATAAGATAAGAATAAATTGCACAACATTGATTGCGGCAGGTAAAGGTTCTAATGTGTTAGTTTCTGCTCGTTAAAAATATCTTGAAAGAAAGATAAAGAATGAATACTACTACTGCAATTCAAAAATTACAGAGATTGTTACAGAATCAAGATATAAATTTCAATCAAGAAAGCGATACATTAGAAGAGAGTATAAACGAAGCGATTGAAAAGTATAATAAAGATAAACCAACAGAGACAATAAAAGAGTATACAGGAAACGGAACAGGGATTTATGATTTACCTGCAACGTTTATATGGAATTTTTCAGAGATTAAACAAGTTGAATATCCAGTAGATGATACTGAACCTGAAAAGGATATTATTGCAAAAGAGAATTATGAGGTTTATAAACAACCAATAGGAACGATAAACTTATTGTTATTAGATGATTCACCAGAGATAACAGAGAAATTAAGAGTTTCATACACGGCACTTATATCAACGATAAGTGATGTATTGCAATCAGATCAATTGGCAGTGTTAAATTTATCTGCTTATTTTGCTTGTTTAAAAGAAGCACAAAAGGAATACAATACTACTTCAGATGGACAGGGGTTAGATTTTGTTAATATGGTAGCGTCAGGTAATAGTAGATTGAATATTGCAAAGCAATTCAAAATGAATTATGACAATCATATATTTGGTGATCCTGAAGAAGCGAATAGAAAGGCAGAAACAGCGGCAGGACAAGCAACTCAACAATGGAATACCGAAACAAGGTGGGGAGTTGATAGAGTTTTTCATGAGGATGATACAGACTAATGGTTATTGAAATAAGTATTGATACGAGTGATGTTAAAAACAAAGTAGATATATTGTCTAAAAGAGCACCGAAAGTTTTAGATAAACAATTAACAAAATATTTGGTTGGTGGTGCGAATAAGATAAAAACTGAAAGTATAAACATAGCAAGAATTGAAGCTAAAGGATTAGGACATTATATGCAAGGATTTGGAATATCACCTATAATGAAATTTGCAGATAATGAAATGTATATAAAAATATACAATAGAATGTTATATTCTCTTGTAATTGAATACGGTGGTATATGGAAAGAAATGGCGCCGCCTACTGAATTAAAAAAGTGGGTAGAAAAAGCATTAGGAATAAGTGGTGATGAAGCATTATCAGTTGCTTTTGCTATTGCTAAAACTTATAAGAAAAAAGGCGATATGAATACAAGAGGTCAGGTATTTTATAATTCTAAAATGCAAAAAGGATATGTAGCAACAATGAGAAGGGCAAAGGATAATAGTTTAAGTTATTTAAAAACATTTTATAATTATTGCATTGATGAAGGAATAAAAGCAATATGAGTTTAGATGTATTATCAATTTTGGATTCAGTTAAAAATCTTGTTGATGCAGTTACGAGTGTAGAGAATACATATACAAGAAAAATTGCTCCTGTAAATCAAGAAGATTTTATTGATAAATTCAGAACATCTGCAAAGGATTTATTTTTAGGATTTCAGATTTATAGGGCTTCAAGAACAACAGAAATTATATCTTTTAAAAATGTATTGCGACATGCTCATACAATAGTTACAAGAGGTGTTATAAGTGCAGGAGAAAATCCAACAATAACATACAATACTTTACAAAGTATATTAAATAAAATACAAAATAAACTAATGATAAATTTAACATTAGGTGAAACAATGGAAGATGCAGAAATGCCGTCATTAGGAGAAATAACAATGGATACTACCGTAGGGAGAGGATTATGGACAGGTGATGTAATGTGGGTAGTGTATGAAAGAGAAATAATAGCAAGTATATCATAATAAGGAGATATAAAAATGTTAACGAGAAAAACAGTTTTATTGGCAGGGATTGAATCACCGTATGGATCACCTCCTATATTGACTGGGGCAAATGCCATACAGATTGCTAATCTTGATGTAAATGTTGATCCGACATTACTTGAACGTGAAGTGTATCAGGATTCAATTTCTAATTTTGGTATTAGAGTAGGCAAGAAAATAATGACTTGTTCTTTTGATGTTGAATTAAAAGGGAGAGGTATTGCGCCGACATTAGCAAGTCCAATTGAATTTGATCCGCTTTTAAGGGCTTGTGCATTGATAGCAACAGATCATATTACAAGTGGTAGAGTTTATAATCCAACATCTGATGAATCAAGAATGGATAGTGTAGCATTAAAATTTAATTATGCAGGACAGCAATATTTAATGACTGGATGCTATGGGAATGTATCATGTAATTTAGTTGCAGGGAATTTTGGTATATTAACATTTAATTTTACAGGTCTTTATAATAAACCTTCTGATGTTTCTCAATTACAACCTGTTTTTATAAATGATACACTACCTCCGATTGTTGAAAGTTTAGGTTTTAAAATTGATAATTATGCAGGTATAGCAGAAACATTGACTTTTGATTTGGGGAATGAAATATCTGAAAGACCAGATTTAAATTCACCGGAAGGATTAAAGGGATTGCGAATTACAAATAGAAACGTAACAGGGAGTGTTGACCCTGAAATGGTTGCAATATCTGATAAGGATTTTTGGGATTTATTTGAAAAATCAACAAAGATTGCTATTGTTGCGACAATTGGTGCTACGGTAGGAAATAAATTTGATTTGAGTGAACCAGAAATACAGATAACGAATATTTCACCTGGTGACAGGAATGGTTTAAGAATTTATAATATTGATTATACGGCAAGTGGAGATGATGATGAATGGTCTTTACGTTGCTATTAAGTTGCATGTTTTTTTAAAGGGAGAAAATTATGGCTATTAGTGCAGAAAAAAAGGAAACATTTAGGATTTCATTGTCAAGAGATTCAGGAGACACTAAGACAACTTTTGAAATTGTACCATTAGATCAATTTGAGTTTTTGAGTTGTGCAAGTATATACCAGAAATATCTTGGTGACATAAATACGGAAAAAGATATTGGTAAACTTATTGATATTTTTTCATCACCAGATGGGGAATCATTAAAGAATATGTTGAGGACATTTTTTAAAGATCATGTTGTGGAAATAAGAAACATATTGATTGATAGTGAATTTCAAGTATTATCCGGAGATAAGATTGATATAAATTTGTTAAAACCATTGGATATATTTGACCTTCTTTCTCAAACGATGAATAAAGTTTACATGACGGAGGAAGAAGAAAAAAACTGAAAGTTGCGGTATTATGTGCTATTGAAGAAATCAATTGTGAAGAATGTAAACCGAGAAATAATACCGCAGAAGAGATTAAAAGAGTAGAAGGTGTTAGAAAAGGAAAAGGTTGTGAAAAACCAACTCCTAATCCTCAATTCAGTGATGATAAAACTGGGGAGAATTTTTATCGCTGTCCTGTATCACTTATCACGAATGAATCAATTATGTATTTGGATTTATTCGGATATTTTGAAAAAGGGCATTTACCATATTCAGGAGGAACATATAACCAACCTGCTCATATTTTGAGTAGATTAAAATATGTAGGATATTTAAGAAATGAATTTATGAAAAAGAAAACGGAAAAAGATAATAGGAATAAAAAGTAATGGCAGATGATACAAAAACAATGTGGGTAATATTAAGAGCAAAGAATCTTACAAAAGCTGTTTGGAAAGATTTAGAAAAAACCAGTAGTCAATCTATTAAAGCATTGAAGCAAGGTTTTAATGTTTTAAAAGGTGCAGTGTTGGCATTTGCCGTAGCAATAAAGGCAGGTGCTATTATAGCTATGAAAAAACTTGTAAGGGCGACAGTTGATTTATTAAAAGGGGCAGTACAAACAAAAGCACAGTTTGAAGCATTGATATTGCAATTTGGTGTATTGATGGGAAGTGCAGAAAAAGGTAAAAAGACATTTGAAGATTTATGGGATGTTGCGAGAAGATTACCTTTTACAATTGATGAAATAGCAAGTGCGGCAAAGCAATTAAAAGCATGGGGTGTAGTTGGAGAAGATATAAGAGTAACAATGATCGGGCTTGCAGATGCAACAGCGCTAACAGGTGCGAGTATGCAGACGGTAGCCAATGTAATTGGTCGTGCATGGCAGATGGGTACATTCTTGGCACGTGGCCCGGGTGCTATGCTTAGAGGTATAATGCAAACAAAGATGGGTTTGGATTCCACTAAATTATCAGTTGATGAATTTAGAATTGCATTGGTTAAAATGTTAACTGATCCGAAATATGGTGTAGCAGGAATGGCAACGAAACTTGCTACAACATTTATTGGTATTCGTTCAATGATTTCTGATGCAGTAACAAATATAAAAATTATGATTGCAGAATCAGGATTGTTTGATGAGGTAGTAAAAACAATGTCATTCTTTCTTGATTTATTGAGAAGCAATGAAATAATAAATTTATTTAAAAGAATAGGAACAATAGCAGGTGATGTTGTAAAAAGTTTTAGATTAAAACTTATGGAAATGCTTAAAACAGGAGCATTACAAGAATTAATAGAGGATTGGATTAGAAATATTCGAAACTGGGCGAAAACATTAAAAGCATTTATATCAGGATTACCAGTTATAGCTGAAACAATACTAAATATGATTACTACATTAGGAATAGGATTCAAAAAATTTGTTGAAACATTTATGGAGATTATAAAAGTTCTTGAGATGTTTGGCATTGGAGAGAGCATAGAATCAGAAGCCAATAAAGCCAATAAAGCATTAAGAAGCATATCGGATCAATTAACAAAAAATGCACAGGAAATAATTGCTTATGAAGAAGGTATAGAAAATTATGTAAAATTATGGGGAGATGGAAATGCAAAAATTACCAATAAAATAAAAGATACAATAGAAAAATTAAAAGAGCAACGAAAGGAATTATTAAATCAAGAAGAAGGCATAATGAAACAGGTTGCAAGTTATAGTAAATTTATGGCGCTTTTAAAAGATGGATTTGAATTAAATAAAAACAATAATGAAGCACAAAAGGAATACAATAAATTATTAAATAAAACAGATGAGAATTTAGAAAGTTTAACTGATACATGGGAAAAGGCATTAAGTGGATTTGACCTTGGTGAGAAAAAAATATTAACATTAACAGAAATGTATGATGGTTTTATTGAAGAATTTAAAGATACATTTAAGGGTATGGCAGATGTAGCAGAGACAACAGCAAGTACAATGACAAGTGCTTTTGAAAATTTGTTTTTTGATATGATGTTTGGAGAGTTTAAAGGATTATTGGATTATATAAATCAATTTATGAGAGATATAGGAAGGATGATTGCACAAAGATTAGCACAAATGGCAACAATGAAATTGTTTAGTGGATTCGGTGGTGGAGAAACAATTACAGGAGTTACTGATGTTTTAGGTGAAGCAATGGAACGGTTTAAATTAGGTGGGATACCAAGAGCGCAGAGAGGTTATCCACGGGGCATTGATACTATGCCTGTAATGGTATCACCGGGAGAGATGATATTAAATAGAAGTCAACAAACAAATCTTTTGAAATTATTAAGTGGCAGAGGTATGGGACAAGGACAAGGCGCTATTGTAAATATGTATATTAGTTCTTTGGATAGCAAGGATACATTTAGAGTATTGAGCAAAAACATGAATGCGGTAGGAGCAGTAATACAAAAAGGTTTGTTAAATAGAAAGAAGGGATTTTAAGATGTCCGATTTAGTAATAAATGATGTGATAATTAATTTTACACAATTTCCTTTTGAACCAGTTACATTTTTTAAGAATACACAGGTAGAATCTTATGCAGGGAATAGACAAGTATTTAATAACACGGAACATGATAGAAGGGAATACAATTTAAACTTTTCTGCATTAACAAAAACACAAGCCTTGGATATAATTGATTTCTTTAATGCAAGGAAAGGTTCTTATGATGATTTTTTGTTTGAAGATTCTGATTATAATTTTGTATCAAGGGTATCAATAGGAACAGGAACGGGAGCATTAAAAACATTCCAATTGATAGATGCGGAAGGATTTGAAAGATGGGATATAAATGAAACACCTATTGATGCAAGAATTTGGGTTAATAATGTATTGCAAACAAAAACAGTGAATTATTCTATTGATTATACGGAATCAGGAATTGTTACTTTTGTAGTTGCTCCGACATTGGCACATGATATTGAAGCGGAATTTTATTTTAAAAGAAGAATGAGTTTTGTTGATGATGAACAAGGATATACGCATTTAAATTATAATAATTTAATGTTGCAAGGATTGAGAATGAGGGAGATAATTGTACCATGACTTTACAGACAACATTATCAGGAAAACAAATACAATTAGCAAAGTTATTTAAAGTAACGTATATTGATGGTACGATTTCATATTTTACTTCTTTTGAAAGTGATTTTGTTTGGAGTGTTGATAGCAATACATATGAGTCGATTCCTATAATATCAGACCCTTCAGAAAAGAATACTGATTTATCAGTTGGTGAAGTTGCGATAATATTACCGAGACATAGTGATTATGTTAATGTTGAAAAATTATTTTATAGAGTTTTGGATAATGCGGAGATACAAATTGGATGGGTTGATAGAACGAATCATACGAATTATGGGTTAAGATTTATAGGAGAAGTTGGGGAAGTAAATTATAATAATTCAACAATTGAAATTACAGTTAAGAATGAATTAAATGATTTCAAAAAGACAATACCGAAAAGAGTATATACAGAGGGATGCGATCATACAATGTATGATGCTTTATGTGGTTTATCAAAAACAGTTTTAAAAGTTACAGGAACAGCAGAGGCAGGTTCAAGCATAACAATTATAAATGATAGTGGAAGAACAGAGACAGATGATTATTTTGAATTAGGCAGAATTACAATGACATCAGGAAATAACAATGGAGAAAAGAGACTTATAAAGGCATATACTACGGGAGTGATTGAAGTGTTAGTTTATTTTCCTTCTGCAATTCAGATTGGAGACACATATGAAATGATACCGCATTGCAAAAAGACATATGATGATTGTAAAGATAATTACAGCAATCAATTGAATTATGGTGGATTTCAAGATATACCCTCTCCTGAAGAAGCTATATTATGACAGAAATAATAACATTACAGGATTTGATTATTGAGATAGCGCATACATGGTTAAATACTCCATATATTCAAGGTGCTTGTTGCAAGGATAAAGGGATTGATTGCGGTAATATAATTTCGGAGATATTAAAAGAAGCAAATGCAATGCCAGAAAATTATGTATTACCTTATTTTTACAAGGATTGGCATAGAGGGAAGATTGAAAACATAGATAAGGATGCTTTTAAAAAAGAGTTTTTAAAATTTGGATATATAATTCCTTTTGATGAAAGACAAAAAGCAGATGTGATTAGTTTTTATTACAATAATATTGAAAGTCATATCGCTTTACTTGTTGATGATGATTGTATAATTCACGCAGTTTCTGGATTGGGTGTAAAGAAGCAGAGATTAAAGAATTTTAAATTAAATATTTGTTCAGTGTATAGAGTGAAAGCGATATGGGACAACCTGCAATAAGTCAAGGTTCGGCAGTTGGATTAGGATTAGGAATACTCCTTGCCACTACTCCATTAGGTTCATGGGGTTTTATGATGGGTATGGCAATAGGAAATTTTTTATTTCCACCTCAATTACCAAAACCAGATAAATATACGAATTTAGGATTGAATACAGCACAAAAGGGAATCCCTATACCATTGCTTTATGGAACAATGAAAATAGGTGGTAATTATGTATGGAAGGGAAAATTAGAAACAAAATCAATCCGTTCAGGAAAGGGAGGTTCAGGAGGCAGTCAAGTAGTCGGATATAAATATTATATGAATAGTGCTCTTGGAGTATGTCAGGGAGAATCATATATAACAAGAATGTGGGGGAATGATAAACTGATTTATCAAGAAGGATTAAGCACGGTAACAATATATGCAGGAGCAACAGATCAAACAACAGACCCGACAATACAATCTAATGTAGTAAATCCTGTACCATATAAGGGATTATGTTATGTTGTTTTTGATGGATATTATTTAGGGAAAAATCAGCCGCAAGCACCGACAATAACCGTTGAGGCACATAGGTATCCTTTTAACAGTAATGCAGGAACATCTGCAAGAGTTTATAATCCATTGAAAACAGTAAAAAATGATAGCGGTGGATATGGGAAATCAATTAAGGATAGTAGAAATAATGTTATAATGGTTGATGATGAATATGTAAAGATTTACAATCAGGATTTTGAATTAGATATAACATTGGATATAACAGATTTTGCAATAGGAGCGACAGATGTATGGGATATAGATTTAATTGAAACAAAGAAGGGAAGGAATTTATATATACTTGTTGATTGGGATGTGACAGAGGTAGCAGTAATTAAACTTGATTTGAACCAATATAAAAAAGATAGTATAATTCTTGGAACGGTAGACGTAAATTATTTTATTGCTCCTGCAAGCGGTTCACGAACGATGGGAGGAATGTGCCATAATGATAACAATTCATTTATTGCATGGACAGATGATAATGGAGATAATTTATATAAATATGATTGGAATGATTTTTCGAGCACTCCTACTGTTTATGATTTATCATTACCGATTGGGATTGAAGATATTGATTGTGTGAATGATTGGTTATTTTTAACAGGAGAAACAGGAGCAACGGAACGGATTTATAGTATTGATTTATCTGATATGTCAGTTGTAAATTATTTAACAGGTGATGAGGATGAATTACATGCAATAAGTGTATTAAAAGGTGGGGATGAATTTATAACAGGAATAATGCCTAAAGCACATGATTCATATTTGATGAATATTTATGGATTTAATAAAGATACAGGTATTATATCATATAGGGAATCAATAAATCTTGAAGAGTTTTGGGAAGAAAAGCCATCAAGTCTTTATGATGGATATGTTAAGTGGAATAAAGACGGTACAATTTTAATATCATTTAGCAGTAGTGTAGATACTTTTGGGATAATGCATTTAATAACTGATTGCAATCCTGCACAGGTTTTTTATGATGTTATGATAAATGAAAGAGAGATACCAGTAGCAAAATTAGATTTAACATCATTACAGGATTTATCAGATTATTGTAGAGATAATCAAATAGGTGTTTCAATATTGATAAATGCATTCGAAAAAACAGTAGATTTTATGCAGAATCTTATGACATATATTCATGGATTGATTTTTATAAATAATGAAGGTAAATATGAATTTAAAGTTTTTAGAAATACCGATGTTTCCGAAGCGACAATAACAGATGAAGATATATATGCTGATGAATACCAGAGAATTGAAATTAACTTAAAAGATAAATCATTATGTGCAAATAGAATTAACATAACTTATATTGATAGAATAGCTAATTATAGACAAGCGAGTTTTCAAGCTGATAATATTTTAGCACAGGAAGAAGATGAAGAAATAATAACAGAAGTAGTTGATTATATTTATTTTTCCAATGATAGATGTGCTTCAAGACAGGCATACAGATTATTAAAATTTTCACAATATGATACGAGTTCATTTTCTTATAAATTAATGCCGAAATATTTATATTTGAATTTGGGTTGTGTATTGACTTTAAATTTTCCAGATATGGAATTGAATAATCAAACAATAAGGGTATTAACAATTGGAGAGCCGGACTATGAGGTTAATGGAGCGATGCAGGTTGTAGCAAGAATTGAAGAGAGTTATTTAAATACTTTTGAAACATACAAAGTATCAAGATCAAAAGCAAAACTTGTTGCACCTGATTTTCCTTCTAATGTAATTCCTGTTATTTTTGAACAACCTGCATTAAGAGCGAATTACATAAACACAGCTTGTTTGACTTTTATTAGAAATGATTATGATACAATGGCGGTTGATGTATATGTTGCAGAAGAAGATTTGACATATAGGTATATAGGTACGATTCCTTCACCTGCATTGGCAAGTGATATAAATGCAATAGTTGGAGAGGATGATAAAGAGATTGAAATTGATACAGGAGATTATCCAGATGCCTTTGCGGGATTTACATTAGAAGAGCAAAGGAATGATAGAAGTTTTTCTGTAATAGGTGAATTGCAAGTAGCGGATTGTGAGTTAACTAATTTTGAATTTGTTTCATATAGAGAAATATCAACAAGCGGTGATATTGTAACATTGAAAAATTGTGCAAGAGGAAAATATTATACAATACCAAAAGCACATACAACAGATGAAGTATTATTGACACTTGAACCATTAAGATATTTAGCGTATGAATATCCTGATAATATGGTAGGGAAAAAGATATATATTAAATGTGTATCATTAAATTATAGAGGTGATGAGCAGGATTTTGATGAATCACCTGTATATGAATACACATTAAAGGGATTAACTAAAAAAGCAACACATACAGCAGGATTGGAATTAGAAGAAGGTGGAATTAAATTAGGAAGTATAAAAACAACAACATTAGCAGATCCTAAAATTATTTGGATTGATACGAATAGTATGGGTGGAATATGCAGAGCAGGATTCAATGAATGGTTATTGACAGGAGTATTCATTGAGGATAATATAATAGGTAATAATATTTTAGTTTATGATAAGAATTTAGTATTAAAAGCAACACATTCAATTGGTGATGTGTTTGAGTATACATATTTGGTTGCAGATAGAAATACTGATTTGGGCGGTGATACAGAATTTTACCTTGGAGTACAGCCAAAAAATGAATTTGGTAGTGTTGATGATGTGGTAAAGAAGTATATTGAGATAGTATAGGGATTATAATAGGCATGAGACCTTGTTATTTAGCGTATATAAGGACTTTATCTTGTAAATAGATAAATAGGGTATAATAAATGAGAAATGCTCTTAAAAATGATTTAAATGATTCTGACATACGGTTGCAGGGAAAGTACCATTCTTTCGCTTCTCCCTTGGAGGGTTTGGGAAATCCTTGCAACCTATTTAAAAGGAGTTAGAAAATGACAATGACTACTGATATGAATTTGGAATATTTAACAGAAGGTTCTTATAATGCAAATGAATCTTTCAATGATGATATGGATAACATTGAAAATGGTAGAACATATAAATTGACATTGGGTGTAAATGGGACTGAAGGAGAAGTGTTTTATTTTGATTTTGCGACAAGTAAAGTTAAAAAAGCAAAAGCAGATGCGGCAGGAACGGCTCATGTGGTTGGATTTTTAACAGAGAGTGGAGTAACGGATGAGGAAAGATTTTTTAGATATGTTGGCAAGATAACAAAAGCAGGATGGGGATTAACAGCGAACAGCAGATATTATTTATCGGAAGCAGTAGCAGGTGGAATAACAATAACAAAACCAGTAGGTGCGAATAAAATTGTTGAGGTTGGATTTACTAAAGCAGACACGAATACTTTATATATTCAGGTTAGAGAATATATTGAAGGAGTTGGAACAGGACAAACACTATATGATAAAACAATTGATGCAGGAGGTGATGGTGATTATACAAGTTGGCAAGTGGCGGCGGCAACGGAAGCATCAGATATAACATTTTTTGTCAGGAATGGAACGTATGTAGAATCGCTTGGGGATATTGTTATTAAAGATGGGCAGAATTTTATAGGTGAAAGTGCAGAGGGTGTTATTATTGATTTCAATGGAGTTGGGAAAATATTTCCCGATATATCAGGTGCGATTGTTGAAGCAGGAACAGTAACATTAACAAATGCAAGTACTACTATAACAGGAAATGGGACGGCTTGGACTTCAGCATTAAATAATCATTGGATTGTTATAGAAGGAGAAATATATAGAATTGATTCCGTATCAGATGGTACTCATTTAACAATAATAGAAACATATAGAGGCAAAACAAGAGCAGGATTAAATTATTTTGCAGGTGATATGGCAGACAATATTGTAATTAAAAATGTTACAATGAAAAATAATACTGATACTCCCGGTTATAATATGTACTGGTCAAGAGCTATAAGGTCTTATATTGAAAATGTTATCTTTCAAGAAAACAGTATAAATTGCACAGCATTATACTTAGCACATTCCGCTCAATGTACTTTTAGGAATTTATTGATAAAAGATATACATGGAGTTGGAATTAATCTTGTTAATATGTCAGCGCAGAATTTATTTGACAATGTAATTATACAACATTCTGTAATTGGATTATGGAATGGTGGGTATTATAATACTTTTAGATCATGCAGAGCGATTGGATGCAGTACAGAAGGAATTTATGATTTTGAGGGCAAAGGAAATGTATATGAAAATTGTCATGCAATAGGGACAAATCAAGATGGGATAAAAGTTGTTGATAGTGAAAACATTACCTTTGATTCTTGTACTGCAATACAGAATGGATTTAATGGTTTTTCAATCGCAACAAGTGATTATTGTAAAATTGCAAATTGTGATTCGAGTTTCAACACAAAACATGGTATATATACTAATACAGTAAAGCATAGTATTATTACAGAAAATGAAGTCGAAGGAAATGACAGTGCTGATTCAGCAACATATGATGGAATACATATTGATGCAAGCTCTGAAAAAAATATAATTGCAGGGAACAGATGTAAGGATAATGATAGATACGAATTGAATTTAATTGGAAGCAATAATATTTATTACGGGAATCATTTAGAGGGAACAGATCATGTTGCAGAGTTAAGTGATACAGGAACAAATAGAGCGATATTCCCAAATGAAGAAGCAGTAGTAAATGCAAATGGATATGGGAAGTATAAAACAATGAGTGATGCGGCGACAGGTGAATCGGCAGGAGCAATAATAACAGTATCAAGAGATACGATAACAGAAATAGCAGATTTTATACCAAAAGAAGGGCAAGTATTTATTGGGCTTGGTGGGATAGAAGGTGATGATCAAACATGTGTACGTGTTGATATGGGAGATTTTTTAATTGATATAAACGTATCAGAAGTATTGATGTCAGGCATATATTTTTATTTTGCACCGACAACCGATGAAGTAAAAATTGATTTGGATACGAACGCTAATTATTGCAGATTCAGAAGTTTGACGTTTGATTTTACAGGTACGGCTAATGCGCATAAAGGTATCGCAGATTTTGGTACAAATAATTGTTGGAGGGATATAGCAATTATCGGTAATGCGAACACATATACTCCGTTGCACATAAAAAATGATGATTCATCTTATGAATGCTTTAAAATGATAGGTGGAAAAGCAACTGTTGATTATATTATACTTGAAGATGCAGGGAATAATTATTTAAATAAATTCAATGTATCAACAATTGCATCCGGTTCTAATTTGGAATATTTAATTTATGAAGTATGGGTAGGCGCAAGTCCTATTAGAAACGTTTACAGTAATATTTATTTGGATGGAACAAACAAAACAGAAGAAGGAATGTATTTATCAAATATTGGTTCAATTGTTGATAAAATATATATAACAAATGTACGCAGAGGAATAACGGTAGATGTTGGTGATGGAATAAAAATAACTAATTTTACAATAGAAACATTATCAAGTTATGGAATAATTGTTAATAATAGTGCTACTGGATTTGTTATAGATCAGGGATTGATTGATGGAGTGCCAGTAGGAATCTCGCTTGCAGGTGCTGATTACAGTACATTTTCAAATATCAGAATTAAAAATGCGGCATCTGGAAACATAACACTTGACAGTACATCAACACAGAATAGTTTTGTTGGTATAAATGGAACTGGAACATTAACAGTTGCAGGTGATGATAATAAATTTACTAATTGTACTTTTGCTACAATTTCATTATCAGCGGCGGCACAAAGAAATGTTTTTGTGAATTGTGATTGGGCAACACTCACTGATGCTTCTGGATTGCATAATACCTTTGGAACATTGGTAAATTTAAAAAATTCAGCGCCAACAGTAAATGATGATATTGGTGATAATATGAGAACTGGAATAACATTTTGGTTTGATACCGTAACAAAATATTTTTATATATGTGCAGATGAAACATCAACAGCGGCAGTATGGTCACAGATATTTCATAATGGAGCGGATTTTAATGCAAATGGAAAAAATATAACGAATTTAGGATATATAACAGGCAACAGTACATTTGTCAGAATAGGTTCAGCAGGAGCATCAGGTCATGGATTAACGGCTGATAATGATTTATTGATAGCAGGAAAATTAGAGGTAGATGGATTGGTATTTTTTGATAGCAATGTTGATTTTGGTGGGAATTATTTACAAAATACTTCTCGTGTTTATGTGGGAAATACATATTATCTTGATGCGTCAGGTGATCATATTAGAATGACATTTGGAACATTTTGCAAAACAGTTGATACAAGTTTTTTCTACATATCAGGTGGTAACGCTTACAATTCAGGTGCGAGATTCCAGCTATATGGCGGAACTCATGCGACACTTGCAAATACGATGAACATAACGGCAACAGCAGGTGTATTTATGGGTGGGAATACTATTATAACTGGTACGTATAAATTAGGAATAAACGAATTAACTCCGATAGCACAAGTACATTTAACAAGAACGGCAGTGAATCCGGCAGGACATGATGCAAATTCCAGTATTATAATTGAACATAACGGAACTTCATTTTTTACATTTATTGGTAATAGTGCAAACACATATCATGGTTTAAGTTGGGGACATGAGACAGATAGCTTTATTGGTGCTTTTTGGTATGATTTTTCTATTAATCAAATGAATTGGTACGTAAATAATGCTACGAAAATGTCATTAAATTCAACAAAATTAAATCTGAGTGCTTATATTGATCTTAACGGTAATTACATAACGAATTTAGGATACATAACAGGCAACAGCACATATATCAGAATAGGTTCAGCAGGAGCATCAGGTCATGGATTAACGGCTGATAATGATTTATTGATAGCAGGAAAATTAGAGGTTGATGGAAATGCTCATTTTGATTCACAAGCTTTATTCTATGCCGGTATATGGATGGGTGATAATGATTTGGCTATATTTGGAGATGGTAATGATTCTGGTATTATGTGGGGTACTGCTCAAACAAATCATGCCTGTATATTTGGTATTGATGCAACATCAAGAAGTTTATTATTGGTGGAAATTGCAGATAGATTGTTTGATTTTGCACATACTGCGCAACCTAATCCTACTTTTTTTATACATTCTGCTAATCAAAGTACAACCGAATGGATTAGTTTTACACATAATCAAACAGACGGAGAATATGATGTTGGTTTAGGGGGGCATATATTTAGTAGCGCTGGTGCACAAAAATTTAAAATTACAACAATAGGTGGATTAGCAATAAAACTTACAAATAAAACAGGAGCAGTAACGGTTGCAGGGCAATTAGTAAAACCTGATACTGCAAACAATGATGCGGTAATTTTAACTGCCGCAGATGATTTGGAAGTTATCGGGATATTTTTGGATAGTGGTATAGCTGATGGTGCTGAAGCGTGGGTTGTTGTATCTGGAATTGGAGATGTGGCATTGGAGGACAATACAGGAGCAACAAGAGGAAATTGGGCAAGGACATCAATAACTGAAGCTGGATATGCTGATGCAACAAATGCGAGTGCACCTCAACCAATAAATCAAACCCACTTTGCAGAAATAGGACATTGTGTTGAAAGTGTTGCCGCAGGTGGTGCAGGGACGCATGTATTGGCAAGATGCGTGTTACATTTTAATTAGAAAGGAATTAATAATGGCTGAATTGGAATTTGAAACATTGGAAAAAGGTAAAGGTAGGCGGTTTATAATGGAGTTACAGGATGGATTTCTTAAAATTGCAGTAGAAGGTGGTTTTGTAAATCAGATTACAGGACAGAGAGTTGATATGGCTTCAAAGCATATCATGGATTTTCCACCTGCAAAAGTGGCTACATTTATTGATTTAATATCAGAAGCGATTGTATCTATACTTGCAGATTGTGGGGTAACAAAAAGTAAGGCAAATATTATTACAGAAATTACAGATAATGCACAGGCGATGTATGATGTATTACATCCAGAAGAATAGTAAAGTATTTTTTAACAAGGGAGAAAAGTTATGATTAAAACAACGTATGGTGAAATTGCAGATCAGGCACTTGATATTTTGTTTGACATTCCATTTAGTGAAATAGACTTTATACACAAGATTGAAAGTTTGGCATATGAAGTTTATGATAAAAGAAAAATGTATAAAAATGTGCAGATGAAAATAGGAAAAGCACTCGGTCTTAAAGAGAATGAAAAAATAAGTATTGATGACAATCCGGATGCTTTTTCAAAGTTTATTGAATTATCAGAAAAAGAAGTCGAATTAAATGTTGATGTTCTTATTGTAACAGAAGAAGACCTTGCTAAAACGGGAGTTATTTTATCGGCAAAGAAAAGGATATTTTTAAGTAAATTTATTGTTATTGGAAACACTGTTAAAAAGGAAGAAAAAAATGCAAGCAATAAAAAGAATACTAAGTAATGGAGTATTGAATCTTTTAGGCTCAAAGAGGGCATATACTATTATTGGCTTAATAGTTGTGGGTATTATAGGGATTGACAAATTTACAATGGGATGCTTAACTGCACTTGGGATAATTTATATAATAAGTGAAACGATTATTAAATTAAAAAACAAGGAATAACATGAAAAAACTTATAGAAGAAATAACGGGTATAGTGTTGTTTATGTTGGTTGTTTTAATATCATTTGCTTGTGTTTGTTCCGTATGCAGTTGTAACGGTCAAGGAGTGAAACAATCTGATGCAACTAAAATAACAAAGGAGTGTTTTGAAAAGTTATCAAGCGATATAAAAACACAGGGAGATAATAATATGGTGGCTTTTACTAAAATGGACACGAAGTTTGATCAGACAATTACAATAACTGAAAAAACAAGTGAACAGATAAGAGAAGGTGGCAAAGTAACAGCAGAGAGTATTGGTGAGGTAATACAGGATATAGACAAGGTTCAGAACTCATCATGGATGGTATGGGGGATAGTTGCATTGCAAAGTATAGTTATAATCGCTTGTTTAGCAGGTATAGTGTTACTTGCTAAGTTTTCAATGGGAATGGTTATCAGGATATATAAAGTCATAGCAAATGATAATAATAATTTAACAATAGAAAAATTTGAAAGTATAAAATGAATGAATATATAGGACAGTTAGGAGTTGGTGGTATATTTGCAGTGCTTATAATAAGATCATTTATTGATTTTGTTAAATATAAGAAAAATGGCAAAAATGATAATAAAGAAGATATAGAGGTAATAAAAGATAAAGCCGTACGATTATATGAAATGCACAATCACTATGACAATGACGGTGTACCTTCGTGGTTTACTCCTCGTTATCTGGTAGAATCACAAAAAGAGATAATTGGTACTCAACGGGATATAACTGACTTAATAAGGGATATATCAAACAGTCAGGAAAAGATAGCGGAAGCATTAACAAGGATAGAGGGGAAGGATTGTTGAAATTATTAGTTGCTAATAATTTTGGATAAGTGCTTTTAATATCAATAGTTTATATTATAAAAAAACCTCTAATATTGCACATAGAATCTTACTGTTTATAATCATTATTTTTAATGTTAATATGTCAAAACATGTTGTATATTATATATATTGAATCTTTAAGAGTAAGAATAAGAGAAGAGAAGAGAAGAAAAGAAAGAGAGAAGAGAAGAAGAACATCAGAACATTACACTATTTTTTCCTTTTACAAAAATATTTTAATTTTTCACTATATAATTCCTTGTTGTTTTTAACATAATTTTAAAAGGAAACAATAATTGAATTTAAGCATTGATAGTGATTATTTGATTCTCAAAACGGATAGGGAATTATCCGAGCCGTATCTTACAAAAACAAGACACGGAGATTATAGAGCATATTGGCATTTTGTTAGGGACTTGCTTTTTGATTATGGTGATTTCATTGAAATTACAGATGAGATAAAAACTATAATAAGAAGTAAGGTAGATGAAGTCAGGAATACAAAAAAAATATTATATGATAATATTGATATTGAAAAGTATTCAAAGTATTTTTGTAATGATTTAAAGCAATATCCTTTTCAGGCAAAAGCAGTAGAGTTTATAATAAAACAAAAGAAAGTTTTATTGGCTGATGATATGGGTTTGGGTAAGAGTGTGCAAGCGATAACAGTGATGCTTCATTTAATAGAGACAGAAGGAGTGATGAAGTTTTTGGTTGTTGTTCCTGCAAGTTTAAGAAGGCAATGGTTAAGTGAATGTAGAAAATTTATAAACAGAAAAATGTTTCCAGATATAGAATTGATTATAAATGATAAGAGTAAAGGGGAACGGCATTATGTATATAAGAATTTTATTGCAACAGATAATCCTGTAATTTTAATAACCAGTTATGATTTAATAAGACATGATAGCGAAAAGATTAAAGAATTAGCAAGTCATGTTAATATGATAATACTTGATGAAGCACAAAAAATCAAAACCAGAAAAACCAAAATAAATAAGGTTATCAGAAAATTGTTTATGGATACGGAATATAAATTAGCAATGACGGCAACACCAATTGAAAATGGATTGGAGGATTTGTATTGTATATGTGAATTTTTAGATAGCAGAAGATTACGTTCTAAAACATATTTTGAAAAGAAATACTGCATAGTTGAATCGTATAGATTATGGCACAGGAATATCAATATATTAAAAGTAGTTGGATATAAAAACATAAAAGATGTCAAGGAAAAATTAGCAGGGATGTATATAAGAAGAACAGTTGATAATGTATCGCTTGAATTACCGGATATAATAAAGCAGAATATAACATTGCAATTAACGGATAGACAAAGAAGAATGTATGATGAGATAACAGGAAAGATATATGGTGAAATGACACGGGATGATATATTAGGACAGTTTGTAAAATTGCAGGAGGTATGTGATAGTACGGAATTATTAGATGCAGGGATTAAGAGCAGTGTAAAACTTGAAGAATTGAAACGGCTCGTGAATGAGGATTTGAAATATTGCAAGATTGTTATAATAAGTTATTTCAAAACATTTGCAAAGATAATAAAAAAGGAATTAAAAACTTGCAATCCAATATTGATAACAAGTGAAACGAATATGGAGAAGAGGGAATTATTTATAAAGGATTTTAACAATAATCCTGATAGACGGATATTGATAGGAACGGAAGCGATACAGGAGGGATTGAATTTACAGGTAGCAAGCATATTGATAAATGTAGATTTGCCTTGGAATCCATCAAAGTATTTTCAAAGGATTGGGAGAATAAGAAGGATAAATTCAGAACATAATACAGTACGGATTATAAATCTTATAACAGAAGAAACGATGGAGCAACATATATTGGAAGTGTTATATGCGAAGGGTGAATTATTTGAGAAGATGTTTCATAGGGATGAAGATGTAAAGATTGGTAGTTTGTTGGGGATGTCAAAAGAGCAGTTATTAGGAATGATGTAAAGGAGGCTGAAAATGAATGATAAATATGAATATCTTTTGCATTATTGGGGAGAGATAAATAATTTTGATTATATTGAAAAAGAACTCGGTATAACTGAAAATTATTTTTGGTTTGATTTAAAAGAAGAAAGAAAAGAATTTAAAAACAAATTAAAATCAATAGCAGGTAAACATAATGTTTGTATAGTGTTTTCTGAAGAAGAAGGTAAATTAGTAAGATATAAAACGAAGGCAAATATTATATTTGAATTGAATGGTAAAGAATATGATTTAGAGTATGATTTTGGTTATGGTTATCCGGAAGAAAGTGCATTATATATGTTTGAGGATGGGAATTATAGTTGTGATTGTAATAAGGCAATGTTTTTAAGTGGAAAATATCCTGAATTGGAAAAAGAACTTGATGATATGAAATGTGGGGATACAATTAAAATTAAAAAAATAAAAATAAATTTTGCAAAAAAATAAAGAAAGCGAGGCTAGTGGATGCAATACAATGATTTTATAAATTCAAAAAAAATAACAATACCTGATACTGGATTTGAACCGGGAAAATTAAATAAGATGTTATTTGATTTTCAAAGAGATATAACATTATGGGCGATCAGAAAAGGCAGGGCTTGTATTTTTGCCGATTGTGGATTGGGAAAAACTCCTATACAGCTTGAATGGGCTGACAAGGTAAGTAAACACGAAAAAAAACCTGTCATAATATTTGCGCCACTTGCTGTTTCAAAACAAACAAAAAGGGAAGGTATTAAATTTGGAGTAGAAGTAAATATAATTGAATCTCAATCAGACATTAAAAAAGGGATAAATATAACAAACTATGAGAAACTGCACAAGTTTGATTTAAATAGTTTTTGTGGTGTTGTATTAGACGAATCATCTATATTAAAATCGTTTACTGGTAAATTCAGAACGGAAATAATAAACAAAACAGGACAAATGAAATACAAACTTGCATGTACAGCAACACCGGCGCCGAATGATTATATGGAACTTGGCAATCATTCTGAATTTATAGGGGCGATGAAACGGGATCAGATGCTTCCTATGTTTTTTATACACGACGGATCAGATACGTCAAAATGGAGATTAAAAGGACATGCACAAAATGATTTTTGGAAATGGGTATCTGAATGGGCAGTGATGATAAGAAAACCATCTGATTTGGGATATGAAGATAAAGATTTTATTCTCCCTCATATGGCAATTTCACAGCACATAATGCATTCTTCTGAACCATTAGAGGGTGAGTTTTTTGTTAGAGAAGCACAAACATTATCAGAACGCAGATATGCAAGAAAAAGCACAATTGAATTACGCATAAAAAAAGCAATAGAAATTATAGGAAAAAGTAAAGACCCATGGCTCGTATGGTGCAATTTGAATGATGAATCAAAAGCGGTTGGTAAAATGATAGATGGATTTATTGAAGTCACCGGATCAGATAAAGATGATGACAAAGAAAACAGAATGATTGGATTTGCAAATGGAGAAATAAAAAGGCTTGTCAGTAAACCGCGCATTGCCGGATTTGGTATGAACTGGCAGAATTGTAATAATATTATATTTTTAGGTATATCGGATTCATACGAACAATATTATCAAGCGGTCAGGAGATGTTGGAGATTTGGGCAGAAAAAACCTGTAAATGTACATATAATAATTTCAGAGAAAAGTCAATCTGTATTGAGGAATGTATTGGAAAAAGAAAAGGACGCAATTGCAATGGCTAAAAATATGACAGCAAATATGGCTGATATAACAAAAATAAAATTAAAAAAAGGAAACGATAAAATGGATGATTATAATTCGGAAATATATGAAACAGATGATTATACAATTGTTAAGGGGGATAGTGTTGAGGAAACTAAAAAAATACCTGATGAATCAATTGATTTTTCTATATTCAGTCCGCCGTTTGCATCGTTATACACATATTCAGATAACATACGAGATATGGGAAATTCAAAAGATTATATTGAATTTGGAATACATTTTAAATATTTAATAAAAGAATTATACAGGGTGATGCTGACTGGCCGCAATGTCGCAGTCCATTGTATGAATTTGCCATTAACAAAACAATTCACTGGTGAAATACAGATACGAGATTTTAGAGGTGATATAATAAGGTGGTTTACGGATGAGGGTTTTTTGTATCATGCCGAGGTTTGTATATGGAAAGATCCAGTAGTGGCAATGCAACGCACAAAGGCGCTTGGTTTGTTGTGGAAACAATTAAAAAAAGACAGTGTAATGTCTCGAATGGGAATACCCGATTATGTATGTGTTTTTAGAAAACCCGGAGATAACAAAAAACCGATAAAACACACACCGGAGGATTACCCCGTTGATAAATGGCAGAAAATAGCATCGCCGATATGGACGGACATAAACCAGTCGGACACATTAAATAGAACGGCGGCACGATGCGAGGATGATGAACGGCATATATGCCCATTACAACTGGAGGTTATTGAACGCATGATTGAATTGTATTCCAACCCGGGTGATATTGTATTTACACCATTCGCAGGTATTGGTTCTGAGTTATATCAGGCATTGATAATGAATAGGAGAGCAAAGGGTATTGATTTAAAAAGTGAATATTACAAACAATCAATTTTGAATTGTGAAATTGCAATTAATAAAAAACGCGAACAGATGCTGTTTGTATAATAAAAACGGAACAAGGATTATTATTTGAGTAAGGGTAATTCATAATGGCAATAAAAGGCAAAGAATATTATTGGAGTGCAAAAAGAGAGAATGGAGAATTGGAAGCAGGATATGAACCAAGTTTAGAAGAGTGTGAAAAGTATAAATATGATACGGATATATTTTTTAATAGTGGAGAGAATTTTGACCCACAGCCACCAGAGGATATTACATTTCCTAAATTTAAAGAGAAGGAAATAATTGAGACATTAAAGGCATTGGAGGAAAAGATTGATGAAGGTGATATATGGTATTATCAAAAGATATTTTTACATGGAGTTATAACAAGAAAGGATTTTTTAATTGATAGTTTTAATTATATCAAGAATAAATATTTAAGGGTGAAACATTTCCGGTATATTTACGCATTATATGAAATAGCATATATACAGGACGGCATATTTTTATCTGATAAGGAATTTAGACAACGATTAGCAGAGACAAATAAAATACCAGTTGATTGGAAAGGAACGGTTGAGGTATGTTATGAAATGGTATTGCATTGCAGGAGGGTTATAACAGATGATGAGTTTAAAAGTGCAATAAAATATTTAATACAAGAAGAAAAATATAGGATGTTTGATAAGGAAATATTAAATGCAGTAAAATCAAGAAAAGAAGGAGACATAGAAAAAGCAGAAGAAACATTAACAAAGTATTTACATAATTTTATGAATGTAACGGATAAGGGTAAGCCGATAAGTTTAGCAAAAAGGAGTAAGTTTGCTATTGATAAATATTTGAGACCGAATAATTATAGTTATGAAACATTCAGTGCACGATTGAATGATTTAACGGGAGGTGGATGGAGAGGTGAAACATGGATAATCGGAGGTTATTGTTTGAAAGAAGGAACATTGATTTTAAATGGAAACGGAAGTTATGTTCCTATTGAAGAATTTGTAAAGAAAAAAATGCCTTATGTTATTTCTATGAAAGATGATTATAAATTATCAAAACAGAAAGTATCATCATGGCTTGATACTGGATTACTTGATACATATAATGTTAAAACAAATATAGGAAATGAAATATCTGTATCAATGAATCATCCATTTTATACATTAAATGGATGGAAAAAAATTAAGGATTTAAAAATAGGTGATTATATTGCAATACCGAGAAAATTACCTATGCCGATAAAAAAGAAATTAAAAACAGAGGGTGATATAATGTGGGATAGAATAACAAGCATAAAACATGAAGGTAAAAATCAATGTTATGATTTATCTATTCCAAAGTATAATAATTTTATTGCTAATGATTTTGTTGTGCATAATACATCCGATGGAAAAACGCAATTATCAAAAGAACTTGCTTATAATGCAATACTGAATGGTGATAATGTTTTGGTTGTTACATTGGAAATGGATGATGAAGAGATGGAGCATATATTTCAGGCAAGGATTGCTTATGATATGGGATTTAGTAATTTGACATTAAACAGAATCAGGAGACGGCAATTAGATGCGGTTGAGTTTGAGGATTACAAAAAGGTTGTTGAGAAAATGGGCAGTTATAGGAATTTATATATACAACAACCAGAGGGAAAATTTTCGATGGATATATTAGATATGGAAATAGATAAGATACAATCGCATACAAAATTAGATATTTTAATAATTGATTATTTGGAGTTAGTTGATCCTGATAAAAACTATGAGAGTTACAGGGTAAGAATAAAAGAGATAATGAGAAGGGCAAAGATATTAGCAACACAAAAAAACTTGTGGGTCATAGTGCCTCATCAGATAAGCAGGATGGGAAGGGAGAAAGCAGAAAAGAGAAGTGACCCGTATTACATTATGTCAGACTTGCAAGAATCATCAGGAGTGGAACAGAATTGTGTTGTAATGTTATGGATTTATCAGGACGATTATTACAGAAGTCGGAACAGAGCAAAAATTGGAGTAGCAAAAAATCGGATGGGAAGATTGGATTTATACGGATGGGAAATTGGGACGGATTGGGAACATTGCAGATTGTATGATGATGGTCTAAGGCTTGCCAAGGATTTCACAGTTGAGAAAAAAGAAGATTTCTATAAATAACCTTATATATTCTATATATCGTTAAAAGCCCTATAAAACGCTATATTTAACGGTTTATAGGGTTTTTTAATAGGCATCATTATATAATGTTAAAATATATTTTAATTTTAATTTGACATTTGTCAAACAATATGTTATAATATATATGTAAAGATGAAAAAGGAAATTGATATGGTTTACAAAAAAGGTTTTTTTGAAAAGGAGAAAGAAAATGAAAAAGAATAAAATTAAAAAAGGATGCAAAAGGATTCATTGTAATAGTTTTGAGATAGTACAAGAAGGTAGAAGGTTTGTTTTTCGTGGTTTATTATTTATTGAAAGGAGAAAGAAATGATTACGAGAACAGAAGAGGAAATAGTGAAATTGACAGGTAGAGATGGGAATGCATTTGCGATATTGGGTGCTTGTCAGAAAGCACTCAAAAAGGCAGGACAGGCAGAGAATGCCAAGAAGTTTTTGGAAGAAGCTATGTCTGGTGATTATAACAATCTTTTGCGGACGGCTATGAAATATTGTGATGTTGTTTAAAGGGAGATGAGAAATGGCAAGGAATTTAGAACTTGAAAAGGAAATTATAGATGTATGCAGAGATGTGTATTTTTATATGAGAAATGAAAATAGTATTTTTCCTAAAATATTTTCAAAACAAGGTGGTAGTTCTGCTTGTTATCGTAAAAGTGAACATGCTATATATTTCAGATGGAATGTATGGAATAAGTTATGTATGGCAGGAAAAAAGATGTTAGTTATACATGAAATGTACCATGCTTTAGGGAATTGTCATAAAGGAGCAAAATTATATACACATCAGTTTGATGTTCTAACGATAGAAATTTATAAAAGGATTTATGGTGAAGATAAATATTATAAGAAAATGATTGAACGTATAAAGGAATTGATTTAGGTATTTTTTTAAAGGGAGAAAGAAATGTTTAGAACAAAGTTAGAAGATGTAAAAGGGATTGAAGAAGCGATTGTTATTGCAGGGCACAATTTCGGAGTTGATAAAATACCATGCTCGTATAATTTTAATGGTTCGTTGATGGAGTATGAAGGGAATTACGTTACGGTTAGAAATGACAATGGAAGTCCTTTAGGAATTGTAGGTTCAAGATACAAAGTAAATCAGCCGAAAGAGACATGGGATTTCATAGATAAATTTTTAAGTGTATCAAATGGGAAAATTGATAGAGGATTGCTATTTGATAATGGTAGACGTATAGGAGCGAGTATAACATTGAATGACAGGGAATATATTCGAGGAGATCGGGTAACACATTCAATGTTGATAATGAATTCTTTTGATGGCTCAACATCATTTATGGGATATGGTTTGAGTTCACGGTGGGTGTGTATGAATCAGTTACCTCATAGTGTTAGATTTTTCAATATCAAACATACAACAAATATGGATGAAAAAATAGGAGTAGCAAGAGAGATGTTGAATTATTATAATGAAGGGATAACAGATTTTGATGATAAGATGAAATATCTTGTTGGCGCTCCGATGGATAATAGCGGAGCGATTGCATGGTTCAAAACATTGATACCGAAACCGAAGGAAGATAAATCACAAGCAAGATATGAAACTGCAATATCAAAGTACAATGAATTGCTTGTATCTGGGAAAGGAACGGAAATAGAAGGAGTAAAAGGAACAGCATACGGAGCGATGCAAGCATTGACAGAATATGTGAATCATCATAAGACGATAAGAGCAAAGACAAATGAATTGACAGAAGAGAAAAGATTTGATAGTACAGTATTCGGTTCAGGAAACAATTTGATGCAGGTTGGATTTAATTCATTGTTGCAGGTTGCATAATTTTAAGGGAGATAGCAAGGGAGGAAATAAAATCTTCCCTTGCTATTATTTAAAGGAATAAATATGAATAAAACTCCACAATACATAATGGATTTTTTAAAGGCAATTTGCCCTGACGATCCTGAATTGTATATGACATTATTTGATGAGAAAAAATGTTTAACAGATGCTATTACTGTTATAAATGATTTGCGAAAAGAGAAGATTTGGTTATTAGATGTATTAGAATTATTAAACGAAAAAGTACAGGATTATATCAACACTATAAATAGTTCGAGCCGTCCACGTAATGGATTAGGTGAATCATTTAATAATTTATGTGCGGCAGTTAAAAGAGCAGAACAAGTTATATCCAAAGCAGAAGGAAAACAGGAATGATAAAATTATATGATAGAGTATATTTTTTAGATCATGGGATGTATGAAAATAAATATACTTGTACTCAATCATTTGAAAAATTAAAAGATTTAAAAGAAAAACTTTATACTTTAAACAATAGATATTTTAAAATATCCAGTATAGATTTTTTGTCTCCTTATGCAAAAGGTGTTAATACAAGGATATTAAA
>Ga0307377_10001612_pt1 | contig 28069 bp, 27 predicted proteins | sample TR3MG_FD_202535 | JGI IMG/M metagenome (GOLD analysis project Ga0307377, IMG submission 202535) | Soil microbial communities from Risofladan, Vaasa, Finland - TR-3 | ecosystem: Environmental > Terrestrial > Soil > Coastal area > Acid sulfate soil | place: Finland: Risofladan, Vaasa | collected... | reverse complement strand
GGAAGCATTGATGGAATCGGAGCTGTTCGGGCACAGGAAAGGCGCGTTCACCGGAGCTGCCTACGACCACAAGGGGTTGCTGCAAAGCGCCGATGGCGGAACTCTATTGCTTGACGAGATCGGCGATATGCCGGTGGCGCTGCAGGCAAAACTGCTGCGTGTGCTGCAGGAGCGCCAAGTGCGACCGGTGGGCGCGAACCAGACCGCCGATGTCGACATACGTGTCATCTCGGCCACACACCGCAACCTGGAACGGCGCATCGCGGAAAGGCAGTTCCGCGAAGATCTCTATTACCGCCTGAACGTGGTCGCGCTGACCATCCCTGCACTGGCGCAGCGTCCCGAGGACATCATCCCGCTCGCCGTACATTTTCTGAAGCAGGTCACGACACGCTACCGCAAGGAAGTCAACGGCTTCGCACCCGAGGCCATGGAGCAATTGGTAGCGGCGCCGTGGCCGGGTAACGTGAGGCAGCTGCAAAACGTGGTCGAACAGACGGTCGCCCTGTGCACCGGCGCCGTGATCCCCGCGTCGTTGGTGCAAGATGCGCTGAACCATCAGACATCCGGACTGACTTCGCTCGACCAGGCAAAGCGCGCGTTCGAGCGCGACTATCTGGTGCGCATCCTGAAGATCACCCAAGGCAACGTCGCGCAGGCCGCAAAGCTTGCGCAACGCAACCGCACCGAGTTCTACAAGCTGCTCGAGCGCCACGGGCTCGAGCCGGGTATGTTCAAATCCGACAGCGTCTGACTCGGCAGCACCGGTTGCGCGCCAGGCATGCGCTTTGCTTTGCGTCGTACATGGCTTATCGCGAACACGCGGTCATCGCAAATGAACGTATCGCAGCCGCGGGGACCGCGCTGTTGTTGTCGCTTTGCCTGGTGCTGACGGGTTGCGCCTCCCAGTCTTCGCGCCCGGGTGCCGCCAATCCTTCGCAGGTGGCGAATTCCATTAACCTTTCCGGCTTCCCCTCGGAATATAAGAGCGGTTTCAACGCCGGTTGCGCGAGCTTGAACAACACGTCTGGCCTCCGAAGAAGACCTCCCGCCAAAGGCACATTATTCGTGCAGGGCTGGCGCGATGGTGTCGACTATTGTCGTCGTACGTTCAAGCCGCACTGATCCTGCTGTGTATCGCCGCTGGCGTCGTCGATCGTGGATGACGGGCGCAGTGATCGCATGCAATTGCCTTGTGTCGAATTAGAACGCACTGGGCCAAATTCACAAGATGGCGAGGCAGGGGTGCGCTATGCAGTATTTGCATAACGGAGCTAGTCCCGCTATCGAACAGCCGCGATGGCATGTCTTTCGGCGCCGTTTTATTCAAACGTATTGTCGGTGATAAACGACAAGTAACAGTCGCAATGAATCTATTATTTGCGCTCTATCAACGCATTAATGTGTCGTGCGTCGACCACAGATCCTTCGGCAAACAGATACTTCGGCGACGGAATGGTGCGCCTAACTCGTGGACACACTGGCGTAATCGTCTTCAGGCATGACATTTGCACCAAGGAATCCGTCATTGGCATGAGACAGACAGCGGATTAGTCGAGATTCTGATCTTACAAATTACGCGGAGGGCGTCATGCGACAGGTGAAAGAGAAACTGACGTGGAAGCTAGCAACATACATGAGACACATCCCCTCGTATTGGGCCTCGCCGCATCCGTTATGGTTGTGAGCCGGGTAGGCGCTGCGGCAATCGGAGGTCATTCGATCCCAGATCTGGCTGGTCGTAATCAGCCAACCAGTTTTTGCTATCTCGGAGTTGCGGTTCCAGGGCTGCTCGCCAGCAAATTCTGGCTCGATAGCATCAGTCCGCGCGCGTTCGCTGGCACGTTTTACATATTGAGCCTGCTGCTGCATCGATGAAGCCGCGCTGGCCGAGCATTGCATCGACCAATCCAAACCTTCAGAGCCGAGGGCAACCTTGCAAACATTCGACAAAAGCCTGCTTCGATTTCTAATCGCAAGCCTTTGCTATCTCGACGCGCCGGTCACACCTGCGCACGCCGCAATGGTGCCAACCTACAGCATCATCGCCGCAAACCGGGCAGATTCACCGCGGCAAAAGCTCCAGCGCTATCTGGCGCTCGATGACGTGCGTGCCGGATTGGAGAAAAACGGCGTTACCCCCGCAGCAGAAAAGGCGCGAGTCGCCCCATTGAGCGATGACGAGGTGGCGGCCGTCGCCGGCAAATTTGACGCCCTGCCGGCGGGTGGTGAATGCGTTGGCGTTATGGTCTTCATATTCGTTCTGCTGCCGGTCATGAATATCCCTGGCTTCACCAAAGTTTACAGCGTCACCCGGCCGGTTAGTAAATAAGCCTTCCTCCGTCATGGTCGTGCCGGTTTCACGCGCGTACTCAAAATGCGGGCGCTTTTCATTTTGCGTGTCAGGCGTGTCAGATTTGCAATGCGCACGCGGGCAGCGTCGCCTGTCGGCATCGCCTCGCCCCGCGCCCGCATTCGGATCGTCAATGAAGCAAGGAGGTCAATGATGCACGATAGTACCCGGCCGCAGGCCCTGCTGCTGAGCCTGCGGCAGATTCTGTCGCACGGGATTATCACCGTGCTCGCGGTGGCAATAGCGTTTTCCCTACCGCAGGCAGCCAGTTACGTCCTCTATGAGTGGTGGCCGATGGTCGAGCACGATGCGAATCTGCTGCTCGCCACCGAAATCTGTATGGCTTCGGCTATGGTGCTGCTGTTCAATTTTGCCAAAATAGTCTGGGACAACCGACAGCGAGTGGCGATGGCAAAGCTGATCGCGCTTGTCCACGCGCGCAACGACCGGCGCAACTGGCTGTCGCACCGACGTGAGCGGGCGCTGGTCAAGCGGCTTGCGGTGGCACGCGATGCTTACATTTTGACACTGACCGGATACGATACCTTGGTCGAAGACCGAAGCCTGCTTCTGGGGGCATTGCAGTCCGCCTATGAAATTCGCGTCATGCTGCTCAATCCGATCGGAACAGGCTTGCGCCGGCGCGTCGATTCCCTGCCTCCGGACATCACACTGTTGTCTTTTCACAGGGAAATCGAGGCCAGCATCGCCTGTCTCGCGGAACTGCGCAAAGCCGGTAAGAAGGTCACACTTAAATTCTACGAGCACGAGCCATTCTGGAAGGTGATCATTCTCGGCGATCACGTCTGGGTACAGCACTGCCATACCGGGCTCGAAGTGAGACATCAGCCCGAATACGTATTTGCACTGCAGCGCCAAAATCCGCGCGAGGGACTTTACGTCCCGTTCTATATGCATTTCCTGGAACAGTGGAGCCAGCCATGTCACCCGGAATACGATTTCGATACCAATGAACTGGTCTATCGCGATGAAGCCGGAAATGAATGCGGGCGCGCCACACTCGGCGTCCCGATCAACGGTGCCGGTATGCCGGTTATTCCTCCAGCGCCTTCGGCGAATATACGCTCAGTCACCGAAGAAGGCGTCATACCGGCGAGCGCCGACTTGCCCACGCCGCGCTAGAGCAATCCGGGCTCGAACCGCGGGCCCAGATTACTCATAAGTGGCCGAGTTTCAGCGTTATCCGAACACCACGATGAATAGTCGACGAAGGGCACGCGGCGCCGTTGGCCTTTGGTGTGCCGAAATTCATCTGCGCTTCCAACACTCTTCGACTGGGTATAGCGTCCCCGGATTTGAATAGAAAATAGATCACGCCCAAAACAGTTTGCTTGCCACCGCCGTCAGTTGATTCAGGCGGTTCGAAACATTCGAAACGTACGGGCTAGAGAAAGCGCGTTTGGCGACCATGGGCCCGCCGGCGCCGCTTTAGCTTTGCAACACAAGCAGGCGCTTGAACCGGTTCCCTCGCGCACAACGATTTTCCGTACGCTTGCGCGCGGCGCGTTTGATAGGGCGCATCGATGGCGCCGGGCGGCGCCAAGATTCAACGCTTTTGTCGGGTGTAAACGACAAATGACACTCACAGTGAATCAATAATTTGCGTTCTAGTTGCGGTCATCTTGTCGTGCATCGACCACAAATGATTTGCCCGACAGATATTGTGGCCACGCAATAAATTATCTAACTCCATGATTCGCGGTCCAAAATGATTTTTGGCATGGCATTTGCGGTAAGAAATGCATCATTCGGGCGCGACGCGTAAGTGAGTGGCTCCCGGGCCTAATGTTACAAAGTACTTGCAGGGCTTCATCCGGCAGGTGAAGGAGAAACCGACGTGGAGACTAGCAGCATACATAAGACGCATCCCCTCGTATTGGGCGCCGCCGCATCCGTGATGGTAGTCAGCCTGGTGGGCGCTGCCGCAATCGGCGGCCTGTTGCCGAACGCTCACTCCGACAAGACGGACGCAGCGGCGCCAGCGCCAACAAGCGTACGAATCGCCGCCAGCACGGGGCATAACAACAACGGCATGCCCAAACTCCCGGCGTACGCGAACATGTGCGCCTCCTGCGGCACAGTCGCCTCGATCCATACTGTCCTAATCAAGGGTGATGCAACCGGACTTGGCGCAGTTGCCGGTGGCGTTACAGGCGCCCTGGTCGGCAATCAGATCGGGCGCGGCAGTGGCAACACCGCAATGACCATTCTCGGCGCCGCCGGTGGCGCCTTCGCCGGCAACGAAATCGAGAAGAACGCGAAGGAGCACTACAGCTACCGGGTCACAGTACACATGGATGACGGCTCAATCCGCACGCTGCCGCAGTCCACCGCCCCTGCGGTCAGGGTCGGCGAGCGCGTGCGCGTCGTCGATGGAACTGTGCTTGCCCGATCGTGAATCACAAAATCGCGGCGTTGTCGGAGGGGACGATGGAATACAGAGCGAAAGGATCGCTTGAGTGGCTCACGTGGCTGTTGCTGACTGGCCTCATGTGGACCGGTGTTACCTGCATCGCATGGAACCTGCTCAGGCCCGGCGGGTGGCTCTATTGGATTCTCGATCTGATCGGACGCAATCAGCCAACCAGCTTCTACTGCCTCGGAGTCGGGGTGCTCGGGCTCATCGCCGGTAAATTCTGGCTGGACAGCATCGGTCCGCACGCGGTCTATCATTTGCTGATGGCCATCGGCACGTTCGCCGGAACGTTTTACATCTTAAAACTGCTGCTGCAACTATGACACTACGGCCACCCGATGCATGCGCCTACCAGCCAAGTGAGAGGAAGCGTGCAACCGTGGAAACATTGGACGAGAACGTGATTCGATTTCTTATCGTGAGCTTCTGCTATCTCGACGCGTCCAACGAGTCCTCCTACGCGGCAATGGTGTCAACCGGCATCGATACCACTGCAAGCTGGGCGGACTGACATCCACAAAGGCCCCTGCACGATGTGGAGTGTGAAGGCGTGCGTCGATGCATTAACCAATGATGAGGTAACGGACATCGTGGAAACGATCGAAGCCTTGCAGACCGACGTGAATTCACCAGCGTCCCCGCGTTCGTATTCGTTTTGCTGTGGATCGAGGATGTTCCCGACTTCACAAATGCTTGCACTATCACCCGGCCGGTCAGTAGCCAAACCCTCCTCCATGATGGCCGTGCCGGTTTTACGCCCGCACGAATGTTGCGGGCGCTTTTATTCTCTGCACTGGACTGGTCGCTCCCGCGCAAGTTGCCAAGAGGTCGCGAATCAAGCACGCGTGTTCCGCAATGCGACCGGTCATCCTATGCAGTCACCCATTAGCTGCCGTGGAAAATCCGGACTCCCAGGAATAATTTCGGCTCCGCGTGAACTATTTGACGGTATGGGCCGCGCAATTAAAGAGGCGGCGTGAACAAGTGCACCGTCAGTTCAGTCCACTGCGAATAGGATGTATTCGCGGCAACGCGCGCGGTTTCGTGTGCATTCCATGGCGATTCCGAAGGCGCGAATCCCGTCGCAATCGTCGTTAAGGACCGGCGAAATAGGAGGGCACAATGAAAAGTTTTGAATACCATGTCAAAGCGATGGGCTGGATCATCGCATCCGTACTGTTAGCACTATTAGCCGGGTGCGGCAGCGGTGGCGGTGGTGGCAGCAGCGCTGCCTCATCAGGCACACTCGGTGTTTCCATGACCGATGCGCCGGCCTGCGGCTTCGATGCGGTCAACGTGACCGTCGACAAAGTGCGCGTGAACCAAAGCAGCACGGCTTCGGACACCGACGGCGGCTGGACCGATATCACGCTGAACCCCGCGCAAAAAATCAATTTGCTCGACCTGGCCAACGGGGTACTCGCCAGCCTTGGCGACACACCCCTGGCAGCAGGGCATTACGCGCAACTGCGCCTGGTCTTGGACCCGAACTCGGCGGGCGGCCTGAGCAACTCAGTCGTGCCTACCGGCGGCGTTGAGAGCCCGCTCATTACGCCAAGCGCAGTGCAGAGCGGGATCAAGCTGGTCAATCAGTTCGATGTGGCACCGGGACAGCGTGTCGACCTGGTTTTGGATTTCGATGCCTGTAGGTCGGTTGTGAAGCGAGGCAACGGAACTTACGCGCTCAAACCCGTTATCAAAGTCGTACCCTTTGTGCTGAACGGCATTGACGGTTATGTCGATACCGCATCGCTCGGCAGCAACGTGATGGTTACCGCTCAGCAAAATGGTGCGATAGTTCAATCCACGGCACCGAACACGCAGACCGGCGAATTCTTCCTCGGCCGTCTTGCACCCGGAAACTACGACGTGGTTTTAAGCGCAGACGGCCATGCCACTGCAGTCATTGCCGCGGTGCCGGTCGCGAGCACCACCAGCGTTGTCGATATCAGCACCAGCGCCGCGCCGATCACCTTGCCGGTATCTGCCACGCACGACGTCAGCGGCACGGCCGCATTGAACCCGACGAGCGCGACTGAAGCGGCCTACGTGGCAGGGACCCAAACCTTCGGCACCGCCGCGACCGTGACGGTGAAGTTCGTGGCCGCCGACGATACGAGCACACCACCGGGCGCGTATTCGCTGGCGCTGCCAATCGCCGCGCCGCTGCTCGGCCAGTACAGCGCGACGCTGCCGATTGTGTTTGCTGCACAAACAGCCGCGGCAGGCATATACACCATCGAGGCATCTGCGACCGGTTACCAGACGCAATCGTCGGCCGCCACGGACATTTCCACAGCGGACGCAACGCAGAATTTCATTCTGGCGCCATGATTGACACTATTGCCGGATCGAGAATAAGGCACTTGCAAGATGGATTTGCTTCCTGTTTTCTCCGTTTCCCGTTCGAAGCGTCTAAGGAAGGTCTGAACAAGCGGGCTACGCCCCCTTGTCCCCCAGGGGGACTTCCTGCGGGGCGTAAATCCCCCACATCAGAGGGAACCTCGGAGATGAAGCGCTTCCCAAGTACACCTGTTCAGAGGTTCCCTAAGGAGATCGACTGTTCCGCCAGCGCCAAGCAAGCTCCCCGGATGAAAGGGGTGCTCTGTCACTGCGCTTCTCTCCCTGGCCACAAGGCTGATTGCACGAAGGTTAAGGTCTTCGGCAGAAACCCAAAAGGGGCGTCACGGTGTTCGGCTTCGCTGTGCTCGGCGATTGTTTCGCCAATCGCGCTTTGCATGATGTCCTATTGGCTGACCCGCGGATGCGCGGTGGCTTCGCCATTAAGCGCAAAACCCGGGCAGCACGATGATCGGGTAAGAAGGCCTTCGGGGACGGCAAGGGCGGCCGCGAATACGTGTTAGCTGTCAAATATTGCACATTGCAGTGTAAAAATCCGCAAATAGAAATCCGGGCAACGGTCTAACTTTCATTATGTTGGTACCTACAATGGGTTCGCGCAAAGGAGCGAGCACTTCGGCGAGAGCACACTTATGACAAAAGTGAAGTCCTCAGCCGTCAGAGAGGTCTTTGAGCGGCTAAGTTTTAGCGAGCAGCGTTTCCGCCTCCTGGTTGAGAGTGTGCAGGACTATGCGCTGTTCATCCTGGATCCGGTGGGTCACGTCGCGAGCTGGAACCAAGGGGCACGACGCATGAAGGGTTACCGCCCCGAGGAAATCATCGGCACGCATTTCTCCCAGTTCTACACGCGTGAAGATATCGCTGCCGGCAAGCCCGACGCGGCCCTCGAGGAGGCGACGTCAGGCGGACGCGTTGAGGACGAAGGCTGGCGCGTGCGCAAGGACGGCTCGTGCTTCTGGGCAAGCGTTGTCGTTACCGCCCTACGCGACGAATCGGGATGGTTGCGCGGTTTTGGCAATGTGACGCGTGATTTGACCGAGCGCACTAACTCGATGCAGCGCCTCAAGGAAAGCGATGCCGGGCTTCAGGCGTTCATGGAGCATTGCCCCTCCCTTATGCATATCAAAGACCTCAATGGGCGTTACCAGTACGTCAATGAGCAGTTTTGCCGCTCGTTCGGCGTAAAGCGGGATGCGGTGCTTGGTCGCACTGACGCGGAAATCTTCCCCCCCGCTCAAGCCACTCGATTTCAGGCCAATGACGCAAGTGTTGTCGCCGCTAGAACCGCTCTGGAATTCGAAGAAACCGCCGAATACCTGGACGGTCAGCACCTCAGTATCGTGTGCAAGTTCCCGATCCGTGGTGCCGACGGCCAGATCGCCGCCTTGGGCGGCGTTGCAACAGACATCGCCAAGCGCAAACGCTCCGACGGAAAACTGCTGGACATGACGGAGAGCGAGACGATCTTGGCACGGCGGCCGAATGCGGGCTACCCCCCCGAATCGAAAGGCGAACTGCGCGCTGACCAGAAGAACAATGACAGGGACGTGGACGCGCTGGCGCTCATGATCTCGCACGATCTGCAGCCGCCACTTCGCAACATCGAAACGCTCGCCGCACAGGTGCGGGAAGAAATGGCCGGACTGAACGCCATGGCAAATCGTCTGGATCTGATCGCACAATCCGCTGTCGGCTTAACCAGGCTGACTAACGATCTGCTTATGTTCTCGCGTTCCGGAGGGCTGAATCAGGCTAATCGCCGTACGGCCGATCTGGACTTGATAGTGGCCGCCGCGCGCAGGGAACTCGGGCCGGCTGCGTCCTCAAGCAGGATACATTGGAACATCGCACGGCTTCCGCGGGTAGCCGGCGATCCCGCGCTGCTGCGCGCCGTGTTTGAACAAATCTTATCCAACGCCGTCAAATTTACGCGGCAGCGCGATCCGGCCACGATCGAAGTTGCGACGAGCGCCGGAAGCGACAATGAAGTTGTCATCGAAATTAAGGACAACGGCGTAGGGTTTGATGAGCAATACGCGCACAGGCTTTTCGGAGCATTCCAGCGCCTGCACCGTGACAATCAGTTCGAAGGGGTGGGAATAGGTTTGGCCATGGCCAAGCGCATCATCGAGTGCCACGGAGGCCGCATCTGGGCTAAGTCGCAGCCCGGCGAAGGTGCAAGTTTCCATTTCACACTTTGGCCAGCCGCTGCGCAGCCGAATAAGACGGGTGCGGACCATGAAAGGCCCTAGCCCGTGGACACGGGCATTGGGAAGTTGTTCCCCGACCGGCGCCGAGATCATTGGGATATGGATGTGTCGCCGTAACAACTGCGGAATGTCGCGATCTGAATTTGCTATATCGTCGAGCGCGCGTGATGGATTCCACATTTTCACTCGATTTGATTGAACCGGACATCGCTAAGCGAATTCACAACAATACGTTAGACATGATTCGCCGATCGCATTCATCGGCGGCACTTGCGCGCTTTGCGCCGCAGCCAGGTGCGTGTATGCCGCCGTAGTTGCAGCAAACGGTAACGGAGGTACGCTACGAAGCCAATTCGACTTAATCTTTTTCCTCCTGCGCTGCTCCTGACGGCCTGTGCACACGCCCCAAGTATGCGGGAAATCGGCACCGCCACCGGGGCAGTCGCTGGCGGCCTGATCGGCAATGCGTTGACCGGCAGCACCGCGGGAACGCTGGCCGGTGCGGGCGCCGGTGCCTTGCTCGGTAACGGCATCGGCGGGCGACAATACCGCCGAAAGCAAGCACGTGCGCAATCTGGTGCGCGCTGCACATCGACCGCGCAAGCGCGCACCCGTCACGCGCGCCAGGTTTGACCGGAATTCAGTCGCTTCGACTTCATTGTGAACACCGATCGCTTGAAAGGAGATTTATCATGAAAGCACTCTTTGCTCTCGCCACACTTACCGCAATCGCTGCCGCCACGCCTGCGCTCGCCGCCGACGTCGGCGTGTCGATCAACGTAGGCGAACCCGGTTTCTACGGCCAGATCGACATAGGCAACGTTCCGAGGCCAGTCCTGGTATATCCGCGGCCGGTCATAATCCAGCCAGCGCCTGTGGACGTAGTGTCCGAACCGATCTACCTCCATGTGCCGCCGGGTCAAGCCAGGCACTGGCGCGAGTACTGTGCACGCTACGAAGCTTGCGGGCGACCGGTCTATTTTGTCCAGGACCACTGGTACAACACCGTCTACGCGCCGCGGTATCGTCGCGAGCATCGTGACAGATTCGAGCACGGCGGCCGTGGGCACCACGGAAACTTCGATCGGCATCGCGCTGAGCGGGGCGACCATCGCGGCGGGCGCGGGGACTGAATCGATGAACCTCGAGTAGCCATTGCGCTTTCTGCCTCATCGCATACCGATGACGCTGGCGCATAAAGCGTGACTGAACCGCCGCTTGTTTGGCAACTTTGCACGTGGTTTGCGTGCAGCACCCAAAGGAGAGATCGGAAATGAAACCGTTGAACAGAACTGCTTCCGCCGTGTTCCTGGGCATGGCTTTGGCTACCGCGTATGGCTGCGCCGCAACTGCGACCAAGGAGAGCACGGGCGAGTACATCGATGACACCGCCGCTACCGCAAAGGTAAAAGCGGCAATATTTGACCGGCCCACGCTCAAATCGCTCGATATCCATGTCGAGACGCGCAAAGGGGTGGTACGTCTCTGGGGCACTGTCGCTTCTCGGTCGGCAATCGAGGAAGCGGGTAACGTTGCCCGCGGCGTGGCTGGTGTAAAGTCGGTCACGAACGACTTGCATCTAATGTGATCCCCGGGGAAAACAGGAGAACGCAAATGTCTCGACTGAAGATCTTGAAACTTGTGATCGTATTGACGATGCTGGGTGCCCTGCAGGGGTGCGCCTTCGTGGTCGGTGCGGCAGCCGGCGGTGCCGCAGGCTATACGTTAAGCGAACAGGGCTACCACGTACGGGCGCCGCTAACCAAAGGTCGACGATAACGAAGCCGGCGCAGTCGCGTCCGCCAGAGTGCTAATGCAGCCTAGACTGTTCCGTTGGTGCATCCGACTACCCACATCACACGCCGATCGGCAATCGGCCTCTGCCCGGAGCCGGGCGCTCATCAGGCGATCCGCCGGCCATAGCTGGCACCGCCCGGCATTGCGCCTTTGCAATGCCGGGCGCTTCGCCCTCAGCCCTTGCCGAACTGGATTGCGCCGCCCTTGGCCGCGATTTTCACCGTGTCCTTGGCGCCGAATTCGCCTTCGAGGATGCGCTTCGCCAGCGGGTTCTCGATCTCCGACTGGATCGCGCGCTTGAGCGGGCGCGCGCCGTACACCGGATCGAAGCCGGCGCGTGCGATCTCCACGAGCGCGCTGTCGGCGACATCGAGCTTGATCTCCATCCCGGCGAGACGCTTGCCCAGGATGCCGAGCTGGATTTTCGCGATGCTCTTGATGTTCGCCTCATCGAGCGCATGGAACACCACGATCTCGTCGATGCGGTTGACGAACTCGGGGCGGAAATGCGTGCGCACTTCGCCCATCACCGCGAGCTTGATCACCTGGTAATCGTCGCCGGTCATCTGCTGGATCATCTGCGAGCCGAGGTTGGAGGTCATCACCACCACGGTGTTCTTGAAGTCCACGGTGCGGCCCTGGCCGTCGGTCATGCGCCCGTCGTCCAGGACCTGCAGCAGCACGTTGAACACGTCCGGATGCGCCTTCTCCACTTCGTCGAGCAGGATCACGCAATAGGGTTTACGCCGCACCGCTTCGGTGAGGTGGCCGCCCTCTTCGTAGCCGACGTATCCCGGCGGCGCGCCGATCAGCCGCGCGACCGAATGCTTCTCCATGAATTCGCTCATGTCGATGCGGATCAGATGCTCCTCGGAATCGAACAGGAATCCGGCGAGCGCCTTGCACAGCTCGGTCTTGCCCACCCCGGTCGGCCCGAGGAACAGGAAGGAACCGTAAGGCTTGTTCGGATCGGCGAGTCCCGCGCGCGAGCGCCGGATCGCGTCCGACACCAGGCGCACCGCCTCGTCCTGGCCGACGACGCGCTCGTGCAGTTTCGCCTCCATCTGCAGCAGTTTCTCGCGCTCGCCCTGCATCATTTTCGACACCGGGATGCCGGTCGCGCGCGACACCACCTCGGCGATTTCCTCGGCGCCGACTTCCGTGCGCAACAACCGCCCCTTGCCCGGCTTCGGGCTGGCTTTTTCCTCTTTCTTCAGCTGCGCCTCGAGCTGCGGAATGCGGCCGTACTGCAGTTCCGACATGCGCTGCCAGTCGCCCTTACGCTTGGCCGCTTCCATCTCGAGCTTGAGTTTTTCCAGCTCTTCCTTGATGTGCTGCGCGCCCTGCACCTCGGCCTTCTCCGCCTTCCACACTTCTTCCAGGTCGGCGTACTCGCGCCCGAGTTTCTTGATTTCGTCCTCGATCAGGGCCATGCGCTTCTTCGACGCTTCGTCCTTTTCCTTCTTCACCGCTTCGCGCTCGATCTTGAGCTGGATCAGGCGCCGGTCGAGTTTGTCCATGACCTCCGGCTTGGAATCGATCTCCATTTTGATGCGCGAGGCCGCCTCGTCGATCAGGTCGATCGCTTTGTCCGGCAGGAAGCGGTCGGTGATGTAGCGATGCGACAATTCGGCCGCGGCGACGATGGCCGGGTCGGTGATGTCGACGCCGTGGTGAACTTCGTACTTTTCCTGCAGCCCGCGCAGGATGGCGATGGTGTCTTCCACCGTGGGCTCGCCCACCTGCACTTTCTGGAAGCGGCGCTCCAGCGCGGCGTCCTTCTCCACGTACTTGCGGTACTCGTCCAAAGTAGTGGCGCCGACGCAGTGCAGCTCGCCGCGCGCGAGCGCCGGCTTCAGCATATTGCCGGCATCCATCGAGCCTTCGGTCTTGCCCGCGCCGACCATGGTGTGCAGCTCGTCGATGAACACGATGGTGCGGCCTTCGTCCTGCGACAACTCCTTCAGCACCGCTTTCAGGCGCTCCTCGAACTCGCCGCGGTACTTGGTGCCGGCGAGCAGCGCGGCCATATCGAGCGACAGCACGCGCTTGTTCTTCAGGGTTTCCGGCACCTCGCCGTTGACGATGCGCTGCGCCAGCCCTTCGACAATCGCGGTCTTGCCCACGCCGGGCTCGCCGATCAGAACCGGGTTGTTCTTGGTGCGGCGCTGCAGGATCTGGATCACGCGGCGGATCTCGTCGTCGCGTCCGATCACCGGATCGAGCTTGCCCGCGCGCGCGCGCTCGGTCAGGTCCATGGTGTATTTTTTGAGCGACTCGCGGCTGCCCTCGGCCTCGGGACTGGACACGTTCTCCGTGCCGCGCAAGGCGGTGACCGCCTGCTCCAGCGCTTTCTTGCTGCCGCCCGCTTCCTTCAGCAGGCGGCCGGCCTCGCCCTTGTCCTCGGCCAGAGCGAGCACGAACATTTCCGAGGCGATGAACTGGTCGCCGCGCTTCTGCGCTTCCTTGTCCGTCAGGTTGAGCAGGTTGTTGAGCTCGCGCGAGATCGACACCTCGCCGCCGGTGCCTTCCACCTTGGGCAGGCGGCCGATCGCAGCCTTGAGGGAGTCGCGCAGGCGCGCCAGGTTGACGCCGGCGCGCGCAAACAGCGAGGCCGTGCCGCCGTCTTCTTGCGCAATCAAGGCGCTGAGAACATGCACCGGCTCGATGTAAGGATTGTCGTTGCCCACGGCCAGGCTCTGCGCGTCGGCGAGCGCCTGCTGGAACTTGGTGGTGAATTTGTCTAATCGCATACCTGACTCCGGAGTCTCGTTGTGTTCAACATGCGGCCGAGTCGCGGATTTTCAAGGCGCCGACTCGAATCGTGATTGCCGCGCGCCAGACCGAAATGGACGCGGCCCGGTCGCTCAAAGACTTGTCGCCAACAAGCTCGGATCGGATGCTCCGCCCATACGCGGCGAGTTTTCGGTCGCGTCCTTCGCGGCGCTCGCCTGACGCAGGCGTGCGGGCGTCAGCGGCAGGCGGAACACGCGCGCCCCGGTGGCATCGAACACCGCGTTTGCGATCACCGCTCCAGTCGGCGTAATCGCTGGTTCCCCGCCGCCCTGCGGCGCAAGCTCGTCGTTCTTCACCAGAACCGTCTCGATCCGCGGAACCCAGGAGAAATGCGGAATGTCGTAACTGTCGAAATTGCGGTCGAGAATCTCGCCGCCGCGGAAACGAAGCTCCTCGGCGAACGTGTAGCCCAGTCCCATGGTGAGCGCGCCTTCCATTTGCATTTTCGCCCCGTCCGGGTTGACCACGATGCCCATGTCCTGTGCGCAAACGATCCGCTGCACCTTTACCTGCCCGCGCACCGAATCGACCGTCACTTCGGCCATGGCCGCGACATAGGTGCCGGCATCGATGGAACACGCGATCCCGAAACCCCTGCCGCTGGGCGCGGCGGCCGCCTTCCAGCCGAAGGCCGCGGCCGCCGCCTCGAGCACTCTGCGCATTCTTGCGTCCTTGAGGTGGCGCAGGCGGAATTCGAGCGGATCCGCGCCCGCAGCGGCCGCCATGATGTCGATTTGCGATTCGGTCGCGAAGACATTCATATTCGCGCCGGGCGCGCGCCAAGGCCCGACCGCAAACGGATGCATGCTCTGCCCCGGGTCCTCGGGCCCATAGGACAGGCCGCGCGACGACCTCACGCGCGCGTTGGGGATGTCGTAAAAGAGTTTGGCTCCGCGCTCGCCCGCGGCGTAGACCGTATAGTCCCAGAGCGAAATTCTTCCCGCCTTGTCGATGCCCGAGACGATCTTCACCACCGCCGCCGGATCGAACGTGTCGTAGAAGAACTCTTCGGCGCGGGTCCAGGCGACCTGCACCGGCTTGCCCGCGATCTGCGCGAGGCGCGCCGCTTCGACGGCCTGGTTGCTCGAGCTCTTTCCCCCAAACCCGCCGCCGACGAAAGGCGTGATCAGGCGCACGTTCCTGGCGGCGAAGCCGAGGGCCTCGGCGACGCGATCCCGCGTCGGGAACGGCGTCTGCGTCGCTGCCCATACTGTCGCCTTGCCGCCTTTGACCTCGGCCAGCGCCACATGCGGTTCGATCGGCGCGTGCGCGACGTAGCCTTTGCGGTAACTGGTCTCGAACACGCGTACTGCACTTGCTCGCCCGGCGCCGAGATCTCCGCCGAAAGACACTTCCTTGGGCTGGGCCGCCGACCTGAGGATGTGCTCGAAGATGGTCTCTTCGTCGACCTGCGCCTGCGGCACGCGCCAGTCCGCCTTGATGCGTTCGAGAGCGGCCGCGGCGGCTTCGGGATCGGCATGCAAGACGCCGACAAGCCCGTCCCGGCTGACCAGTGTGACGCCCGGCAGTTTCGCCGCGGCGGAGGTGTCGAGCCGTGACAGCGTCGCGCCATGCGCGGGCGGGCGCAGGATGCGCGCGTAGAGCATCCCCGGGAGGCGGATATCGGCTGCGTACTTCGCGCCGCCGGTCACCTTTTCCGGCGCATCGAGCCGCCTGGGCGAGCGGCCCATCACCCGGAATTCGGACACCGCGTGCAAGACGGCCTTCTCGCCCACCACACGCGCTATCTGCGCCCCCTTGGAAAGCGCGCCGTAAGTGACCCTGCGCGCGGGGTCGCCTGCGACCGAGATCACGCCGTCCCCGGCAATCAGACTGGATTTGGGCACGCCGAGCTTGCGCGCGCCGAGGCGCAGCAATACGGCGCGCGCTTCCGCCGCGGCTGCGCGCAGCGCCGGACCGAACATGCGCGTGGTCAGCGAGCCGAAGGTTCCCATGTCCCAGGGACATTTTTCGGTGTCGCCCATGACCATGTCGATCGACTCGAGCGCAACGCCCAGTTCCTCCGCCGCCATTTGCGCCTGCGAGGTCATCACCCCCTGCCCCATCTCGATTTTTCCGGTGTAAATCGTGACCCGGCCGTTTTCGCCGATCAGGAGATAGGCGTTGAAATCCTCCGGGTAGATGCGCTGGCGATCCTGCGAAAAGAGTACTGAGGGATCGAAGCCGATAAAGACGACTATCCCTCCCCCGACGAGTTTGAAGAAACTGCGGCGGTCCATACCGCGGCCGGCGCTCATGACTTTCCTCCCATCTGGCCGGAAGCCGATTCGATCGCCGCGACGATCCGCTGGTGCGCGCCGCAGCGGCACAGGTTCTGTTCCATGGCGGCGACGATCGCTGCGCGCGACGGCTTGCGATTCTGGAGCAGGAGCGCGTATGCGTTCATCAGCATACCCGGCGTGCAGTAGCCGCACTGAAAGCCGCCGTGGTCGACAAATGCCTGCTGCAGCGGCTGCAGCCTCCCGTCGCGGGCAAGGCCCTCGATGGTGATCACTTCCCGATTGTTCACGTCTTTGAGCAGAGTCTGGCAAGAACGGACCGCCTTGCCGTCGACGATCACGGTGCAGGCGCCGCAAAGGCCCACACCGCAGCCATACTTGGTGCCGGTCAGGTCGAGATCGGTGCGCAGGACCCAGAGCAGCGTGCGCTCGTCGTCGGTGCCGAGCGTGGTGGACTTGCCATTCAGACGAAATCGGATAGCTGCTTCCATGCCGCCTCCACTCCGGACCCTCAGTCGGGTGAAATCACATTATCCGCGTAGCCGGGGGAGGCCCTGTATGACAAAAATCAATAGCCATGCGGCAGAACAATGGGCTCCGGCGCGGGCAGGGATTATGATGCACCCTGAGCGGGCACTCCCGCCGAGGCAATCGCGATGCAAGGGGAGAATGTATGAATCGAAACATGACCGTATCGGCAATAATGGCTGGCCTGCTCGCCTCCGGGATCAATTTCGCCGCGGCTGGGCAGACGCAGCAGCACATGGCAATGGAGGCCGGCGCACCAAGCCAGGATGCGCGCGAGGCGGTCGAATTTCCGGGCCGGCTGCGCGAACATGAGCTGGCAAACATGCGCGACCATCTCTCGACCCTCGCGCAGATTCAGCTTGCGCTGTCTAGGAATGATGTAGACGAGGCGGCGAAGCTTGCAGAAAATCGTCTTGGCATGAGTTCATTCGGGCTGCACGGGGCCCATGAAGTTGCCAAATACATGCCCAAAGGGATGCAGGATATCGGCTCGGAAATGCATAGAGCGGCAAGCCGCTTCGCGCTGCAAGCGACCAGCGCGGGGGCAACCGGGGATATTCGCCCCGCGCTCGCCGCGCTTGCGGCGGTCACGCAGCAGTGCGTGGCCTGCCACGCCGCGTACCGGCTGAAATAGCTCGGCTCACGCGAGCTAGCGAACTGCCCCAGGCGCAGGCGCCCCGCCCAACGCGAATCATCGCATGAGCACCGACACGCTGGTCGCCGCAATCCCGCCTGTGCGCAGTCGGCGCACGCTCGCCGCGTGCTGCGGCGCGCACATGCTGCACGACGGCTTCTCCGACATGCTCTACGTGCTGTTCCCGGTGTGGCAGGCGGCGTTCGGACTGTCGTTCGCCGAGGTCGGCCTGCTGAAGACGCTGTATTCGGGTTCGATGGCGGCACTGCAGGTGCCGGTGAGCATGCTCGCCGAACGCGTCGGCGAGCGCGTGCTGCTCGCGCTCGGCACGCTGGTCGCGGCGGCGGCCTTCATCGTGGCGGGCCTGACCGGAGGATTTCTGGGCCTGGCGCTGTGCCTGATGGTGGGCGGAGCCGGGGCGAGCGTGCAGCATCCGCTGGCCTCGTCGCTGACTTCGCGCGCTTTCGAAGGCGCGCAGCTGCGCGCCGCACTCGGCACCTACAACTTCTCCGGTGACATCGGCAAGGTGCTGCTGCCGGCGCTGTGCGCGGCGCTGCTGGCCGTGCTCGATTGGCATGCCGTGACCCCGTTGATGGGTACGCTAGGTTTGCTCGCTGCGCTTGCCATCTGGTTTGCGGTGCCGCACGAGTTGCGCCAGGCGTCCCCGGCCCTGAATGCGCCGCTTGCGCCAGCCGCTGCGGCGACTGCGCCCGAGACCGCAAGCGGCGGGCCAGACGTCCCGAGAGGCGCGCTCACCAACCAGGGCTTCGTCTCGCTCGCGGCGATCGGCGTCATCGACAGCGCCACGCGCATGGGATTTCTTACGCTGTTGCCCTTCGTGCTGATCGCCAAAGGCGCCTCGGTCACGCAGGTCGGCTTCGCGCTGAGCCTCACCTTTGCCGGCGGCGCGGCGGGAAAATTCGTTTGCGGCCTGATCGCGGCGCGCGCGGGCATACTGCGCACCACGATCCTCACCGAGGTCGCCACAGCCGCCGGCATCGTCGCGCTGTTGCCGCTCTCGCTGCGGGCATCCATGCTGCTGCTGCCGCTGGTCGGCATCGCGCTGAACGGCACATCGTCGGTGCTCTACGGCACAGTTCCGGAACTCGTGCCGGCGGCGCGGCGGGCGCGCGCTTTCGGTGTCTTCTACACGCTCACCATCGGTGCCGGCGCCCTCTCGCCCTCGCTCTACGGCATGCTCGGCGACGCGATCGGCGTGCCGCGCACCTTCGGCGTCATCGCCGCGGTGGTGCTGCTGGTGCTGCCGCTGACGCTGGGGCTGCGCCCCGCGCTGCGCGCGCTGCGGGCGGATTGAGGCAAGGCATGCGGCCGGCCGCGGACAGCTCCGATGTCATCATCATCGGCGGCGGCCACAACGGCCTTGTCTGCGCCTGCTATCTGGCCAGCGCCGGTCTCTCGGTCAGGGTGCTCGAACGCCGCGCCATCGTCGGCGGCACCGCCGTAACGGAGGAGTTCCATCCGGGATTCCGCAACTCCACGGCGAGCTACACCGTCAGCCTGCTGCATCCGAAGGTCATTGCCGACCTCGATCTCGCGCGCCATGGGCTGAGGATCGTCGAACGGCCGATCGCGAACTTTCTGCCGCTGTCGGCCGAACCCGGTGCGTACCTCAAAGTCGGCGGCGGTCTCGCCGCGACGCAGGCGCAAGTCGCGCGCTATTCGCGGCGCGATGCCGAGCGCTTGCCCGCGTACTACGCCATGCTGGAGGAGGCAGCGCAGGTGCTGCGCGGGCTGTCGCTGGAGACGCCGCCGAATGTCGGCGGCGGCTTGGCCGAAATTATTCCCGCGCTCAAAACCATGCGCAGCGTGAACCGGCTGTCGCTGCCGGCCAAGCGCAATCTGCTCGCGCTGTTCGCAAACAGCGCGGGCGATCTGCTCGATGCCTGGTTCGAGTCGACGCCGCTCAAGGCCGCGTTCGGCTTCGATGCCGTAGTCGGCAACTTCGCCAGTCCGTACGCGCCGGGGTCGGCCTATGTGCTGCTGCACCATGTTTTCGGCGAGGTGAACGGCAAAGCGGGGCAGTGGGGCCACGCGATCGGCGGCATGGGCGCGATCAGCGATGCGATCGCAGCGGAGGCGCGGCGGCGCGGCGTCACCATCGACTGCGACGCCGAAGTGGCGCAGCTCCTGGTCAGGGACGGGCGTGCGCGCGGCGTGGTGCTGCGCGACGGGCGCGAGATCGCGGGGCGCACGGTCGCGGCGAACGTCAATCCGAAACTGCTGTTTCTCGATCTGATCGAGCCGGGGCACGTCGAGCCGGATTTTCTCGATCGAATGAAAGCCTACCGCTGCGCATCCGGGACGCTGCGCATGAACGTGGCCTTGTCCGCGTTGCCGGATTTCGCCTGCCTGCCCGAAGCCGGGATACACCATCAATCGGGAATCATCATGGCGCCCTCGCTCGCCTACATGGAGAAGGCCTGGTTCGATGCGCGCAGCGGCGACATGGCCGGGCAGCCCATCGTCGAAATGCTGATCCCGAGCACGGTGGACGACACGCTCGCGCCGAGAGGAGCGCACGTGGCGAGCCTGTTCTGCCAGCATTTCAACCCGGTTCCAGCACACGGCAAGAGCTGGGACGAGCTGCGCGAGGCCGCGGCGGACAGGGTGATCGACACCGTGAACGGCTTTGCGCCGAATTTCCGCGCATCCGTGCTCGGACGCATGGTGCTGACGCCGCTCGATCTGGAACGCCGCTTCGGTCTGACCGGCGGCGATATTTTTCACGGCGCGCTGACGCTCGACCAATTGTTCAGCGCGCGACCGGTGCTGGGAAACGCGAATTACCGCATGCCACTGGCCGGATTGTATCTGTGCGGCTCGGGCGCGCACCCGGGCGGCGGCGTGACCGGCTTGCCCGGACGCAATGCGGCGCGCGAAATCGCGCGCGACTTCAGGCGCGGCCGCGTGCGCTGATGAACTTCCCGCCGGAACCCACTCGGACGGTGTGCGCAACGGTTACAAAGCCGTAACGCCAATTTCGCAGCATGCAAGTCCGCATCGCCAGGATCATCGCGGACTAGCGGCAAATCAGATGGATCGCCGTCGCCTTGATACTGGCGATGACCTCCGTGCCAGACGCGAGGCCCAGTTCGATATACGATTGCTTGGAAACGTAGGCGACGAGGGGAAAACCGGCGTCGAGCGTGACCTTGAACAGCGGGCCCGATGCCGCGATCGCAAGCACTTTGGCGTCGAATTGGTTGCGCACGCTTGAATCGGCGTGCCTCGTTCGCGCCAGTGCCACGTCCTCCGGCCGGATACAGGCCAATACCCGTTCGTCAGGTCTGGCGGAATCGTTGCTCAGCGCATGCAAAACGCGGGTGCCGGCACCTATCCGGGCAATTCCATCGGACACGCCGATTACCGTTCCCTCAAGCACGGTTTCAACGCCGACGAAATTCGCGACCAGTTCACTGGCCGGCGCGTTAAAGATCTCGGTCGGTGTGCCGACTTGCACGAACGCGCCGTCGCTCATGACTGCCATCTTGTCGGCCAGCGCCAATGCTTCGAGTTGATCGTGCGTCACGTAGATGGCCGGGATTCCGGCGTTACCGAGGAAGGTTTTCAGTTCGGCGCGCAGCGTGTCGCGGAAGCGGGCGTCGAGCGCGGCAAGCGGTTCGTCGAAAAGAAAGAGGGCGGGGTCCATCGCCAGCGCACGGGCCAGCGCCACGCGCTGCTTTTCCCCGCCGCTCAATTGCGCGGGTTTGCGCGCACCAATATGTTCCAGTCCCAGCCGCGCAAGCAGGGCGCTCACGGGTTCGGCATCGGCCCGGGAGCCGGAAAAGCGTCGCCCGAATTCGACATTCTGCGTAACGGTGAGGTGCGGAAAGAGCGCGTAATCCTGAAACATGAATGCCACCCGGCGGGCTTCCGGAGGGGCGGCAGTCGCGTCACGGCCGCCAATGAAAACCTGCCCGCGGTCAGGCCTGTAAAAGCCGGCCAATGTTTCGAGGAGCAGCGACTTGCCAGCCCCGCTCGGGCCGAGGATGACGAACGTGTCGCGCGGCCCCATTGCAAACGTAACCTCCCGCAATTCGAACGTGCCGACGCGTAACGAAAGCCCTTGAGCGCCGACGAACGGCGCGGTCACGCCCGCCATCCGATGGGGGCCCCGCCCTTGCGCAATGCGACCAAGTAGCGGAAAAAGATGAACAGCGACAGCGTCACCGTCAGAAACAGCGTCGCCATGGCGGATGACTCGCTTAGGCCGAACTGCAAGAACAGATCGTAAATCTTCACCGGCGCCGTCATAGGATAATAGGTAAGCACGATTACAGCCCCGAATTCGCTGATCGAGCGGGCGAAGGTCAGCGATAAGCCGGTGAGTATGCCGCGTCCGGCAAGCGGCAAGGTCACTTTGAATAAGACCGCCCACCGTCCCGCCCCCAAGGTGCGCGCCACTTTTTCCAACCGGGGATCCACCGACTCCAGTCCCACGCGCGCTGCGTTCACGGCATAAGGCACACTCACGTAAAGCATGGCGATCACTACCCCGGCGGTCGTTCCCCAAAATTTGATCCCGGTAATCGACGCAGCAGGCGCGCCAAGGAGTCCCGTTCGTCCGAAGACGAACAATAGTCCTATTCCGACCACCGTATGCGGTACGGCAAGGGGTAAATCGACGATGGCCTCGACGAAGCCTTTTCCCGGGAAAGAGAAGCGCGCAAGAAGATAGGCCAGCGGAACCCCGAGCAGCCCCGCGCAGGCGGTGGTCAGACACGCTGCTTCCAGGCTCAGGAGGATGGCGTTGCGTACTTCTGCACTGGAAGCAGCGCGCATGAGACTTGCAGAAGTCTGGGATCCATATATCTCCAGGAGCGGCAACATGATGAAAGCGAGCAGCAATCCGCTCGCCAGCGAGAACGCGAACACGAGCCCGCGCGCTTGACTAAATCTGTGCGTGTTCATTCTGTCCCCTTGCACGCGGGATGAAACCGCCGATGCCATGAAACGACGCTCCACCACTCGGGCGTCGGGCTTGGAAAAGCTAACCGCGTCTAACAATACGAGGGGATATCCCCTACGGAGACTTCCTCCGGGGCGCCTCCCCTCGTGCTCCCCTAAATCAGGCGCCCAAGGGCAATTCTGTTAGGTGCTCTAAGCGACTATCGAGGTTTTATCCGGCCTGAATCAACGCTTCGGCCACGCGGTCACCATGGACTTCAAACCAGCCGGGATTTTATTCACGTCGCTGGCAAAGGCTGGATTGAGCGCGCCAAAGCCACTGGCCGCCATCGCTTTTTGGCCTGCTGCGCCGAGCAGAAATCGCACGTATTTGACGGCCCACTCCCGGTGTGGAGCGTTGTTCGGAATCGTCACGGCGTAGACGATGGGGTTTGCCGTCAATGTGCCGTTAGCCGTCTTCACGGAAGTCTGTGCATAGAAGGGTGAGAACTTGGCATCGCTCAGATCGATCTCGGGCGGCAGCGCGAGGTATTTGAAATGGTGCTGACGGGCATCGGAGCGATACATCGCAAGATAGTCGATCTGTCCCGACTCGAGCGCAGCGATAAGTTCTGTTTCCGTGTCGCGCATATTCGTCTTGGGGGCATTGGCCAAAATAGCCGCGGCCAGCCCCGGGTGTTTGTAGTACCGCTGCGCAAGAGACAGCATCTGCAAAGTCTGGTAGCCCGACGGGTCCGTGTCGGGATTCGAGCGTCCGATTTCCACACCGCGTCGCGCAAGAACCCGATACCAGTTCTGCGGTGAGATGCGATCGGCGAACCGACTCTTGCCGGTATACACGAACGTGATCGCATTGGTCGTGAATCCGGCGTACCAGTCCGTATACTTCGTTCCGTCCGGCGCGGAGAACAGATACTTTGGTATGACGTTGTAATCGGCGACCGCCACCACGTCGGCCAGTTGGTGCAACTCAGTCACCTGCTTGACCATTTTGACGCTGCCGCCGAACTGCGCCTGTATCGTGACGTTCGGATATTCGCGCATGAACGCATTGTCAATCTGCTTGAAAGGGTTCGCCAGGGTGCCGGCGCCGAAGACGGTCAGCGTCACCTGGGGCGAATCAGCGGCGGCGATGGATACGTGAAGCGGCAGAGCCAGTGTCGCGGCCGTGAGCGCACGGCGTAGGGCTCGGGAGAGGAATAGCTTGGGACGACGCATCAAATTTCTCCTGATTACGTGAACTTGCGGGACAAACGTGAACTTAGGGGGATAACCGTGAACTTGGGAAACAATTTGCGATTAACGCATATTTTCCATTGCCCATTCAATATGTTCGTGGGTTCATATGTAGATTGGAAATGCGTGTCCTACGCGCGCCGTTCGATGAATAAGCATCACGACGCAATGCGCATCATGAGCACGCACTTATACAACGAACTCAGCCGAACGGCTGTTCCATGGGGGCGGCGAAGAATACCACTTTGGCCTGCGGAAGATACTGGTAGGCGTCCCCGCCACGCTACCCCTGTATGGCCTGCTTGCCGGAATGACTGCCGCAGCCACAACGCCGCTCGGTTGCGCTCAACGCTTCAGCACCATGCCGATCATCGCGATGCCCAGAAGTGCCATCAGTACCGAACCGATGACGTGGACAGCAATGATGACTGCCGTCCACCCGTATTGCTCGTGCGAAATCAGCGTGGCGGTCTCCGCGGAAAACGTGGAAAACGTCGTCAGCCCGCCGAGAAATCCGGTCATCAAAAACAGCCGCATTTCCGGCGGCAAGCCTTCGAAATGGCCAAATAAACCCATCGCCAGGCCCATCAGCCAGCCGCCGAGCAGATTGGCCGCGAGCGTGCCCAGCGGCAGCGTCGGAAAAAGCGGATTGAGCAGCATCCCCAGCCACCAGCGCAGCCACGCGCCGGCAGCCGCGCCGCCGCCCACTGCGATGAACCCGAAAAAAGACACTTGTATCCCCTGTTACTGTTAAACCCTTGGCCTGGGGCCTATTTTGACTGCGGGTCGCGCCAGCGTCCGGCCGCCTGATCGTCCGAGCTGCGCGCCTCGACCCAGCGCGCGCCCTGCGCGGTCTGCTCTTTCTTCCAGAACGGCGCCTGCGTCTTGAGGTAGTCCATGATGAACTCGCAGGCGGCGAAGGCCGCGCCGCGATGCGCGCCGGCCACCACGACCAGCACGATCTGGTCCAGCGGCTTCAACTCGCCGATGCGGTGGATCACCAGCGCGTCGATGATGTCCCAGCGTTCCTTTGCCTGGTCGACGATGCCCGCGAGCGCCTTTTCGGTCATGCCGGGATAGTGCTCCAGCGTCATGCCGGCGACTGCGTCGCCGTCGTTCACGTCGCGCACCAGGCCGATGAAGCTGGCGATGGCGCCTATGCCGGGATCGGCGCGGCGAAACGCGGCTATTTCCGCGCCTATATCGAAATCTTCGCGCTGCACCCGCACCGCCATCTCAGCCCCCGGTCACCGGCGGAAAGAATGCGATCTCGTCGCCCGCCTTCACCGGCGTGTCGTCACGTGCGATGTCCTGGTTGACCGAAACGCGCACCGCCTTGCCCGAGCCCAAGGCTGCCGCAGAGGTGCCGCCGCGCGCGACCAGTTGCGCGCGCAGGCTTTTCACGTCGCACGCCGCCGCCGGCAGATCGAACATCTCCTGGGACAGGCCCATGTCCTCGCGCAGCCTGGCAAAGTAGAGAATCCTGACGTTCATAGGTACAACTCCGAAAAAGGAAGGAATTTCACCAGTTCGCCGCGCCGGATCGGATGTTTTGCCGGATTGTCGACGAAGCCGTCGCCCCAGACCGCCGAGGTCAGCACCGCGGAGCTTTGGTTCGGGAACAGGTCCAGCCCACCGGCCGCGTTCAATTTTACGCGCAGGAATTCGCGCCGGGCGTCCGGCCTGGCCCAGTCGAAATCGGCGCGCAGCGAGTAATGGCGTGGTTCCACCCTGGCGACGCCCTGACAGCGCAAAATGAAGGGGCGCACGAATATCAGGAAAGTGACGAAGCTCGACACCGGATTTCCGGGCAGTCCGATGAAATGCGCCTTGTGCCCCGCGCCCGCATCCACTTCGCCGAAGGCGAGCGGCTTGCCTGGCTTGACTGCGATTTTCCACATGCTGAGCCGGCCCTCGGCTTCGACCGCCGGCTTGATGTGATCTTCCTCGCCCACCGATACGCCGCCGGAGGTGACGATCAGGTCGTTGTTCGCGGCGGCCTCGCGCAGCACCGCGCGCGTCGCCTCCAGCCGGTCGGGCACGATGCCGTAGTCGCTGACTTCGCAGCCGAACAGTTGCAGCAGGCCGTTCAGGGTAAAGCGGTTGGAATTGTAGATGCGCCCCGGCGGCAAAGGATCGCCCGGCATCACCAGTTCGTCGCCGGTGTAGAACACCGCGACTTTCAGGCGGCGATACAGCGGCAGCGCCGCAATCCCGACCGAAGCGGCGAGGCCGGTGTCCTGCGGCCGCAGCTTCATCCCGGCGGCAAGGATTTCGCTGCCGGCCCGGATGTCCTCGCCTACCCGGCGCACCCATTCGCCCGGCTCGGGCCGGTGCTTGACGATGACCGCGTCGCCGTCCTGCGCGCACTGCTCCTGCATCACCACCGCATCGGCGCCGGGCGGAATCGGCGCCCCGGTGAAAATGCGCGCCGCCGTTCCGCGAGCCAGCGGCTGCGGCATGCTTCCCGCGGGTATGCGCTGCGACACCGGCAGGCGCGCCTCGCCCGCGGCGCAATCCGCCGCATGGACCGCGTAACCGTCCATGGAGGTATTGTCCAGCGACGGCACGTTGAGGGTGGAGCGTTGCGCCTCGGCCAGCACGCGCCCGCTCGCGGCCAGCGTCGCCACCTGCTCGGTGTCGGCAACCGGGCTTGCACCCGCAAGCAGGAAGCTGAGCGCCTCGTCGACCGAAAGCATGCCTTGGTTCATCGTTTGAGCTCCAGGGTATCGAGCACGAAAGCGGCTATCCCATCGTAGTCCTCGAGGCCGAACTGCGGCAAGGGGGATTGAACCGGCGTATCCGTCGCGAGAGCCACGATATGCTCGTCCTGCGGATACAGCGGCGGCTTCCCGTTGGCCGCGCGGTAGATCTCAAGCTTGGGCAAGGGATAGTACTTGTAACCTTCGATCAGAAGCAAATCGCAGGGCGACATGCGCGCGATTTGCTGCTCCAGCGTCGTCTCCGGTTCGTCGCGCGCCTCGTGCATCAGCGCCCAGCGCAGCCCCGATGTGACCAGCACCTCGCTGCAGCCGGCCGCGCGATGGCGAAAGGAATCCTTGCCCGGCTGATCGACGTCGAAGCGCTCGTGCGCGTGTTTGATCAGCGATACCCTGAGGCCGACGCCCACGAAGCGCGGAATCACCTGCTCTATAAGAGTAGTCTTGCCGCTGCCGGACCAGCCGGCAAAACCGAAAATCTTCATCCGCTTCTGGCGCTCCGCCCGGGCGGCGAGCTGTAGTCGTAGAACGCGCGATTTTAGCAGTATTCCACTGCCAGACCGGGCGCATGCGCCAGCTGAACCGGCGACGGACTCGCAGTCGCTTTCCGACAGCCGGGGGTGCAGACGGCGTGCGCCCGCGCTCTTCCGGCCGAGCCTCAGGCGAGCGGCACCAGCTTTCCGTCCTGCAGATGGAAACGCCGCACTCCCGGCAGGTCGATGATCTCCTGATCGTGACAGGCGACGATCACGGTGCGCCGCTCCTCGAGCAGCTGCGCAAGCAGCGCGAGCGTCTGCGCGCGGCCCTCGCGGTCGAGGTTGCTGGTCGGCTCGTCGAGCAGCAGCAGTTCGGGCTCGAGCGCGCGGGCGCGCGCGAGCGCCGCGCGCTGCTTCTCGCCGCCCGAGAGCTTCGCCGGCGGCGTCGCGCGCCGCTCGGTCAGCCCTGCCCAGGCGATCGCCTCCTCGACCCGCCGCGCGCGCTCGCCGGCCGGAACGCCGCGCCGCTTGAGCCCGTACTCGAGGTTGTGGCGCAGGCTGGTATGGAACAGATAGGGATGCTGGTGCACGTAGACGATCGCGCGTCGCAGGTGCTCCGGGTAGAGCGCGAAGCTCGTCGGAGCGCCGCGGAATTCGAGGCTGCCGCTGGCGTCCCGGTCGAGCCCGGCGAGGATCCGCATCAGGGTCGTCTTGCCCGACCCGTTTGGTCCGACCAGCACGTAGGTGCGGCCCGCCTCGATGGCGAGGTTACCGATCGCGAACAGCAGGCGCTGCCCGTATGCCTTGCGCACCTCCCGCAGCACGAGCAGCGGTGCGCTCATTTCAGCCCTCCCTCGCCCTGCAAGACAGCAAGAACGATGTTGACCCCGAGCGCGACCACCATCAGCACGAAACCGAGCGCGATGCCCTGCGCGAAGTCGCCCTTCGTCGTTTCGAGCGCAATCGCGGTCGGGATGTTGCGCGTCAGGCCGGCGATATTGCCGCCGACCATGATGGCGCAGCCGACCTCCGAGATCGCGCGTCCGAATCCGTTCACCACCGCCGCGAGAATGCCGAAGCGCACTTCCCACAGCGTGGTGAGCGAGGCCGCGAATCGGTTGGCGCCGAGGCAGCGCGCGGTTTCGTACACGCGCGGGTCCGCGCCCTGAACCGCCGAAAGGGTAAATACCACCAGGATCGGGAAGGCGATCACCATGTAGCCGACCATGATCGCCCACGGCGTGAACAGCAGCTCGAACGAGCCGAACGGGCCGCGGCGCGAGAGCAGCAGGTAGATCGCCAGACCGATCACCACGGTCGGAAACGAAAGCAGCGCCTGCACCAGCACCACC
>Ga0307377_10001611_pt1 | contig 28074 bp, 19 predicted proteins | sample TR3MG_FD_202535 | JGI IMG/M metagenome (GOLD analysis project Ga0307377, IMG submission 202535) | Soil microbial communities from Risofladan, Vaasa, Finland - TR-3 | ecosystem: Environmental > Terrestrial > Soil > Coastal area > Acid sulfate soil | place: Finland: Risofladan, Vaasa | collected... | reverse complement strand
CTCTACGATTCAGAAGTATCTCAGCGGCCTTCGTCAGCTCAGTGCGGCTCAACGCCACGTGATCTACAGTTACTCCATCGGGATATAAACTACCTTGCATTTTCTACCTCATAACTTCTAATTCCAAGGGAAACGGTCGTTAGGACCGTCGGTCCACGCCGCTCTGGGAATCTCGACCAACTGACCTGCCACCTTGCGAGCCCATCGCTCAAAAGGATTATCCAGGTAAGAATGTCGGTTTTTTAAAAACACCAAAATGAACCCTGTACACAGTAGGTACAGTGGAAAAAACAGCACGCCAAAGATATAATTCTGAATGACGTGGCCCTTGTTCTCGTGATCCATGTACTCTTCGTACTTTGGGTCATTTTTATCATAATCTACCACAATGATATGACACCCAGCAACAAATCCATACCAACCAGGCATTGATTCCCTGAAAAAATCGGATTTATTGTCCACATCCCATACAATCGCGAAATTTGGAAGCATCGTCACCTTCTCGAAGGTACCTCTGATGAGATGCGGTAGCAGAAAGAACAGGAAAACCAATAAACTGGTCACCGACGCATTGATGAAACCGAGGGCCCACAGAATCTTAAAAAGTATCTTTTTAAACATTAGTCAGACCTCCTACACTTGCCCCGGTTCCGCGAATATGCAACCCCTTAAGAACCACGGATCGTATCCTGAAATCTTTTATATCACGTGCACCGCTTACAGAAAGCCTTAATTGATGCACACTGTGACCTCCACTTGATTGATGAACCGACACATTACGATTACGATCCGTAGGTACCCATGGGGCGCTCTCACAGTCTAACGCCGTTACCCCCGACCTATGCTCAAACGTGAGGGTTAACGCGCTCTGAGGGTAAACCCGGACCTCTTGGTGGGTTATAAAATACTGATTCCCTTGAATGTACTGAGAAGAATCCATTTTGACTTCAAATGGATTCAAAAAATACCAGTTCAACTTAGGAATTTCAACACGACCCTCATCACTATCATAGTACATCGTAGCTTTAGACTTATCCATATCGGATGGATATTTCAAAGAAGCTTTACCACTATCCTGGGAGAAATAAACAGGTACCTCTGCCTCACGAGTAAGCGGATTGTGCTCCATTCTATTCCAAAGCATGTAGTCTGAAAACCACACATAATCCTGAAAATTATCACCGAGTTCCAGGTAAGGCGTAGTCACTACGTACATTGGACGATAATTTATCGTATACTGGCTGTTTAAAGAGAAATCCAAAATTTGAATTTGATTGCTGGCGTTAAACTGCCAGGTAGTATTTGGCATCACAATACCGTCTTCAAACAACAATGTCTCTAACTGAACCTGGTCAGACTCCTTCTGAAGTTGCGCCACGTGCGGGGCTACCAGAGATACCGACAGTACCTCACCCTCCACGTCATTGAGAACAATAGACGGGTTCAAAAACGAGTCTTTAAACGGTGGAGATGTATACAGTGATCCATCATTAATCGTAAGATTAACGAGGTCACATTCTACAAAATCATCTTCCGTAATAGCACCTTTTACATTGGAAATTCTTCCATCAGGTCCGTACTCGCTGACATCCACGATATCCAAAGAGGAGTGTGCCGGGGAAATATCCCTGACAATCCCTTGATAAGTGGAAATGTCACTGATTGATACGTCTTTCGATACGGACGCAGCCGGGGGTGTGCCGGTCAATATCGGCAGCAACCCATAAGTTACGTAAACCTCCACGAAAGATCCATCAGGTGCTTCTAAAACTTTCACCCCGTCGCTCAATACATTTACCCAACCCGCACCGGGTGCCCACGTAGTTCCGTACGCAGTCCACCTTAATTTGTGGATGTCACCGGATGCGTTGAACTGATACTCGATGACACCCTTACCCGGAGGAGTGTCATTGGATATGCTCTGAATTAGAACCCCTGCAAACGGGTTGGTAACACTTGGATTTTTGTAGATAACTCCAATGTACTGCTGCTCTACAGTGCTCATTAAACCAGGAGACCACACGAACATTAACTCACCAAACCACTGGCGGTGCCGGATGCGCGGTACGGTAACATTACCTAGAATGCGAGAAGTTATCCGATGAACATCCACGTCAGCGCCATCAATAGACACGGATATAGGACCGCTTGCTTGAATGCAATGAGCTCTTACCCAAACTCCGTTAGGCGTCAAATTAGCGGGTATGGTAGCATCAACCTCAACGTAGATAGCCCCCTCAAGACCCAACCCACCTGCATCGCCAGGTATGGTTACAGTTGAACCGTCTACCCACGTTGCCCCCGCATCAAATGAAAAACCTAGAGTTACGTCAACATCCTCGGTAGTATGGCTCAAGAACCACCCAGAGAAAGTGGCAGAAAATCCCTCATAATCGTAAAACAGAGCAGGATCCCGTTGAGGGTACGACGGTCCCGTAACAAACTCCGAAACTGGGTACTTTAAAACCCGACCGTAGATGGTAGTCTCTGATAACCCACCTGCAGGCTCTGTTACTTTATACCTGAACGCGGCGGATGGATCTAACTCTTCATTCTTGTCGTTAATAACTACCGAAGGTTCAAACTCCGTTACGGTACCGCCAGGTCCAGCGGTCCACGCCTCCAGCCACCATCTATCTGGCTCCTCTGGATAGGTTCCTGCAGGGTATGTACCGCTAGGATTTTCACCGCTGGAAGAGTCGTCGATAATTGTCACCAGCGCAGAAGTAGGGTTAGTTGGGAGAAGATCTTGATTTACAAGTACGTGCACGCCCTTAGTCTGCATTACCCTACGCGCAACTCTCATATAATCAACATCAAACGATGCCGATACATTTCCGCGCAACGTATCTGTAAGTACTCCGATGGCATCGGCTTCGTACTTAAGATAATCCATAAATACATGGACCTTAAGGGAATGCCCCAAGTTATCCACCAGCGTATAATTTCCATCCCCTGTTATAGGAACCCATACCGCAGGTGCTCCACCAGGAGATCCCCACCTTAATGCTACCTGAGTAGAATTGTATTCAATTACAGAATCAACGTAGGTATCAATGTCACCTTCGATGCTCAACAGCTCTACACCTGGAACATCGTCAATCCATTTATTAAAATGAAGGTCCCCCACCCTCACGCCAAATAAAGCCACCGCAGCGTTAGAATCAGGAACCTGAATTACGGATCCACCTGAATCCAAGCGTAGATACCCGGACTCAACCTGAATGAAATCAGATTCGTGCGTAAACAACAGGCGACCATTATAGGCAGCTACTACGGTATCCACTCCACCTGTAATAGTCTGGTACTCAGCGTTTATGTGGTTCACTAAATCAGACAAAGATGGTGTAGGGTAGCCCGTAGCACCTGATAAATCTATTTTATACGGCTGACCTTCCAGGCTAAAATAAAAATACTGCTTCTGACCCAGCGGTAAAAAACTGAAAGTAGATTTATCACCCAATATGAAAGGATCCTGATCAGACGGTGGTCCCGGCAAAAACAGATCACCGTTACCTGCGTGAACAAGTTCACCAAAATCACCTGGAGACACACCCCACATTAGGGTATTCGTAGTCGGATTGTAAAACATCCGCATGACGCCCACGCCGGAAGGTACATCAGATTCAAAAGACTGGATGGTAACTCCTGATATGTCATTAGATACGTAGGTGTATTCGGCAGACCTATCCAGGAATCTACTATTGGCCAACATCTGCTGATCCAGTATCCAGTTAGGACCCCACATCCTGCGAGAGTATCCAAACGGAGGTATCTGCGTAAATTCTGCTACCGCAGTCTCAACACCTCTGAATTTTCCACCGTAGTCTCTAAACGCAGTCCTCAATTCCTGGAGCTGCCAGCGGTATGAATCAGTATCGAGCCCCTGGTTATTATAAACGCCAATGGGATCTCCAAATAGCTCAACCAGGCCGTCAGGGTGAGCAGTCTCAATCGACAAATTATCCTTAGTGGTCTGATAGTCGTCGTCGAGCCACTCCATGGTCTCCGCGTACGCAATCTGCCACAACGCGCTATCTCTCACGTTCAACCAGGTCGTAAACCGATTTCCACTTACGTTATTTATGAGAACTACAACGTTCTGTCCAAAATTCAAGAACCGGGAGAACTCCACATTCCCATTATCGTCCGACACCACCGTACCTGAAAAGAACTCGTTTATGAAAATACCGTACTCAGTGTTAGGCGCATCCGATTTTAAGCGCAAATCGGTATTTCCACTCCGATACGGTATAATCGTACCGTTGGCGTCGTAAAAAGGACCACCAGTCATAGACTTGATAATCTCTGCGTACCTATTTACACCTTCGAGCGCCATTAATACCCACCTCCAAGACCCCTACGCTCACCCTCTGGAGTTTCTAGCTGAGGATCATTGATAATATCGAGACCGATGTCGAATTGAATCTCATTTATAGCCTTAAGGCCCTTAACGTAATAGTACTCATACGCATCCGAAGATGTGTAAGACGAAATACCTACCGCCGAAACATCCACGATCCCCTCATAAGCAGCGTACTTTTTTCGTATATCCCTACTCTCAGGTACAATTCCCCTGACCCGCTTGTTGGAAACTACCACCGTATCATGGACCGGCTGATTCTGAAAAATAACAAAAGTCCTGTAGTAGAACCACTCAACTTTCAAAATATTTACGTCGTAGTCACTGTCCCCATTTTCAGAAGTTATCTTAAAATACGCCTGAGAATCCAGGAACTTTACGGTACTCCAAATGACACTACCATTCGCAATGAAATAAAGGTCAGCACCCCAACGTAGTATCTTAAGGGTGCATAACCCTAAAGACCATTCAACCTGGGTGCGCATTTCATCCGATTTAACACCTCCTACCCAAGATTCACAATAAAGCTTAAGCGCACCGGTAGAATCTAAGGTGATGTACATGCAAGCATAATTGGCAGCATCCACCTCCAGGCAGAATCTACAGACAACTATGGAACCGGTGGCCGGGTACGACATAGGTGTCGCCAGTATAGCCCTGACCTCGCATTGAACGTTACCCCAGGTAGCGGAAGATTTAATACCTGCGACATCGCCAGCAGATGACCCTGTAGACATCCTTAAGTGCTCGGGCCCTGTATACACAGAACCCCCTCCAGATGACAAATCAACCCACTTAGCTGTATCCAAGGTGGGTTCTACAAAAGTGTCATCCCATAGGCGGGGATCAAAACCAGATCCAGTGATTACAAAACGATTACCGCCAGGAGAGGGACCTCTGTCCGGATCAACCGAATAAATCTCGGTTTGAATTCCGTATAGAACCCCACTTCCGTATTTAAAACCAGCATAGTAACCCATGCGTAAACTCCATTAGGACGTTAAACTGATAATCAAATCCGCCTGGTTAATATAAGGGTACTGACTCGCAGAAACGTCAATATCACTAACACCTTCGCCGCCTTTTACGGCCAGCTTGGTGTATACCCAGTTATCAACCCCGTATACCCGGGAAACCTCGGCATCAATGTCGAATTCTTCCACATTGAGTCCAAGCTTCAACACGTTGATATAATTCAAAACACGATTTCTAACTAACCCCAGCACATCGTTAGGATTACCGGATTTTACCTTCAACGTAGCTTCCAACTCAATGAACAGTGGCTGGGCCCAACGGAATAAAACGTTGTTGCCCATTACATAGTACTCCGGCTGTCGGTATAAGCTGGATATGATATTCATCAAAGCGTTGTACTGATACGTTATCGTAATCGGATCACCAACTGCGGGAGTAATGCCGTTGGACGTAAACCTGATTCCGCTTCTAGCCTGAATGCTGTAGGCGTAAACACCCTCATTAGTAACTACCTCATAGTCCAGACCTTGAATAAAAACTACCCCACCATTCTTAACCGAAATCACTGAAAGGAGTGGTTGTTGCGGCACCGGTATCAATTCCGCGATACCCGGGTAGGTAGTATCATGGGTTGCAGTAAGGGGTGTAGCCCCTTTCACCCATACGTCAACTGCCCCGGCATCGTCAGTCTGACGAGTCAACTCAGGGTTATTTCCGTACACAACGTACGCGTCTTCTACGGATGCGAAATTGTCCAAACCGAATAGCTTCAATCCAGCGGGTGTAGCCTCTTGATTACCACGAACCTGTAATCTATACCGAATAGCCAGGTCATCGTTGGTTTCCCGTGCCAGACCAGAAGTTGTTGCGACCTTATTCGTAACATACTCAAAATCAGGAAATGGCCTCTGGAATACAGTAATCGTATTTGCGCCAACTGCGGTATTATCCCCCTTACCGACGCTCGATACAGTTACGGAAATCTCATACCTTCCAGTGTCACTGTTGTAATAAGAAGACGATGGAGTTACCAAAGGGCCGTACATAGTCTTAGACTCTATCGTACGGAATTGAACAGATTCACCGGTTTTTGGGTTTTGAGTAGTACCTAACGGAAAATTAACCGGAATAAATATATCCGCAACTGGAGGCTCTACCCTGGAAAAAGTAACAACCGCAACTGACGGTGATCCCGTCCATCGAAGAATGCCCTCGTTGTATACAAAATCGTCCAGATCCTCCGGATTGAAACGAGACGCGTACTTCAAACTCTGCAACTGGGACAGGTATACAACGTTGTCGGAAACGTCCTTAAAAACCTCCGCAAAGGGAGTAATAAATACATCCTGAACGGGTCCGATGTAGGTGTCCACCGTCGTATCACGGGAACCTACCGAAGCTGCGATCTTGTTACTAAAATCCGTAACTGTTTTTCGTAGTAGAACCATGCTTTTACCTCAGTGCCGATCCGCCCAGGGAGAAATTAACAGAATTCTCCATAGAGAAAAAATCTACTCTCCACTTAAATTTTCTAGGATCATCCGGATCTGGGCTTATGTACACAGGTGAAAAATCGTTCAAGATCTCGGATGGAGTCCTCCTGCTAAACTGAACCGAACGTTGTCGAGATTGAAACCTATTAATCGACCCACGAACCATCAATTGAAATTCAAACATGACAGGGTTTTCACCGGCTGAATCACTATTAGAAGGGGATTTTCCAATAATTCTACGAAGCGACGAACCTACCCCATCCGGGCGGATGTCAGTGGTAAGAACCATTCTGCAATCCTGCTTCAACTTAGCCTTTCCACTGACGGCCTCGTACCCGTTAGGAGTCGATCCCCTGACAAGATCACCGTTTTCAATTTTGAAAGTCCAACTCATGGAAAACCTCTAAAAAAATTATTCTACAGTAGCATCCAATGCATCTGCAGTCTCCATTTTAGCCCAGTATAACGCATCATCAATTGACTCTACTAAAGCAACGAGCTCATTTTTGTAGGCCACCCACACTTGATAAAGAGCCTCAATCTCATCCCGGATCGATAAACCCGACTTGTAACGCTCCCGGTAGATAGAAACACCTGACGTGGCCGAATCCAGCAGGGCCAACGCGGGATCAGTGATCAGTGCATAAAATTCAGGACAAATATCCCTATAAGGTCCCAATTCCTCAGGAAAAAGTAGCAATTCCTTGAGGGCATTTACCGCAGCCTCATAAATACTCCAGGCGATCTCCTCTGCCGTAGCCAATATATCCAATTGAACTAATTGAGCCTTCAACTGCTGAATATATAGGTCAGCCGCAGCGATCATAGCCAGAAGGATCGCTTTCAATATCTCCAGGGCGGTAGCCGCCAGAGAGTATAAAAAATCAAGAATACATTTCGCCACGCTCAAACCGGCGATTGCTGCTGCTCTATCTACATCTTGCGGATTATAAGCCATAATTACCTCATATCGCCTTCGTTACCTGAGTTTTAGACCCCTCGAATGCACCCGCAGCCGTCGTAGCAGCAACTCCGATAGTCCCAAAACCCGCCGCCAGCGGTGCCAACGGCGTTCCCGCTAGAGAAGTGGCGAATCCATTCATAATGGCTCCAAGGGCGTTCATAGCTGCAGTGTATGAGGGCCCAAAAACATCTGCCATGATCAAAGAAGACACTGCAGCGGGACCCCCCAACTTGAGAGAAGGTGCCGTAAACGTAAGGGCCCCGGTGCACGTCAAGTTGCAAGGACTGGCCCCTAGGGAAATGCTACTGGACGCCAGACCAATCGCAGGGGCGGTCAATGTAAGCTTTCCACCGGACTTAAAATCCATCGTAGCACCTGCCGTCAGCGAATAAGCAGCACCTACCAGGGTATCAGATTTAGCACCAACGGTGAGCTTATAAGTAGCACTACTGGTAATCTCCGTATCTTTATTCAAGATGGTCCACTTAGCTGCAGGTGTCGTCCATCCGAGCCCTATAGCGGTAGTAGCCTCCATCCCGTAATTACCCAAATTATCTACTACCTCACCCCACATCGGAACCTCTCCCGTAGCATCGTCGAACACTTGGCGTAAAACACGAGTTCCTAATCCCGTTAACGAGGTAGATAAGGACGGGGTAAATAGTGATGGCGCTGACGGTAATTTGTTAGTCTTATCGTCAATTACATCACCGATAGAAGTCCTAACTGCGAGTATTCCATTTGGTATCGCAATAGAAGATCTTCTAAGGTAATTTGTATGTTCCTGGCCTGCAAATCCCGTTGATACGTCATATACAGGCTGCTCCTCTAAATCACCTGGTGCCATAAATCTCATCGCAGAACCATCTCGAATTTGAGAATTGGTTCCGTAATTAGTTTGGATATAATTAGATCGTATCCTAAGCGCAGGAGCCGTAGGGTTTCCATCCAGTGTTATAGAAATAGCACTGGAAGTAAGGCTCAGCTTCTGCCCGATATACAAGGAGCTGTTCCTCGCACTCTTGAAACTCCAATCACCGGGCTTCAACTGCTTACCCGAAGTTTGCCCCCAACCGATACCGCCGATGTCCTCAGTAATGCGGTCCCACCTATCGAACTCACGAAACACAAAATTACTATAACCCAGTGTATAGGGCTTGCCGCGCACATCAAAAGCCAATAAAATTCGATCACCTACTTGAGGAAAATAAACCCCCCACGACGCCTGACCCGGTTTTGGTTGTCCACTCTCTACAGGGAAGGAGGATCCCATTATAGGAAAAGATACCTCCTGGTTAGAACTTCCGCCGTTGGGGAATTGTACGCTAACTGTACCACGAGACATATGAGTATCCTTAACAACTACCTCATGGATAGCGGAATAATACTCCCGGTAAAACGTGTGCATCGCTATATTCTGGTTAGCGTTACGATTTCTTTTATAGCGTCCTACCATTGCTTTCCTACCAACCTATTCCTTAAAAAACTCATCTGATGTTACCTTAAACTTGTTGGGGATGTTATTCTTTTTAGTATTCGTCAACGCCCTAACGCTAGTATTACCGTACTTCTTCTTTCGTTCGGCCTCCCTGCGCTTTAACTCTTTTTTCTCATCCTTAGTCAACGGCCTATCTAACAACTCCTCCCACTCCTTAGTGCTCTCTTTCTGCTTTCTAGTCTCCTCCTCAGCCGCAGCCTTACCGCTTCCGCCCTCCGCCTCCGCCGTCTTAAAAGCCGCCACCAATACCTCCCGTTCTTCTGCTGTAAGGTCTACTAGCTCTGAGGCCAACAAGTTAGTTACGCCAAACGTCTTCTCCAACTCGAATACTAGCTTAGCACGCTCCTCTGAGGCACTCTTCTCCACATTATAGGTCTGACGATCCTGGTAACCCACTTTTTCGGCATTAGCATTTTTTTCTAACTCCAACAGACGCTGATAATCAAAGGGAGAAGAACCTCCAAAAAACTCCCAAAGCTCTCTCTTAGTACCCTTCTCATACCTTCCGGACCACGCCTTCACATGACTTAGATTAATAGTAGTTTGACACGCGCTATTCACAGAAATGCTGTGCTGACAACTTACGATGTTAGCCAGGTAATTTCTAGGTCTCCAGTACGTTGGTCGATTAACCATCAAACCGAAACGTGGTAAAACCTGTAACCCTAAATTTCGAGCATCAGCATTAGCCTTACGTAGCTCTACTGCAGCAGTTAGCTGAGCAGACTCCGGGGATGTGACTGAAATCCAAGGCGTAACATCTGCAGCCATACGGAAACCTAGAATAGCAGACAACCCCGGAGCAGTAGCATACACTGAATTTACGGCAGAATCGTTTTTCCCTATTGAGAACTGGGATAATATTCTATGGTTGCAACGGGCTATGGTTTTAATGCCGGTGTCATTCAAGGTGTTGCTGTATCCGATAGTATCACTTCTATCAAAAGTGAATTCCCTACCGTAATTGTTCAGCTTTACTCCTTGCGGTCGATATAACATTCCGTTGGCAGCAAGTTCCAAGTCATTATAGAGTCCCATCATTTTATAAACATCGTCAGGAGAATACTTAGTAGAACCTGAAGCCCACTTCTCTACGTTACGACTCATCTCATTGATAACCTGTTCAGTCTTCGCGGCAATGTTTTCGTTCCACACAAAGTTAGTTTTTTGTGAAAAGCTCCACGGCTGGAAATCATAAAACGGCATCTCAAAAACAACATCACCCCTTGGAGTCGCATAGAAACAAAACTGAAGGGTATCCGCTATGTCGAATAGATAGGTTAAACGATCTTTATACTCCGAGTGCAAATCACTGCTTGCGCTGCGAATATCCTCATTCAAGGCTTTACCAGCTAAACCCATGCTAAGCTTGGATGGCAAAACCATAAATACCCTACCGTGCCCTACCGGATACGTTTCAATGTCAGTTCCTATCGTAGTTATCGTATTAAAAACAGTGCTGGATTCGTAGATATCACCAACACTTTTAGCCCTGTTAACAAGAGTCTGTCGCTCTTCATGCTTCATCGTGAATAGATCTTCGCTACTAACCCGGTGATACAAAAGATTATTCAACTCATGCAACTGCGACGTAGTGAACACAGTTCCCGTGGCGTATTCTGCAGGAGACGGACTATCCCCAATGTACACCGCATGAACCCCGTAAATTTCTCCACTTCTTTTAAAACCAACTCCACTCGAATTAACTAGAGGCGGTAAAACCGACTTACCGAACTGCGTTTTACGTTCTTCCGCGTAACCTCGTATCTTATCAACCCGGGTAAGGAGGGTCATCGCTTTAACACTCTCGGGGGTCTCTGCACCTTGAGTGGAGTTAAGCAAATACAGGAACGTCTCTTCCTCGGTCATATTACCGAGAAGTTCTAAAGTGTATTTATCCACCGAAGATTGAAAACTATCCAACCCGAAAAACAAAATCTCCAGTACTTCTTCAATGGAAAACCCTGCGAAAATATTTTCAGTTGGCCTCCAGTTAATCTCCGCTACATCCACCGCGTTAGGATCTTGTAAAAGGTTTGGATTCTGGGCGAATAAAGCACGAATACCTACGTCCCTAACTGCATCAGCATCTAGCTGGAAATAAGAGTATCTAGCGGTTTTTAATACATCAGTTCCACTTATAGTTACAGTACTCTCCAGGTTTACACCAACCTCCTCCGAATAACCGTCTACAAAACCCGTGAACATCCAATACCACTTCCACGGCTCAAAAGGATCTCTAAAAGCCACACGTAGGGGATCGTTAGGATGAAATATACAATCACCCTCTGCTAAAGGGTACTTATACAATTGCTGGAGTTCTTCTTCAGTGAACTGATACAGGTTGGCAGGATCATTTTTTCGGATAGCTTCGAGTATAGCGCTGGAGCCATTAATAGTTTCCAATGCCTTACCTTGAAGGACATTATATTTAATACGGTAGTGCCGAGCACCTGCGGTAGTATACGGCTCGGCAGCATGCAAATCAAACTTACCTGCGTATTGATCACCCTCTGAGTATATCGCGGAGTATGCCTCCTGTATAACCGGTTTCAGATCTGCGTACCTGGCATCTTCCTCTAAATTTCTCATGAACCTATCAACTGAATTACTACGCTCACCTACAGAATCACCCTCTCTTGGAATGAGATCCCTATAGTTGTTAATATTACGCGCCAAGCTCTCAACAAAATCAACTCTACCTGCGTTAGCTGCAAGCATATCAATGTGATTGAGGATGTATCTGTCGTTCAAATTTGCCAGACTTATTGAAACAGTTGCGGTAGATCTATCCATGCTACCACCCGACTGATTTACCCGAATATCAACTACATCGTCGCTTACCTCCTTTCCAAATATAAATACCCGGAAAGCTGGAAACGCAGCGCGATAAATTCCGTTCTGGGAGGAGTCGTTATTTTGATTAACAGAATCTCCACGTAATCGGTTACTATCGTCAATGCCTATGTAATCAAATGGATTCGCCATAATCTCACTCTATTGCATCACTGAAAAATTGGTCACCTATCGAAGCTGATACATACTTGAAGATGTCATCCATAGACGGGATGGTTTCCGTAGCTACAAAGCTAAAAGTATAGTTTTTACTAAAAGGGTTGTTGGCATCATCCGTAAACTCCAAAACCCTATCAAAATGACCTACAAAAGTGATCATCGCATTTCCTAAAAGAGGGGAGCTGTACATAAAGTAAAACCGGTTATTAAAACCAAACTGAGTATCCAGCACAGGCTCTGCAGTGAGGCTATACAAGTTCCAGAAATTGACGATTTTAGCGGCACCACCTAACGACGTAATGTCCAAACCCTCCTGGCGAGTCTGACGCTTAATAGCGTCATTTAACTGACGGATTGAGCTTCCACCTACGGTAAGATTTTGAGCACCGGTTCGTAAACTTATATTGCCAGTAGATCCTGAAAAACTTACGTTAATCACGTCGTTGTTTCGACCCTTGGCGTTAGTCCAATGGAAAAATACCGCCCCCGCCTGGGTGTCCCTACGTGTAATCCTCTTGCTCTGTGAAAATGTTACCGACTCCGGGTTCATCTTCATCCTAACCGGATTAATCCGGTTCTTTATCCGTTGATCAGATGTAAAAATGAAGGGTACCCTGTACGAAACGTCCTCATACGGATTGAGAATACGGTCCAGAATGCGCTCAGCCGGAGGTACATACGCACTCCAGTCGTTGGTAGCATTCTCTTTAAAACCCTTTTCCGCTGAATCTAAAAAACTAGCCATAACCGCACCTATCTGCGCTTCTTGCGCTGGTTGGCCTTACGCTTCTCGCGTAGCTTAGCCTGATCAATCTCATACTGTGGACTCTCTTTATACGCCTGATAATTCTTAGCCCAGAAATCCATAAACGCGCCCTTATCAGCAACAGCGCTAGGAGCTCCCCGCTCTCCACTATACGTTACAAAAGTACCGCGCTTACCGTCTCCGGTTCTACGAGGAGTTGCAGTTGTAATAGTGCGATTCTTGTGATCCATACCTTCAATGGTACGAGCAAACTGACTGTCTGCGTATAGGTGTTGGAACCAGCGAGCACCATGCGTAGGATCTTCATGCTTACCCTCCAACAGCTCCCGAGCCAATTTTAAAGCTTTCTTACTAGCCTGCGACTTAGATGCATACGGACGCGCACCACCTTGCTCACCAAAACCTAAGTCCTTACCCTTACGCTCACTGCCAGTAATAACGTCGTACATGGTATCTCCGTACTTACCAGAGCTCAGTCGGTTTAAAGCGGTCCAACCTATCGCCACCGCCTCCTTCCCCTGAGGTCGGTGTATCGTCTCAGTTTCCAACATTCGAGCAAATGCAACCAAATCCAATTTAGAGTATCCACCCACAACAGGGCTATTACCAATAGCCTCGGCCTGACCACTTCCGAAATCATAACCGCAACCAGGGCAATTACCAGAAATGCCGATAGATATATCACCATCCCTGTTAATACCCTTACTACTAACCACAAGGCCACCACCGGATTTACCGCCACCCCCTGCACCGCCTGACCCCGGGGACGAACCAGGGGGTGTCCCCCCGCCTAGACCCTCAGGTCTAGTAGGCTTAATACGAGGAGACCTACTACCTATACCTCCGTACATTTGATCACTAGCGTATGACTGAGGAGCCGCACCATTAGGTCCACTAGAACCACTAGATGCGGTCTCCTTCAACAAATCCCTGATCGCCTGGTCCTCTTTACCAGATACCTGAGAAGCACCTACTGCGCCTCCGCCTGTAGCCCCTTGCGACTGGTAAGGGTTAATAGGGTTTCCGCTTGGATCCAGGCTAACACTGTTATCGACCATAGCGGCTTTTGCTGGATTAAATGAATACGCATCGGCCAGAGCAGTAATAGAATCTCCTAAAATATCTGAACCCATCTTCTTGGCAGTAGCGGCCATCTGACGGATCCCTTTAAGCGCAGTGGCACGGTCTTCCTCACCATTACCCACTATTTTCATTATCTCATTACGAATCGCAGTGTTACCTTTATCGTTTCCAGTTATCAGGTTAGCCAGAATAGCTGGAAGCGCCTTAACGTACGCGATCATTAAAGCGATACCCCGGACAGCCATCCCCAAAAGACCTTGACCTAGCTTAGCAAGACCTTTTAAAAAAACGTTTAACATGAGATCGAACTTGTTAGCCTTTTTTGATTCCAAGGATAGCGACTTGCTAAGAATCTCCATATTCTCTTCAGTCGCCTTGGCCGCTTCCACCATCTTACCCTGCTTGATAAGTTCTCTTACTTCCAGGGCAACACGAGCTCCTTCAAACTTCCACCCCATACCATTCTCAATTAAATAACGAGCCTCGTTAACATTATCCCCCGTTGCGTTCATGGCTAGGTCAGCGGCGATTTCAATAACCTTGAGAAACTCGTTGACCCGATCCTTACCGCTAACCTTCGCAAACCCATCCAGGAGCATCTGTCTAGCGTCTAAGTCAGTGAGACCCTGTTTTGAATACAACCTTTCAGCAATGACGATCTGCCAGCCCATCTCCATGCTCGTCATGCCGCTTGCAATATTCTGAATACCTTCTGCTGCAATCCTGCCCGCAAACTGCTTAGGAACTCCCATTTTAGCAAAAGATTCAGTAACGTTATTGTAGATGTCTACTACGTTATCGATGTCTATTCCCATCCCTACCAAAGACTTAGAAGCGGTCTCTACGTTCTTAACAAACTGCATGGTACCGATGCCGGACTGCTTTCCAACCATGTAAAACCTGACTAGAGAAGACTGCGCATCCTCTACGCTCTTCCCGTAGTCTGTCATCAATGAAACCATGCGCTTTGCGGAGGACCCATCCGCTATTTCAAACATCTTATCCAATGCAAAAGTTACCGAATGTGCACTACTCTCTACATGCTCAATCTCTTCACCGGTTTTTTTGAGCATGGTATCTACGCTAACACCTCCATCCACAAATGCCTGCGCAACGTCCTGGACACCCTTCTTATTTATGCCAAGGTGCTTTTGTAAGTACTCCTGCATGTGGCTCAATTTAGCGGTTCCACTGCTTACTACACCGCTAACGGTGCTTCTGTAGGATGATATCAGTATGTTTTCAATCTCACCGGCTTCAGCCTGAACACGTTTGGCATCATGGTATCCGTACGCCATAATGCCGATAAGACCTGCCCCAATCGCACCCCATTTAGGTAATTGAAGCTTACCAAGCATCCCCCCGATCTTATTCTTTAACGCACCGACCTCACCTTTAGCGTAACCCTTCAAGCTACTTGAACCTGGGATGCTACCCTTCCCCTTACCGTCCTCCATAGCCTTAATACGCTGCTTTTCTAACAGGCTTCGAGATTCGTCTGATAGTCTCCTGAATTGTGCGTTAGCAGACTCTACCGCCTTATCCGCACCTTTCATCGACACGCCTACTGCGGAAGATACTTTTTTAAACTCCCCAGACATGCTGTTAATGTAAGCATCACCCATGCCCGCACTTCTAGCAGCCTTCCTGAAATCCTCAGAGCTTACAGCCTGCTCAGATATCTTTCCTAGACCCTCACTCAATGTAACACCAAGATCATCAGCCAACTTCGAATTGTAAGTAGATACCTCCTGGAGAGTTTTACCTAATTCGGTGAACTTAAATCGTATTGCGTCTAGCTGACGAATATCAACTATGGTGTTATCAATGGCCATTAGTTAGAATTCTCCTCCTGCTGATCCTCTGACCCCGTAATCCAATCGATTATACCGTCTGAACCGCCTGCAACCTCCAGTTCGATGCGCTCGAAATAAGTAGGATACATGTCGCTCGCAATTGGAATATCTACCGTCGCCTTGTCGGGCCCAGTACCTGTAGGATCAACAGTATCATATTCCCAAATTTGACCGCTACCCTGTTGAAGGCGCTTGGCATCTTCAGGGCTAAATCCCGCTTCAATTAACGCATCATGGAACGCCCATGCCCTCGCCTTAGTGAAATCACCTTGAACGTTGGGATGGCCTGACGACCCCCTTCCAGACTCCCCTCCCAGTAGTCCACCTGCCTCTGAGGTTGAACCATACCCTCCAGCCATCTTGTATCTGTACGCTAACTCTGCGTCACGTGCGTCTTGCATCTTACGCATAAGCTTCCAGTTTAGGTCCTTTGTATTCCCTGAACGCTTAGCATATGAAAGTTCTGGAGCGAAAAACTCTTTAATAGCTTCGTAGTATTCCTGCTCGGTCAGTGGCCTACGCGTTTGGTATCGTGAACCCCAATCCCCTCGACCCGCAGGTCTAACGTCGTACTTTTCACCAACTACAGCAGGTCCAGAAGGTGTCATGAGGTCTTCAAGCGGTGTACCCTGTACCGCTAAAGTAGTAAGTAAGTTAATAAGACTTCCTGCGGGTGGAGTACCACCTTTACCGCCCTTACCACCTGGAAATCCCCCCGGCGTTGTCATCTTCTTGTTAAAATCGTCTTTCAAGATGTTAGTAACTACTTGAAATGTTCCCTTAAACTCATTACCAATAACATCCATACTCTTTGAAAAACCATCCTTAAGCTTGTCCCAACTCTGCGACATATTATGTGTATACTTCGACACCTCGGCTGAAACCGACTGTGCGATAGCTTGACGATCTGACCCAGAAGCGGTAGTCCACGCCGCCAAGCTCTTCAAACCAACCATCATCAAACTTATGATATTTACCAGGATGGACATAATCGCTCCACCCACAATACTCATCGTACGCATGAGACTGAACTTAGTCTTTTCAAGATCTGACATCTGCTTACTTTCAGTTTTATAAGCGTCAATTAGACCCTTCTGCTGCTCCTCTTCCATCTCACTAAGCTTACCGCCTTCAGCAAAAAACTTACCAGCGTCCAGGAACAGGGTGGCGGTTCGGTTAGTAACACCTATAAGTTGCTCTGCACCTTCTATCTTCTTAGCGCGAGGTCCAACAATTCCGCCTACTATCCTATTATACATTGCGGTAGTTACCTTCTGTATAAATTCTTGAGAGGGTCCGCCCTTACGAGTTAATCCATCCATAAACTGGTTAATAAGGGAGATAGAGCTATCCCCTTCGTTACCAATTCCCATCTCCTTTGCTAACATTATTTTCATTTTGTCATTCAAGCCGCTGATGGCTGACATAAGGTCAGAAACTACTTCTACAGCTTGAGTACCTGCGTATTGAGAACTCAACCCCTTGGATTTAAGATAATTAATGGTTTTTTCTATAAGCTCACCCACCTCTAACGCGCTAACGCCCATGCTAGACACGGGATCCGCTGCGCTCAACGTGGCTTTTTTGAAAGCATTGGCACCTATTCCACTGCGTACACCTGCAGCGTTCATGCGCATTAAACCCTCCGCAGCAGATTCAGTAGTCTCCCCGTATTCACGCATAAGCGTAGTTATAGCCTCAATTGACTCCATGGACGAATAATTGAAGTGTTTTGCCAATCCGATAGAAAGCTTAACAATGTTATCTCCTACCATTCCAAGATCTTTAGAAAAACGCTTTTCCAATTCAGCGACTATAACGCCGTTATCCAAGGCCATCTGAATGGTGCCTTGAACCTCCTTACGACCCGTGGCAAAACTTCGCTGAGCCATCTCACCAAAAGCCGCAAATGAATTAGAAGACTTCTGCACCGCACTATCGTAAATGGACTCCATTCCGGTAGCGAAAACGTTGGTCATCTCACCGCGCTCAGCCTGCTTACGCTTAGCCTCCATGTAATTCAAAGCCATTGCAGCGATCAACGTACCTGTAAAGCTACCGCCGTCTACACCAGGTATCTTACCGGCTAGACCCTTAACCTCATCTCGAAAAGCCTGAAGCTCGTTTCTAACGGCTATAACAGTCTTAACCAATATCTTTTTAAAACCAGTTTGTTGTTTAGCCAACGCCTTCAAGTTTCGTTCAACCTGATCGTCAGCGTTAGATACCCTGCTAACCACCTCTACAGACTTCTTAACCAAAAATGCGCCGAGCCCCACGATTCCTGGAGCCGTAGCACTAGGACTACCCAACGACGCATCCTTTAACGCGTCAACCTGAATCCTAAGTCTTCTCATCTCTGAAGTTTGAAGGTTAACCAAATTCCCTACTTCGTTTAGCGCAAGGTTTGCATTAACCTCTTTCATATTCTCAGATTTTACGCTGGACCCTGATTTGAACTCATTCTCGGCAAGAGAGGATAACGAAGAAATATCCCTCAACGCAGAACCCAGAGAAGTATACGAAGCAGTAACTTCCGTAATCTGAGAATCAATCTGAGGTAGGTCTATCGATATTAAGAGTTCTTCCATCATGCCAACGTACCTGCCGGATCCAGCGAAGCGTTATCAACTTCAATCTTACGGGTTGCTATAGCAGGACCCGGGATAGTTATTATCCTCTCCGTAGATGCCACCGGACCTGGATCCTGCGTACTTTCGGCCCCTTGGGAGGGAGGACCCTCGCTAGAAGATGAACTGCTGCCATCCCACGGACTGACACCACCACCGCTACCACCACCCCTCTGAGATGGAAGGCCCTCCAACTCCGACTGGTCCTGCTGCGCCTCCTGGGATACCGCCTGCGATGGGGTAGGCATGGGTGCGGCTTTAGGCTTACCACCACCACCACCACCTCCAATACCTAGTTTACCTGCAGCCTGACTTATAATCGCCTGAACCTCTTCAGCACCTTTTCCTGCAGCATCCAATGCACCTCTAGCTATGCCCTCCCAGGTAACAACACCACCAACTTTATCAAAATCAGAATCCAAAACTGATTTAACAGGAGCGTAGTCTCCTTGAAACTGATTCTGAAGATGCTTACCTGCCTCCGTCGCCCCTTCAACTATCTGATCGATACCCGCGCCTGCGTGAGAAGATAACGCATCCATGTGCGTGCGCATGCTGGTAACTACGGCGTACATTCCAACAGGATTATTAAGATTGGCTAGAATAGCAGGTATTCCTTTGACCAATAACGCAAGAACCCCAACCAGGCTGACAAGAATTTTTATCAGCCCTTGGCCGATTTTAGAAATAGCCTGCTTCAATTGAAACTGTAACTTAGCCAGCTCAGATATTCTCTTACCTTCAGTTGTAAAAGCCTCTCTACCCTGTTTCATCTCCTTAGTAGACAAATCCTTAAGAGAATTAGACGTTGCAATCTTACCGGACAAGTCTACCAGAGTGGCGGAAGTTAGGTTATCAGCGCCTGTTAGCTGCTCCATCAAATAAATAGACTGAGCTCTGTCCCTTCCACCTCCACCAACCTCCTCGTACAGAGCCTGATAGAATTTTTGTAGGAACTCATCGTCCTGCCCCGCTGCAGCCCGCTTAAAACCATCTTCAATGTACTGACGCGCAGACCACCCACTAAGACCTGTCATTTTCTCGCCCAATTTTGCCTTGAGCTCCTTAGGCATATTAACCAAAGTATTAGCAAGACCATCCACGACCTGGCTGGCCCGGGCCCCTGCGTATTGCTTACTTAGACCCATCCCCTCGTAATGATCCTGGATAGTCTGCATAGTATCCGCCACAGTCTCCAGTTCGATACCATACTGTTTCATCGCAGAAGCTCCCGCTAGAACGGAATCAACATACTTCGAGATTCCCATACCACTGCGCTGTGCCGCAAAACCTAGCTTCCAGTACTTACGAGTATTGTCATCGATGGCACCGCCAAGATCCTGAGAGATCTTAACGATATTTTTCATAGCCGTACCTGTTTCAAGGTTGAAGTGCTTATCCAGCGCGATAGTAGCTGCCCCTAATGAATCACCGGATTTACCACCCTTACCAACCTTATCTATCTTAATACCTATCTGCTGATGTATATCACCAACCTGGTAACCAGCATCTACCGCAGCCTTGAGAGTAGCCTGAATAGACTCCCTCGATATCCCCATGAGATTGGCCGCACGATTCTGAAAATCTGCATAAAACTTTGTAGCATTCCGAGTCGTTTTACCGCGAATACTCTCTCCAGTGGCTTCAAATACATTCAGTAGCTCCCCGCTCCACTGCTTCAATCGATCAGGCTCAGTTACACCTACAATCATGGCAGAAATAAGACCGCCAGATATGGATCCGCTGGTTAACAACCCCTGGTCGTACCCACCTACAATGCTGGACATCTTACCTTTTGCAGCCTTGACCTCCGTATTAACCGCACTCGTTAACGCATTGGACTTACTCTCCATGTGCTTCATGGCCGCACCCATTCTCTTCTGAGACTCTTGGGCGCTCGAATCCGCTGAATCCGCCGTTAACTTTAACTCCTCCGCACGCTTCCCGGCGTTACCCATAACGTTATTGTAGTCCTGCATACCAGGATGTCCTGCAGAAGACTCTGACGCCTTTAGCTCCTTCAGTTGCTGTGCGATACGCTCACTGTGCTGAGAGAGGGTACCCAGGCCGCGTGTAGCCCCTGAGACGCTGCTACCTACACTACGTATAGACTTATTAATTTCAGGGTCCAGCCTGCCGATCTCTGCGTTCACACCTGCCAGCTTCTTCTGCAAGTCTCCAAAATTATCAGATGCCTCGGAAATCATGGTCTTGACGGTTTTTCCGTAATCCGTATACGCGTTAGTAGCCGCATCGATATCACGGACTAAATCGGCAAGATCAACTCTCAAAAGATACTGGTCGAGTTGCATCAGTCGTCCTCCTCGATACTTACCGAAATCTTTGAAGAACCTGAACCCTTAGTACCGTCCGGATGCGAGTCGTCGGATACAATATCAATTTCAGTGAAATCAGGCTCAACTGAACGTGACGCATCGATCTTACGAACCTGCTCGGAGACAAAATCACGCCGAGTTTGTCCCATCGTACGAGCCCCTTTGATAGGCCCACCTAAACCATCGTCGTTGAGATCGTCTTTATTGAGAACCAGGTTCTCTACCATCATGCGGTTGGTAGAATTACCCCAATTAAGTGCTGCCGCAACATCTTCAGGGGCATTCTCAAACGCAATATCCCCATCATCCTTCATGAACTCTTCCAGCTCATCGGCTGATAGCTCAGGGAACGAAGTCTGACCGGAATTAGGTCCACCTACAATCGGAGGTCTGAACCCTTCATCCTCAAGGCTCAAACGTGCGCTCTCCTGGTTTATGTACTCTGTTACCCTCTCATCGAGAGTCTTCAGAACATCCTCCCTGGCAATCATCAACGCCAGTGGTGTATATTCATCTGAATCCTTAGGCATTCTAAGAAGTCCGGTGTCTGGGTCCTCCATCGGAATAAGCCCGATACCGAGCATATCGATAACCTGACTCTTAACCCATTTCACCACAATCTGCATCTCGTCGAACCTCTCAGACGACTCCTTATTCATAGCCTCCAGCTCAAATACCCACTGGGTGTCGTTCATACCCTTCAAACGTGGATCCCCCAGGGTTATCTGGCGCTTGGAGAGTATCCGCGCCTTTATCTGGAGGCGCTGTACTATTGATCTCCAGACGGGGAAGGTTCGGTCCCAGACTCGTCCGTACTCTCGTCCGAAGCTTCCCCAGAGGATTTTTTTACGTTGTCCTGCGCTTCCTCCCTGCGCTTCTCAAGCGTGGCCCAGTGCAACCACAATTCCTCAATCTTATCAGGAAAACGATCAGCCAAAAATTGCATCAAATGCTCTGCTGCAAAATACTTCTGGCTGTATCGGCCTTTACCTTCCAGGATGGAACGTACCTGACGGCCCTCCTCAGTGGCCTCCCATTCTTTAGAAAAGAATTGGTAGACACTGATGCCATCAATTTTACGAATACCAATAGCCAACGTTGGAAGCCTCCATGACGACATCGTAGATATCGTGGATCCAGTGTTAAGAAAGCTGTTACGCCAGTTGGACTCCTCTTCTGATAACAGTGATATTGTCCACTGATGTCCGAAAAGAGTAAAAGTCTCTTCCAGGGTTTCACCGTCCAGCTCTTTAGCTAGATCCAGCAATAGAAGTTGAGGGGAATTCTTGTCGATAGTCACGGCTTTCGCTCCATTCTCCCGTAATAACTATACGGGGTTATCGGTCGTTTCCAACCACTCTACAACAAGGGTCTTACTTTTGCATAGACCAGAGTTGCGTTAACGTTCACAATTCTATCTCCTGTAGCAGAAAGTTGTCTTCCCAGGCTGGTAAACCAACACCCGGAATACCACAGCTTCTCTACATAAATCTCTAGCGGCTCACCGTTTTTATCATAACCGGTTCCAACTGTGCTTTTATCAACATTAGAATTACCAAGATCCAGGGCCTCGCGAACACCCTTGTTGCTGATACTGTTACCAATCCGATTCAGTTGAGTAGGTGCGTTCCAGTTTGACAGAGTTTTTCCAAACTTTCCAGGAAATAAAGGCTCCTGCGGAGTTCCATACTTGATCCACTTTTCCTCGATGTCGATTGGGTTAAACTGATCAGTGAGCATGTAAAGTGGCCGGGGAGCCCCCCAGATCTCCTCCATCTTCTCTACATATAAGTCATACCTACTGATTGATATGGTTAAACCTGTTGACACGCCGGGTACATTCTCAATAGGAGCACCCGTACCTACCGCATTTATCTCAAACTTAGGACGAACATCCCGCCCCTGCGCAGGAGCCCATGACTGAATGCGCCCGATCTCCCTGCCAGCCGCCTTGATCGTAAGAGCATGGCTGGTGCGTATTTGAGTGTAAGGGGTAGGCATATCTGCATTTTAACCAATTGGCCGGAATTTGGAGTACGTAATCGTGGCGTTAACCATGACAATACGGTCGCCTTGAGCCTGGAGGTTTCTACCCAACTGGCTAAACCAGCAGTCGTAGTATTCCAGGTTCTCCACGCTGTTATCAGGATTTACCCACTTCTCGCGCACGGTGAAGGGATTTCTCTGGTCTGTCAGCATCTTGAGGGTGTATCCCAACCCCCAAACCTCTTCCATTTTACTGGAGAAGAGATCGTATCTACCTACCTGAATAGTAAGACCGCTGATATTTCCAGGGACGTTCTCTGTAACAGTTCCTGACGTTTCCTGCTTTAGCTCGTAAGCATGCGTAACCGTCAAAGACTGGTTAGGAGCCCAACTCTGTATCTGGCCAACGGTTTTACCACCCGCAAGAATGGACACCGCATGGCTAGTACGAATCGAGGTTACTGGGGTTTGTACTGGCATCTTATCCTCCTACCCTTCTAGCTAGGACTAAAGAAAGGGTTGTCCACTGAGTACTCGCCAAAGAACCACTTCGCAGGATATCTCAGGTTGTACCAGTATTTAAAATAGAATACCCGGGGATCAGTTGAAGACTGATACACCTGGATGTCGGTCGTCGCGTCAATGTCCCGGGTAAACCCGTTGTTGTCTCTATACGGGGCAATCGTCCCGTTATTGATATTCGCGAGAATACCTAGAACGATCCATTTCTTAATTTCAGAAATGAAATCAGCAAGATCATCAGGAACTAGACCTTTTACGTTGCTGTCGAGCAACTTGTCTACCGTTACGGTAACAGCATCCTTCTGGGGGGATGCCGAAGGCTCGACGTACTGAATTACCTTAGAACCTCCGTTTTCAGTGGTAACCGGATCGATCAGATCAAAATTACCAGCTTCGTAGGTTACAACCGTAACTCCGTTGTCTGCCAGCGTATGGCGCTCACCGCGTAGGTAAGTACCAAATCCCTCACCCTTGAACCCTGCGATGGTCTTATTGATAAGAACCTCTGCAGGACCTGCCAGTGAAGTTGACAGCGCACAAACCGCAGCAGAAATGTAGGTACCGTCAAGATCAACCTCAACCTCTCTGCCGTCATCCAAGGTCAGAATGCGAGATGCGTTACCCGGAGCTACCAGAACCAAGCGGCCACGCCCTGCAGAGGTGTTACCTGGCTGCAGCGTCTGAGTAGCACGATACACGAAGGTATTCGGAGTATCAGGGTCTCCCACGGAAGTATCGCGGGCCATGCCAAACCAACCGCGCCGATAGTGCTTCTCCAGTAAGGATGACTGGTTAGCAACGTGGCGCATCTGGTACACAGCCGTTTCCAGGGAAGTATCCAGCGTAACTACCTCAGTAATCAGCCGATACTCCTCCGCAACGTCGATAGCGGTGTTGATTTGAGTCTGCGAGGGTTGACCCTCAACAGTCTGATCATTCACCTGGATGAGGTACAGCGAGGATACACCGTTCTCAAACGCAACCTCACCTGCAACGCAAAGATCATTCCGCAGGTAATTGCCCAATGTCAACTGAGTTGTGTAGTTCCACAGTTGGTCCACGTCATACACACGGTGCGCTACGGTGTAATCCGTGCTGGGCCGTACATAATCGTATGTAGTGTAGTACGAAGTTCCGAAAGCAGGACGCAACCCAACACCATTTAGGTTGTAAGGCTGATCGATTCCAGACCCAAAAATGGTCGCGAAGGCGTCGTTCGTAACCGACGCGAAAGAAAGCGCAGATGCGTACCCCACCGCAGCAGGGTAATTAGCAAACGGAGATGGTGCAGTAAACGTAATGGTATTACCAACTGCTACGGCTACGTGTGAATACACGGGGCCGTAAGCTGCAGACTCATTTAACGCAGAATTAACATCCGCGATGATACTGGCTGCGGTCACAGGGGTATTTATTACATACGCATCACCGGAAATGAAGATGTCGTCAGCGAGCACCAGGGTAGTCAGATTAGTCCGGGATACTACAGTAGTAAACGTATTGTCAGTAGTGTTATGTACAACATCACCTGCAACAACATCCTGCGTAACAAAATCAGCGGCAGAATCAATCAACTCACCTGCAGAAGTGGAAGTGGCAGATCCAGTTTCCTTAGCTGCCAGAACTGCTCGAACTCGATACTCGTCCCCTGAGACGAAGATGTCGTCCGCGAGGTCCAGTGTGGTAAGATTAGTTACAGAATCCACCGTAGTGGCAGTACCTTGCGTGACATTCTCAACAATGTCTCCGGCGATAACTGCATCCGTTACAAAATCAGCCGCAGAGTCTACTAGATTTCCAGCAGAAGTTGAAGTGGCCGATCCGGTAGACCGTGTAGCACCACCAGTAAGGGTAACCACCAGCGGATTACCCTCATTGATTTCGATAGACAACTTGTCGTTGACACCTGAATTTATTACCGGAAGGTTAGCCGCCAAATCCTGTGAGGTGGCAATCGCCTGGGTCATCGTATCCCAGTCTACCGTATTACCGGTTTCCTGGAAATCAATACCCTCGCGGTAGTCTACACCACCAGGATACGTTCCGATATTAAGGATGTCGGTGAGGTTGGTTCCCGTAGCAGCCTGTGCGAGAGGATCCAACAGAGTATCTACTGACTGATAATCCAGCGTGTATGCCGCTGCCGAATTGTACGCACGATCTACTACAGTGATCGTGGTAGAGGCTTCGTACCCCGCAGTCGCCGTAACGGTCCACTCATTCGCTGAAATAGTAGCTGCAGCATCTTCTGCAGACACCATAGACTGGAACAGGCGAATAGAGGACAGCGGGGTAGCGTCTGGAGACGTGAAAGTGATGATTGGATTCGTGATACCAGTAGCAACACTGGCAAACGATGCATACGCCGAACCGTAGCTAGGATGTGCTACCAAACCTGCGTTGATACCCGCAACCAGAGCAGCTCCGGTTGCTGCAGCGGGCGTAGCCACCAATGCGTTCAGGTCCAAAGTAATCGGCATTTTACCGTCTACACCCAGAGTAAGGTAACGAGTACCTGAGGATGAAACGTTTATCGTAAGTCCGCCCCACTCTTCACCTACGAGAACTGCTGAGTTGAAAGACCAATCCCCTAGACCCAACTCGTTTCCGTTCATGTACAGAGTAGCTTCGTTTCTGCTACGGTCTGACTTGTTAGCCAACGCCTGGGAAATGTGAGGGGAGCTCGTTGCGAGAGTCAATTCCTCTGCATAGATCTTACCTCGAACAACCTGCTCGTTAATACTCCTACGCGTACGAGGGGCAGTACCCACAAGCACCATAATACGCTCAGAAGTAACTGATATTGATCCAGGTCCAGTTACTTCCTGGATATATACGCCAGGATCAACATATCTTGAAATCGAAATCGCCATCTGATACCTCCAACGGCTTATAATTCAATAGGGCTTGCCCTGTAACGAGACAAGTATAACGTAGTCCCTGTTGGAATTTTAAAGATAGATCCCTAAAAATGATCTACTCTTGAAGTCTAAATAATTTACCGCACTCCGCATTCTGGCACTGAACCAAGTCAGAACCTTGAATTCGTTGAACATTTTCATGAGAGCATTCCTTTTGAACCACAACCTGGGATCGTCGAAGCTCAGCAATCCGCTTACGTCTCGGCATAATCTCCGACTTCTTTATCGCTATTATTTCAGCTTCCAGGGACAGTATCTCTGCCGATGCGGTATTAGCGGTATCTACCACTTCTTTCGACTTCGACTTTTTAGCAGCTTTTGCCTTTGCCTTTGCCATGATGAATCCTTTATCTACTGGAACACCGAATCAAAGTAGTCCAACTGATCCTGTGTACACAATTTTCTTACACTATCATACATATCAATATACATCGCCTGATCCGACTCCTCCAGGCCACTGATAACAACATCAAAATCCATTGAAGGGTTATCCTGTAAAAACTGGGTAATCCTCGCAAACGGCCTACCTTTGTCAGTACACCGACTATGCCTCGATCCCAGCCCGCAATTGTGGCAATGCGGAACGTACGAATAGCAAAGACCGCAGCTCAAAGAAGCACCGACCAGCGTATCCAGATCATTACAGATGCGATACCACTTCACCAGGGACGCAACCAACCCTAGATTGGGATTATCGAGATACACCTTTCCACGAGGGGGTATAGACTCCTTACACAAATCTACCGACTCTTCAAAAGAATATCCCATAATACTCCCTAAATATTTGTATCTCCGTTAGGGGTACCCGATCCGTCGTCTCCATACGCGCTTGAAGCTGAAGTTCCAATGAATAGGTTCGTACCTGTTATAGTAACGTTACCGTTCAACGCGCACGAAGTATAATCGTCCAGGTTTAACGCGTAGTGGTTTATCGCTCCGCCTGGATTAGATTTCCTGAATATATTATTTGAAATAGTACAGTCAGTGAACAACGCCCCTGACGTTTGAACTATCGCACAGTTTATCGCCGTGTTTGAACTATCATCATTATTGAAATCTAAGGTATTTCCAGATACTATCATTCCGCTGCATCCACCGCCGCCAAACTGAATAGTACCTACCCGTGAAAGTAAAACACCCCCTGAAATAGAACCTCGACACCCTTTGAAAGTATTTCCAATGAACTGGTATCCATAATGCGGATCGCTACCTCCTGCATAAAACGCTACACAATCTTCTGCATCAAACGTATTATTGCAAACCTTCAAATTATCGCAGGATCCACTCACAGAAATTATTGACTTATCCCGGGAAGTATAACCCCACATCGTAGCCCTAACAAAGTTGTCAGATATTATGACGTTAGGCTGGTGGTTTAATACTATAAGACCTGTATTAGAATTCGTCCCGTTCTGAGGTGCATCAATTCTATTACCGGAAATTAAATGCCTTCCATTTGAAGCCCTACTCGCAGTGGTACCGTAGAACCTTAAAAAATAAGAAGATAACCCCGTCGAAGTGGTTTGGTTAATATCTACGGTATTATTCAATATGCTGAATCTTTTAACGTACTCGTCAATTTCAATACATTGAAGCGTAGTAATGGCAGTAGATTTACCAATAGAGATGTAATTTCCACTTATTTCAATATCACGAGATTGATTAG
>Ga0307377_10001609_pt1 | contig 28089 bp, 58 predicted proteins | sample TR3MG_FD_202535 | JGI IMG/M metagenome (GOLD analysis project Ga0307377, IMG submission 202535) | Soil microbial communities from Risofladan, Vaasa, Finland - TR-3 | ecosystem: Environmental > Terrestrial > Soil > Coastal area > Acid sulfate soil | place: Finland: Risofladan, Vaasa | collected... | reverse complement strand
AACCAAGTTAATAAAAAAAGTTTTTACTAAAATACCCTGAGTTTCAGGGGAATTCAAGCCTTTGGAGAACCAAAAAAACTAAAGTAGCCTAGGCAAAATAGGGTTCTATGAAGAAGGAAATTAATTTTTAAGCTATTTATAGCTTTTTATAAATTTAATATAACGGACTACGGTTGAAAGCGTGCGGAGTTGCTGTCATTAGACGGAGCTATGAAACACGAAGCCCAATCGTCTTTAGCGGTTGAGTAGTTCACTAGGAAATGCACTATGTTATGCAATATTAAGAGACCAGTGGAAAGAAGAAAAATTTGAAGCTAATTGCGAAAGAATTAAGATGCTTGGTAAAATAAAAGAAGTAAACAATAAAAGAAAAACACAATGATAATAAAAAGGATAAAAGGAATAATAACTAAAAAATATTGTAAGAGTTGTGGTAAAACATTAAGCATAGATAACTTTTATAAATATCCTTCTTCAATAGATGGATATGCTTATGAATGTAAGAAATGTCGTTCAATTATAGAAAAAGAATGGAGAGATAGCCATAAAGAATATATTAAAGAAAGAAGTAGAAAATATGGATTAGAACATAAAGAAGAAATTAAAAGAAGATATAGGGAGAGATATGCCAAGAAAAAAGCATTAGAGTGTCTTAAGGTATTAAAAGAAACAGATAAATATATTCTTTATACTGACGAAAGCCCAAAATACATAGTAAAGCCTCAATGTATTAAATGTAAGAAATGTAATACCATTTCTTATAATACAAAAGACATTGCAGAAGAATTTTGTAGTAATTGTAATGAATTTTATAAGAATTTAAAAAGAAAAGAATAAAATGAAAAAAGAAAATAACACGAAGAAAAAAATTAAAGAAGTAAGAATATATATAGGAAACGGAGAAACTCAATCGTGGGAAGATTATAAAAAAGAACACGATGCTTGGATGAATAAACCATTTAATAAATACTTTTGGTTACCACTTCACAGAAAGTTTTTATACCCATTTATTTTTAACCCACTCAGTTGGTTAAGAATGCTACCACATAACATTAAGTTTAGAATTAAGCATAAATGCCCATATAAAGACACTTGGAGCTTAGACCATACTTTTTATAGATGGGTATATCCTAGGACAAAGTATACAATTCAATGGATGTTGAAAAACTATGTTTTGGATAAAGAAACCAAGAGAGATTACAGAAGGATGCTAAAATTATTAGAAATGCTGAAAGATTGCGATTTTGATTGTTTAATAACAGAAAAGGAAACCGAAACTAACGATGAATTTTTACAACTTTGGACAAAACATTTATTGGGGCTAGGAACATGATTGAAAACAAAAGAAAAATAATAAAACATAATTTTGTTATGTTAAAAAACAGAAAAACAATAGCAGGACAAATATTAGAGGTGAATTGGGGAAAATATAAAGATTGCTATGAGCAAGATAAACTATTAAATAGGAACAGTGGAAAGGGAAAATATCAAGAAACAAAAGCTGATATAGGTACATACTTAGCATTATCAGAAGACTTTAATATACGCTCAATTTCTTATCCCGAAATATCAGAAAGATGTTTACACATTTATGGATTTATTAAAGATAAGGATAATGATGAAATACATCATACTTTTGAGAATAAAAATATAGCAAAAAAAGTTGCTGAGTTGCTTGATTCTATATCATATGAGTCAGAAAAAATTGAATATAGATAAACAGAGGAAATAAAAAATGCAGGATGAAATAAAATTCTATTCGAATAAATTTAAAAAAACTATCTATGCCGAGTTGCTAGAAAAAAGAAAAACAACTGTGAAGCTCAGATTAGATAGTGGGGAAGTAATAGTGAAGAAAATCAAGCAAATTGCTGGGGAATAAAAATAAAAATTATGCAAGAATACCACAAAATAAACAGTGTCTTTCAAAGAGATACAAAAGGAAAGTTCACAAGTGAATTATCACATCCAGCTTACGAATACTTAATGTTTTCTGATTGGATATGGACTGAGAAAATAGACGGAACAAATACAAGAATTGGCTTTGCTGGAAATGAAGTAGAAATAGGTGGTCGCAGCGAAAATTCGCAAATGCCTATTAAATTGGTTGATGTGTTGCGTGAAATATTTACGAAAAAAGTTATGCAAAAAGCCTTTCCCGATATAATCCCTAACCAAGTTACTCTTTATGGTGAAAGCTATGGTTTTAATATTCAAAAGGTTGGCAAAAAGTATAGTGATACTTACAAATTCATACTCTTTGATGTTTTAATTGATGGTGTTTGGCTTGAAAGAAAAAACATAGAAGATATAGCAAGCAAGTTAAATATTGAAGTTGTGCCAATTGTAGCTACAATATCACTTGATGAAATGATAGGTTTAATAAAAAATAAAACTTTAAAGTCAGCTATATCAAAAGAAGATATGTTAGTTGAAGGAGTCGTTGGTTATCCAGTCTGTGGTTTACAAGACAGATTGGGTGAAAGAATTATCACTAAGTTGAAGCATAAGGATTTTTATTAATTAAATTATAGGTTAGAGTTATGGTAAGTGCGATTAAAATTTTATTAGGAATTTATATGTTCTGGAATTTATTCTGGGTACTCGTTAAGATAGGATATTTTATTTACTTTGGATTAAAATGTAAGACAGAAAAACAATTCAAATTAGTTGTTAATGATGTTCTTCTTATAAAATCAGAAGTATATTTCAAATTTATAGTATCATTAGTAGTTTATTTATTAGCTTTACATTATATTAATTAACAAAAGATAAAAAATGAAAGTAAGCATAAGCATTCCTAATCAGTCAATACCTAAAATAATAAATGGCGTTTCTGCAAATACAATGTTCTACTTAATAAACAAAGGGCATATTGACAATTTAAAAGAAATAGCCGAAGGAAACACATCAAGCATAGATATGCCTTTTAATATTGATGATTTTAGTAGATGTTATCTAGCTTATAAAACTTTCAACTGGAATAAAGAAAACTTTGAAGATGCAATAAAAAATGCTCAGGGAATGAAATTAGATATTTGTTTTGTGAACTTCTTAGAAAACTTCATAAAATTGGCTGATTTATATATAAACGACAAAGTTAAATTGAACAGTTTAATGAAAGAGATTTTCCCAAATGGCTTTTGGGGATAATATTATGGATAATGAAACAAAAAAACTAAAGTAGCCTAGGCAAAATAGGGTTCTATGAAGAAGGAAATTAATTTAAGAGCTTAATAGCTTTTTATAAATTTAATATAACGGAAAAAGAAAATGGAAAATAAAGTAGACCAAAAACTAAAACAATTTATTGAAAATATTGAAGATTTAGAAGAACAGAAAGCTGAAACTTCGAGAAACATTTCTGAGGTATATAAGGATGCAAAAGCTTCGGGGTTTGATGTTGCAATTATGAAAAAGATTATAGCACTACGCAAGATTGACAAAGGTGAGTTACAAGAAATGGAATATTTATTGGAAACTTACAAAGAAGCCCTAGGAATGGCTGTATAAGAATGAATAAAGACTTATACAAAATACTAGGAGTAAAGAAGAAAGACACAAAGGCTATCATTAAGAAGGCTTATTACTCCAAGTCCAAAGAACATCATCCTGATAAGGGTGGCGATGCTGAGTTGTTTAATATGATTAGTACAGCGTATAAGATTTTAATTGATGACGAAAAAAGAGCTAGATATGATAATGGTGAAAATGTTGACAATATACTAAAAAGTCAAAATAACGAACAAAACAAACCGCTTGAAATTATATCTACTCTTTTTAATAGCATTGTAGAGGCTGAAGATTTTAAAAGTAAAAACGCAATAAAAATAATTAATACACTCATAGATAAAAACATAAATACACTAATAGCAAAAATAAAGAAGATTGAGAAAGAGAAAGAAAATTGTAAATTTTTTTTAAAAAAGCTAAAACATAAGAAGCGTAAAAAGAAAGATAGTTTAATGAGTGTAATAGCAAACGGACAAATTAAACAAAAAGAACAGCTTATAGATTTGTTGAATAAAGACAAAATTCATTTTGAAAAAGCTAAAGAATTACTTGAGGATTTTGACTATGATGTTGTTGAAGAAATGTGTTCTGCTTTTAGAACGAGTTTTTGTTAAGTTAAAATAATTAATAATAATAGGTAAAAAAATGGTTAATTCTTATATAAGTTTAGGTACAGATTCTGATATATTCACAACTGTAACAGGTATAAATACAGGGGGGACTTCCTATAGAATCGTATCTGAAGAGGATTTAATTCAAACTACTGTAGAAAAAAGCAATAAAGCTAAAGGAATATCACCACAGCTTTATTTTAAATATATAAAAAAATCTTTTTCGTTAATACAAAATAAAAAAATAGAATTTCAATTAAAAAAACTTGAAAAAGCTTTTGATATAGCTATAAAAGATGGACACGAAGGTTTGTCTGAAAAACTATTTGAAGAATGTTGTATACACGCAAAAGAAATATTACTTTATTCTAAAGGTATAAGATTATTCATCACTAGAGACCAACTTTATAAACATAAATACGCTTTAGAGGATGGAAATATTTCTGATACAAAATTTAGTGAATATACTAGATTTATCCCTAAGTCGGCATTAAAAAAGAAGAAAGAATTAGAAGGAATCTTTGATGAATTTATAATATTTCATTATTACAATAGTAAGCAAAAAGACACTAAGAAGATGTCTTCTTCTGAAAAAGCAAAAATGAAAGACCCAGTTCTATTTGGAAAACTAAGAGGGGTAGATAAGTTATATTATATAGATGACTGGGAAGATGAATATTGTGATTTAACATTTGCCGAGTTAATAGACTTGATGAACTTGGACGACAACGAAGTAACAATTAAACGCCATCCAGATTTTTTTAATTAAAACTAACAAATTAACGGAAATAAAATGAAACCATTAGGAAGCACAATTTTAATAAAAAGAGATGAACCTCCTAAAATTTCTAAAGGAGGAATTATAATCCCAGCTACTGTAAAAGATGAACCATTTACAGCAACTATTATTTCTATAGGAGATAAAGTAAAAGTAGAGGTTTCAGTAGGTGAAAAGATAATAATAGGACAATGGAGCGGGCATCCGTTTAAGATTGATAGGGAAGATTTTTTAGTTATAAAAGAGGAAGATGTTTTAGCTATTGTTGAAAAATAATCGCAATATTAAGATTTTTATTGACTAATAATTTCAATACTATTATTATTGCTTAGAACTACAAAATTTTATTTGTGGTTTATTTTTATTAATTAACTAAGAGAAAATTATGCTTAATTTAGAAAAGGGTCAAAAATTAAATTTGACAAAAGAATGTAAACTTGAGACGGTCCAAATCGGAGCAGGTTGGGAGCCAGCAACAGCAGGAAAAGATGTTGATTTAGACATCGTAGTTGCTTGTTTGGATTCAAACAAAAAGCTTATTTCTGATGACTATCTTGTATTCTTTAATCATTTAGAATCCCCTAAAACTGAAATCAAACATATGGGCGATGATACTTCAGGTAAAAGTTCAGATGGTGGTGATGACGAAACAGTTGTTATCAAATTAAACGAACTTCCTGAGAATGTTAAACACGTTGGAATTTATTTAGGTTCTTATGCTGGACAAACATTTGAAGAAGTAGACGGAGAATATGTAGCTATAAGAAACGCTAAAACTCAAGAAAAATTAGCTGAATTTAAGTTAGATGGTGATGAAAATTCTGAAAAAGCAACAGGATTTATCGCTGGATACTTAACAAAAGAAAACAACGAGTGGTCTTTTGAAGCTATTGGAACTGCATTTGAATTTAATAAAGTTCAAGGCATATTAGATATGATTAAGTAAATATGGGTATTACATTAATTGTAATAGCTGTACTGTTAATAGGGGCTTTATTATTTAAAGCTCCTGTTATTTTCTGCTTTATTGCAGAACTTTTAGAAGATTTTCTTGATTAACAAAAATCTGTAAAAATTATGACAAAAAACTTTGTTTACTTTCTAATCACATTAATGATTAGTTCAATGGTGATTACTTTATTATTTGGTGATATGCTTTCTATTTTATGCCAAATAGGTGTTATGTCTGTATTTGTAATTAAAATGAAAAAGATAATGTCTTTATCGTTTAAAGAATTGCAATCTAAGGCAGAACAAAAACTTAAAGAAGCTAAAAAGAAAATAGAAGATACGGTAAAATAATGATTGAAAATATTTTGCTAATTATAGCAACTTTGATTATAATATTCTTAATATGGAAAATTTCCGATGCTTTTCAATCAGCATCTTCTTATCTTGGGAGAAATTTATCTAATGGTGTCAGAGGAGCAACTATAAACGCAATAGGCTCTTCAGCGCCGGAATTACTGATTACTATAGTAGCATTATTCTTTGGAGTAAATGATGTAAGCCAATATGCTGAAAATTTTGCTTTTGGAATAGGAGCTTCTACTGGGTCGGCTGTATTCAATACTATAATAATTCCAGCTTGTGTAATATTTTCTGTCTGCCTTTTTAGATGTAAATCTGGATTCAGCGTTAATAAAAAGACTATAAAAAGAGACGGAGTATTTTTAATCTTTACAGATGTAGTATTAATTATTCTACTTTCGTTCAATATACTTAGTTGGTATCACGGAGCTATTTTAATTCTATTATATTTACTTTATATTTTTATTTTAAAGAAAAGTATGAGTGGTTTTTCTGTAAAAGGTGATTATGATGATGATTTAGAAAAAAAATCAAGATTTAAAAGCTTTATACAATTTGATTTAAGAAATTTTATAATCCAATCTAAATTAAATAATAAAAACGCAATATTCTTATTGTTATTGTCCACTTTTCTCTTAGGGGTTTCTTGTTTTTATTTAATAGAAATATGTAATATTGTAGCTATTAAATATCATATTAGTACCTTCTTTATGGCGATTACACTTGGTGCTATTGCTACATCTGTTCCTGATATGGTTATATCTGTAAGAGATGGCTTAAAAGGTGAATACGAAGACTCTTTATCAAATGTTCTAGGAAGTAATATCTTTGATTTATGTATAGGTATAGGGTTACCAGTATTAATATTTACTTTAATAAATGATATCTCTATTGATTTAACAGGAAGCGTTATTGATGAATATATGATTGAACTCAGATTATTTATAATAACAAGTGATTTATTGATGATATTCTTGTTCTTGAAGAAAATAAGACTTAGAACATCATTATATTTTATAATATATTATGTAATATTTTTTATAAGTCTTGTATCAATTATGAAGGGATAATATGAAAAAAAGTTTTTTAGGATTAATAAAATATCTTTCAGTATACGCAGTTGGTGTAGTATCTGGTATCGTTTTTTTAAAGCATTTAATAAGTATTATCTTCGCTGTAATGGTAGTAGTACTTTTGTTTTATATGTGTAAATTGCTCATTTTTAGTTTGGTAAAAAAAGATGAAAGGAAGTGAATTTAAGATTATTCTCAAAAAAAACAAAAAAACAATTAAACAATTCTGTGAAAGATATAATAAATCACAGGGTACTTTAACCAAATACACAAAAACTTTTCCGAATAGTGAAATGCCAAAAGAATACGAGCCTTTACTCAAAAGCTTTCTTATTGAAGAGTGTGGAGTATTTTTTGAAATAAGATAAATAAAAGATAATCCTTGACAAGCTATTTTGACACTCTATTGTAGAGCTTACAAATAATTCATTATTTTTCATTTTTTCCTCTTTTAGTTATTACAAATAGCTCCTATAGAAATATAGGGGCTTTTTTGTTGTTTATTTTATTAACTTTTGTAAACATATTTACATTTTCTTGTTGACAAAATAAAATATTGTGGTAATATAAGTCTCGTTATTAATTATTAAAGGTGAATTTTATGACTGAAAAAAAGACTATTTCTGAAGCAATGGCAGAATTAAAGCTAATTGACAAAAAAGTACAAAAGAAGATTGAATTTATAAAATCTAATTGTGTTAGTTACGACCATGTTGCTGACCCTTATAAACCAGAAGGTGGCAGAACACAGATTATAAAACAAGAAGAACAGGCTATTAAAGATTTATTAGAAAGATATGAGTCTATTAGAGAAAAGATAATGGAAGCAAACTTACTTAATAAAGTTGTTATAAGCAATATTACCAAGTCTATTTATGGCTGGTTAATTTGGAGAAAGGAAATCAAGACAAAACAAACTGAACTATATGGAATGTATACAGAAGTTGAAGGAAAAATTAAACAGTTAGTAACTCAACCACAGTTAGTAAAAAAAGAAGATAAAGATGGAAATGTTGCTGGTGAGCTTATGAAAGCAACATCTAACATAAAATTAGATGAATATAGAAAAGAACTAGAAAAGATTAGTGATACTTTTGAAACTCTTGATGGTGTACTATCATTAAAGAACGCAACTATATTCATAGAGGTTTAAAAAACACGCTTTTATAACGAAATGGGAAAAAAGTAGAGTTTGTAATAGCTCAGTTGGTTAGAGCAATATCCTGATAAGATATTGGTAGTTGGTTCGATTCCATCTTACAATTGACTTTGGGTCAATTCCTACTCAAAGTTGAAAGCTTAAAGTTCAAAGTTCAAAGTTTAGAATTTTAAAGCTTAAAACTGAAAGAGGAAAGATGATACAAATCTTGAACTCAAGAGGTTTATGTAGAAATATATAAAACAACTTTTCTACTTAGTTGCTCCCTTCTTTCAAGCTGTTATAAAAGCACTAAATTAATAAAAGGGAATGAGATGAATATTTTTATTATAATTACAAATTGCATTATAATCTTTTTATTGCTTGGTATTAATTTAAAAACGAGATAATGCTAACTAACAAACAAATACACATAATACTAAAACTAAAGAAAAGAGAAGTAGCAAAATTCGCCAAGTTTCTTAATATAAGTAGACAGGCTCTAGTATTTAGATTGGAAAGTGAAGATAAAAAAAACAATCTTGATGGAATGTTTAGAGAATATTTGATTGAGGAGAAACAACAAAGTATTTGAAAGAATAATATTATTGCTCTCGTGGTGGAACTGGTGTTAATAATATTAGATATAATTGAGGAGAGTAAACCAGTTAGGAACTGGACTTGTTTGCTAAACAATGAGTACGAATAGTATGTGTTTCGAGTACACTGCTCTCCGCCATTATTAAAGTACCGTAGCTCAACTGGTTAGAGTACAGTCCTGATACGACTGGGGTTCTCTGTTCAAATCAGAGCGGTACTACCATTTTTTTGGGAATGTAGCTCAGTTGGTTAGAGCAATTATGTTGTAAAAGTAGCTTATAAAGCATTTACGTTAATATTAGGTCTTTGGTTCAATTCCAAACATTCCCACCATTATTAACGAGTAGGAGTGCGGTCTGGTTTGCATAGGGTGTTTGGAACGCTCGGGTCGCTGGTTCGAATCCAGCCTACTCGACCATTATGGTAGTGTTAGTTTAATGGCAGAATGCCAGCTTGTGATGTTGGTGGTATCAGTTCAATTCTGATACGCTACCCCATTTATAAATATAAAGAGTGAACTATGAAAATAATAAAAACAGAAAATAACATCATAAAATCTTGGTGTGAAAATCCAGAAGAAGGAGCAATAGAACAGGCGAGAATTGTTGCAGATTTACCTTTCGTAAAAGGACATTTAGTTTTATGTCCTGATACCCACTTCGGCTTTGATATGCCCATAGGAGGTGTTGTATGTTGTCATCAAGTGATAGTTCCGACTTTTGTTGGGGTTGATATTTCCTGCGGAATGTTGGCTGTCAAAACCTCTTTAACGGAAATCTCGCAAGAACAAATTAAAAAGATATTCGGTGGCTCTAAAGAAAACCAAGGCGGGATAAGAACAAAAGTTCCTGTTGGTATGAATCATCATTCAAAAAAGCAAGAACATCCTATTTTTGAAGACCCTAGATGGGATAAAACAATTATAGCTAAAAGCCAGCTTGAAAGTGCTAGAAGTCAGATAGGAACGCTAGGCGGAGGCAACCATTTTTGCGAAATCCAGAAGGGAGATGATGGACATATTTGGTTTATGATACATAGTGGCTCAAGAAATGTAGGATTTAAAGTTGCTAATTATTATATAGATGAGGCAAAAAAACTTGCTCAAAGATGGCATTCAAAATCTTCTATAGGCTTTTTACCAATTCAAGAAAAAATTGCAGAAGATTATATTAGAGAAATGAAACTTTGTTCAGATTTCGCACTTGCAAATAGAAAATTAATGTCGGATAGGATAAAAGAATCGTTCTTAGAAGTTATAGATTGCACTTTTGATGAAGAAATAAACATACACCATAACTATGCTACAATAGAAAATCACAATGGACAAAACCTTTGGATTCATAGAAAAGGAGCTACAAGTGCTAAAGAAGGAGAACTTGGAATTATCCCAGGCTCGCAAGGTACAGCTTCTTATATCGTGAAAGGAAAAGGCAATAAAGAAAGTTATATGTCTTGTAGCCACGGTTCAGGGCGTACAATGAGTCGTACAAGGGCTAAAAGTGAACTTAACCTTGAAGAAGAACAAGAAATATTGAATAAACAAGGGATAGTTCATAACATAAGAAATATACAAGACTTAGACGAGGCAAGTTCCGCATATAAGGATATTAGTATTGTTATGGAAGAACAAAAAGACCTAGTAGATATTATAGTAAAACTTTCACCTCTCGGAGTAATAAAAGGATAAAAATGGAAAATAACTATTTTGATATATTCACAAAATTCAATAATTGCAAGAACTGTGATGATTTTCTTAAAATGTGTGAAGAAGAAAAGCTACAAAGCGATTCATTTAAATCATTAAAATCAATAATGCCTTCGTTTCATACTTCTTTTCTTTTTGATACATTTCTACCACCTATATCGCTATCATTTAGGAACTTAATAGCAAGTAAATACGCTTGGGCAATCCCTAACAATGAAGCAATAGACGAAATAGTAAAATACTCACCCATAATTGAAATAGGAGCTGACATAGGCTACTGGGCTAGTTTAATCTCAAAAGCTGGTGCGGATATCGTGGCATTCGATAATTTTAGCACACACCAACCAGAAGAAAAAAGAGAAAAGCATTTTGATGTAAAGTTTGGAGACGAAAACGAAATTAAAAATCATCAAGAAAGAACTTTATTCTTATGCTGGGCTCCATATGAAAATGATATGGCTTTAAACTGTATAAAGAATTATAAAGGGAAATATTTTTTATATGTTGGAGAAGGGAAAAGTGGGTGTAATGGAACAGATGAATTTTTTGAGTATTTAGATAAGAATTTCCATATAATCAAAGAAATTAATATCCCGCAATGGTATGGTATTAATGATTCTTTTACAGTTTACGAAAGGCTATAACAATTTCTAAAATTAATTAATCTTTTCTGTTGACTATATAATTTATATAATCTAAACTATATCTTATAGGAGTTACTTACTAACAAGTGGAGTTAGATTTTGATTGAAAATAAGATAAAAGCTTTGTATGAAACAGGATTAAATAATTATCAAATTGAGCAAAAAGCAAAACTTGGCAATGGATGTATTGCTAGAATTTTAAAAACTAAAAAATATCGCAAGACTACAGAAAAGAAGATTGACAATTTGATTCGTGAGAATATAAAAACTTTGGTGAATATTTAATGAAATTTGATGTTTCCGAAGAGTTTAAAAATTTTAGTGGAATATATTTTATTTCAAATTCTATGAATGAAAAAAAATATATCGGTAGAACATATAATTTTAAAGAAAGATACACAGAACATAAGAATTCTTTTAAAAGAAAGGTTTGTAATTTAAAATTTAAAGAGTTGTTGAATGATATAAGCATAGATGATTTGAGATTTTCTGTTATAGAATTATGTGACAAAAGTAAATTAAAAGAACGAGAGGAGTTTTGGATTAAATACTATGATTCCGTAAAAAATGGGTTAAATATTTTTGAGAACGATGAGCAATTTTTTAATAAATATAAGACATCTACTATTAAAAGGAAAAAATTACATAAAAAGAAGGATGAAAAACGAAACTTAGAGTATTCAACATTATTGTTAAATCAAAAAATAAGAATGCTATTAAAAAATAACAGAGGAGACTTAAAAGATTTCGCTATATTTGTAGAGATGTCAGTAGTTGGTTTATTGCAAAAGCTACAATCTGAAAAAGTGAAAGATAATTTATCGGGAGCTTATAGGGATTTTTTAGTAGAACAAAAAGAAAAAAGAAAATAATACTTTTCTCTTGACAATTATATTATATGCGATCCGAGATTAATTTTATGTTAAATGGACATTCTCAAAATGCGGTTGGAAATATAAGAGACATTATGAGTAATTATACTGTGTTTACTATAATAAACCAAATGTTAGAAGATTATGTAAAATCTGTTTATGAATTAGGTTCAAAGGAGAAATTATGATACTTAAAACACTTTTTATCACATACTTAGTCTTTTGTTTATATTTAGGTTATTTGCTATACAAGGACGAAAAAGACAATAAGAAAAGATTACAAAGCTACAAAGCAATATTGAATCAATTAGATTACCAAGGTGGAATTGTAACTAAGGAATTATACTTACAATATCTACAAAACGGAATTTATAATGAAGATTTTGAAAAATTCAAGAAGATAAAATGATTAAAGGAAAAATTATGAGTAAAAAAGAATTTGAAGTGGAACAGTCTGAAGGTATGGAATTTCACAGTCCACGATTTACGGAAGCTAAGGAAGAACCACTATCGGACTGTTGTCACGCACCTATTAGAACAGACTATTGTGATTTTTGCACAAAATGTCTCAAGTCTTGTAGCATTATAGCAAACGCAGAAATAATATAACTTAGAGGAATTGAGATGAAAGAAATTATACCAACAGCGAAAGAGGAAGCTACAGTTAAAGAATGCAAAGATGAATATCTTGAAAGATTAATTAATAAAAAACATATAAATAATAAAAATGATTAAACATATAACAACACTAATACTATTCCTATTTCTCTGTGGAATGTGTCCAATTGGACAGAATGAAGTAACTCGTATAATTGATGGAGATACAGTTGAAATTGATGACAAAGAAAATATAAGAATCCTCGGTTTAGATACTCCTGAGAAAACAAAAGGTGAACGACTGAGAAAACAAGCAAAAAGAATGGGGATAACTGAGGAGGAAGCATTACATTTAGGACTTGTAGCTAAAGCAAAAGCTAGAAAAGTCTTACTAAACAAATGTGTTACTTTAGAATCTGGTCGTACAGATAAAGGGCGTTTTGGTCGTCCGCTTAGGTATATTAGAGTTGATGAATTAGATTATTCAGAATTTATGCTTAAAGAAGGCTTGGCAATGAGTTATTGTGGAGATAAGAAAGACGAAAGGTATGAGTTTTATAATAATCTAAGCAAATTTAAATGTGAGTAATATGTTAGTAAATAAGACGATAAAAGAAATATATAAAAATTTAGATATATCTCATTTACAAGAAAAAGTAAAAGAGAAAACTGAAAAAGATGACAAAGTTTATATTAAGTAAGGCAACAAAAGAGCAAGTAAAAGATTGGGACGAAAGGCGTGCTGGAGCAACAATAACAATAAACGAAGAAGACCATCCGTTGTTGTTAGAAAGTCTATATAAATATTGGCGAGATTATGCTTGGTATAATAATTAATTAAAAAGGAAATAAAATGACAGTAAAACCAAACGGAAAAGATAGACAAGAAAGTGGTTTACATTATCCACTAGAATTTATAGAGTATATCGCTTTCTTTTATAATCAATAAATCTTCACCATCAACTTTAATTTCTGTCCCACCCCATTTGCCAAATAAAACTTTGTCGCCAATTTTGACTTCGAGGGGAATGATTTTCCCATTTTTATTTATTACTCCGCTACCGACCGCAATAATTATGCCTTCTGACGGCTCTTCTTGTGATGTGCTTGGAATAATTATTCCCCCTGCTGATTTTTTAAGTGCTTCGACTCTTTTTACTAAGATTCTATCTCCCATAGGGTTAATATTCATATTTTACTCTCCGATTTTTTATTTATCTAAGACTTCTTTCATCCAATCAGGATTTTCAGTTGGAATTCTAACCCCATTCTTATCGTATTCTGGGTCTGGAATCGCAAAAAAACTATCTATTGCTTGTCGTATAGAAAAGGAAATTGGCGTTCCTGTTGTTCTTCTATTGTATTCAAGTATATCTTGTTGCTCTTGTGTGATATAAATTTGTTTTCTTATCATTCTAGTTGACTATTAATTAGTATTGTTATACACTATCTAATGTATAATAATCAATTTATAAATCAAGAAGAAAATGGCTAAAGCGGAAATAGAACTAAATATACAAATTTTAGTAGAAACAGAAAAAGCTATAATGGTTAAAGATTTGAACGATAAAGATGTTTGGATACCAAAATCACAAATTGAATTGTCGCAAGATAAAGATTCAATGCTTATTTCTGAATGGTTAGCGATTGAGAAAGAATTGGTTTAAATAACAGGAGTCAAGATATATGAAAAAATAAATATTAAAGAGCTAGAAGGAAAAACAATTAAAAAAGCTACCGAGAGAAAATCTAAAGACTTTGATGATACTTTTATAGATTTAGAAATGACGGACAATTCTACATATACTATTGAAGGAAGCTTTGATTGGTATACTGGAGATAGCTATGGCGAATATCCATCTCATACTAATATTTGGAAAGGCAAAGTAGATTTTAATAAAGAAAAATATGAACGAGAATTAGTTTAATAAACAATAGAAAATAAAATGGAAAAAGTAATTCCAACTATAGAAAAATGTAAAAAATGCGAAAATTATATTAACTGGGAATATAGTTTTGATTTAGAGCAACCAGATGTACCTTGTGAATCCTGTAGACCTCAAGGACAATCACACAATATAGACTTTAAGAACTGCCCTTTATTAATAAGCAAGCAAGAGGTATAAAATGAGTATAAAAGCAACATTAAAGTTATTTGCTCCTACAAAGACAAATGAGTTATTCAAAGCAAATGAAATCTTGCAGGAATTTCATAATAAGGATAGGGATTTAAGACGCTGGTATTTAACGGACTGTTTTTACGATGAAGAACATCAAGGTTTTCGTTATGAATTTGAAGAACATAAAAAGGTAGAGGTATAAATGGAAGATAAAGAAATAAAAGAAATTCTAAAAATAATAGAAGATTCAAATAAAATCTTAAAAAGCAAAATTTCAAAGTTGGAGCAAATAGACAAGAAAACATTTGAAGGATTACTAGCTTTAGAACTAGAAAAAGATAATTATATAGTCCAACTTGTTAAAAAACCAAATAAAGTCTGTCCTACTTGTGAAGGAACAGGTAAATTAAAGATTGAAGGGAAAAATGAAAGTGTTAGATGTTCTTGTGGAAATGGAAAAGTTGACGGAGGAAACTGGTATGAGATAATAAAGGTTGAATTAAAGGAGATACATATAGATTATTACCAAACATATCCAAGAATTACTAAAAAATTTGACGACTACGATAACAGTAGCATAATGCGAGAACTAAATGAAAGTGATTGTGGTTGGGGTGGGTCTAAAGGATATTTTCACTCAAAAGAAGACGCAAGAAAATATTGTGATTATTGTAAAGAATTTGAAGAACTCCCTGAAGAAGAATAAATCATTAACTTAAAAAATCTATTGACAAATTAATCTACAAGCTTATCATAATAGATGAATCAAACTAGATTATTTTCTCGAGCAGATGGTGCGTATCTTGCAACGGCACTAACACCATTCTAAAATATTCCATTAAAGCCACTTTGTAAAAGGAGTGGTTTTTTTATTGTTTCCCTTTTGTCATTATCAACCAATTCCACAATCTTTTATTGCTTTGCTGTTTCTTTTATTTTTTCTAATGTGCTTTTTATATCGTGCTCTGTGTCGTTTATTCGACTATTAAGATAAGGGGCTAGGTAACTTTACTTGATTTCAACATCAATTGGAGTACTATGTTTCCTATGTTAAATAGATATGCAAAATGTTCGCACATTTCCGAAAGGAAATTTAGGCAAATAATTCAGTGTTTTTCCTTAGATTTGACTGCAGAGAATACTGCACAAATAACAGCTCTAAGTAGAAAGACAATAAACAAATATTTTGCAAAGTTTAGAAAAGCAATATTTGAATATAGTTTGTCCGAAATAAATTTGCAAAACAAAGAATTTGGAGAGTTTGAATTAGATGAATCTTATTTTGGAGCCAAGCGTGTTCGTGGCAAAAGAGGAAGAGGAGCAGCTGGAAAAACACCTGTGTTTGGTTTAAAGAAAAGAAATGGCAAAGTATTTGTGCAAATAGTTAGGGGATGTAGCAGAAAAGAATTATTGCCAATTATTCAAGGTAAAATACTTGAAGGAAGTACAATACACACAGATGGGTGGAAGGCTTATGATAGTCTTATTCTTAATGGTTATGACCATTACAGAGTCTTCCATTCAAAAAATGAATTTGCGAGAGGAAAGTCTCATGTTAATGGTATTGAAGGCTTTTGGGGTTATGCTAAAAATAGACTTGCAAAATTTAATGGGATGACGGATAATAATTTTGTATTGCACTTGAAAGAGTGTGAATTTAGATTTAATAATAGAAATAAATCTCTACCTAGGGTTTTATTGAAATTGTTTAGAGAAAATCCACTTTAAATGTCAAAAGTGGTGGTAAAGTTACCTAGCCCCTAAGATAATTACGATTATCTTCATTTGTTATTATATCCTCTGCTGTTACTCTAATTTTTGATGTTTCAATATAGTAATTAGTTACCTTACAACCTCCTCGTTGTTCTTCAAGACATTGTAACGCCTGTATATCGTTTTTCAATGTATCTATTAAACATAGGAAATCTGTAAAATCGTCTCTATATAAGTTACTTTTCATCTTCGCATTCCTTTATTGCTTTGGTTACATTGTAGATTTTCTGTGGATTAGTTGATTTTGCAGTGCTTCCATTGAAAGTATATGCTTTACAAAAAAAATAATATTTATTTCTATAAAATTTTATAGATTTTTTTTCTAGTTTAATCCAATTATTATTTATATATTTTATTTCGCATTTATAAAGATTTTGTAAAGCTCTTACCAACTCCTCAAATGTTTTTATCTCACTCATAACTACCTATCCCCATTAATTAATTCTTTTATATTCTCTATAGTCCCTGAAATTTTTTCTTGTAAATCTTCGTCAAGAGTATCGATAGTATGTTTTTCGTCATCTGTTATGGTATTCACTATCGTCAAATTATCACAGTTAGTTAAGTCGTATATTAAATCAACAGTGAACTCTAATTGTTTCATCCTTCCCATAATTTTAGGTAACTATCCCATAATAACAAGTACAATAATATAAAATCCTTAACTAAAATCTATCGTTACGAACTAGCGATTTAACGATAGATTAAACAAACTAAAGATAACATGAAAATACAAAATGTAAAGGAAATAAAATATCATCAAAAATTATTAAATTGGTTTGACGAGTATTTTGTAAGCGGAAAGGATTATGATGCGTGGGGTTCTGCCGGACCAGATGTTCTTTTTTTAACAAGGAGTATATTAGGAGAGGTAAAGCCTAATGATAGTAATTCTAGTTATTTAAATGCATTTAAAGAAGCTAAGGAAAGAACTGACAAAAGATTCTTAATAGACGATTTTACATATTTTTTTATATGTACTAATAAATATATAAAAATATACGAAATATCAAAAATTAATTGGGATAATCCGTTATCAACACCTTGTGTTTCATTTAATTTTGATGAAAAATCAAAAAAATCATTTATAGATTTTATAAATAATAACTGTAATAAAATTTGTATAGATAACCACTTACCAAATATTTTAGACTGGTTATTAAGAGATGACATAGATATCGAGACGGATGATGTACTAAAGATTATATGTAACATCGGAACACAAGCAACATATTTAAATAAAGGAATTTTATTTAATCCAGGTGAAAAAGATAAAGAGCTATTAATACAATTTAACAATAGCGAAATAGTACAAATTTTAAAATCTGAATTAATAGAAAAATATTATATTAAAGATTATGAAAAGTTTAAGGAATATATAAAACATAATTATTCATCGCATTTAAAAGATAGTAAAAAATCAAATTTAGGGAAATATTATACTCCGCAAAAATTTGTTAGATTAATAAAAGAAATGGTAGAGCCTTATATTAAAGATAAAACATATGTTTTAGATTTATGTTGTGGTTGTGGTGCTTTCTTAGAATTGTTTAATTCTTGTAATGTTATAGGTAGAGACTGCGATTCTGGAGCAGTTCATATATTGGATTTTTTGGGATTTGAGAATATAGAAGTTGATAATTCCTTAACCAATATTACAAGAGAAAAATATAATTTATTAGATAATGATGATATAGTTATTGTAGGAAATCCTCCGTATAACGATACTTATAGTTTAAGCAAAAAGCATGGTTTACAAAAGAAGACAAAATGTACAATTGAAATTGATAAAGATATTAAAACAAGAGATTTAGGGCGTGATTTTTTAAATGCTTATTCAAAACTAAAACCAAATTATATTTGTGTATTACATCCATTATCTTATTTAATAAAAAAAACTAATTTTAATTCAACAAAATTATTAAATAAAAATTACAAGTTAATAGATTCTGTAATATTTTCAAGTAATGAATTTAGTGATTTATCAAAAAAACAACCATTTCCTATAGTAATTGCTTTATATCAAAAAAATAAAGAAGGGATGAACTATAATTATATAAAAAATTTTGAATTTAAAATCATAGATAAAATGGAAAAATTTAAACTTTCAAATTTTGAAATGATAAATACAGAATATATGAAAAAAAGTGCTTCCATAAATGTTAAAAAGTCAGATATAAATCTTTATAATTATAATATTAGAGATATAAATTCAGTCATTGGAAGGGGAAATCTTGTATATAGTGAAGTTCCAAAAACAGATTGTTTAACTGTAAATTTTGATGAGTTACATAAATATTGCTATATTAATATGATGAAATATTTCTTTCCAAATAATTATTTATTTGGAAACTTAGAACCGCTTTTTGAAAAAAACAAACTTGAAAATGATGAGGAATTTAAAGATTTAATGATTATGGGAACTATTATTTGGCAAAAACACAGAATTCCAATATTTAATTGGGATAATAAGAAAGAATGTATTTTATTTACAAAAATGATGATAAATAAATATAGAAGAAAAGCGGAAGAAAAGCAAAAAGAAAGTATTTATCGTATTTTTGTTGATATTATTGACAATAATATTTATGAAGGAAAAGAGAAAATATTCAACATGATTGAGTCATACTTTTATAAACTCGCAAACTCTTATTTTAAAAACATTTAGAAGTAAAAATGAAAACTAAACAAAAACCAACTAAAAAACAACCAAAAGATAATAAAAACAAAGTTTGTGATAAATCACTATTTGAAAAGCTAATTAAAAAGTCATCCCAGCCTTTGAAATCAAAGAAAGGAAAATAGGCGTTTCACTATTTCTTAAATTGTATCTATAACAAAATTCATTTACATAGCTTTGTAAGTGCTTAGGTGATACCATGTGATAAGTGCCGTTGATTGACCTCTTAAGTTGACTCCAAAAACCTTCAATCGTATTTGTATGCTTATCACCCCTTACATACTCTTTATATCCGTGGTTTACTCTATTATGCGTATATCCGTCTTTATTTATATGGTTATAACTTCTATACTCATCTGTATTTACTGTAGAATTAATCTCAACGCTATTTCTTAGAAAGTTTCTTATTGTAGAATCTTGAGTATCCTTAACCACTCTTGCAGTTACATTGCCTTTTCTTTCAACAACCCCAACAACTGGAATTTTACTTTTTAAACTCCTTCCTTGTGCGTTTTTAGTCTTTTTGCTTGTGTGCTTGTTAGCTTCTTTACCCCCGATATAAGTTTCATCAACCTCAACAACTCCTTTTAGTCTATCGTTGTCTATGAAAAGCTCCTTATTTTATGTGCCATTCTCCAAGCACATTTATAAGTAACACCTAAGTGTCTTTCAAGTTCTTTCGCGGATACACCATTTTTTGAAATAGAGAATAGGAATATAGCATAAAACCAACTCTTTAAGCTTGTAGATGATTTATGAAAGATTGTATCGGCTAGAGGGTGTAGTTGATGACCACAGCAAGCACAAGAATAGCACTTACGATTAGATACTTTGTGAAATGTTGTCTTTTTACCACATTCAGGGCATACTTCTAAATTACCATATCTATCTTGAAATAATTTATCTAAACAATCATCATCTGTTTTATATGTAGTATTAAAGTCTTTTATTGTAAATTTAGCTTTCATTGTATATACTTAAATCATTGTTAATATGATTATAAGTATAGATTATAATATACTTGTTGTCAAGGGATAATTACCTAATTTTAACCTATTTTATTAACTAAAAAATAACTCTAATTACCATATTTTCAGCAATTAGTCATATAAGTACAGCTATTTCCGTACTCGTCATCGTCTAATAAGCCATTACCAATTAGGACATTTTATCTTCTTCCAGAATTGTACTCTACTTGCCTCACAACAATCACTATTTACAAAATACCACTTATCATTCTCGTAAGTACAAAGTTCCACCAGTCCTTTTCTCATTACTAAATATCTTTCACCTCCATATTTATCTTTTGGAAAAATTCCACTTTCTATTGGAGTCCAACCTAATTTTATTGCCTGTATGTTTCTTTGACTAAGTTCCATATTTTTCCTTTTTATTATTCTTAATTTAACTAGATTATATATAGTCTTTTTTAATTGTCAAGTGTTTAAGGTTCACTACGGTAATGTTCACTTTATTGGTTGACAAGTAAATTTAATCATATATAATAGTACTTAGAAATTAACAAAACTAAGTAATTATTATGAACATATTAGAAATTATCAATCAATATCCTACTCAACAGTCTTGTATAGAATACCTAGAACAAAAGAGATGGGGTGATAAAGCCACCTGTCCTTATTGTGGTTCTACGAACACTAATAAGCTTAAAAAACAATCAAGACATCATTGTAATGGATGTAGAAAATCCTTTAGTGTTACTGTTGGTACAATATTTCATGATAGTAAAATCCCACTTCAAAAATGGTTCTTAGCTATTTCAATGATTATTAATGCTAAGAAAGGTATTAGTTCAAGACAGTTAGCTCGTGATTTAGATTTGCCAGTTAAAACTGCGTGGTCTATGATACATCGTATTCGTAAAGCTATGAAACAAGATAACGAATTGTTAAAAGGGATAGTAGAGATTGATGAAACATATATAGGCGGAAAGCCAAGAGCAAATGAACACAGAAAAAGAAACAAAGATGATGATGATTTCAAAGGAGGAAATGGCGGAATAAAAGATAAAGAATGTGTTTTTGGTATGGTTGAGCGTGATGGTAAAGTTAAGGCGGTTAGAGTAGAAGACAACAAGCGTAATACCTTGATGAAAGAAGTTTATGAGCATATAGAAGTAGGTACAGAAATAATGACGGATGAGTTAAAGAGCTATCACTATCTTTATGTAGATTACAAACATAAGTCAGTTTGCCACTCAGCTTTAGAGTTTGTAAAGGGTGATTGTCATACGAATACTATTGAGGGGTTTTGGAGCTTGTTAAAACGTGGTGTTAAGGGGCAGTTTCACCATATAAGCAAGAAATATTTGAATAGATATATAGATGAATTTTGTTGGCGTTATAATAATAAAGGCTTAGAAACTTTTGATTTACTGGTCGGAAGGTGTCTTTTTTGCTAACTTTTTCACAAAATAAGTTATTCCAGTGAAAAAACCATTGACATTGTAATAAAATTGCTTATATTATTATTGTTAGATTAGCTTATTAACTAATTCTAGGTAATATTATGAGAAAAAAAGAAAATAAAATACTTAAAAATATAAGAAGAAGTAGAAACATTTCATTAGTTGATTTCTCGTGCATGATTGGAATTTCAACATCTTACCTTTGTATGCTAGAAAAAGGAGGTAGAGATTTAACACCAGATATAGTTAGCAAAATAACGTTTAGCCTTCCTGATATTTCATTAAATGAAAAACACGATTTAGAAACTATTATACAAAAAGATATAATAGGAAATATAGAAAAAACCCAAAAACATATTTTAAATTTGATAACACAATTTTTTTATAGATTGAAGAATGGTATAGATGAAGGTTTGGAAGAACTAAGTAAACAAATTATTGAACTGATTAGTAAACTAAAAGATAAGGATTTAACTTATGAGATGAGTATGTTTAAAAACATATAGATAAAAAAACACCCTACTAGTTACGCAAATAACTAATAGGGTTCGTGAGTAATTTATCTGAAACTGTAACCCTCAGGTAAATTACTTTTTATTTTTTGACATTTACGATAATAACATATCTATATTAAATATCAAGAATTATTTTGGGTTACAGTTTGTAAGGAGGTATATAATGAAGAGAAGAGTTCTTTATTATATTTTCCGAGTCACTAGAACCTTAAAGGATGGCACCGTTTTAGATGCTAGAGATTATGGTAAAAGGGCTTGGAGAATCCCAGTTTATGAATAGTAACTCATAAACAATTTAATGGAAGTCTACAGTTTTAGGCTTCCATTTTAATACGCTTCCCTGCCTTCTTTATTCTAGCGGTCTAATCCTACTTGTCAACCAATAAAGTGAACATTACCTTCACTACCCATAATCTTTTATTGCTTATTATACTCAGCACAGTATACTGAAATAGTCATTTGACACAGATAGTAAGGAAAAAAAGGTAGTTAGTTATGTATTTAAAAATAGAAACAATAGAAAAAGAAAACGAAAGAATCTTTAGCTATGTTGAAATAGAAGGAATCCTACAATACAAATATTTACATCAACCACTTCATATAAGTTTAAAAGAAGTTTTAATTCACTACTCAGAACCATCAAAAAACCAAGAAGCACTTGCATATCCAAAAGATGATGAAATTCCAGCTGGCTATAAAATTGTAAAGACAAAAGAAGATATTATAGCTTTTAATGGAAATGCTTATCTATTAGGAAAAGACGGACAAACAATAGAAAGATTATAATCATTAATAAGGAAAAAATGGCAATATCACCAGATAAAACAAAATCGCTAGAAGAAACACTCGCACAAATAAATAAACAATTCGGAAAAGGTTCAGCTATGAAATTCGGGCAGAAGCCAATTGAGAATGTAAAGGCTATACCATCAGGTTCTTTATCTTTAGATATTGCTCTCGGAGTTGGCGGATATCCAAGAGGAAGAATTGTAGAGATTTTTGGTCCAGAAAGTTCGGGCAAGACAACTTTAACTTTACACGCAATTGCAGAAGCTCAAAAACAGAAACTTACTTGTGCATTTATCGATGCAGAACACGCTTTTGACCCTATATATGCTTCAAACATAGGTATTAATGTCGATGAAATGGTTATTTCTCAGCCAAGTAGTGGGGAAGAGGCTTTAGAAATCACAGATACTTTGGTTCGTTCAGGAAACATTGATTTGGTCGTACTTGATTCTGTTGCCGCACTTGTTCCAAAAGCTGAATTAGAAGGAAGTATGGAAGATAACCAAATGGGTCTTCAGGCAAGACTTATGAGCAAAGCAATGAGGAAGCTTACCGGCTCAATTTCTAAAACTGGCTGTACAGTAATTTTCATTAACCAAATCCGTATGAAAATTGGCATCCTCTATGGGTCTCCTGAAACAACAAGCGGAGGAAATGCCTTAAAATTTTATTCTTCAATAAGGCTTGATATCCGTAAAAGAACTCAGCTTAAAGACAAAGAAGAAGCAATTGGAAACGAAACAAAAGTAAATGTCATCAAAAACAAGGTAGCTCCACCATTCAGACTCGCAGAGTTCGAAATAATTTATGGAGAAGGAATATCTAAATTTGGAGAGATAATCAATATCGGTGTAGAAAAGGAAATAATTGAAAAAGCCGGCTCTTGGTATTCCTATGAAGGTACTAGTATCGGTCAAGGGAAAGAAGGCGTAAAAACCTATCTAAAAGAGAATCCAAAGGTAGCTACTAAGATTGAGAACAAAATCAGAGAGTTTATCAAAATCCCTACAAAGAATAAATAAATAAAGCAATGGTGGAGGAGGAGGGATTCGAACCCTTACACTAAATAGACAATCTTATATACTAAACCCCAAAAAGCTACTAGAACTCTATTACTCATAATGAGATTAGAGAATTTTTTTGTTGTATAATTTTGAAGTAGGCAAGAAAAGGAGGAAGAAGTTTAGAATAAAAAAGTGTTTTTTAATATAGGCATATTGCGAAGTGCGTTATTTTTTTAGTATTACGAGAGGGGGGTAACTACCCCCTGAGAGTTTTCCTTTTCGGTTTTTTCTCGAAGTGGGGGGGGGTAGCCTATCTCTCCTGTTTCTATTTAATTCTTTTTGTTACCTCTTAACCTTAAAACTTTCTTGCTTGCTGGTGACTTTCCTAGAGCTTTTCTGTGGATTTACTATTTTTCTCCTATCCCCCTAAAAAAAGATAAAAAAAAGTGAATTATTTTAATCTTTTTTCTTGACACTTAAGTTTATTCTTGTTATACTTTTATTTGTTAAGTAATACATTACATTATTAATTTAAAAAAAAAGAAAATGAAAAAATTACTATTAGTATTAACTTTAATTGCTTCCGTTCAATTTAGCGACAGCGACAAAGTAAAGACGATAGCTCCTACTTGTGATGGTTCTAATTGTAACTTAGCAAGGAATTTTAACGATTGTTAATAACTAAAAAAAGGTAACTAAAATGGAAAATTTGAAAGAAAATATTTACGAAGACGAAACAGTGTTTGATTCGTCTATTGATGATTCGCTTGAGATGATGGGCGATGAGTTAGAAAGTTTACAACTTTATTAATATAATTTAATTCAATGGCTTGGTTTGGATTTGAAGAAACCGCTAGAAGTATAAACAATCAATTAGAATTAATTGAATGGTAATTTATTAATTAAAAATATAGGTAAAAAATGAAAAAAATAGACTTAATAAAAAAACATCAAAATCGTTTCACAATACAAACAATCGAAAATCACATAAACTGGGCTAAAACAATGGGAACCAGTGAAGCAAGGAAATATTTATCAATGAAAAATTTTCGTTTAAAAAAAGGTGGGTGGTATAGCACGCAACTTTCAAATATCTATGCGATAGTGGACTACAAGCTTTCAACTGCAATTTTTGGAGATTGTGAAAAATATCTAGAAAATAAAGAAAAATATAATCAAAATCAACTTTTTAAAAGTTAATAAAATAAAGAAAATTATTAATAAAGTTACTAACAATTAAACAATAGGTAAATTATGAAACAAATAAACTATAACCACCAATTTATTTATTATCTCAACAACGAGATTATTAAAAAAGTACCTTGCACCATAAAAGAAACTTTAGAAGCTGGGGAAAGTGTTTTGATGGATTTTGGAGCGGATAGGGTGATTAAGGAAAAAAGGGTATAATTCAAAAATACAACCCTAGTTAGGTATAAACACGGGGTTTTGACCTATACCAAGAAAATGAATTACAACTATTAATATATTAAATGAGGTTTTAAAATGAGTAAGAAAATTGAAAAAGAAATGGAAACGAAAATTAAAAGAAACGGTTGGTTAATATTTTATCATATTTTGTTGGTAGTATTTGCTTTTGCAGGAGAAACTAATTTTTGTATAGCAACTGGAGCAATCTATATATGTGAAACCCTACTTTTTGTATTAAATAAATTTGAAACAGCTTAAATATGCTTATAATAGGCGGAGAATATCCGCCTTATCTTGTTTTTTCGCAGAAGGTTTATTAAAAAATAATAGAGGTTTTAAAATGACAACAAAAAATATAATCTTTTACTTAATAAAGCAAAATTATAAATTTGAAGATAAAGATTTCAATTTTTCTTTCTCTTATCTATACGGCAATAAAGAAAAGATTATCAAGATATTAAATAAAAAATATAAAATTAAAGAAATTTAAGACGAAGCTTAAAAAAAAGATTCAATATAAGGCTCGTAGGTTCGCAAACTTATAAGCCTTAATACAATTCTATACAACACACTACTTATTAAAAATAAGGGTACCTAAAGAGGTTTTAAATCAAAACAATCAATTCACACAAAAAAGCCCCCAACTAAGAGGGCTTTCTTGCTACTAATAACTAAAAATAATAAAGATAACTTCTAATAACTTCTTTCTGATAACTTCTATAGTATATACTACACAATATAAGAAGTCAACAAAAAAAGCACTGGTATGAACAACACTAATGTTTTTTTCCTTTTCTTAAAAAAATCATAAATTGCAATCTGTAGTACCCCTATTTTCACCAAGGGATAAAAATGTTTAAAAGTCTGTAATAGGCTATTATAAAGGGTTCGTGATTTTTAGGGTCTTAAAATTTACGGGGTTTATAAAAATGTCGAAAGATGTTAAAACTTGAGGGGAAATTTGCTAAAGTTCAACTATAAGTAAGCAAAAATAGGGTAAAAAGTAGGCAAAAAGAGTAAAAAAAAAGAAAGTTTTAAACGGTTGGAGACAAAACCCCATTTTTCAATCAAAAAAAACAATTAATTCTGTTAAAACTTTTCAAAAAATTCCAAAAATCCATAAAAAAAAGCAAAAAACTTTATTTATTCCTTTAAGCTAACTCAATGATATTTTAAATAAGACCTATTCCATTAAGCAAAATCTACGCTATTATATAGGTATGTCTATGGCCTATCAATAGTATTATCTATTATAGAGTTTAGGTGTGTTTATGGAGTATGTGTATAAGTATTGTCTATACAGTGGTTTGTCTTATGCTCTACGGCTTAATTGTTTTAAGATTACTTCTTGAATGGATTTTAATATCTTAAATACTTAGTTTTAAAAGCTTTTATTTGTTTTACTACTCGCTCAAGTATAAAAGTTATTAAGCTTATTGCAAATACTAAATAAATAATTGGATAAATTATTATTCCTGCTATTACAATTAGTAAAATATCTATCATAAAATCTTCTTTTTGCTTGCTAAAATATCTTCTTTTTTATTCTTTTACTACTCTTTTTTCTTTTAAATACTTAAAGTAATAAATTAAAAATAGTAAACCTACCTTTATTTTAGCCTATCCGTGATAATATACAAGCTTTTATTTTAACTTTTTTTAAGATAATTAACATTTCTCTCTTGACAATTAAGTTATTATCTTATATACTTTAATTTGTTAATTGCTAAATAACAAAAAGAGGTTTAAAATGAATAACTACAAAAAAATAGAAAGACTAGCTAACGCAAGAGAAACTAGAAAAAATAGACAAGATTATTTTAGTTTTTTAATTAATGGTAAGTATATAGAGTTTGTTATCTCTAGTTACGATATGGAGGGGCTAAGAATGGTTTTTACAAGCTCCTGCGGTAATTACTTTTACACAGAGACTACTGAACACTCAAGATATGATAAGGAATACCCTTATAATGCAAGGGTAAAGATAAAATACGCCTGTATTGAAGACAGTAAAGGTTTTATAATAACAGAAAGGTAAGACTAATTTAATATTGCTAATAAACTATAGGTAAAAAATGAGTTATGAAATAGGCAAAAGCATACAAGTAGACGAAAAAAACAATAAAATCTTTCTAACTTCTTGTTGCAATAATTATTATCCGCACACAATGAATAAGTGGGAGTATTGCAAAGATGACAAATACTCTTTTAAACAAAAGATATGCAATATACTAAGAGATTTAGCAGGTGGCAACCTTACTTTACCAAAAAGCAACAAGCGGAGTTGCATACTATTAGAACTAAAAATGATGATAGGCAATGTCTATGACTCCGATGATGATATGATATATCCTTGTTTAAAGAAATGCGAAGAAGTCTATAGAGATAAAAGCAAAAAACTCTATATATTACAAACAGGATGTGGCGTTTGTGGAAGTAAATATATTCTTAAAGATACAGGGAAAAAACTTGTACTTACTGGTTATAAAGAATATGCGAAAATGTTTAAT